>Ga0179593_1668595_pt1 | contig 12676 bp, 9 predicted proteins | sample CZODoug2_1_08_16_FD_185931 | JGI IMG/M metagenome (GOLD analysis project Ga0179593, IMG submission 185931) | Vadose zone soil fungal communities from Angelo Coast Range Reserve, California, USA - CZODoug2_1_08_16fungal (PacBio error correction) | ecosystem: Environmental > Terrestrial > Soil >... | reverse complement strand
CAAGATCTCCCCCCTCCTTTCCTCTTCAGTCGGAGTTCCTGATTCGCCCTTTCCCTTCTGATATCATGCCGCAAGATCAGGGATCGAGTCTTTCCCCCCGGCGGCCCAAGGAAAATCGTGAGAAAAGCGCGTTTTTTTCCCTCCACTTCCCATAAACTTTAGAAGACCATGCCTGACTCCCCTAGCAGTCCATTGCCACCGGATTCAACCTCCTCACACTTTCTTCTCCCTTTTCCTTCTCTGATTTTTTAAATTTCCTTAGTCCTATCTCGGGACTAGATGGTTTCTACCCGCAGGCGCCTCATCGATCTTCCTTTTTTCTTGCTTCGATCAGAATAAGATCCTCTTCTCCCCCCCCTAGCCAGGAAGCTCTTTCCCCCTTGCAGAGGGGAAAGTCGGCGTCTTTTTTTGTCAGCCCGGGTCCTCGTTCCCTCTACGCCGTCGGCTGAACCCCCCGATGACCTGAAAAGGAGAAAGCGAGCTCTCTCCCCCCCAACTTTCCCCATTCTTTCCTTTTCCGAAGCAGGGACCGGATACAGCCCCCTCTCTTTTGGCGTCAGAGGTTCCCTCCCCCCCGGAATCGCCTTGGTCCTCTTCCTTTTTTATTTTGGATAGCGGGTTCGGGGATTAGGACGCGTCGCAGGTCTCTTCTCTTTCCCCCCGTGAGAGTGGTTCTCCCTTTTCCCAGTGTCGATAAGAGCGAATTGCAACTGGAGCTCTCGATATGCGAACGCGCCCCCCCCTTTCGACGATGCGAGCGGTTGCTACGGGATCAACCATCGGAAGTGAAAGAACTTTTAATCTTCTTTTCCTTTTTTTTCCCTAAGGGAAAAATCGATGCACACGATCCCAAACCGAGCGCACAATATCTTTTTTTGTGGTTGAGAGAGATCGTTGCGTCCCCTTCTCCTTTGATGTCTTAACAAGAGACACCCCCTCCCGGCCCACAATGGAGTTCCCTTTTTTTTGATCGGGTACCTGCTTCCTTCGCACCCCCCGAGTTGCTTAGCCTCGGTTTCCGCAATCGATTCCTCCCCCTTTGCTTTTTTCCTCGACCACGGCATTGCTGTGTCCCCCTCCCCGCTGAGACACCCTCGGGCCCTTCCCGATTCCCCGTCCCCCGCCATTCAATAGTCAGCACGTTACCAAGGCGGATGCCTCCCTTTTGAGAACATTTCCCCTCGAAAACAACTGATCTTCAGTTCGGCTTTTCTTTTCCATCGCCAGGAACCATTTTAACTATTGGAACATTTTAGCGAGTGTCACCTCCACCTTTTTCCAGTGTTTGGAATCTCTTGAGGTTTCGGAACGAAGGAGTCTGTCTTCTACCTTTTCAACAGAGGACCCTTGCTGAAAAACCCCCAACAGACGCAAGTTTTCACGCGCTTTCACCCCCCACCCCCTGCATGCACCATGGGAGGAAAATGACGTTTTTTTTTTTTTTTTTTTTTTTTTTCTTTTTTTTTTTCTTTTTTTCTTTTTTTTTTTTTTTTTTTTTTTTTTTTTTTTTTTTTTTCGGATGATTCCTTCGCCGCCCCTTCCTTCCCTCTCTCCCCATCCGATGCGGCTGGTCGTACGATAGCTGAAGGCACATATATCCCTCTTCGGCTTTCCCGATTGCAACCCGCACATCCCCCCCCACCCTTTCTTTCAGCAGGAAGTTGATTTCCTGCTGGTTCTTTCATCCCGTCAATTCCCTTTCGTGATTGAAAGTCCATGGCCTTTCTTCGCCACTTTCCTGTTGGCAGTTCTTTTTCGTGATCTAGTGACCGATTTGTCTTATGCTTAAGCGGAACCCGTGATCCCCCAACAGTAGTGAATTCTTCTCCGTGGACCCTCTATGACGTCAGCTGAAGGGGCAGTTTTTGGACCAGTTTCCTTTTTTCGAGGAGAAATTAATTTTCTTTTTTTTTGTGAAAAAGATTTTTTTTTTCCCAATTTACGGTCACGGGTCCCCCCCCAGATTTTTTTATTCTCTACCAGCACGAAAGATCGGTCTTATATAGTTTTTTTTACGCAGCAGTTCTCTTTTTCCATTTTCGGTTATTTCAATCCTACTTTTTGTACCACCAATTTAAGCATTCCTGCGCACGAGCTGTGCCCCTGGATCTAAACTTTGCCCCCCAGAGGCTACAGACCCTTCTTGCTTTTGGGGAGACGCCCTTCTCGTCTCGTGAGACCTTTTAGACGGTTTTCGTTCCCTTTCATTAAAAGACCGATCCTAGATTCCCCCAACTAAACATCCTTTACGATGTTTAAACATGAAATCTTCACTCCCCTTATCCATGAACCCCTCTTAATGTTCACTTGGTCCCCTTCAACATTCTTTGTCCTTGGATGTTCTGGCCGACATATCGGCCCTGCGTCACTAGTCTTTTTTCGCAGACTCCAACACTGGTTTTCATCGTACAAGAGCTCCCCCAGTTTGGATCTACCTCCTCCCCTTCTCGGATTCTCTTACCCGGAATGTCCATACGAGGTTCGTTTCCTTTTCTGCTCCAAGGAGCTTCCAGCGTTGGGAGATCCGCGGTGCAAAAAACCCGCTCTAGCTGAATACCCTATCGAGAAAAAGGGTTCCCAACGAATCCCCTACGCAGCGAATCAATAAGGTTCGCAACCAGGGGGGGATGCAGTAGACAGTCCCGTGGGAAAGCTACCTCTGATACTTCGACTACCCCCTCGAAGGGGTGACTCTGCACGGTATGTCTCAACAACTTGGGCGTAGAGAAGCTTTTCATCCTCTTACCCTTGACCCCCCATCCTTCCCGCAGAACTGAGGGAACCCCCCCTCTCTCCTCCACCCTTTCCTTCGGGGAGAGAGATCCTCGGGCTTTCTCAGACGATAATATGTCAAGCCAAAAAAAGGAAACAATCCCTTACTCTCTCCAGAAAGGCGAGGAGACTTCCGTACAGCCACACCTGACCGAGAGGCAAGTACCGACAGGACTTTCTCTGAAACAAACCGGACTCCCCGATTGGAAGCCCTTCCCGTTTTGGCGGATTCTTAGAGAGCCTCTGATTTTCCGAGCTGTGTACTGGCCAGAGCTGGACCTTTAGATCGACCGGCCTCCACGTTAGCATCCCCCAAGGCTCCAGGGCTGAGGAGGATGTAGAGACTTGGGAGGCATTTTCAGCTGGAGACTCTTCCTCCCGAACATAGAGGATGCCACTCGATATAGCCCATAATCCCGCCAAGGGGTGCTGACCCCGAGAAGGGGATTTTGCTTTCACTTACCCTCGACGCGAGACCCAGACCGAGGTCACACCCCCTGTTTCACCTCGTACTTTTCTCCAACAACTTTCTTTTTCAACGCGCAGCTCCAGGCTAGGCGTTGCTTCAGAGTTGAGAAGACGCATTGGCTTGTCCCCCCAGACTTCCTGAGTCTGCGAGGGATTGCAAGGCCCTCACATCTCGTACCCCTGTCTGCCCTAACCCCCGGTCGAGGTGCGATCCTGCGATTCTGAATCTTAAAATCGAACGTTGTTTTCCCCCCCCCGCTTAAGAGGGAAGTTTTTTTTCACTCGAAAAGCCTTTTACCGGTACCCGGAATTCCCCCATATCGTCAAATAATCTAGACCCTCCGAAGGTTTTTTTTTTTTTTTCTTGGGGGGAAACATTTTCGGGCCCAGGGGGCTTTGTGCATGTTCTTTCTTCCTTTCCATTCTCTATCAAAGGATTTCTTAGGGTGTCTTTTTAAAAGCTTCCCTTTCGGGTAACTTCCCAGCGGGTCTCTTGTTTGTTTCTTAAAGATTTATGGTTTTCTCCCCTCCCCCCCTCTAAAACCCCCTACGATGGTGTTTAACCTCGCTCCCGAGTTGTGAGAATCCCGCAAACATATAGTCAGATTTTTCTGAAATTGGTAACGCAAAAGCCACCGGAGTCTCCCCCAACAACTGGCCAGTTGCATTGAGAGATTGCGTGATTCTGGCAGCCCCATTCGAGCCGTACGCCTTCTGGCGTTCTGATTTTATTTGCCACCCCCTTGGGTCTCATAAGAAAACCTCTGACAATTCCCCCCCCCCTTTGTTGTCGTTCACGAGTGCAAAATACTATTCGCGCCTTCCTGGTCAACGATAATGACCTTTCCCTTCTCCTTTCCATTTTTCTTCCGGACGCATGCACACAAAATGCTTCGCCTATGCGCCAGACATTGGATAGGTTCCCCTTCCCCGGCCCCATAGTGGAGACACGTCTTGTGTGTCCACGAACATCCTCCCTCCACTGATATGCAGGACACTTGCCCGTAAGCAATCTCAACTATGGTCCTGGGCCTTCCTTTGATGCCCTTTCCGTCCATAAATCAAGTGGCTGTCTTTAAAAGGAGAGTCTTTTTCCCATATGACGAAGGCCGCTCTTAGGGCTTCCGACTCGTCAGACCGCTTTTTCCCTCCCCCGTTGGTCAGGATCGAGGATGTTTTTTTCCGCTCAGGCATCATCTTGCTAAATTGATGCCACCTCTCTTGTCTGGAAAGCTCTTTTCGTCGGTTTGGTATTTTCAGGCATCTGGTAATCTTAATGACTTCCCATCGTCGGGACAGACCCACTATTCCGTTCCCCCCACAATTGAATGCCATCTCGGAAATAGCTCCCCCATGTTCAAGGAAAATTGGGTGTGTGAACTCGACCGGATTTTTTTTCCAAAGATAACCTTTTGTCGCTTCGGTCTCCCCGGCGCGATCTGTAATAAGCCTCTCAAGTGCTGCCAAGGTCTGAGGACTTTTATTGAAGGTTCCCGCGACTTCCTTTCCCCATTAGATGGGTTTTCCAGCGCCTCGATGGGGCAGAAACCCCGTGTAGATTCATTCTGACTTCGATCCTTGTGAACGAGCCAAGCTTTTTCCCTCACTCCCCCCCCTCCCGGTGCGAAACGTTTCTTCCCCCCCCATAAACATCGCGCCGGCCTGGAAGAGATGGCCTTCGCTTTTTAGCCCCTAAGGGAAAAATCGTCCTTCCCCCCTGCTCAAAAAATATCTCTCTTTTCTCTTGTTGTGAGACTCTTCCTCCTCTCTTTATGAAGTTCTCCCTGGCTGTAGTCGCCCCCCATTCGAGGCCCCAACTTTTGTCTTTGGCGTTTTGATAGGACAAGCGCCCCCCCTTTTCTCCCCGCGTTTCCTTTGACTGCCTTCCCTTGCCGTTCCCCTTCGACGGTCCTTTGATCTACCCCTGGGGATGTCCCAATGTTCTTTCCAATCTCGGCTTTGCTCCTTGCTGGCCTGCTCGCGTCCCTTATTCCCACCCCAAGAGATAGCGTTCCTCTTCAGTTTAAAGGCGATTCCTTCTCCCGCTGGGAGAAATGTTCCAAAAAGTCCTCATGTCTCAGGTCCAGCTCTTTTTTCCAATAGTCTCCCTATTTCAGCGAATTTCATTGTTTTTTCCACGCTCTTTAGTACCCAAAGTGTCGTGACCGTACCATTCGGGTGTTCGGCCCGACTTAGAGTTTTTGGACAAAACGACTTCTGAATTCCCCCGCAGCCAGACTTGCCCCCTCTTTCAGACCACACTTCTCCCTCAAATGTGGCTCTCTTTCTGAGCTGATAGATTCTCCCTTGTCCCCCCTCACTTCCTGACCCCTTCTGCTTCGCCTTTCTAGAGTTTTCTCAGTCCCTGAGATCTCTTCCGTTTTGAACAAATTCCCCTCGGTTTTTCGCCTTACTCATCCGTGTACCTCTGTACGGAGGATCTTTTTTTTGCATCCCCCGTAAAGGATGCGAGTGAGACCTTTGGCATGGGGGTTAATATCATTACGGCAGTGGATTTTTCTTCGCTGTCTCCTCTTTATGCATATTTTCCTGACATTCCGTGATCTGATAGGAATGGGCGCAACTTTGGATTCCTCATGAATTTTCTCAGTTAGTTCGAGAGGGTTTTTCCCCAGTTTCTCGAATGGCTTAAGCTTACTCCCCCACCGACTGTTTGTCCATTTGTTCCGGTTTCCCCCCCAACCAACCTCTTGTCCGGAATCGAAGCCAAAGCATTTAAGGCCTCTGGTCTTTTCTTCCCTCATCTCTCCCGCTCAGGGCCCTTTGGTTTCGATAATTTCTCCTCCGTTTTAGTTAAAACCTTTCCGCAGAGTTTTCCCCCGGCGTTGGCACCTGCCCCTAGCAGGTCAAGGAGGATTCCCCCAAGCCTTTCTCCTAGCGAGATCGCTTTCCCCCGAATCTTCTCCCCTCCGTATGTCCCTTCTGTTTGTTTACCAGATCCCCCTCAATCCTCCCTCCGGTCCAGAGTCCCATGATACTTTTCCACAGAGACGCGAACCTTTTTCCTGCACAAAGGCGAACTACGGTCCCCCCATCCCGGTTCCCCCCTCCGAAGGATGTTCTTTTTGCGGCCGGGAATACCCCCCGTTTTCCCGACTACTGATTCGCGCCATTTTTCACCCAAAAACACCCCTACCAGCGCCACGGCGGTGGGACGCCCCTTTCTATGTTTCTCCCGTCGTCCAAAAGAGGACTTTTTCCCCTCCCCTTGACGAATTTGTCGACACGTTTTGGAAGGAGATTCGTCTCATGTTTCCCCCTATTGGAAAACCGTTTTTTTCCCCCCCCCGTCGGCCTCCCCACCCCCTTTTTAGCAACGCCCCCTTGGACGCGAGAGTTCGAATTATTTTGATCCAAATTTAACTGTGCAGTTCGGAAGAGCTTTCTGGGAGCCCTTTTCCGATTGTCCGTCTCACCCATGGAGTGTTTTTCCACCCCCTTTTGTGACGCTGTCTTTTTCCTAGCTCCCCCCGAAGAACTCAACCCAATGGGGCCCCAGACCCCATGTTAGGCGACGTCTCCTCTTCCGTATCGCAGGCTCTTTTCGACACCAACACCCCTATATCTTTTAATAATAATACTATTTTTTTAGAGTCTTGAGGTGTGACGCCCCGTCGCCTGAGAGAGACGGATTTTCCCCTCGCCTTCCCCTGTCGGTTTCTTTCTTGATGGGAGAATGAGAGGCTCTCAAATTCTCAAAATCCTCCCTTGTCCTATTCCTCGCATGGGAGAGGCTCTCTTCAATAACCCTGGACAAGACAAAAGGCGCCTCCTTTTCCCCACAGCCCCCCCCAGGAAAAAAGTTGCAATTCTGAACTCCCCCATTGGCTGGTTTCCCCGTCCAATAGGGTCGCTTATTTTCCTTAATCGGTGATGGTGTCAAAAATTTTCGACAGATGAATGAGCCCCCCCCCTAATGAACGTGTCTTCTCTCCGAAACGCCTTTTGCTCCCCTTCTTCAGGCATCGGAGCTCTCCGCCGTTGCGGATGAAAGCTTACCCCCCCTTCCTTTTTCCCCCTTTTTTTTGAAGATTCACTTTTGTTGACCAAATGCTCTCTTTAGTAGGGAACTTGAGGAAACGGCTGCCCTCCTCCCTGCCCTCAGAAATTCTGGCAAGATTGGAGAAAGTTGCCCTGTCGCCAGGACGTCGGGCGGCCGTGAGACCTTCGCGCGCTTTTCAATTATCCTTTTTTCCTCGGGGTCTTGGAAAATATCTTGCTTTCGACGTCCACGTGTGAAACTTTTTTACGGCTGTTCTCACGATTTCTTTCTTTCTCCGTAAACAACCCTTCCTCCGTGGCTTTAGAAAAACCTCCCTTCTTGTGCCGGCGAGTAGAGCCCGGTCGTCCACCCTGCCATTGAGATGAGGCCTTTATTCCGAAAACACCGCAAAAATTTTATTGCCGAACCCTGCCAAAAACGAACAATGTACAGTGGAAGCATTCCGAGGCTGGAGATTTACTCCCGAAAAGAGATTGGGAATGACTTCCGTTAGGATTTTACGATTAAGCCCCAACTAGCGTTGTCCTCCCCCTTTCAAGGAAATTTCAGGAGTTGTGTTCACCTCTCCAAAAGGACGCTGCTTTTGAGCGGCTTCCAATGGTTTTCCTTCATCATGCCATTCCCCTTCCCTCCTGAGTTGGAGAGAACAACCCCCCCCAATTGCCGGTTTCCCTGCAAGATACCTTTCCCCGAGCGAGGACAATTTAAAAATATCTTCCCTGACTGCCCTCAAAATCACAAACTTTCCGATCTTGAAGTGCCCCCATGAATGGAAGCATTCCACTCTCCTTCGGGCCACCGGATTCCAACTTTACATCAAACTTTCTTTTAGGGTTTAACCGTCCCGATTTTTTCTTTAAATCTGCCCCCCCCCTGTTCACCCTTCTCGGGCCCCTTTATGGAAAATCTCCCCTCCCCCCGCAGGCGTCCCCTTCTCCGGAGATTGAGTCTTTCTTCGGTGCTCGTTTGGCTCTCCCATTTTTTCTTTTCATGGTCCCGGTGGTGGTTGACGATTTCCGTAGTTTCGGGATGTTCCCATCTGGTCAATCGTTCGAAGACGCACACTACGAAGTCGGGCCTCCCCCTTTAAGATTTCCCTCCCCCATTGAACTCGAGGTTGTAACCTCCCCCCCCAATTCTTCGAGGACCTTGTCCTTTTCATAGTGAAACCCCTCCTAGAAAGGCTGATTAACTGGCTGTTCCCCTTTTACCTTTATCCTGCAGATAGGGACTCTTTGTCAGTGTGCACAGTGCTGCACTTTGCCCGCTGGTGGTTCTTTGATCGGAAGAGCCGGCCATCAGAGATTTCCGACGAGAGTGTTCCTTTCACCCGAACATTTTTCTTTTTGTCTCCCTTAAAACTTCCTGATTGCGAATAGAGTCTGCCGCCCCTTTTCCTCTATGCTCCTCTGGCTTCCGATAAAAAGCGTCCTCCTTCAACGCCCTCTGGTGTCGCTGGAGCCCCCTTAAGGGAAAAATAGACTGCCCTTCCCCAAAAACCCCTTTCCTCTTATTTTAATATCTTTTGGTGTATGAGAGATAGTTTTGTTCCCCCCGTGCCATTTTTTATGCGAGAAGAAAGAGACCCCTCTTCCCCCATTTGGAGTTCACGTCTTTCCGAAAGCGAAATCCGTCGTTCTCTCTGCAACCGTTAGGCAGACTCTTTATCCCCCAAATAGAGCTTTCATTTCCCTTAAGGATTACACGGGGGGGCCCCACATGTTGCTTTTGGAGGCCCCCCCTTTTTTAGATGAGAACATTTCTTCTATTTCTTTTCCCCTATCACGTCCCCCCAGCATCTGGCAATAGTCAATCTGGCATCGATCTCTGCCAGTCGTCATGGACCCTCCTACAAAGGGGTAATATCTCCGGATTCTTCGTCCGGCCAAGGTCCTACTCCCAAAACTTTGAGCTCTCGCTGTGGCCCTCCTTTCCCATTTAACAAGCTGGGTTCTTTTTCGTGGCGTCTCGCCTTAATTGGCCCCCCGAGGAACCTACCCCATCCCCAACCCACGACCTCTGCAAGAGCATTTCAGCCCCCCCCCGAGTCTGCTTCAAATTGTGGCGCTCATTCCTTAGATGACCCCCAAGACAGCAGCCCATCCCCCCTTTACTAGATGCGGCGACTTTTTTCTCCGAGTTTTCTTATGCCAGCGTCCAGCCCCGCAGATTGAACGCAACTCCCGAAGGTGAACCCGCAGGTCTTTCAGAACCTTGATGTCTCCTTATCTTTCCTCGAAAGTAATCCCTGACATTTAGGGAGTCCCCTGGAAGGAGGAGGATGAAACTCCTCCTTTTATGTGTGTGGGGGTGAGTGAAGAGTGTGTTCCCCCTTTATTGGGATTAGAAGAATTGTGTCTCCCAATTACGTCTCTTTTCTTTCTTGCCACCTTCTTTGCATGGATATTCACTCCCCTGTACGGACTCTCTGAAGGTAATTGCTTTTGCCCCAGTTCGAGCATTTTTTCCTTCATATTTTTTTCAACCAATGTTTGGAACTCTTTTTTTTCGGATCCCCTCCCCCCCCCTCGTTGTTGCGAATCGTCACCCCCATTCCGACCCCCCGGCATGTATATGTCCTTTTTCATCTTCGATCCAGATAGCTAGGCACTTCCTCCCTGTCTATCATGTATCCTAACGGTTGTTTTTCGTTACCCCCCCTCGATGGGAGAACTCGGTTGGATATCCAAGAGAAGCAAACTCTTGTTTCTACTCTAGGATGGTTGTCTGAGAGTCCCCTCTTGACGTTTTGGTCCAAAGAGTTAGTACCGAGAGGTTTTCTTTTTCCAAGAGATACTCTGCTTCATAACCGAAATCCCTATAGATGTTAAAATGATTCTCGACCCCCTTTAAAGTTCTCATACCCTCCCCTGCCTCACCTTTTTCTCATCGGTCCCCCCCCCCCCATTCTTGCCTAAAGTCTGTTTGCCCGAGGCATGTCCCTTAGGACATCTTCAGACTACTCTTCGACATTTTAACCACACCCCCGTCCCGAAAGCGCCCGCGATGAAATTACCCCTCCCCTTCATCCGTTTGGGAAGGAGCTTCAGGTGAGGAAAGTGAGAATTCTTATGTATTCTCGTCTTATAAGGCAATTAGACCTTCTAAGGAAATCCTGGCCTGCAAGATGGGGCCCGTGCGAAAGTCTCCCCCCAACCTTCAGAAACCCAAGAATGCCTAGAGTTCCAGCGAATGGTTTCTACTAAATTACCTTTTCCTAGTTCGGCTTTGTTAGTCTATGTCGGATTGACCCCCCAGGGAGCGTTCGGAAAAACTGTGCCTTCAGATCGAGATTGTCTCTTTCCGTGATAGAATCCCACCCAAAGAATCTCCCCCAGCCTGTTAGGAGCCTTCTCAGAATTCTTCCCTCCCCCGCCACGGAGAAGGTTCTCCCCCCCACCTTATAGTCAATTTCCTCTAATTTTGATCTCATTGTCCTTCGAAAGGCACCTTTCGCCCTAGGACGATATGGAGACGTAGCCAACTTTCTTGGTTTCCCCTCTGATTTTTCATTGCGAGTTAGTATCTTCCTTTTCTTTGCGAGCACCAGCTCCCTATAGTCCGCCATTGTTCTATTGGAGAGGGCGAGTCCCCTTCTTTCCAGTTCCTTTCCCTCAAGCACATCCCCGATTCCCACCGCACACTTAATGTCTTTCATAGAAAAACAATTTCCCGGCAAACCCTCTCTTCGGCTGTCTTTCGATTGCTTTTTTCGACGGTTTTTTTTGTAAACCCATCTTGCAGGAGATGCCACTCTTGGCCCTGATCGTATACTCACCGCGCTTATGCGCCTTCCCGCCCTTTTTTTCCTAAGGCACAGCCTTTTATGTATGAACCCCATAGAACGCCTTCCTTGCGTTTCTCTTTTTCCAGGGGTGTTTTCCCCCCCTGCTCTCCTCTTTTCGTTAGCTCGGGACCCCGTCCCAGAAATATCCCTGCCGCGGCGACAGCCAGACATAATGCTTTCCCCCCCCCCCCTCAGTTGTGGGAGGACTCTTTTTTCGAATCCAGGAGGGATGCCTGGGAAATTTCCGCGTCTGCCTCCTGGGCAAATCGGACCGTTCTTATTGTCTTTTTAACATCTCTGATCGGTAGGGTCCCTTGAAACCTTTAATGAGAGTGTTCCCCTCTGCTCATTCTCGCTCCCACCCAGAATCCTGGAGAGTGCTGCCCCCTCGCTCTGAGGCAGGAGGCTTTTTCTTCCCCTTCCCCCGGACCCTTTCTTAGGCTGAGGTACCTGAAAGGTCCCGCACCCCTGCCCCTTCTTAGGGATGTCCTCTTGAAACTCCCCCTGCAGAGAGAGCTTCTATATGGCCTCCCCCCTCAGCCTGACGGGCTTTCGAGTTTATTAGATGAATCCCCCCCTCTGTTGGTTGTAAACATTTCCCCCTTCAATTTCAAAACCCCCTTAACCGACCCCCCCTGATTCGATTAGAGACGTGCGCTTCCTGCTCCCCCTTCTCGAAGAAGGAAATGCCCTAGTGACTTAATTGAGAAATTTCCTGCCCCTGTGAAATTATGTTTCAAATTGTTATGTCCTTCCTTGATGAATCTTGTCCTTCCCCCATAGTGAGGCTTATACCCTCTACCCCCATAAACACCACCCCCCCAAAATGATCTTTCCCCCCTGCCCTGGACCCTTCTCAACTCGCAAAGGGCACCCTGACACCCCCCCCCTTCCTCTGATACTTTCTGTCTTTCCCAGGAGGGATTGATTCCCTTCTGCTAGCCGGCAGATATCGGGATTTGCTCCCCCCTCCGCAAGGAGAAGACATCTTTCCATTTCAGTTGACTAGTGATGCTGTTCTTGCTGGCCTTCTCCGAACTATTGGATAGAAACATTTTTTCACTGCAGCCCCCCCTTTTCGGTATGAAAAGGCTGTCGGCTTCGGTTTTTGGATGTCATAATTTTTTCCCCAGTAGAAGACGGAAAAACCTCACGCCTTAGGGACCCCCCCCAAAAAAACAATACTTTTAAGAGCTTCCCAGAACCCCTTGAGAAAGAGATCGGGTGTCCCCAAATTGTTCCACCCTTGGAGGATATGTGGCAACCTCCTCATTCCTAAAGCCAGATAACCCCTTTTTTTCCGTAGCTCCTCCAAGGCGGAGATCGTTTCCTTCCGTGAACTACCCCGATTTCCCCTTGAGGCGGTTTGCCGTCTTATCTAGAAGTGTCTGCAAGAGATCCTTTCCCCCCCGGAGAGGGTTTTCCCCGCCAAGCACTGTTCTCCCTCCTTTCAGAAGACCGTCCTTCCCCCTTTTCGCCCCTCCCACTCGCAAGCGTTCTCCACTCCTTTTGCGATTGCGAAAGCCTTGCTTTCCGATCAAAAAACATTTTCCTTGCATTGGTGTCTTCGGCTGCGAAATTCCTTAAACATCCCCGCCCCCTCAACCCACATTTTCAGAAAACAT
>Ga0179593_1446756_pt1 | contig 12676 bp, 18 predicted proteins | sample CZODoug2_1_08_16_FD_185931 | JGI IMG/M metagenome (GOLD analysis project Ga0179593, IMG submission 185931) | Vadose zone soil fungal communities from Angelo Coast Range Reserve, California, USA - CZODoug2_1_08_16fungal (PacBio error correction) | ecosystem: Environmental > Terrestrial > Soil >... | reverse complement strand
CCCCTTTTTACAACTGTGTTCCCTTTGTTTGTGTGTGTTGTTGGATATTTAGCACGTCGGCCTTGGCACAAAGATTGCCGAACCAGTTTACTCGAACGCGGTTATAGGGCAGTTTCTTTTCCCCTGCAGTCGCTTTGTGTTGGCGGTTTTTGTCAGCTCCTTTTCGCTGGTGTTGTGTGGGTGCGGGGTTTCTTTCAGCAACGCCATCTTGGCGACCTTTGGTCCCCAGCCCCCCTCCCGCCTTGCGCGGATGTACGTCCTTTTTCTCCCCCCCCATCTTGCGGCCTCATTCCCGTTTAACCCCCTGGACGTCGCGAAACAAGTGCGTTGCCCACTCGTCGTTTTATTCCCGTTCTTTCTTGTTGTTGCCGAACTGGTCCATTTTTTGTGACCGCCGCTTTGATGTTTTTCCGTTGGTCTGCGATCTCTCCAAGCAGTGGGTTTTCTTTTTGTAGCCCGTCTGGGGTCTTCGTGGTTTTTTTTTCTCCAACGGTCCCATCTTTGCTCAGGTGGTCACTTTCTCTCCCCATTGTGGTGTCCCTTCCACCCGTGCTGCTTCAGGAGGCCCCTCCTTTCCCCCCCCCTCTTAGGAGTGTAACGGAACCCCTGGGTCGATCACCTGATTTTTTCTTTGTCCCCCCCTTCACCCAAGGACATTTTTTGCCCTCCCCTCTTTCGGGGCCCACCCTTGTGGCCAGTGCAGAGTTTTCCCCGCTCCCTTTCCCCCTCACCTTTAGTTTTCGTTTTTTTGCCCCACCCAACTCTTTTTTTTTTTTTGTTTTCCGAAGTTCCTATCTGTCACTTTGGTCTTTCGTGATTCGTCATGGTTTCCCTCTTTCCACACTCTGGCCCGTAGTAGGACTTTTACACCCTCCTGTGCGTCTTGTCCTAGGTTTGTGTGTCGGGGGCACCCCCCCCTTTTAGCGGAGTTTTCGTGCCCCCTGTTTTGTGGATTTATTTCCCCGTGTACGCCTCCCCGGATCCAGCTAGGATTGCTGTCGCTGTTTGGTGCTCACTTTTTATTGTCCCTTCGGGGTGGCGCATGGACTGTTATTTTGTGTAATGTATGGGAACTTCCGGCGGCCCGGGTGCTTCATCACGTCAGTCATTTTTTCAAGGCGCGGTCCCTCCCCTCTTTTCCCCCAAGGTGATTTTGGTTGTCGGTCCCCCCGGCAGCCCGGTTTTTTTGGTCGCCCTTGCGATAGGCGATCCCCCCCCCCCTTTGTTCCAAAAATTTTGGCGCCCCTGATTTCTCTCCATCTCTCGGTGTTCCCGCTCGGCTTACTTTCCCTTCCTCATTTGCCCTGAGTCAAAGAAGGTTGGGCGCGATCTCCATCGTGTCGGCCCTCAACCATTCCCCCCCCTGCAACGACTCGTGCTCCTTTCCTTCGGGGCTGGCGAGTGTGGACTTTTCCCACCGACCTTTTAGTTTCCATTCCATGGTTTTTTTTTTCCCCAGTCCCGGTTCTTCCCAAGGGGTGCGCAGTCCTTCTTTTTCCCTTCCCGGGCCAACCCCTTCTACCCTTTATCCACTTTTTTTCCCTCTCTCCCCTTCTTTTTGGCTGTTTAGGGGTGTTTTTTTTGGTCAGTGATTTCTTTGACCGTTAAATGTTCAGTCTTTTGCAGCGCCCCCCCTCAATGACTTTTTTAACTACCCCTACCCGCCGCTTCCATAGGTTTTTTTAAGTTCTTAAGCACTATTTCCCACCCCTTCAAGTCGCCCACTTAAACCAACAATAGCCAATTTTGACCGAACCGGAAGATTTTGTTCTTTTGGTTATTGAGCCGACCCCCCCGGGTAGAGTCCCTCTTTTTACTGCCTTGCTTGAGGGTTTGGGCCAGGGCTGCTGTTTTTTACCCTTCCCTTTTGCCCCCTTTCCACCCCCCCCTTTTTTTGTGTGGCGGACCCCCTACCCGTTTTTTGGTCCCTAGTGTCTTGACCTAATGACTCGCGCGCTTCGCCACTTTTTTGACTGTTTCCTTTTATTTCGCTTTTGTCAGGGTGTTCCCTGTCCCCGCCGTCTTTTTCCTGCTGTGTCCTTTCACGGCCAATGACGTGCATGAGGCTTTTTTGGTTCGTCATATGGGTCTGCATCTCGATGCTGTTCACTTTTCCCCCCGTCTGCTACCGCTTCGCGTTTTGGTGACCTGACTGTCCCGAATGGCAAGACCAACAGAGACGTTTTTACTTTTCCCCTTGGGACTCTGTTAGGCACACCACCCCTGTGATTCGCCCTCGCGTCGCCTCGCACGGTTTCCCGCAGTTGAAGCCGCGAGCTACCGCCCCCTCGTGCCAGATTTCGTGAGCTGCTCTGCGCTGTTCTTCCCGGCATTTTTGTCACCCTTCTTACAGTTTCGCTTTTTTTCCTCCCGACTTATGGTAGTTCTCCTTCTCCCGGTCTGTTTTCTACTTTGTCTATTCGCATCCCTCCCCCTCTTCTTAGTGCTGTTTGTGCTTGTGTTGTCCCGTCGGTCTTCTGATTTCCCGTTAGTCTTGATTGTGTGTTTTTCAGGTCTAGCCAAGCCTGGTTTACTCTCGCCGGTTTTTCGTGGGCACTTTCGCACCCCTGCGTTTTTTGACTTATGCCCACCCACCTTCTCCGTATTCCTTTGGACACACCCGTTCCGATCCTCACACGTCCCGCACGTTGACCCCGTGACTTCCTTTCTAGGTTACCGAGTCCACGTTTTCTCGGCCTTTTTAGGGCTTCTTTTTTTCCTGCCGATCGTTCCCGGCGGATGCAGTTGCCTTCTTTTCCCGAAGCTTTCTTTCGCCCCTTCACTGCTGCCTGCGTGGACTAGTTTCGTGCGTCCCCAAGAACCCCTCTTTTCCGCTGTCCCCCGAAGAGCGCGGTAGCCACTTTCCCTTTTTTACCGCACGGTGGCCCCCCTTGTTTTCTCCTCTGTTGAAGGTCCCCCCCCGCGTGCAGCTCTCTGTCCTCCTAGGCAGCTTGCTCCACGTTGCTAGGTCCCCGCAAGTTTTTTTTTGTTGGTCCGGTTCCCGCGGGCTGTACGAGTTTCCCGGCACTGGAGATGAGCCCTAGTAAGTGCGTTTCTGGTTTTTTGACCTGTTCCACAGACATTGCGTGCTTGGCTTCATCAACCCTCCCTCCGCAGTTGATCCGGGGTGGCATTCCGTTGCTGTTGAAGGGAGTGTAGCCCCCTCCTTTTTTTTCCCCCCAAGTCCCTTGTATTCGTCGACCTCGTCGAAAACCCCCTTTCGCGACGGTTACCCGTTCACGTTGATGACCCCCCCGAGTAGCGTGTTAGTGTATTTTCCACCCCCGTCCCTGTCACGAACCCCCGCTTTCGGAGATTTTTTGTTTTTTGGTAGGCTTTCGCAGTCACCCCCCCCCCGCAGCCTGGTTCTCTACGTCACAACAAACCCATGTTCCCTGATCTTTAGGGTCTTTGATTACCCCCCCACCCCGTTTGTGGGACGGCTATTTGGTTTTTGCCCTGAACCGCTTTGCCGCAATGCGATGTCCCCCGCCGTGACTTCCCTTTCCTCCAGGAGTTTGCCTTTCTTTTTTGTCCGCTGTCCAAGTTAGGGTTACAGCCCCACGCCTGAACCCGAGCGTAGACAACGGCGACAACCCCTGAAAAAGACCCTGTGCTCACTTCCACTGTCCCCCCCCATCATCGTCCTAGTTTCTCGTTACTCCCCCCCCCATTCTTACCTACTGCCATGTTTCTTTTTACCCACGAAGAGTTTTTTTTCATCGACTTTTTATTTTTGTTCTCACAGTTGTGCTTCTGTCCTGACCCTGCTCGGCACCCCTTAAACCTGACCGCACGCCCTTGACGTGCCGTCACCATTGTCTACTCCTGCGGACATACCTCCTACCCCTTTTTTTTGTTTAGTGAGCAGCCCTATCTTTCACCCCCCTTCTTGGTTTTGTTGTTCTGACCCGCGAGATCCAACACCAGTTTAGATCTCTTTTGGCTTTTTCATTGCTGTCCCCCCTTTTCTGGTGACTTTATCGTTCTTTTTTCTCTCTTTAGTACCCCTCGTCCCACCCAACTTGTTGCGTGACATTTGATGGCTTGCTCCTGTCTCATACTGCTTGCGTTTCTCGTACAGGCTGTTTCCATCTGCCTGAAGTTTTGGTCCTGTCCCCCGCGGCTCACGTCTTCTGTTGGGTTGCATGACGGTTGAGGGCCATTTGTTGGGTTTTTCTTTGTCTCTGTTTTTTTCCCCTACACGCGCTTGTTTCGGCCGTGTGCTACCCGGTTTTGCAAACCGTTTGTTCCTTCTCTCTTTTCACCCGCTTTTTTTTCCGACCTTTTTGAACGCTTGTGTTTGGTTTTCTGATCCCCTTTGTGCCTTCTATACACTTTGCCCGCTCTATTTCCCGCTTTTTCGCAAGCATTCCTTTCTGCGGCTTGTTTTTTATTTTCCGTTCCCTACCTTAATTACCTTTGCTGCGGTTGGTAGTGTCCATTCGCCCAGCAGAAGCCTGTCCCCACACATTTGTTTTCGTGTTTTGGACGTTTTCCCCCCTCTATGGTCCTATTCATGAGGCCCTTTTCTAACCAGACACGAACGCTCCTTTCCGCAATTTTCGAACATCATTGCGACCCCTTTCGATCCTCTGAAACTGACCCTTGCGCGTTTCCCCGACTGTTCCGCACGGTGCCGCCCTCGATTCATTAGAGCGTTGTGGACACGTCTTGCACTGACCTCACTCTTTGCGTCCAGGTGTGCTGCGTATTTCTTGGGACCCGTTGCAGGCTGTTCCCTCACGTGTTGCACTCGTTATGCTCCTGGTGAGGTTTCGTTTTTCCTCCCCCCCCCTCCCATTTGTGCTGCCGCTAAATGTTGTTTTTCTCCCCCTTTGGAATTGTGTTTTTCGTTCGCGCTTTTACGGACGTTTCTTCCCACTTTTCTTTGGTTGGTTTTTTTCTATTTTTTTTTGCATCGTGCTCCGGGACTGGCCCGTAGGACGGACAACCTTGAGATTGCTGTTACAGATCTGGATGTGCCTTCGTTTTTTTTCGTATTTCTCTTGTATCAAATTCCGTTCGTAGGGCACTAGTTGTTGTGCTTGTCCTGTGACAGTGTGGAGTTTTTCTTTTGTTTTTTCCCTCCGCTTTCAGTGCCCCCCCCCCCCCTGTCCGAGGGTACCCTTTCAGTTAGACGTAGATCGTCGGTCAGCGGCTCCCCCTCGTTTTTTCCGGTTTTTGATCACACAGTAATTTTAATCTTAGAGAGGCTCGGGAAGCCGTCGAGACTTATCTTTTTGCTGGACCCTGACCACGATGTTCTGTTCGGCCTCTGCTCGTCCCGAAAAATCCCCCTTCTTAATTCACCTTTCCTTTTTTCACTCCTTCTTTTTTTAACGCTTTGCAGCTTTTTTTCGGTTGCCCCCTTATTTATTGATATTCTTACTACCAATGCGGCACCAAGGTTTTTGGTGTCCGTGTTTTTTTTGCGGTACCCTGTCTAGGCTTTTCCCTGTCTTGTCAAACTCGTCAGCCTTCGACGCAACTCGCAACACCTTCGTTGTATTTCACGTTTACCGCGCGCGGCAAGATTTCACAACGCCTAGTCGTCCGATACCTTCCCAGTCCCCGCCCCTTGCTGGGTTTCTTTCCACTTTGAGTCCCCTACCTCCCCCTGGGCACGACTGTTTTTTTTTCGCCTCTGTTTCGTGACTTTCTATCTTTTTTTTTTTTTATTCAAGCTTTCCAGAGTAAATCTTTGTTCGTCCGGTACTGTTGGTGGCCCCCGGTCCCCATTATCCCGTCTTCCAATCCTTTCTCTTTTTTCCGTTTTCCCCTTTTTGTTTATCGACCTTCCAGCCGGGGATCTCCGGGGCTCATCGGCTTTTTTTTCCGTGTTCGCATCCACGGTCGCGACTTTGCTATCCTTAGTTTTCCAGTCTCGCAAGTCTGAATGCCAACTTCCCCCCTCCTATCCTTTTTCGGATATTGGCCGATTTACCTCCGTTGTCTCCCGCGTAGAGGTTTTGCCTTGCGTCCTGCGTCGAAAGATTTCTTCGCCAGTGTTTGCCACAAAGTGGGTCATGTTTCCCCCTGCCTTTCGTTCCATTTCCTACTCTCTTCTCGTACGTTCCACAAATTTACGCAGTTTACCGTCCAACGGCCCCTCTGTTTTACCCCTCCCCTTCTTTTCTTGACCACATTGTGTCCTTCATATATGTGTTATCTTTACCGGCGAGCACGCACCACGTTGTTTGTTCCCCGGTAGCTATTTTTTCTTTTCGATTGAGGTAGCATCCGTGTCTAAGAGTCTCGTGCGTTGAACTCCTTTTGGGACATTCCGGGGTCTCCCCCTTCTTTGCGCGGGGACCCGTTTTGTTCTACTGGGCCACCCTGTTTTGGATTTACGTTCCATGCCCTCCGTGCGTCCGCCCGTTAAGTTTCCTTTCGACTCCTCCCCTTTTTTTTTTGTCCTTTCCCCGGCGTGTTTGAGTCTCAAGCCCCCAAGTCCCCTATGGTCTTCATCGTGCGTGTGCCAACCCTTTTCCCCCCCGTAGCCTTTTATTTTTTCGGTTAGTGTTATGTTTCTGCCTGGTGTTACACATTTTGGCTAGTTGCTGTTGTTTTTTTATTTTTCCCCCCCTGCCCGCTCTTCGCCCTGGTATTTCCCACTCAGCCCGTGCTTGTGCGGTCCCGTGTGGTACGCTTTTTTCGTACTGCCCTTTTTGAGTGATGATTGCTGACTCAGACCGTGATAAGTTCCAGGTGCTACCGGGCATTGTACACCGTCCCCCCGCAGAACCCCCACCCACCCCGCTCGAAACGTTCTCTCATGCTCCATGTGCACCACTCTTCAACATTTCAGTGGGCCGGTCAGCCTCCGTCATGTAGCACGTTTTCCGTCGTGTCTTGTTCCCCCACGTACAAACCCTTTGTCAGTTGGGTCAATAATTCCGCTGATTGTTCCTTACCGACTCTCTCATGATCCCCCGCCCACCCTCGGCATTGGTTTTTCGTTCTATGGTTTCTGGAATGTTACTGATTTGTTGATCGTGATCACCCTCGTCTATTTTCCCCCCTCCTCTTCTGGGTAAAGCGCATTTCCGTCCGAGATTTCCCCCCCCCCGCCCCGATGCTGCTTTGATCGGTCGCAGTTCATTGTTTTTTTTTTCTTTTTGTCCCTTGAACCCTTTACCCCAAATTAGGCTCCACACCCTTTTTCGCCCCCCTGCGGTCGGGCATGGAACATTTTACCGTTGTCGGCTTTGCTTCGTGCTGATGTGGATATGTTTGAGGTCAGTCCAGTCTGACCCCCTCCTTCCCCTACTGGCTTGTCCCCCAGTCTAGTGGCTGCTATGCGTGCGTCCCCTCACCCTTTTCCGCACGGCCCCCTTTTTCCCCCACACTTCAACCTGCCCTGTGAGTCCACCTCGCACGCGCTCACTGTTTCCACCGAATTTGTGTTATGGATTTTTCCCCTTCATGATTCAGCTAATCTCTTCTGTTTTCCGTGTGTCACTGTTTCCGTTTTGCACTTGCTGGAACTCTTCCTCCCCAACCCGGCTCCTCTTTTTGGCTTGGTTGTGCCTACAGCGGTGTTTACCGGAGTGTTTTCTGTATTCCACACGCCCCCTCTACCGACCTGCCGCGACATCCCTTCCCCTGCCGAGCTGAATCATCACAGCTCCGCCTACAGTGAAACGAGTCCTTGTTGGTGCTTTCTCCACGCCTTTTTGCCGGATTCTAAAGTTTTTTATCGTCCTCTTGCCCCCCCCCTACCCGCTCAGCTGGGTTTTTGGGTTGTTACAGTTAGTTCTCGTAGGCCTCGTCTTTCGTTGAATCCCTTTGACCAAGAAGACATGTGGGAGGTCTTTCGTCGACGCCCAACTGCCCCTAGCTCCATCCCGGTATTGGGTTCCTCGTTTTATGCAGGCCGCTTACCTGTGGTTTCATTTACATGTTCCCCACTGTTATTTTTCCCAAACCCTTCACCTTTTAATCTGTGTCCCCCCGCACTTTCCCTGCCCTGCCTTCGTGGACGTTGACCAGGGACCTTCTGTCCCGGGAGGCCCCCCCGTAGGCAGCTTTTCGCACACTTTTCTTTTACCAACTTTGGAGCTTCTATCCCCAAGGTACGGCCAGTGTATTGAGAATTTCGCTGCCCCGCTCGTGGTTTTTTCTGGGGTCGCCGGCCCATCTCTTGTCCTTCTGCACCCCCCTATTTGCTTTTTTTTTTTTTTGCATGAGAGGTACACCACGTCCTTGTTCCCGCAGCCCTTGGTGTTACCGGGTCGTCATGCCGGGGCGGGCGATCTGTCGTTTCTGTGATGTTTTTGCCTGTGGTGCACCCATATTTCTTTCCGCTTTGGAAGGGGCCGCGTTCGCCTTGTTCCCGTTGCCAGTTTGTGTTGTTGTCGGGTCAGCCTCCTTGTGAGATCTGTTATTTTGCAGGGACCTCTCCCCCGACCCCCTTGTCCGAAATCCTTTTGGGCACTTCCCCCCTGCAGTGAAATTCAAGCGCAGTTTGTCCCACCAACCTGACCCCCAAACCGAGCTGGCGTCACAGCGACGCGCGTAGTCCTAGCAAGGTTTTGCCGCCTCTCTTGGTCCCCATTGCATCTTCCCCCCCCCAGCGTATTTCACCTGTGACTGATCTTTTTTCTCTTTTCCGATCCTACCAGTTTTGTGTTTGTTGTTTTTTTTTTTTTGAGAGGACTCTTTCCTTTTTCTTGCCTTTGCCCCCCCCCCTGGGTTTTTTTTTTTTCTGATCAATGCCACTCTTGCTGAACGCGGCTTTGTACCTAGGCTTTTTGTTCCGACGCATCGTTTTTTGGTTGTCTCGCGTTGGTTTTCAGTTTTTTGTCCCCCCTTGTTCCCCCCTTCCCCGGAGCTTCTTGTCCACAGTGCCCCCCACCGACCCGCCGGCCCTTTCTCAGCCCGAATACGACCTTTTTTCCTTGCCCCTTTTCTTTTCTGTTTCCTCATTTTTTCCAACCTAACCCCAGGGGCCCCCCTTTCGTCCACAACTGTTTTTTTCTTCCTGCCTCCACGCTAGGAATCCCCTGTTGCCGAAAAACGGTCATGTCCCCGCTTATTGCTCGCCTTTCCTTTGTCTCTTTTTTTTTCTGCCCACCTTTTGCTGCGGCACCTGTTTTTTTCCCCTCTGGTTTTCTCCCAGTTCCCCCCCTCTGTCTCGGGGTCAACTTTAGGGCCTACGTTCATGTCTGGTTCTCCCCACTTCCGGACTTAGTTCCCCTTTCTCACCAACACTTTTCCTCACGAGCCTTTCCCCGGTCTTTGCCCCCCTCCCCCCAAAAGGTCCCCTTTTTTCAGCGATGTGGTGAACAAATCCAGTTTTTTTTTTAGGGTTTGCGGACGATTTCCTTGGTGGAAATTCCGTAGTTTTTAAGTAGTTTTTTCCCCCCCCTTTTTGTTTGTGTCCTGTCCTAGTTGGGTCAGGTTCATTCGTCTTTCTTTTTTTCCCTCGGATGCAGTAGTCTTTTCCCTCAAGAGTTTCCTTCTACTGGTGAGTCGCCCGCCCCCCCTTATTTGACGTTTTTCGGTTTTTTTCGGTACCGATCGTCCGAGCCCACCCCCTCCAAAACGGTGTGATCAAGGCGACTTGGAGTTGCGTCAGTTTTATTTTCCCGGGGGAACTCTCCACCTTCTTTTCTTCTTTTCGTGTTTTCCCCATGGTTTTATGGGTGGGTTTTTTTTCCTCTACTGGGTTTTCTTTGGAGGGCGGTCATGGATCTGCTGAATCCACAGTTAAGTAAAACCGTTCCCCCCCCCCCCCTAGTCTTCTCCCCTCAGGAGAGTGTACCCCCCACTTTGTAGGGTCACCCTGTCTTTTTTTACGACGTTTTTGCTTGACTTTGGTCTCCCCCTGACTTGTTCTGATTTTTTTTTCAGTCCTTTTGTTCAACACCTCACCCAACACGAATACCGCGGCCGCGATTTGTTCCCCATATTTTTGTTCATCGCTGCAGTTTTATTCTGCATTCCTTTGCTGTACAGGTTTGCCAGTCCGCCATTTTGCTTTGGTTTTCCCTGACTTTTTGTGGGTTTCTCCGCCGATCTCCCACTCCCTGAGTCCAGGGACGCCTGTGTTCCTAACGAGTAATGACGTCCCTGCGCGGTGATTTGCGGCTGTGTTTCGAGGAGTCGAACAAATTGCCCTTTGAAACTTCTTTATGGTGGTCGTTACATTTCCTGTTTCCTTCCCTCATTTCTGCAACGCGTTGTCCGTTTGGCGTTCTTCCGGCCTTGGCCACTTCCATTCTCATTTTTTTTGGCCATTTTTGTCCGGAACTCTTTGTGTCCCTGATGTCGGTGCGGGTTTTTTTTCGCGCGCTTTGTGGTCCCATAGTTGTTAGTCGTCTTGAAATCCTTTCATGTCGTTCGTCGGGGTTTTATTTTCGTGCGCAGCCCTTCGCACACCCATGAACCTCCACGCATGTGCTCTCCTGACTTCTCATAGGTGCTTGTTGTCCGCATCGAAGAGAAGAGGTCCGCCCCACACCTCTGGCGGATTGACCCCAGACCCACCCCAACCTTCTTCCATTTTTGTCCCTCCCGGCTCTCATTTTTCGTTGATTGTGAGTTTTCCACCCCCACGCCTGTCCACGCTCGTCCTGTAGAGAGGCAGGGGTCCTTAGTAAAGTGGCGGCAGGTTCTGATTGTCCCCTTTATGGTCGTGCCGCCCCACATGTTCCTTTCTGCTCCCGATTCATCCTTTTAATATGCGTTTTCCTGTCACCCCCCACCACTGCGTGTGTCTTGTCTCCCAACGGGTTGTTTTTGATGATCTCGTTGTTCCCCCCTCCGATCTTTTCTGGTTGATACCCCCGCCCACGTTGTGCACACCTGTTTCCGGTGTTTAAGGCAATTTCGCCACTGGCTCTTTGCCAGGTTAGAATGAGTCCCCCGAGCTGCTTCCGCCCGGATAAGAAGTTGTCGTGGATAAGGGGCTTTCTTTCCCCCATGAATGCCTCACCCCCCGTTTTTGCTATTTTTCCCTGTTTGTACTGGTTTTTCGCTCGGTAGCAGCACTGTTCTTCCTAGCCCCCGCGAGTCTTGCAAAACTCTGTGTCCCAGGGTTGTGCTTTATTTTACTTGCTGACAGTTACCCCGTGTGACTAAAAGTCCCTTGCCTTTGTTTTCCCGCTTGTCTTCTTTTAATTTGTTATCCTTCACGGTCCGTGTCCTCAGGTTATGTTTCAATGGCGTTTATTTTTTTTGTCTTTTTCACCCCGCTTTCCCTTTTTAAATCTTAAGGGTTTCGTCCCGGTCTTGCCCCCATTAGTTCGGGAGTCCGCCCTTTTTAACCCCCTTTTTTTTTGCTACCCTTGCTTTTCCCTTTTCCCGTATAACGTCCCTGGTTTGTCTGATGTGCCTTGGCCTATAAGGTTGAGGTTTACGGCGCAAAAGTTTTTTCCCTGCTTACTTCTGTTTTATCAGGCTTTTTAACGATTATTGTGGGATCTCCTTTTACTTCATCTTATAGTCCGCACTTTCCTTCTTCAACGGTTTGACTGTGTTCTTCTGGAGTCGTGATCTTTTTGGGAGCGTCCCCCAATATTGTGCAAGTTATACCTGATTGTAAGACGCGGTAACGGTTAGCGTAGTTTCCTGTAGCTGTCCTCCCGGGCTCCCTTACCTTTTGTGTACCTCGAGAAGCACACCCATCCCCCGAGTGGTCGTTTTCGCATAAGAATATTTTTGGTCTTTCGTTTTTTTCGCCCCCTCTTGGCGTTTTTCCGAGTGGCTCCCGTGAGGCCTTTGGCGAATTGGACCCATGACGCGTCTTTTCCCTTTCTCCTGGCTGGCGCCCCGACAGTCCAGTTTTCCCCAACTCCCAGCACCCTTTTTGAAGGATAAACCCTTTTTTTTTTTTGATTGGAACATTAAACACCCCCCCCTGGCAGAGCGCCATTGGCTGCTCAGTTTTTCGAACCCCCTCGATTTTCCCCCGAGTTGTGTCGGTCAACAGTGGCCTCGTTTGTCGCGTCCACCCCCCCTTTTTTTTACAATCCGCCTTTGATATTCTCCCGTCGTCCTCCGTCGGACCCCCACGTTGGCTCAGTGACCCGTTCGCTACCCTTCAAGATGCTCGTTTTTGTTCACTGCTTGGTACTGGTGTTTAGGCGCTCCTAAAAGCCCCCACTTTTTTTTTCCCGCATACATTTACCTGGGGGGCAGTGTCCCCGGAACCTTTCGCACTGTCCCCCGACTTGTTCCTTCTCTGGAATCCACCCACTGCGTCCTTTTTCGCGCTGTGCTTTTGTTGAGTCCGGTACATCTGTCCCCCTTTTCCCCCCCCCATCCCTATGTTTCCCCTGCCCCCCGGGGACGATTTTTTTTTTTCAGGTTTTGAGCGGCCTTTCCTTTGCGCTTTCGCGCTTCCTTAGTTAGCCAAATTTTTTTGCGCCCACCCTCCCCGGTCTGAAATCGTCGACCCCCACTGGCCCCTGAACTTTGCTTCACCTTTTCCATGCCCCCATTTTCCCTTCCCGTCTATCCCCGTTTCTTTGGACGGGTGGATTTGGCGCCGATTCGATCAGGGTTTTGCACGACGTCTTTTGCCACGTTTTCTTGCAGCATGGCTTCACCACCAAATTTTTTGCTAGTTTTCCTTGTTCCCCCGTTCTCTCACCATGCTTTACTGAACGCTTTGCGCAGCCACAAATTGTGACCCTTACCCAAGTTGTTGGTCTTGTTTTTTAAACCC
>Ga0179593_1405132_pt1 | contig 12676 bp, 26 predicted proteins | sample CZODoug2_1_08_16_FD_185931 | JGI IMG/M metagenome (GOLD analysis project Ga0179593, IMG submission 185931) | Vadose zone soil fungal communities from Angelo Coast Range Reserve, California, USA - CZODoug2_1_08_16fungal (PacBio error correction) | ecosystem: Environmental > Terrestrial > Soil >... | reverse complement strand
TCTTTTTCTGGAAGTGGGGAAGGTTAGAACGCAAAACACGTGTGTGTTTTGCGGTAATTTGCCTGCACCCCTTTTTCCCCTCTTGTCTTTCCAATTTTGAAACAAAAAAACCTGGCTACTACGTCATAGTAGGTCAATTAATTGGTTCCCCCCCCCTCACTTCTCTTCGTGGCTTTTCCTGCAATTGGAAAATCCCCCCGTCTTGATTTCCCGGCGACTACGTTCTTGAATCTAAAGGGTAGTTGAGCAAATGCTGAATGAGAATGCAAGCTTTATACGGAAATTACGCGGACCATTTCAGATCTCCTTCTTCGTCTGCCGGGCTCCCACTCGATCAGTTATTATTTTCTGTGCGCGTGTTTTTATTTTCAGTAATGTTGGACGCAAGTTATTTAATTTCTATAGAGCAGCTTTGACCGCATTCTAATTACCCTTTTTTTGCGCAATTTACTCTGGGCGATCGGACACCATAGACCCCCCCCCCGGAGATTACAGTCATCTCTTACAAAGCCATCAAGCGCAATGCCTGAGCGCTTCTTCTTAGCTGCCGGTCAGCAAAGTTTTTTTGTTTATAAAGTGCCATCTTCTTTCCATCCGCCGCGGGGACTAGCCCGTGGGAAGATGGGGGGGTGCGTGTTGAGAGAATTTAAGTTCTTCGCCTCTTTCAACTAACCCGGCCTTGCGTAGACCCTCCATTTTTTCGAACAAGAAGATAACCGCGTTTCTCTACTGTACTTGATTTTTTCTAGCGGCGGCTTCGAATTTAGATTCTTTTTGCCCGGGACTTTGAAGTCCTTTCCCACCACTTCGGCCGAAACCCACATCTCGGCGGAGACCCTACTCCCACTGCTTAACTCTTTTCTCCACTGTACGACACGCTGGGCTCTCTAGGCTTCCCCCCCCTCCGCACCTCTGACCTTACCAAATCGAGCAGTGATCGAGGTCTAACATAGCGAGTGTGTCCCCCCCTCAGTGACGCCGATGTCGCGTCTTTCCACGGGCAAGCGCACTCTAAATAACGGACAGTTCGCACTTCCCCTCAAGCCCGTTAGACCGGCAGTTCCCTCTCCTTTAAAGATTTGGCGCGGACAATCTTTCCCGTTCCGTCCTTTTTGCATCGGATTACCCAATACCTAAATTCGCCGTGAAAGCCTTTTCAGCTTGAGCTCCCCACCGTTTTCAACCCCGATGACGTTTTTTTTCCGTCCGTCTGTTCCCCCGGCGTGGTTCCCCAATTCTACGGGCTTTTCCGAATTACCCCCCCCCGCTAAATGTTGCAGACTTACGTAAAACTACGTCTGTGGCATTGAAGTCCGGGGAGGGTTTTTCCCCCCGACCAATATCATTTTGCGGAAAAGAAAAAATGACCCGCATAGCCAAACTCCCACCAGCAAATCTCTGGCCAGGCACAGTCGACATCCAAAGTTTTTCAGGCGCTCTCTACCCATGTCCCAAAGATTTGTCGCTATCGGTACGCGATCTGATTTAGTGGCTTTCTTCCGATGTTTCAATGGCGCAGCAACTTTTTCCATTTAATTCTTTTAAGCAAAGATAAGATATAAGAGAATGCTCGGCGCTTGGCAATGGGAACATGAACCTAAGTTTCCGCCCAGCATTGTACTTAAAGGATACGTAGAAGGAGTTGATTATCGTATTTTTCGTCCATTGACTTTCCATTTCCCCCGCCATCTACAGTACGGGTAACGAGCCGATAAACCGATCCCCGAGACAACATCAGGAAGCAAATAACAAGGAAATCCTATCCCTCTTTTTTCCCCTCCCCACGACGAGTCTTCCGATGCCCCTATGGAGAAATCGTGGCATTTCCTTGCGAAGATAGAATTCCCGCTATCCTCCGCTATCTTTTGCTAAATGCCCCCCCCCCTGGTGATTTCCGATGACTGCGTTTATCAACCGAAACGATCTTATATTTATTCCTTTTTTGTTGTTGTTTAATCTTTGTAACACTTAGCGACATCCACAACTCCGCCCGTGTTTTGCGCTCAGCGCGTCGATAGCTCTTCCGGATAGCCCTTTTTTTAGTCGTCTTCCGCCTTTCTAGCCCCAAAGATTCCTTTTAAACTCTTTCCTTCTCTTCCGTGGTTTCTTTCCCCTGATTGTACCTTCCTTTTGTCGATTTCGGCCAGGTTGGTCGTCTCTTTCTAGTTTCCTGCTTCAATAAGTGGCCTGCCCCGGAAAATATTTTTTAGTGAAAGAATTTAGAATTTTTCCCTCCTCGCCTTTCGTCGGTACCCGCTTTCCCCTTCCTTTTTCCTTCCCTTTCCCGCTGCGTGCTCGAGGAGGGCAAATTCAGGCTTGGTCTTTTCAATAAGGACTCTTAAATTCTCTTGCTCGTCCCTCCCTCAGCCATTGTGCTTCTCCCCCCCCCCCCCCACCCCCCCCCCCCCCCCCCACAAACCCCCCCCCCCCCCCCCCCCCCCCCCCCAAAAAAACAAAACCACAACCCCCCCCACAACAACACAAAAAACCAAAACCCCCCCCCCCCCCCACCCCCCCCCCTCGTCCTCCGCGCGCCGCTGGGAAAATATTTCTCGCGCTCTTTCTGCAACAACTTGGCCTCAATTCCTTTCCACTCTCTTTGCTTTTGTAGGCTGTTTTGTTTGACTGATGTTGTAAAAATTTTTGGTAACACTCCGAGACTTCAATGCAGCGATCCGGTGTTTCTCTCCCTGCTAGCAACAGTTATCTGTGGGCCCCTATTCCCTTCCCGCCATGGACTGCACCGAGCCCTCTCGGACCACCACGGGGTTAAGCACATGTGTGAGGTCCTCGCTTTTAACATTTTCTCCCCCACACCCCCGAAATTTAGGGATGCGGGTAGATCCCCAGCGACTTTGACTTAATAGATTGTGAGAGCACTTACTTCCCTTCTTTCACCTTGTCCGACAGTTCTGTCTGATGAGCGGGGCTGATCCTTTTCGTTTCGAACGCTCGCGCTCTTTCTCGGGATGTAAGCTTTCTCTTTCTTCGAACTTTCAGCGGGGTTGTAAGACCTCGCTTTTAGTTTCGACCCGGCTATCCCTCCTGGCTTTTTCTTTCCCATCGTTGCGGTTTTTTTGAGGTTCGAGCCGGAAAACTATTGTGGTAAAGTGCGATTCTTATACGAAGAGTAGTCTGTCCGTTTTCGCCTCCTCTATGTTGGCCGTGTTTTTCCGCGACTCAAGACTTCCGTTTAAACTTAAGTCCCCTATGACTCTCCAAGTTCCGACCTGACTCGTAGTGCCGACTAGTTCTCTTTTTCTTCTAGTACCTTCTGCGACCGTGCCCGTGTGTTTTTTCCTCTTCCTCCCCGAACTTCCATTCCGCTATTCGAAAAGCTTCTTTAGATCCTCCGATTGTAGTTTTCTTTACCTCTTCCCCTTGATACCCATTCTTTTCCGGCGCTCCTTTTTTCTTTTTTTTCCTAGTCTGCGCTTGAGGGGCGATGAGATGAAACTCAGGTGCGTAGATTTCTCGCACAGATTAATGCTCCGTCTATGCTTTTTCCCCTGGTTTACCGATGCCTTCCTGAACTTGAGTTTTTCTCCTGGTACTTCTCCACCCCAGTTTCCCCCCCATATTTACCCGGTATCCTTCGCGCTTTTCTGGAGTATCTTCTACTTGCGCCTGATAAAGGGCTTTGTCACGACTAGAAAAGATTCCCCGCGTCTTCGCCGGGGATCAGACCTGTTTGCTCCCTTTTGCATGTCCAAGCACTCTCTCTTTTTTGTGCCCAGTCGATCGACGCCGAGCAGGAGTCATGTTGTTGCCCCCTGAAGCAAATCGGCCCGTTATCTTTTTCTCCCTCCCCCGGCCACCACCCACCCGTTTTGCTCCTGCTAACGCCTCCGAAATTCAATAACATCACCCGCATCCTAAGTTTGGTTGATCGAGATGATGGAGTGATTCGTAAGGCAGTTGCCCTTCTCCCCCCCCCCGTGTGGGTGGCGTTTGTAATTGATAGCTTTGCAATTTTACCCTCTTTTGCTGAGCTTGATTAAAACCCACAACAAGGTACTGATAGATCCGTCTTCATCGCCTTTGCCCCGAACTCCGTTTGACTTTAATGAACCCCACTTTGGACCAGCCCTGTCGTGCTTCCCCCGGGCGTTTTGGACGGCTTGATTGTAAGTCTTGGCAACATATCATGAACTCCAGATCGTCAATTCGAGAGAAACTTCTTCTCGCAGATGCCCAGGGCCATGAGAGTCTAGAGACCGATGATTGATGGGGCCGGGATTTGTAGGGCTCCAGGTATCTGTTCAAGTCTTTAAGCTCGTCGGAAAGACTTGCCAGCATGCCTGCTCTTATTTTTGGCAGTCCCATTTACTACTTAACGAGAGTTCAGCTTCTCCCCCCAAACTAAAGCGCCACCCTTTTCTTAGCGCTTCTTCTTGGATCTCCGTCAGCCCATCTTTATTTTTTTCCCCGTCCGTATTCCCCGAGCTCAGCGGAGGGTACTAGACCGTGGTCGGCATAGATTTTTCGAAGTTTGCCCTGTACCGAACACATGCCGTGTCCCTCTTTTTCTCCTTGGGTCTTTCCCGCCAAGCCTCCCTCCTGCTCGTCGCTATACGATTTTGCGGCTTTCGGAACTCGATATTTCTCAAGTTGCACTACGGACTATTTGAAGGTCCTAGCCAAGGAGAAAACCGTCTCCCTACCCCTTCCCCTAAATATTCCTTCCTTTCTCAGCAATGGACTTCCCGTTGCTCTCTTCGGGCTCGACCCCTTTTCCGCCCAGGGAACAAAGAAATTAGCCGTAAGTGATAGAGCTAAATAGAGACTGTAGTCCCAATACTGCCTCTGTCGAGCGCAGTTTCTTTCCCCTTATGCTCCCTCCGCTCCATTCCGCGCGAAGTTAGCACCAGACTAATCCCGTTCCCGCTCTTCGTGACCAGTCCAGCCTTCCCCTTTTGCCAGATGGGGAATAATCCCCCTTTTTTCCTTCCCTCTTTCCCCTTCGTCCCTGGTCTGCGGACCCCCATCCCCTTCAAAACTAGGGTTCCAGAATTTGTTCAGCGAGATTCCACCCCCCCGGTCACCCCGTGTCTTTTCTTGCTGGGGCTTCCCTTTTCTGCCAACAACTGGGTCCCCTCCCCACCGATTAAACATGTTGCCTGAAGTCACCCCACCCTGTCTCTTGGCATCCCCAGGCGGGAGGTGGGTACCGACAATCCCCGTTTGCACAACCCCCTTCCGCATCGCCACCCCCCCACAACCTCATTCCCGATTCCGGCCAATGTCATCCAAGGGTTGAAAGTCTCTGCTGGGGCCTCCCCAAAATCTCGAAGAGGGAGCGCTTGATCAAAGTGTCTTCCAGCCTTTTTTGGTGAATGTCGCTTTTCCATTCTCCTATGACGAGGCCTTACTTCTCCTGCGCGCGAGAAGAGTCCTTTTAAAGTAATATGAAATTCAGGTTAAGTAAAAGATATGTTTCTACCTGAGGGTTCTGTCTTCTCCTCTCCCCCTTTCTGACCCTCGCGTCCTACTTCCTTCCGCCAACGCCTTTTCCCTTGCATTCTCGCCCCCCCACGCCCGAGAAAATACTGGTTTAACCCAAGAACCCGGAAAGAATTCTTACTGTATGTTTCCAATAACCCGGCCCGAAGAATAAGATTGGCCCCGAGAGAAAGAGTTTTGAGGAGCAATGGCGTAATGAGAAAACGGAACCCCAATATAGACATGCTCCGTCACCTCCCCACCCCTCTTTTCTGAAACCAGCTAACAAACCCCTTCGGGGACTCCCGCCCCCGGAGCGCCCCCCCCACACTTCTCTCCAATTCCTTCCCGCCCTACCCTCCCCCTTCCACCCCCACCCCTGTCCCTCTCAGGGTACATCCCTCCCACCCCCCCCTCCCCCCTCCATCCGCTAGGCACCTTTCCTACGACTCTTCCCCCGGTTCATAAAACACTCCTACCCCCCTCCCCCCCCACCGGTCGCCCCCCCCACCCCCGATGTTTTCCAACCCGGCCCCCGCCCATCCTCGAAATCTTAGCAACTAGCAGAGCTGTGGACCCTCGACTCAAGCAAGCCTTTCTTGAAGTCGCCAGTCCCCTAGCTCCCCTCCCTTATGCCCTCCTTCCCCCTGTCCTCCCTACCCTCCCCCTCCCGCGACTGCCCCCGAGCATGTCACACCACCCCCTCTACCCCCACTCCTCCCCCCCCCTTCTCGCGCAATCTTCCGCCTCGGGAAATACTCCCCCCCCCACTGGTCATGTCGCGACTCGCCACCACCCGATATCTCCTCGAGTGGCACCCCCCACCTACTCCCGATCACGTTTCGCAACAATTATTCGCCAACCAACACGACCAGCGGCGCAGCCCCCACCCGGCCCCCCGCTCCTGCTATCCAGGTGCCCGACCCCCGCCCTCCTTGATCATTATCCTCCCCACCGTACAACCCCCCCGTTCGACGCCTTCAGGAGCACCCGCCGTATCGCGACTTGTTCTTCCACCCCATACTCCGCCGAGTTAGGTACGGAGAACTCATATGGGCCAGGCCCATATCCTTCGCCATAATCACTACACGACCCCAACCCCCGATTTGACCCTTCTCACCCTTTCCCCGGCCTCCAATACGAAGATACGGAGGATCCTGAGCCCGACCTACCGGCCCCACCTTTCACTTCCCCCCACTCGTCCCGCTTATAGGATCAGGCGTCAGAATAACATCAACAGATGCGCCACTGCGCAACCACACCGCCCCCTTTACGGACCCAGTTTCGATGGGCGCCCCACCCCCCATACCCCCTCTACGTTGGACCGGCCCTACCTGGCCCGCCTCCTCCACACAGGACCCACTAAAGCCCATCGGACCCGGCGCCCGAACCCCTCGCACCTCCACCTCCCCTCCGACCCGATTCTTCATACACATCAGAGTCTCGTGCCGTATCCCGACCAACTCTCCGCCAACACAGCTTTAGTCGGACAACTTCGACAGCAGGGGACCTTGCCATTCCACCCTGTCGCAGTTCAACCCCACCTCCCACCCTCCCCTCCGGACCTGCAGCGAGTCAACCGCCCGCTCTAGGGATTCCATTACGTAGATACCCCGGACCCCCCCCCTCGGTCCCTTCATTACCCTCCCCCTAAACAGACACCACCTCACGCACCCCTCCCCCGGCACTTCTTGAGATGGCGCCCCAAGCACGTGATCTTACACATCTGCTGCGCCACGACCCCCCCATAAGAGATTTCCTCCGACCGCCCCCGCGTCTTCCGCCCTACCTCCCCCGTCCCCTCCTACACCTTGTTTCACACTACTACGACCCGCTGACCTCGTCTTACGGAATCGCACCCCCCCACGCTGCTCAAGGGCTCCCCCCATCCGGATCTGTTTCCTTCACGGAACCCGATCGCCACACGAGAGGAGAGACAGCTCAAGGAAAGGACTCGCTTACCCCGGAACCCTCCCTCGTCACCCTCAACAACCCCACGGCACGCGGAAATTGTACCAATTTCAGCCCCCTCCTTTCGTCTACTAACCCCCAGAATGGAGAACATAGAAAACCCTTCCGCCACCAGAGACTGCTTTCGAATGTCAGCGCCCCTCCCCGCAGCAGCCTCTCCCCTCCCACTCCAACCTTTTCTTATCACTCTCTCCCCACAAAAGGGTCACCCACTCCCCCCTTCCAACTCTTTCCAGTCACTATCGCTTTATTCGCCCCACCCTTTCGACCCCGACTCTGCCTCCATCTTCCTTCACACCTCCCCCCCCGCTCTCACGCCTTTTCTTTCGATGAATTCTCCTCGAACCCCCCCCCCCCTCCCGAGGCTGGGACTATGTCATGACGATACCTGCCCTAGCCACTCGGCGACCCCCTCCCACTTTCTTAGAAACCAAACCCCCCTCCCCGCCGACCGCCCCTTGCCATTCCGCCCTCAGCTCCCTCTCTTCCTCACCCTTCCCACATGGCCCACCTATCCCTTTGTGTCCCTCTTTAACCCTCCCTGGGTCGACTTACACCCCACCCCCTCGTTTCCTCCACCCCCACTCCCTCCTCCACCTCCCCTCCCCCTTGCGCACTAGAGAGGATGCATTATTTCACCTTCCCCCCCCCCCCCCTGCCCCCGTCTGGCCCTCACCGCGCTGGTCACACCCCGCCCCGCTCCCCCCCCCTTCCCTCCTCAGCTCCCCTTCATCTTTCCACCCCCCACCCCCCCCAATATACCCCCCTTTCATCCGTTCACATCCTTCTTTTCTCCCACTCACCCATTCTCTCCCTACCTGACGGTGCCGGTTAACCCCTCCCCCCCCCCCCTCCCCTGGGATCCTTCCCCGCCCCCCTCCCCTCCTACCCACCCTTTCCCGGCCGCCACCCCCAATCCTCCAAACCTGCTGCACTGTGTCCCCGCGGAACTGAAACTCACCCCCACAAGGGCCTCTATCACCCGCCTACTCCCCCCATCCTCTCCAGACTCCTCTCCAGGAACCCCCACTAGTACTCCACCGCCTCAAGCCCACAAAGACCATGCTCCTAACTATAAGAATTGATCCCGACCCCGCCTAACAGAAAGCACAGCGGCCCCGTGCGTACAGTCCGCCCCCTTCTTTCCGATCCCGCTTTAACCTTCTCCTCCTCCCCCTTACTCCATCCCAACCGCCACGCACCCCCCACCCTCCCCACCGATACACACGTGCTCTTGTAGTCCAGGTGCGGGCAGGATTTACCCTCACATTAGTCTCAATTCATCGGCCCCTTCATTGTCTTCCCCCCCTTCACCCTTTCCTCTCCTCTCCACCTCGCCGTCTCCGCCCCCCCCTCAAACCCAACCCCCATCCCCCACCCCTCACCCCCTCCCCCGCCCTCCCCTCCCATCCTCCCCCCTTACCCTCCCCCCTACACCACCCCCCCCCCCCCCCCACCTCCCTCCCCCTCCCTATTCCCTTCCCTCCTCCCTCGCACACACCCACTCTCTTTCAACCCACCCGTCTCCCTTCTTTCCCCCTTCTCTCCTGCTCCATTCCCTCCGCATCTCACCCCTCCATCTTATCCCTCCCCCCCCCCCCCGTGCCTTTCCGCTCCCTCCCCCCTCCACGACGAAGCGTCGCCCCTCCTCGCTCACTTCGAAACGTTCACCCAAAACCCTCGGCCTCCCCCATTAACCCCCTCCCGCCTCCACACCTCCTCTTCCCTCACCAGCCCCCCCCCTACCTTCCTACACCCCCCCTCGCATCACGCCACGGCCCACTCACAAAATGTACCCCCCGCTCTCCGTCTCCAGTTTGTTACCCCCCACCACCCTCCCCAAGCCCACTACCAAAAGGCGCCCCGTCAGTTGCGCACTTCGCACCTCCAGCCGCCTCCTGCTAATTCAACCCCCACTCCACCCCCTCCCCCGTCCCGCCCGGACCCAAGCCGTCAACTATCTTAATTCCCCCCCTCTCCCTCTGCAACCTCCCCCTCCCCTGTCTCTTTACCGGCCCTCTTCCGCATCTCATGTCACGGCCCTCCGCCACGAGAAACGAAACCCCCAACAAGGGCTAATACGACCCCAGGATGACTTCAAAATGCACCACCACCCAGCTCCAGCGGGGAGTGCCGCTCCTCTAGCTCAACTGGGACCGGGCCTCTTACACCTTTCACCCCGCTTCCTCTAAGTCCATTCATAGCTTCTGGCAACCTAAGCACAGTCCTAACGTAGTCCCTTTCATCTCTCGTGGGCAAGAATCGGTAGGAGAATGGATAATGGAAACCACGACCTTAGGGTCTCAGCCCCCCCCCCGCCTCTTAACCCGGAAGCGAATTGTTGTGAACCAGAACGCCCACAAGACCTTTCCCCTCCTCTTCCCTCAAGGCCTGAAGGGAATCCACCTCTCCTCCATTGCTCCGACACACTGGGTCCCCTCTCCCATCCCGCCGCCCCCCGGGCTCACCTCACTTTTTTCCGGAGGTAGATGAATACAGCACCATTTCCAATCGATGACGAGAGTGACCCCCCTCCTGGAAATGTTCGCCCCTCTACCACTTCTGCTCCCCCCTTTCCCCCCGCCCCTATCCGCTCCCCCCCCCAGCACACGAAGCCGCGCCCTGGCACAACCATTACAAACGCCCCTCAAGGTCTCGCGCTTCTCCCCACGGCCGTAACACTGCTGCCGCCATCCATGAGAGAGCAGGACAACCCTCCTTCCCACTGCCTTTCGTTCCCTATATGGCCGCCTATCCCCTCTCGGTAGTGCCCCGACCACCCCACCGCACCCTTCTTCTCCCTCCTTCCCCCCCCTTTGCCACCCACGCCCAACCCGTACGATTCGGGAGAGCCCACCGTGCACACTCCTCTCCACCGACCCCCGCAGAAGTTGGATGCCACCGAGACCCCTGCTTGCACCACGACAACAATCCGACACCCCGGGGACGCCCCCTGAGCCTGCTCTTTCACTCTCCCCCCCAAACTCCCCCCTAGACTTGGCAGACTGCCGATACCCCCAATACCCACCCCCACTCCTTGCCCACCCTTCCCCCCACCCCCTCAACGATGGAACCCTCTACCGCGTTGGTCAGTCGAGTCCCCAACCGACCCTCCTCCGCAGCAGAGCCTCCCGCCTCCACCACCTACACCCGCGCCTTTGCGCCTCCCCGGTAACCTACACAGGCTTCTTCGATGCGTATACCACAACCCGTCTCTCTCAGAATTTACAGCACCCACCACACTACGAGACGGGCCCGGCCCTGGTACCGACACCCTACGGGGACCCTACACCCCCCCCGCGGCACTCTCTATGACAGACCCCGCAGATAGACACAGAGCACAAACCTATGTTCCGCCTTTTTCCGATCCCCCACACCCTCCTCTCCCCCCCTCCCCACCCGCGCCCTCCAGCCACTACCTGCCTCCACCACCTCCACTCCCCCTCCTCCGCTCACCCCTAAATACCCCCTACCCCTCCTCCCCTCCTTTTTCCCCACTTCCATTCCGCCGTGAATCACTTAGGTCAAACCGAACACCCGATCCCCAGCCCTACGCCAGACAATAACTAACAGCCCCACCCTCTATCCTTCTTTCTCCTTCATTCCTACTAGTCCCCACCATCCGAACACCCCACCAGCATCCCCATCCTCGGCATCTTACGTGTTCCCCCACTTCGTTTGCACGAACCGTATCCCGAAAGACCGTTCCCTCACAGCCCCCTACGCCCTCATACATCAGCCAGTAGCTCTAGGACGGAACCCCCCGCCGTCCCCAACCCCCCCCTCCCTCCCCTCCCCCATGTCACGACCAATCCTACGCCCCCCCCTCGAGCCCTCGCCTTGAGACCGACTCTCCCCCGCCCCCCCCTGCCCTTTCCCTCTCCATCTCCCTTCACCTACCCCCCCCCCTAACCGCTACTCCTCTTCCCAGAAGGTCTATCTGCCCGTATCCCCCGGCTTTTTCGTGTCGGTAATCCAACCGTCCCGACGGGCATCTCATCAACCCGGCAAAGAGTTACACGCTTGGCTCACGAGCCTGCCCCAAAAAATCTCAGGTCCCTTCGTGAGTCAGAAGTGTCACTGAGATTACTGCCCGGAGGTCTACCCCTCGCCCTTGATCCCCACCCTCTCCCGACAGCGGCCCACACACATCACATCTTTCGACCCGCGCTCGTTTCTCCCCCCACTGCACCTTCGTCCATCATTCTACTCCTCCTCCCACCTCCCTCTACCCCCCTCCCATTTCCCCGGTACAGGAAACACCCACCCCCCTCCAGTCCCACTCCCACCCCCGTCTCCCCCTTTACCTCGACGAAATAAGCCAAAGGCCACGGATGTCACCTCACTACCACTACCCCCAACCGTCCGCCCTCCCCACTTCAAACTTCCTTCCACCACCCCACTAGCTCCTTCCCCCAACACGCCCCTCCCCCCCCAAGCGACAACTCTCCCTCCCCCCCCTCTATCTCTGACCTGGTCCTACGCTTAGTGAATTCCTGAGTCTGCCAAAGCCTTTGTGGCGTCTTGATTCCGATCAGATGAGTGGGATTTCTGCGTCCTCCCCATCCCCTCGAGTCTTTCTCCATACCGCCACTCCGAATACCTAGACGTACTTGGCCACCGGAAAGAAGAATTCTCCCCCTCCTACGTTCGCCCTTCCTGCGGTTTTTTTATCCTTGGTGATCCCCGGATGTCTCTAGTCGTCCCCTCCTGAGACCACACATCCTACCTGACTGGAATGAGTCACCCAGGACTCTGCAGACCCCGACCTCGCTTCTTTTCAGGAAACGGAGGTCTATGTACTCGGATCTAGGACCTACCTCTCAAGTGACTCTATTCCCTGTTCCACTTATGTCTTTCCTCCCCTCTCCCCCCAAGAGTGGCAGGTTTTTACCTGACAAGGAGTCCTCGGATATGAACACCCCCGCTCGCAACACTCAGAACCGCTGCTCGCCGACTCGTCCATCCTCGCGCTGGAAGGCCCCCTCAGACCGAGATCAGGCGTGAGGGACCAAGATGGAGAACCGGTTATTCCCTACAAGTGCCCGTTTTCATTCTCATGTCGATCGCAGCAACCGTTGGGCCAAGATTCACTCCCCTAGCCCCCGGGGACCCCCCCCCTTTCCCTTTGACCTCACTCTCTCTCGTGTCCCGTATCGCCGCTGCGTCTAGCAATTGTTTGTTCAAAATTTTTCAGAATTCGGACTGTTCATTCTTTCTCCCCCCCCCATTAGAACCCACCACGGTGTTTGCTCTAACTTTA
>Ga0179593_1369370_pt1 | contig 12676 bp, 14 predicted proteins | sample CZODoug2_1_08_16_FD_185931 | JGI IMG/M metagenome (GOLD analysis project Ga0179593, IMG submission 185931) | Vadose zone soil fungal communities from Angelo Coast Range Reserve, California, USA - CZODoug2_1_08_16fungal (PacBio error correction) | ecosystem: Environmental > Terrestrial > Soil >... | reverse complement strand
GCAGGAACCCGGTGAATCCTTGCGTGTGCTGTTTTTTTCCCAATGGTTTTGACCATTTGTATATCGATATTTTTCTTCACCCTTCTCCCAAACTCCATGCAACAGTTCTGTGGATTCAGTTCTGCGTAAACCTGCCGCCTATTTCATTTCGCACTCAACATAACCTATTTTGCTTTTCCCTCTTGAACGCATATGATCCGAGTACTTCCCCTTTTCCAGCTCAGCATTTCGTTGCTTTCCCCTTTTACCCCCCCGTCCTCCGACGACGATGATTCGAGGCGGCCCCCTTCCCCGTTCGTCTCTCGTTACTGAACTATGGTTCCAACAACCCCCGTCCTGATATGGCACAGCTCCTCCTCCCCCACTCGTTTAATTGCGGTTCTATTATTCACCCGGTCGGCTTTTTTTTTCTGAACGATAGAGTCAGTTTCCCGCGTTTCAACCTTCCCCTTTTCCTTCGGGTTCGCGTTTCTCTTCGCACTGCCGAGTAACTCCCCCTCTTGTCCTTTATTTCTGAGGTTAAAAGCTGTCAACTCTTCTGACATTTCGCCCCTTTCTCTCCGGGAGGTCTTTTTGAATGTGCTCCCTCTCTTCCCATGTGACAGGCGGGTTCGGATAACGTCTCAGGAGATCATGCCCTTCTGCGTGAAGCTGCATTTTACGACTCTTTCGGGGAGGATTCCCGTTCTCTTCCAGAAAGCGTTTTTCCAACCCTGAGAGTCTTTTTACCGTTCCCCTCTCCAACATGCGTGAGTCGACTCACTGATTTTTCCTTTGCCGGGCATGAGAAACGCCGGCAGGTCGCAGCCCCCCATGTCTGTTGCTGACTCCCCACCATGTTAGTGTGAAAACTATCGATCTTTCCCTGGCTTTCCGGTCGTCCCCGCATGCGGCATTCCCTCCCTCATAGGTTCAGCAATTGTTTGGTAAACGAACCCACTTTTGGCCTCTTCTTTTTCCACGGCGACTTAACCCGCAGCCGTAGTCATTTTTAGTTCTCTCCGACGACAGAATGGGCGAAGCAGGCTCGATGCCTTGAGATTTGACGGATCTTTTGTATATCAGTATCCCCGTTTTTTCTCCTCTTCTACTTACGTTATCCCTCAGCCGGCAGCCGGCAACCTTCGTCGTGATGAAATCCAACGGTCGTCCTTTGATTTCCGATTAACCCATTACGCTCGAAGCCCTTCCTTGACCCTCCCTTCCCCCCCTGGTGAGGCAGCCTTTTAGAGCTTTTTTCTTCCCTGATCACGACCAGCTAAAGCATGGGATAGTGTCAACCTTTGCTTCTCTGTTTTATTCCTTCTCTTCCTGGCGAGTTGAAATCATTCCTACCTCCGTTTTTTTTCTCTCTTCCTTTCCCACGAGCCAAGGATGAGCTCTAAAGAATCCCCAGAAGCCCCTTTTTTGTTCGGGACCGCTCCATCTCTGCTCGTTTTGATCAGCGGATTTACCAAGCTAGGGGGAAAGGCTGGCACCCTGTTCCCTTGGCCGGAGCTTTCCTGAGGAGGAAGGCTATTTCTTGTGTATGATCTCCGCTGAGTTTTTCATCCACGAACCGGTTTTTCCCCTTTCACCTCCCCTCAGTTGGTGCTGCTTCGATCTGGCTCATGGAGCACGTAAAGCCTGCGTCCACCAATCATGATCCTTCTTCAGAGTTTCTCCGGCACCCCCCACATGCATCTTCTCCTCAAGCTCCACTTTCTCGCCCCCCCCTTCGCCCCCCCTATTCTGATCTCCACTGCCAAAACCCGGGGGGTGCGTGAAAGATCTCTCCCCCCCCTTGTTAACCGTATTCATCATTTGAGAGACCATCGTCCTCTCCCTTTCTTTAATCGGCCCGAACCCCTCCTTCGTCGTCCTTCCCCCCGTGACGACGCGGCGCGATTTTTCACCCCTACCCTTTTTTTGGTCTTTTCCGCCCTTTTCCCTTTTGGGCGGCGAGCCTTCCTGTTTCTCCCGGCCCTTTCCCCAACCCTCGTGATGATACCTCCTGCGCAGGTTGGGCTTCCGCCGAATACAAGACATCCCTTCCGTTTCCCCACCCTCCTTTTTCTTCTTCCCCTTCCTCCCCATACAGTCCCTCCCGACTTACGCCTTTGAATTTCACGAAGAAGGCTCCTGGGCACATCGCTCCTCTCAGCTGACCAACGCCTTTTCATCTCTTCCCTTTTTTTTGCCATGTCACAGAGCTCTCTTGAACAGATCCCCGCCCGCTGACAAAGCAATGGTAGACCCCGGATGGAAGCTGATTCCCTCCCTCCCGGACAAGCGAGTAGTCCCCTTTGTCTCTTCTCCTCCCCCGGCGACCGCCTTCCTGAAATTCCCCTTTCCTTTCTAAGCGCTTCATAGAGCCGCTGGTGAGGACAGCCGCCCGACCTAGCGATTTGGATGACCAAGCCCCCCGGTTGTGCCCCCCCCTCCCCTTCCTGCGAACCATTACACGATGGAATTTTTTCTCCGTTTCTGACGAAGCACCGGTGCAAGTAGTTTTCCCCGTTTTTAATCGTCACTCGCTGACGGGGTTTGCACCAGAGTCCCTTAAAACTGTCTGGCTTGGCGTCCTTTTTGAAAGCATTCCGGGCCACTCTCTGCTGGCTTTCGAGCTACAACCGCACTATATGTTTCTGCTTTCGCCCCCCCCGGCGGTTTTCATCTTTTTTCCTCTCTCAGAAAGCAACACTGTGCATTCTTTTTTTTTTTTGCCCCCGGTTGCTAGCGTCTATACATTTTGTCACCTGCGTAACCCAGGGGGCCCTGGCTCACTCCCTTCCCCCCCAGGCACGCCCCTTCTTCCTCTAGGTTTGTCCCCTATCTTTCCCTCTTTTGGTTGTTGTTGAGAGCTAGCAGAAACACGATATTTTCCTTGGCGTGCGCTTCCTTTTTTGATTTCGTGAGCCGTCCCCCCTTTTTTGTACCCTTGCCCCTTTTTTTTTCTAATGAGGTCCCACACCCCCCCCCTCTTCCCAGTTTGCAGCTGTTTTTGACAGTTTATGCTTAAACCTCCATCAACCGCCTCTTTGGCCGTGAGAAGCAACATACCGATGCGTTTCGCCCGAAGCCTGTCTTTTGAATGCTGCACCAGCCCGTTTGCACCTTTTTCCCGATTTGAAAATCCCCATGGGGTTCCAACCCGCCCCGGCCGACGAAGTCTCGACCGGCCCCCCATTGTACAACCTATTTTTTTATCTCCAGCGACTCCTTTTTTAATGGTCCACTGTATGTCCCTCGTGAAGTGCTACAACTCGATACCTGGGCTCAGAGGCTCTCTCGCGCTTTTACCTTTCTCCTATATGAAGGCGCGTAGTCGTTTCTCGCGCACGCGATTACTTCCACGACCGTTTTATTATGAGGTTTTCCAGTCCCCTCGCGGATCGTTGAACTTTCCCTGACTTTGTAATATCTTAGGGTCGGCTCCTCCCTCCTTCGATCTAGTGATTTTTCTCAGACTGTCGCACTAAGGGTGACAGGCGTTTTAGATTATAGCAACGAACTATACGCTGCCCCTTTCTGTTGGAAAGCTTCAATGCTTCCTCTCTTGAGGATGATACCCCCTTTTTAGTAACCGAACTTTTTTTGTCAATGTCGTACGGCGCGTGCACTTATCCTGGCGAGCATCACTGTTAGGCATGAGAACCTTTCACGCCTGTTGTGCTGTTGGCCTCCCTTTTCCCCCCCCTTGTTCGTTGAAACATCGACCGCTTCCGGCGTCCTGGGTCACTTCTTTCCGAATGGCAAGGGCACCGCATTTTTCAGGCAGGCCGATGGTTTAAACCATCGAAAATTACATGCCGTCTTACGGTTCACACGGGGATTCGATTTTTCCCCCCTCCCCCCCGCGATGATATTCCCCTGAAGAAGCTTGTTTTCCCCCTTCCCCGGTTGTCCGGAAGTGCCTTTGATCTTCTCCAGTCTTCACTGGGTGTCTGATATCAGTATCACAGGAATCTCGCCTAATCCGCTTGACATTTTCCTTTTTCCCTTAGTCCCCCCAGTCGCAGCCCCACCCTCTTTGGATGATCGACACCCGGTCGTCTTGTCTTCCCCGACCCCCAGCGTATATCGCGCTAGCCTCTCCCCCCCTGGTCCACCGCTCGCCATTCATAAAGTGAGTCCCTACTTTCTTTTTTTTCCCCCTCTTTTCAACGCCCCAAGCAGGAAGCATTTGGTTCCCAAATCAACGGGCCTTCTGTCTTCTGGCCTGCGATCTCATCCCTGGGCGTCTGTACATCTCCCTCTCCCCCTCCGTTTTGAGAGAGATCACAAGTTGCTGATGAGGTTTCCCCCTCCCTCCCCTCCCGTTGATTGCGACACGATCAATGCTATGGTCGTTGATCAGTCTTCTTTTCCACCAGGAAAGGGCTTGAAACATGGATATTGGATGTGCGGTCCGAGGATGCCGGTGGGCTAGGAGCGTTTTTTCCTCCAGATGGGCCTTCCCTGACTTGACCCTTTTTTTTTCTCCAGATGGCTGGACTTCTCTTTTGAGGCACGTAAAGGTCAGGTGATATGTCGTGGCCACATACCCGGTCTATCTTTTCTAGTTATCCTGGGACACAGACCTGGCTTCAAAGTAAACCCGGTCCCCCCTTCTTCCTTTTTCCTATCACGCAAAAAAATCTATTGCTATGTTTTCCCCGTTCCAGGGCTGATCCGTGTTAACCGTCTCGGCCCTTCTTACCAGTGCGCGTTTCACCCTCGGTCCGCTGTTTAATGCGTTCCCCTCATCATTTCGTCGTTACTCCCGGACGCGGCTTGAGTGTTCGTCTCCCATCACAGTGGTTGGGATGAAAGACTTCCCAAATTCGGGTCCCTTCCTTGCCGGGTTTTCATTTCCCCAGTGATGGAGACCGCCGGTTTTGGGATTCCTTTCCCTCGCCGACTTTCCCAAGTTTCATGTTGACCCCCCCTCGTCTGTGGCAAGCGCACAGACTCAGCATTCCTCCCATCCCGCTTTTTTACCTCCTTTCACGAGAATTGCACATAGTTTCTTCCTTTCTCCTCTCGAACCCGCCTGTCACGCTTCTCATATTCAGTTGGCGCACTGTTCACAGCAGCTCGGCGCGACCTCCGGATCACACCCTCCCTCGACCAAGATTTTCCCCCCTCCGCGAGGCAGGGACCCCTCCAGGTTCTTTTTTCTTTTATCAACGGCCCTAGGGTGACGTAATCGCCCATTGCCGGAAAACTGGGCGGACCCCCCCCTTCTTTCCCCTTTCTTAAGGGGGAGTGAACGGGCCCTTCTTTCCTTTCCCGATAGAGACGCTTTGATTACCTGCCGCCGTCTCCGGATTGGAGGCATCGACGGTGCAATCGGCAAATATCGCTTTTCATCACCCTGAATGGATTAGGTCTCTCACAAGTTTCAGGCGCCGACTGCGAAAGTCACGTCTTCGACGGGGTGGACGGTACAATTTTCACGACCATGCTTGCCGCTTGCGCCTTTTCAGGAAGATGGCCCCCCTCTGGCGTTTTCCTCTTTTTCTTTTCAACCGCAACCTCTTTTTCTTTGCTTTCTCACGGCCACCTGGTTTCATGCTTTTAGCAGGGAAACTGGCCCCAGGCCATCAAATTCCGGCGTGGTTTTGTGGCTGTGACACTTGACTTAGAACCCCGGTCCCCGGTCTTCAAACCCAGGGGGGTCGGAACCGGCAAACTCTCCCGACAGTTATTCCATCCGGTTCCTGCATTTTTTTTTTTTTTTTTTCCCCCTTTTTGTTGTTGTCAGAGCTCTGCAGGAAACCGATATGTCATCATTGGCTTGCCGCTTTTTGCGTTTTGATCTCCCCCCCACTGTGTCCTTACCTTTTGTTCTTCCCCTAATGCTAAACCTTGTCTCACACCCCTTCCCAGTTTGCATGGCTGTTTGAAGTTTTTCTGCGTAACCAGCGTCCAACCGCACTATTTGGTGAGATCCCCCCCATGAACCGGTTGCTTGTTTCGCTCGAACCTCCTCTTTCTTGCCGGTGAATAGTCACCTTTGAGCCTTTCAGCATTTCGTGAAAACGGTTCCCCCCGTCATACCGACGAGGCGTTCTCGAACTCCCCCCATTGAACCCTTTCTTCTTCCCTCCGTTTCCTAATGTGGTAGTCTGGGTCAAGGATATAATTGCCTGCCTTCCCTAGGAGTGACAAAATGAGTCATGGCGGGTTTTTTGGAAGTTAATAACAGGCTTATAGCGCTACTTAGGTTCACGTTACTTTCAACCTCAGGACGGCGCCGGTATCCCGGTCCCCCCCTGGGCGACGTGCCTGCTTCCTTTGCTTCATCCCCTGTCAACTCGAACATTTCGCTTTGTAAAGTGCTTTTTATCCTTTCGGTCTCGCATTCCTGATGAGCCCCAAAAAGGCGTGGGCCCTGTCGGTTCGAGATATCGACGACGAAGGCGAGTGACCCCCGCTCCTTTGTTGCCAATCTTTATCCCGGCTGCCTAGCAAATGTCTTGAAGGGGTCACTTTCTTTGGATTCGGATGACAGACCCCAACTGCTGAGCACCCTCATCATTATTCCCCCTCATTAGTACCCCCCATTCCGTCCTTTTTTTCGCACCAATGTTGGCCGGGAACACTTCCCACACCCAATGTTATGTGAAACATATCCCCCTCCTTCACGGAGTGTCTATAAGAATCTTGCTTTTTGGTGCCTCCGGTTCCTTGCATTTCCCTATTTTTTTTCCCAACCTCGGAACCCTGCCGATTACGCACTGTGGGATTCGATTTTCATGCACCCCCGCCGTCTCGATTTTTTAGTGCGTTCCAGAGGAGGACTTTTTCTCCTTTCCAGTGTTTGATCGAATTGCCTCTGAATTGGGTCCTGATATCTTCAATCCCATTATCACAGGTTGCCGACATTTAAGTCCACCTCCCTTCCTGTTCTCCAGCGCCCCCTTGCAAAACGTTCATGACCTCTTTCCCTTTTTTCTTCTTTTTCCCGATAACAAGCGTCTCCCCCGCAACACGCTCGCCCTCCCACCGGCCTCCTCGCTTCCTTCCCATGATTCATGTCGGCTTGCTTGAACCGCCCGCCCGCAGCACTGCCTTTCTTGTTTCACAAACCCGCTTTTCGTTTTTGGCTCTCCATCTGGGACGTTGGGAAATCCTCTTCCCCTCCTCCGTTGTTTTCGAAGCTTGCCCCCGTCGCAAGTTATCCCGCCAGAAGACCGGAGACCCTCTCCTGCTTTTTGATCAGCGGATGCAAACTTCACAGGGCTGCCGCCATTCTCCTTGGCCGGAGAGTGTGGTGCTTTCCGCGGGCCGGGGCCTCGTCGCGCTGTTTCGAATATACGATGATCCTGTCCCCTCCGGACAGGACGTGGTTTCGATCCTCACAGTTTTGCTGATGCTCCTTCTCACGATCCTTTTTTTTTCTTTTTCTTTCCCCCCAATATCGATAAGAGATGTGACGTCTTCAGTCCCCACTGCCGACTGGTATCAATCTTTTTCAACTGCTCACTTTCTCGGAAAACACGTCTTTTCCCTCCCAAAGTCTTTTCTTCCTTCTTCCTGGCAAACCCCTATTTTTTTGTCTCCCATAACCCTCTCGTCACCGGTGTCCTTTCGATCTTTTAATCCGATTCCCTGAACCGTATGCCCCGAACCCCTGCCGCAATTCTAAAACGGACGCGGCCTGATGTCTCTCTTTTCCCACCATTTTCCCCTTTATTTGAACAGCAACATTGGTTCCTCGCCCTTCTTTTCCTTTCTGAAAACCGTGATGATCGACTCACTCAGCAGGATGTCATCAATAACCCCCACCCCCAACTTTCACAGTGACCCTCTCCCCTTTTTGGTTTACAAATCCGAATTCTTCCGCTTTACTTGAAGCTAAGGAAGGAGAGGATCCCTCGTTCTCTTACCCTTCAACAGCGTCACTCCTTCATTGTTTATAGTCTGCTCCTTTCCCCCCGATTCGGAGGAGAACCCCCCCCCCCCCCGTTAGATCAAAGGCTGACCCCAAGCGAAATGGCCGATGCGATGTACAGGCTGAGGCCCCTCAGCCTCCCGGCTCGTTCCTCCTACTCGAGAGACCGTCCCCCTGTCCTGTTTTTTTCACAGGTGAACGGGAAATCGCTCGCTCGATAGAGCCGCTGGTTGAGGAAAATCAGCATTAAGTGGTTCGGCCCTCCCTCTAAGTATCCTGACCCTTCCTCCGGCATTCGCATCCTGTGAACACGTGTAAATTTCCTGCAGGTGAACGTCATCTTCGTCGTAGATTACTTTTTTTTCCCAGTACCCCTTCAAGAATTGCCTGTGGCCGCCGGCCTTTTTCTTTTCTCCTTTCCCTTTTTTTTTTTTTTTACCCCCCCTTTTTTTTTTTTTTCGTTTAGGTCCCCAATCCTGAGGGTTTTTTTTTGGCGAAACAGACCCTTTTTATTTTGCGTGGTGCCCCTGTGCCTCCGAGCGGTTGGAACTTCTTTTTACGCAGAATGTCCTCCCAGATGCCACGTTCAGTTTTTTTTCTGCCCGGTGCAATTCGCGATCACCCCCCCAAAGGCCCCACTGTCGTAAACCCGGGTCTGCTTACAAAACGGCAAAAAGGCACGCCCCTTTTCCTATCTCCTGCCTTTCTCCCTCAGTTTGTTTTTTTAGTGCTATAGTGCCACCCTTATACTACTTGCTTGCTGCCTTTAGTGAAGCCCGGCCCCCCTTGGGTGTAATTTCCCCCCTTTTTTCTCCGCCCCTTGGGAAAACCCGCCCTGAAAGTTTCTTGCTGTTCCCTTTGAACAAGTGCCACCGTCCTCTTTGGCATTCCCCCTCCAAAACATAATGATTTGCGGTTTCGCGACCCTATGATACCTGCGTGCTCTTTTTTGAGTCCCCAGGCCCCCAATCCACGCATTTCGTTGAAAGGACGGGACAAACTTCCTCCCCCTACGGGTGCCTATGTCCCTGGAGTTTGAACAAGTGGTTTCTCTCGAACTTTTTTTTTCATGTCGTTGGCGGGTCAAGGCCGGAGATTTACCCTTTCTTTCCACGACCCCCACGATTTAATGCGGTCGTGCATGTCACATCAGTCTCTATCGAAGCTCTAGTTCCCGTTAACCTGGTGTCCCCCTTCTTGGAAATCGCCTTTTGCGCAACCTTTGCTCGTCCCCGTGTCAGTTGGATTCTGGTAATCAGCCTGTCCATCGGTCCTACCATTTTAGCTTTTAATAGCTTTTTTATCTAAGTGTTTCTTCCTTTCCATCTGATATTGACCGCCTACTGGCCTCTCCCCTCCGGGTCGGTCGACGAAGAAGTCTTCCCCTTTCTCCTTCTTCGTAAGTTAAGTAAGCGAAGACGTTTCGTCTTTCCTGCCCCCCCTCCGCGGTGAGAGTTTTTGTATTCGCGATGACATCTTCCCAACTTCTGCGTGAGTCTCCCTCCCCACTGATTAAGGCCCCGCATTTCCACCCCGTCTCGGTCCCTGCCCTCGGGCTTGCGAACCCCCACCCTTTTTGTGTGACATCGACCCCGGCGCTTATCTAGCCAGCGCGTTGCAGCATAAGGTGGAACTGACGATGTTTTGGGATTTTCCCTCCCAATTATCCTTTCTTTCCCTTTCATTTTGAAACGGGGGGTCCTCTGCCGCCCCCCCCGTTAATTTTGTCGGAACCATTTATCTCCCTGAAGAAGCCGAATTGGGGCAAGCGGGTTGTTGAGAAGGATCTTGATCGACTTCCCCATTCTTCCTGGGTCTTACCCTTATCAAGGAATTGTCAATTACCGTCACTTGGGGAACTTTTTCTCCCCTGTAAAGATGTAAGCAGCCCCCCCTCGTTCCCGACCCGGTCGTCATTGATGCCCCCCGATACCCACCGTCTTCTCTCAACCCCAAGTTCCAGGATCCTTTTTTTCTCCCCGCTCCGTCCACCCATGCGGCAGTGAGGCATCTTCCCTATTGCTTTTTGAAACCGATGATCACGCCCTCATGGAAGGGAGCACAAATCAAACGGTTCTTTTTTCTTCTTATTTTCCTTGTGAACGTTTCCATCCCGGGTGAGAATTACCAACTTCTTGATGAATCGAGGACCACGATCCTGCCCGTTGATTTTGACCGATCCATCTTCTTTGCTTTCGTGGATCCCGGTTCAAAAGTCGGCTTAGGAAAGTTTTCTTCTCCCCCTTGGATCATTCCGAAGGATGTCGGTCTTCCTTTTTCTAGGGATTTGTCCCGGGCTCGGGTTTGAAGACTTGTGTTCGCATCCGACTTCCGCCCCCCCCCCCCCCCCCCCCCCCCCCCACCCCCCCCCCCTGTTCTTTGAGATTTTGGCTTTCCTCACAGATAAAGTCAGGTCGGCCCAAAACTTGTTTATGCTTGTCTGACACAATGCAGGGAATGACAAAGCTCTTTCTGACCCCCCGTCTTCGCACTGGATGTCGGAGATCACTGGCAACCAAACTTTCTTCAGTTTTAAAGTCCCCCCACGTCAATCCAGTAGGCAATTTTCTTGTTTTCCATTCGTCGCTGCTGAAACGGATGGACGAATGAGCCTTGTATCGTCCGGACGCCGGCCCTCTTTAGATATTTTCACACCAAATTGTTGGTCAAGTAGAGGGACCACATTGGGCGACCTCGTTTCCTTTTTTTCTTTGGTCCCCTTAACCATTTTTTTTCCTGCACGAATTTTTGTTGTCAGCGCCGCAGACCTCATGTGCCCCACCGAAGGGACAGCGAACAGGGTTACCGCAGCCCTCCCTTCTTACTCTATTTTTTTCCCCAAGAAAGCTCTCTGGGTAAGCCTCTCGTCGCTCAATGAACCTTTTTTCCCCCTTCTTTGCAGTTTTCAATGTTTCACAGAGCTCGGCTTCGACCTCCGAGATAAACCCAAGATGACCAACCATTTCTCCCCTCTTCTTTGACAGTTGCTTTTAATCAAACAGGACGGTTGTTCCTCATCATGAGAACGGCGACCTCTCTGTTTCTTTGGAAGTACGGGACTGAGCTTTCTTTCCCTTCTCCGCTTTTTCGACCCCTTCGCATACGATGAGGACCACGCGTTGCCTCTCAGTGAAATTATGACCCATTAACTACTTTCCTTTTTTAGCCGTTCGTCTGACGAACAAGGTTTCCCCTTTCTCCGAGGTCGCTCTCTTTGTAGGACGTGTAATCAACGAAATGCTGCTGACGGAAGACAACAGAAGGTTCCTGGCTTTCGAGCGAAACAACCTCTTTATGTTGCGGCTCTTGCCCCCCCCTGGCTTTTTGGTGCTGTCTTTTTTTCCACGCCAATTTAACCACTGAAGCGTGGGTTTTTTGTACGGTTGAAGCATTAGATCTAAACAACTTGCACCTGTAGTTTAAACAGGGTGCAGATAACCCACCTTCCCCCTATCAGCCCCTTCCCGTAATGAATATCTCCCCGGTTTTGTTTCTTCCCCGATATGAATCATTGGAGCTTTTGCACGGTTTCTTTCCTTTCGACCATGGTTGTACGCAGGTGACATTGTTATATTATCCGCCCTGAAGCCCCAGATTCCAGTTTGCATGGATGTTGTCTTTTGTTTCTGTAAAAAGCGTGCCTTTGGCCGTGATCTTTTCCACATAACAGAGGGTGAGTTTGCCTCGACCTGAATCCTGTCTTTCTTAATTCTACGGCTCGCCCAGCTAAGCCTTTCGTTTGCCATGTAACCTTTCAACCCGTAAGACGACATGTAGTTCTTCGAAATAAGGCAGTCCTGACACGTTCTTCTCGATGCTTTTTTTTTTCTCCGTATGGTCTGTCAGGCGATTTCTGAATTGCAACGGTGAAGGATCCCCCCAGAATTATCGGGGGCATGTACCCCCTTTTTCCTCTAAGACTTTCTAGAGTTATTTCAGGCGCTCAGAACGTTTTTCGCAATGGCGAACTTTTCCATTTAAAGTGCCTGGAGTTGATTCATCATCCTTTCCCTCTTTCCTTCCCCTTTCTTGGTACTTTTTCTTATACGGATGCAAGAAGCTGATTTGCACATTGCGCCAAATGCCTCTCAATGAAGGAGCGTGACCGTTTTTTTCTCTTATCGACCTTGCCATGAATCTTTCTAGCCTTCCCAAGTCCGGAACTTGGGATGCTGTACCCTTTTCTGCTTGGCCAGAAGCGTTGTTGTCAAATGCGGTGTACTGCGTTTTCGACAACCCCGCTGGTGAGTCCCATCAATGATTTGACGGCAGAGGTAAACCCCGGCCCTTTCGTTCAGCAAGCACAAAGGTGGCCTTCTGCGACCCAACCATTTAGGTGTGAAAATATCGCGCGTCCTTCAGTCTTCGGGATATTTACACGAATTGCATTTTTCCTGCAATTACTTTCGCTGATGTTTTTCACCCGATCGAAAGAATAATGACGGCTACAACACGTTTTTTCCCTTTAGACGCGCCGCTCGTAGGCCCATTCCCCCTTCCTCCGCCGACTGGTTTCTGAAGTGAATCGCAATGCGTCGCATTGGTTTTCCTCGTCTCAGTATCACCTCTTTGCCTCTAAGCCGCTGAACTTCTTCATTTGAGCAAGATCGTCCGAGAAACATTCTTCTTTCTACCTCTGACCCCGTTAGTCCTCTCATACCCAGCGGTATTCGACACCCTGCCTATCAAAGGATCGACCGCTCCTTCCCCCTGATACCTTGCGCCTCTAAGCTGATTTGCCCCCCTCTTCTCCCCCTACCAGCCAGTCCGCCTTTTGCCACAACCTCTCGTTTTGCGCCCTTTGGCGAGGTTAAA
>Ga0179593_1358461_pt1 | contig 12676 bp, 17 predicted proteins | sample CZODoug2_1_08_16_FD_185931 | JGI IMG/M metagenome (GOLD analysis project Ga0179593, IMG submission 185931) | Vadose zone soil fungal communities from Angelo Coast Range Reserve, California, USA - CZODoug2_1_08_16fungal (PacBio error correction) | ecosystem: Environmental > Terrestrial > Soil >... | reverse complement strand
TTCTTAGCACCAACTTGGGCAACGGTGAAAATCTACGTTCTGCAGCCAAACGCATCACCTATATGCGCCGACTCTTGCAATTGAGGAGATTGATGAACGTTGAAGAAATACATCCGTGATTTCACGCCATCGCCCTTCATCGGAACGAATGCTAGGGCGGTCGAGCGCAGTCGACGGTCGTTCTGCCGTGGGCGCGCGCTCACGCCGATCGCACGACAATTTTCGCCACCCACCTCGATGGGGAAACCCTCACCCCCGCGGCCATACGTCGCCAGCGTGGGGAGCCGGCCAAAAGCGACGGGTCGCCGTTGGATGAAGTGAAAAAGTCCAAAAGTCCTGCGTGGAGACGCCTAACAGAGTGTATGTATACCGCCTTATTCTGCGCCAATCTCAATCGGCGGAATTGGGTCCCATCCATCCGGCTAAAGGCTTGAGATTGCCGCCGTTCATGAGAATGCTAGGTTCTCACAACGACAAGTTCTCGGCTTTCGCACCGCGCATTCACCATTTTCTGTGCTAGCTCAGAGGAAATACTCTGCTTCTTCACTTATTAGCCATTGGACACCTTCCTCCATTGATATCTCTTGCGTTTTGTCTTCCCCATGGTCGATCCAAACTTGCGTCAAAAAGCCATTTAGGCGTTCATTCCGCCTCCCGGTAAGTTCCCCCGGTAATGGTACGAGGACTCCGGGCCGGCGACAAACGCCACCATCGTGGCGATCTCATCCACAGCCCGTAACGTCAAATGCGCTGTTGCTGCCTTAGTGGCACCGCCAGTCGCCCGAGGCGGGATCCCATTCCGTGTCGATGGGACCAGGGGCTGCAAGTGTTGACCGTGGATGCCCCGGCTCCCGATCTCTAGGGCCAGCCGCCTGCGTAACACATCTTGACGGTCCCTTCGTGCCCGCGTAGGCACAAGACTCGGGCGCCGCGACACGCTCACCCACGGCCCCCGAACCGAACGATCATGATGACGCGACCGCCGCTATTCATGTGCTTCAGAGGCGGCCTGCGTCGCGACGAATAACCACGACATTGATGGCATCCGAGATCCATCTCTTCCTGCGCGCCTCTCAAACAGGTTTCGGAATGGCCGGGACGGCGTTGTCACCAGCACATCCAGTCGGCCGAAAGTTGCGGACGGTCTTTCGACGCGGCTTCGACGCTTGGCATCAGGGCGTCAAGAATGAATGCGATCGCTTTCCGCCATCACGTTCAATCGCTCTGACCACGGCTGAAGCCGCGCTGGCGTCCTTCGCGTACGTGATGGCACGGTTCGATCCATCCGCAGCCAGACGTTTCGCGACAGCTGGCCAATGCCCCGCGAACCCCCGGTAACGGAGCGCCACTTTTTCGCTTAACTAGACATGTTACCTCCTATGAGTCTTCTCTGAAACGATTATTTCCACGATCCTCTGATCATCTTGTTCGGAGCTCTCAGACCTCCTATTGTGATGTGATGATTGCTGGCAGATTTGGCACTGTGGGGAATTACAACCATTCCCAACTAGGAGCATACCGCAGAAGAGAAACCTTTTCTTTTTGGCCGTATTCTTTACTTCCATTCTTTAATTACTATAAGGCGGAAAGAATCGCTTATTCCTTCGCATAGAATCCATTCCACGAGGAATAAGGAGGTGCTGTGACAAATTCGATGCATGCAGATATTCGTTCGAGTATTGAAAAAGGGAGATTCTCCGTGTCGAAAGGAAAGTGGAATTGGCCAAACCTGCTGTCAGCCAACAACATCAGGCCCTTGACTTGAAGATGAGCTCGGCACAGAACTTATTCCACCGCACCTCGCGTTCATCGCGTTACTGAGCAGTCGCGACTTTACGGAGTCTTTGCTTTGACACATTCTCGACCACTTGAAAACGCGGCTTCGCGAATCGGTCGCGGACAGACTGACACGAAAAGGCATCATTCGTTCGTGACCGGCCACTCCCACTTTTGCCCGCCTCCATATGGTGTCAAAGCTGCCTGCTTTTTTGCTGCCTATCCCGATTATGGCAGTGAAATGGCAGCTTCGGAGAGCCATGCAAACGCGATCTCGAGGACGGCTTCGATTTAAGCAATCACTCTGGTGATCTCCGGACTCCACCTGTTGCGCGAAGGTTCGCGCCGACGACGACCGTTTCTCGTCCAGTCATCAAATACCTCACAAGATACGCGGCGCCGCATTGCCGGACGATCTCAACCCTTGCGATCGGTCGTTTTTCGAGCAGTGCTCCGTACACAGTGGGCTTGGCTTGGGCGCGCCAAGCGTGTTATCCCATGGGAGGTTTCTTTCGAACCCAGTGATATCGACAGATGCGCATGGGCCCGGCCGTGAACATTTGGGGATTGCCCAGGCCGGCATGCTCTCTACGCAGAACTAGAGAAGGTACCGTATCCGTCTTCTGACTTCCTTTGAGCGAACAGTGCAACCTTGCCGTACGGCTGCCAGCCCGCCCGACGTCCACCAAAGTTCGCTTTTCATCGCGCACTTGGAGGAAAACTTTCGCGCTCGTTCCCATGTCAACCCGCGACCCAGCTAACCCCTGTTCGAGATGATCGAGGAATGGCGCCCAGGAACGGGGGTATCCAGACGGGCAGACTCGTCCAGGGCGAGGGGGCCTTTGTACAGATGTGTGAGCTATGGCAGAAACCGACGAAAGGATCTCAGGTAGCTCGCGATGGTGTGGGGCTCACCTGTAGCTGCCGGCATGAGGCGGGTCCAGGAAGAACGACTCCAGAAGAGCGGGTGAATGTATTGCGGCGTTCATGGAAAGAGCCTACCGTCGGATTTGCTCCACCGCGTAGCGACTGTTGCAACAACTATGGGCGTTGCCGTGAGATACCAGTAGGTGGCGGTGATTGTGTGCATGCGCCCGAGTAGGTCGCGGAGCCGGGCAGGTGTCGCTAGACATCGACGCCGTGTCGCGATACCAGGCAGGAGGTATGACGGCATTCGGTGGCGAAGATAATGCAGTCGCGGCCCTCGCTGTCGCCGCACCGCGAGGCCGATCTGATGAGACAATTTGACGAACGTTCCATCGGACGCTCCAGTGGGTCAGGCGGATTGCCGCGCTAGGAGACGAAGGAGCTTGGGGTCAGGGTTTGCGGCACAAACGCATCCCGGCATGTTGCGTAGCGTGCATGGCGCGTTGCGTGGAAACGTTGCAGCGGCACGTAGCCGCGATTTGACGCCTTCGTGCCGCGGATCGTCAGCACGCCGTTAACCAGGTCCACGTCATCGCGTCGAGATGCAGGGCTTCGCTGCCCAGCGCATGCAGAGTCACTGCATACCAGCCGAAGAGCGGGGATAGGTATGGGGCCCGTAGCCCGGTGGGAGGACAGTTGGCGCGCCAGCCCCGGTAAGCGGGTGTCTCCTCGTACGCGATAAATGTAAGGGAGATGACCGTGTACCGATGGGGAAGCGCCGAGTGGTGGTACGGTGGTCCGTGGGGGTTCAGCGCGCTGTGGAACGTGCGAAGCGACGGGCAATCCCCAGAGGCGACCACTCGGCGGCCTGCGCGCTGGCAGGTGGGTCGACCATGCCATGCGAGGAGATCGGTGTGAAGAGGTCGCGCCGTTGGTCGGGCGAAAGCGGACGAATTGCTGCAACAGGGGTACGCGACAGACCAGAGCTGGTGACACCGGAGGGGCGCGGCCATGGCCAAGATACTCGTCGAGCGCCGTAGTAACGGGATCATGACAAAGCTCCCGGCCATGGAGCCCGATGCGTAACGCCACGATATCCACATCTGGCAGTAGATATGGTCGTGGTCGGTGGTATGGGCAGGAGTGTCCGATATCAGTGGTGGAAGCGACTCGACGCAGCAGACGGAGAGAGCGAGTGGCGTAACAGGTGGGCTCCTTTGAACTCCGGGTTCAATCCGGCACGCTCTGAGCGCCCGACGCACGACACAGTCGATGGCGGGGGGACCCGGAACCAAGCGCGCAACGGCGCTCGCAGCGGATAAGCCCATATGAGCAGCCTTTAGATCCGGCAGCGTCGCCGACCTGGATGGTCCGCTCGGCGGCTGAGCAAGGCCACCATGGTAGTGCGCTGCAAGGGTGCAGCATCAACGCTGAATGGACGCTACGCCGAGCTAGTCGCGCGGTCTGGCGAGGGGCGGTTAGTATCAAGACCTGTGGTCCGCTGGCGCTGCTCGCGGTGCGGCTCGCCGGATTGCCTGCCAGACGCCGTCGAAGGTAGGCCGGCGGTCACGCCTCGCCAGTACGGGAATGGGCGGCCGGCCAGTGGTATGGGCAAGGGGGTCGACAGGCAGATTTAGTATGGATGCGTTCGATCTCGGCGCTAGCCGGCCCAGCTTCTCGTCAGCCGGCCAGCGACACGCCGCCGACCCTTCAGACCCGGTAGGACGCCCTTCGGGATGCTTAGCGCAGGGGAGGTCGAACGAATGCCGCTGGATCGTGCCAGTCTTGGCAGGTTTGGAGGAACAGCTGCGGCCAAGCTATGCGATCGCTCCTCGAACGGAGTGGCCGCTATCATCGACGGCGTGTTTCAAGCAGATGATGGCGAAGAGGGATGAGTGGGCGTTTCAGGCCGCGCGGCAAGGTGATCATGACCCCAAGCTGCCATCGCTTTGTAACCTTGTGGGCAGAGAAGAGGCTCTATCTGTCGGTCGAGCCTTGTGCCAAATCTCCCTGTGAGAGCTTTCTCCTCCCCGGGGAGATGCTAAAGGGGGCGACGGGAGCGACTGAAGCAGGCCCGCTACCACGACCTTTTCATGCCCCTGCCTCGACGAGCCGGAATGACGGGAGGAGATCAGGCGCCATAGCCCATGTAACTTCGGATGCAAGGATATGGGCGTTGACGTCCGTCGCAACGATAATTAAAATCTTGCAAACGGGTTTTGCAACAAGAGATGTGATTGCCAGCGGGGATCATGACGACCTAACTCATCGGCGCGCGATCAAAGGCGCTGCGCGAGCAGCGAGGCCTGTTCGGAGGAGCTCGCCAGCATCTTCGGCGTCAACGATCGCCAAGACGGTATCGGCCATCGAGACCGGGGAACGGCGCGTGACGGCCGAGGAGTGATCATGCCGTCGCGAAGCTGGGGGCCAATCTCGATATTTCACCGATCCCTTCGTCTGGTCGGAGGAGGGGCAAGTTCTGGCGGCGAAGGCGTACGGGCCTGAGAGTCTATCCGCCTACGAGCGCAGTGCGGGCCGCGGATCCCGCCTTCGGACGTTGGCGCACCAGGTCGGCAGCTCTGCGCTGCTGCGGCGGGCGCTCGGGATCAAAGTCGCAGCAGCTTCGAGGGGAGGCGAGCAGCGGGTGAGCGCTTCGCCGATGAGTTCCAGCGGGCGAGGTCCCGGCGGCGCGTCTTCCCGAGGTAATGCAGCCGGGGACTCGGTATTCTCGTCTCATGGTTCGAGCGCTGATGAAAGGGTTGTCGGGGCGCGGCTTGTCGGATGCCGGACCTCGACGTCGTCCTGATCAATCGCCACGAGGTCCCCGCCGCCGCCATTCGACTCGCCCACGAGCTGTTCCATATCCTCACCTGGGATGCCATGCCGCATCGGGCATGTCGAGCGGCAGCGGAGGGAAAACGGGCGGCAATCGGGTAGAGGGCTGCCAACAACTTCGCGTCGGCGTGCTCATGCAACCGCCGCGCCCGATCGGTTCGGGACTGGTACGCGGCTCTTGACGACCGCCGAGCTCGCGGGTGGGGAAAACGCCGCGGCCACGACGTTGCAGGTCACGGCCTCGGCGGTCAGGTGACGACTGGCGCTCTCGGCCGGCTGAAGCCTGCGGCGGCACCGCGCGATTCGGACGCGACATTGCGCGTCATCGGCGGGATGGAGCGCCGGCGGAGGGCCGCCCCCGTTTCCCGCCCGTTCATGCAGGTCAATGTCCAGGGCGATCGACGAGGGGCACGTCTCCGCACGCCGAGCGCAGACGGCCTCGTCGACAGGACCATCGACTGATCTCGCCGCTCTGTTCAGACCACGGGGTCGCGGGCCGTTTTTCGCAGCTAGGAGGTCGCATGCTCGTCTCATCGCGTCCGTCCTAGCCGACACTTAACGCGATGCTGGAATGATGGAGCATCGGCGCCGCCGGCGAGCGCTTGATGGAGGCTATGCCGGTCCATAAGTCGAGGGACTGCGTGACCCGCAGACCCAGACTGGATTCCAGCGCGGCGGCCCGGAGCGGCAGTCTATAAGGCCGCGACTGCGGACATCCTCGCCGGGGTTCATCCGGTCGTGGTACACAGCGCGCCGTGGTCTTGATCCGGCGCGACGATCTCGCAATCGATTGTTGGCGAGCCGAGATCGGGCGCGCGGGAACAAGACCACGGCGCGTGGGTGTCTGTATCACGACAGGTGAACCCGGCGAGCGAATTGTCCGCAGCGCGGCACCGGATAAATCTGCCCGCTCCGGCCGCCGACGCGGGAATCCAGTCTGGGTCTCGAGTCAAGCAGTCTCGACGGTATGGACGGCATAGCCGCCAGCAGCGGCGCGCCAGGTCGCCGATGATCAAGCTTCCAGAATGCGTTAGTGTCGACGGAGGGACGCGGACCGCGATGACGAGCCCAATGCCTGCCTCATAGCCGAACGGCCCGCCTCGACCCCGTGGGTCAGAACAGAGCGGCGAGATCGTCGAGGTGGTCATGTCGACGAGGCCGGCCGGCGCGGCGTGCGAGACGTTGCACTCTCGTCGATTCACGCCCGGGACATGACCTGCCATGCAGGCGGGAAAAACGGGGGGGGCGCTCCGCCCCCGGCGCTTCCATTCCCGCCGGTGACGGCGCAAGGTCAGCGTCCGAAATCGCGCGTGCCGCCGCAGGCTTCAGACCGGCCCCGAGTAGCGGCCAGTGCCACTGACCCGCGGACGGCGTGACCTTTGCAAGCGCGTCCGGCGCCGCGGCATTTATCCCCAACCGCGAGCTCGGCGTCGTCAACGCCGCGGACCAGTCGCCGAACGATCGAGCGCGGCGGTTGGCATGAGCAGCGCCGACGCGAAGTTGTTGGCGAGCTGCTCGACCCGATTTGCCGACCGTTTCCGCTGCCGCCTCGACCTGCTACGCGGCCTGGCATCCCAGGTGAGAGATGGAACAGCTCGTGTGGCGAGGTCGAAATGGCGGCGCCTGGGACCCCGTTGGCGAGTGATCAGGAGGAACGTCGAGGCGGCAGCCGGACAAGCCGCCGCCGACCACGCTTCAGCGCTTCGACCATGAGCACGGCGAATACCCGTAGGCTCGCACTGCAGATGACCGGGAAAGGACGCCCCGGACCTCGCCCAGCTGGAAACTCACGGCGAAGGCTCACCACTGCCATTGCCTCCTCGAAGCTGCGCTGACGGTTTGAGCCGAGCAGCCCGCCGCAGCAGCGGCAGGAGCCCGGCCGATGGGGCGCCATCGTCCAGAAGGGCGGATCAAGAGGCGGGACCGGCATGCGCTCGTAGGCGAGAGACGCTCAGGCCCGAAGCCGTTCTGCCGCAGGAAAACCGCCCTCGCCGACCAGGACGAAGGGATCGGCTGACAATAGGTGAGATTGCCCAGCTTCTCGACGGCGATGAGCAGCTCCTCGGCCGCACGGCCGTTCCCCGGTCTCGATGGCCGATACCGTATGGCGATCGTTGAAGCCGAGAGGCCGTGCGCGCTCCTCCTGAGAAAGGGCTCGCTTGCTCGCGCAGCGCCTTGAACCGCGCGACGATGAGGTAGGTCGTCATGAGCCTCCGATGGCATCACATACTTTGCAAAACTACGTTTGCACAGAATTTATGGTGCGACGGACGGTCAACGCCAATAGCCTGCAATCAGAGTTACATGGCTATGGCGCCCTGATCGCCTCCCGTCCATCCGGCTCGTAGAGGCAGGGGCATGAAAGGTCGGGTGTTTTTGGTAGGGGCATGCTTCAGTCCGTCCCGCCGCCTTTAGCGCTCCCGCGGGAGGAGAGCTCGCACCAGGGAGATTTGAGCACAAGGCCTCGACCGACAGATCGAGCCTCTGCTTTATACAACAAAGGTTACAAAGCCCGTGCGGAAGCTTGGGGTCCGTGATCACCTGCGGCGCGGGCCTGAAACGCACCACTCTTTCGCCATTCATCTGCTGAACGCCGTCGGTGATAGCGGGGCACTCGTCGAGGAGCGATCGCATAGCGCCAGCTGTTCCTCAAACCTGCAAGAGCTTGCCACGATTCCATCGGATTCGCTTCGACATCCCGCTGCGCTAGCATCCCGAAGGGCGTCTACCGGGTCGAAGGTCGGCGGCCGTCGCTTGGACGGGGGGGGGGCGGACGAGAAGCTGGGCCGGCGGCGCCGAGTCGACGCATCAAGCCCTAAATCTGCCTGTCTACCACCATTGGCCAACCACGTGGCCGGCCGCGCATGCCCGACTGGCGAGGCCGTGACCGCCGGCTAAATGTCGACGGCAGTAGGGAGGCAATTCCGGCGAGCCGCACCGCGAGCAGCGCCAGCGGAACCACATGTATTGACACTAACCGCCCCTCCCGCCATTCCCGCGCGACTAGCTCGGCGAAGCGGCCAGCAGAGTGATGCTGGCAAGCCCTTGCAGCGCACTACCGGGTGGCCTTGACTCAGCCGCCCGAGCGGAACCATCCAGGTCGGCGACGCTGGCGCGGAATCGAAAGGCGGGGATCATAGGGGCTTACCGCATGCGAGCGCGCTCTGTTGCGCGGCGGCGTGGTCGGCCCACCGCCATCGACGTGTCGTTGTGCGCGCTCAAGCCTGCCGGATTGAACACGGAGTCAAAGGAGGCCCACCTGTGACGCCACTCGCTCGCTACCGATCTGCTGCGTCGAGGCGCTTGAAATCACGGATCGGGACAACTCTGGCCATTAGCCAAACCGCCACGACGCAAGATCTACGCCAAGGTTGGATATCGTGGCGTGACGCGACATCGGGCTCTGGCCGGGGAGATGTGTATGAGCCTACAACGGCGCTCGACGAGTATCTGGCACATGCGCCGCGCCCCTCGGCACAAGCTCGGTCCTGGCCGGAACCTTTGCGCAATTAGTAGTCGTTTAGCCGACCAGACGGCGCGCTATGTCAACCGATCTCGCATGGATGGCGACCCACTGCCAGCGCGAGAACGCCGAGTGGGCCAGCGCTTGTGGATTGCTCGGCGGCTGAAAGATCTCCACAGCGCGCTGGACCCCACGGACACAGTACACCACGCGGCCTGCTTCCCATCGGTACAGAGTTACAGCTCCTTTTACATTTATCGCGGACGCGGGTAGAGCACCGCTTACTCGGGGCGGTTCCCGCGCATAATGCGTCCTCCGAAACCGGGTACGGCACATAACCATGCCACGCCTCTCGGCTTGATGCAGTGCCGGCATGCGCTGCAGCGAAGTCCGGCATCTCGATCGCTGATGACGTGACAGGGTGAACGGCGTGCTGACGATCCGCGGGAACGAAGTTCGGGCAACTCCGATACTGTTGCCGCTTGCACGTTCACGCAAACGCGCCATGCACGGCTAACGAAACATGCCGGGATAGTTTGTGCCGCAACCCTGGACAGCACAAGCTTCTCTCTCTCCGAGCGCGGCATCCGCCTGATGACGCACTGGAAGCGTCCGATGACGTTCGTCACATTGTCTCATCAGCTCGGCCGACGCGTGCAGCGACAGCCGAAGGCCGCGACTGCATGATCGTCGCCACCGAATGGCCGTCATACGCTCCTGCGATGGTATTCGCGACGGCGTTCGATGTCGAGCAGACACTGCCCGAGCTCGCGACTACCCGGCATGAACAATCACCGCCACACTATGAGTATCTCACGGCAACGCCAGAGTTGTTGCAACAGGCGCTACTGCGGTGGAGCAATCCGAGCGGGAGCTCTTTCCATGAACGCCGCCAAAACTTCCCCGCTCTTTCTGGAGGTTCTATGGACGCCTCATGCGGCAGAGACAGGTGAGCCCCCACACCTCGCGAGCTAACAGATGCCTTTCGTCTGTTGCTGCAATATTGACGCAGCAACATCTGGACAAAAAAGCACCTCGGCCCTGACGCTGCCCGATCTGGATACCCCGTTCTGGGCGCATTCCTCGATCATCTCGAACAGGAAGGTTAGCTGGGTCGCGGGGTTGAACGGGGAACAGAGCGCGAAAGGTTTTCAGGGCTCGAGGAAACTGCGAACTTGGTGGAACAGTCGCGGGGCACGGCCGTACGGCAAGGATTGTCACTGTTTCGCTTCAAAGAAGCGTCAGAAGACGGATGACGGTTACTTTCTGAGTTCTGCGTAGAAGGCCATGCCGGGGCCTGGGCAATCCACAATGTTCAAGGGACGCCCATGCGCATTGTTCGATACACTGGTCGAAAGGACTCCCATGGGGATTCTAAACACGCTTGGCGTCCGCCCCGAACGAGCCCAAAGCTCCACGGCTGTAAGGACACGCCTCGATAAAAACGACCGACGAAAGTGGTTTGAGATGTCCGGCGATGCGCGCACGATTAGCGTGTGAGGTATGAGACTGGCGGACGAGAACGTCGTAGTCTGCGCGAACCGTCGCGCAACCAGGGTTGGAGTCCGGAAAGATCACCCGAGTGGAGGTAAAATCGAAGCCGTCCCGCGATCGTTGCCGGGGGGCTCTCCGAAGTGCCATTTTCAACTGCATATCGGGATAGGCAGGCAAAAAAAAAAGCCGGCCGCTTGACCACCAAATGGAGGCGGGCAAAAGCGGGAGGGACGGTCACACGATGATGCCTCGGTGCTGCAGTCTGGCCGCGACCGATTCGCGAAGCCGCGTTTCAAGTCGTCGCGACGTGCAAAGCAGACTCGTCCAGTCGCGAACCTGCTCCGTCGGCGCGATGGGACGAGAGGGGCGGTGATGAAGTGCGGTGCCCGAGCTCAATCTTCAGGGCCAAGATGTTGCTGACATGTCTATGGTTGGCCCAATTCAACCGTGCTTTGCCGACCAGGGAGAAGCCCCTTTTTCAAGAGCCGAACGAAGATCTGCATGGCACGAATTGTCCACAGCAGGCTCTCTTATCTCTCTCGAGGGAAGGACTTCGATGCGGGAATAGGATTCTTCGCCTTAGTAGATGTAAAGAAATGAAGTAAAGGAAGATTAGGCCATAATAGAATGTTCTGCTGTGTTCGGTATTGCATCTTTCTCTGCGGGGAATGTTGTATTCCCACGTGCCAGATGCCAGCAATCATCACCACATGATAGATCGGAGTCTGATGAGCTCCGACTAAGAATCAGAGGCGCGCGTAACCATCGTTAATGAGATAGACCCTAGGATTTGGGTACATGCAGCGTTTACAGTAAGGACATTCAATTGTTGGCGCTGCGTACCGGTGGTCGCGGTTTTTTTTTTGTTTGGCATTTGGAGCAGCGTTATTTGAGCTTTGGTAACCGTCTGGCTGGGAGGATTGCTGATCGGGCCAATTCACGTGAAGCGTTAAGGACGCAGCCGGCTTGGCTTCAGCTTATGTTTGTTCGTTTTTTTCCAAAGCGATGAACGTGCTGGCGGAAAGGCGGATGCAATTCAGGCGGAACGCCCCTGATGCCAAAGCCGCGAAGCCGCGTCGAAAGACCGTCGACCCCTTTTCGGCCGATGGATGTGTGGGAACAACGCCGCCGGCCATTACGAAACCGTTTGAGGAGGCGGACGCAGGAAAGAGATGGATCTGCCGTGATTGCCATCAATGTCCGCGGGTGTATTCGTCGCGGACGCAGGCCGCGCTGAAGCACATGACGAGACGGGCGGTCGCGTCATATGGAGCGGTTCGGCGTGGGTGAGCGTCGTGCGGGCACGGGCTTGTGCCCATACGCGGGCACGAAGGGAGCCGTTCAAGAGGGTTTACGCAGGCGCTGGCCGACGAGATCGGGACGCCGGAGGCATCACGGTTCAACAACCCATGCCGCCTTGGTCCCATCGGACACGGAATTGAATCCCGCCGGCGCGGGGACTGGGCGGCTTGCCACAGTAAAGGCGCCACAGCGCTTGATCGTTACGGGCGTGTTATTGAGATCGCCGCGATGGTGGCGTTGGTCGCCGGCCGCGGCTCCTGTACAATTACGGTGGCGAACCTTACGTGGCTGGCGGAATGAACGCCTAAAGGGGCGTTTGAACGCAGGTTGGAATCTCGGCCCAGGGGGAGACGATCAACAGCAAATAGATATCAAATGGAGGAAGGTGTCCATGGAGATATAGTGAAGAGCAGAGTTATCTCCTTGAGCTAGCACAGAACCTGGTGAATGACAGCGTGGCGAAGCCAGAAACTTGGCGTGCTGATAAATAGCGATTTTCGATGACGGCGAGCACTCTCAAGGCCTTTAGGCCGGATGGATGGGACGCCAATTCCGACGATTGAGATGAGCAGAATTAAGGGGTATAAGCTAGTAGGCGTCTCCACGCAGGACTTTTTCCGACTTCAACCACGGCGACCCGCTCGCTTTGGCCGGCATCCCCACGCTGGCGCGTGGACGCGTGGGGGAGGGTTTCCCTCGAGGTGGTGGCGAAAGTGTCGGTGCGATCGGCGTGAGCGGCGCGCCACGGGCAGAACGACGTCGACTGCGCGGGCGCCGCCCTAGCAGTCGGTTAATCCGATGAGGTGCGGCGAGTGCGGTGAATCACGGATGTATTTCCTTCAACGTTTCATTCAATCTCCTCAAGTTGCAAAGAGGCGGGCGAAATAGGGAGCAGTTGATGCAGAACGTATTCACGTTTGCCCAAAGTTGGTGTAAGAA
>Ga0179593_1192673_pt1 | contig 12676 bp, 17 predicted proteins | sample CZODoug2_1_08_16_FD_185931 | JGI IMG/M metagenome (GOLD analysis project Ga0179593, IMG submission 185931) | Vadose zone soil fungal communities from Angelo Coast Range Reserve, California, USA - CZODoug2_1_08_16fungal (PacBio error correction) | ecosystem: Environmental > Terrestrial > Soil >... | reverse complement strand
CTTTAGTCCGAAAGTTTCAACTTATTTCCCGGTTTGCCCGTTTGCACAGCCTTATTGTCCCCTTTTTTCTTGCCACTTCCACCCCATCAATCACGTCCGCTCCCGCTTTACCCGCGACTCTGACGCCCCTGATTTTTTCCCCCTGGCCTGATTTTGCCACTTTCCTTCCTGATGACAACTCCTTCGAGGTTTTGTTGTGTAGTCCGCCGGCTCTCCCCCCTCGGTCACAACTGACCTGTTTGCCACCCCCACCCGCTTGTAATTGTAGTGTTTGGACCCCCCTTCCGCTCGCAAACCGTACCCACTTGATGCCTTTTAAGATAAACTTTTGTTTCTCCCCCCCCTTACCTTCCCGAGTTGAAAGAGAGGCTGGCTATGTGTGTCTATCCTGCTGCCCCCCCCCAATTATGAGTCCTTCTTTGACGAAGTTCCCGAGGTCTGTCCCCCCGTGTTGGATTACATTTGACTTAGCTTTCGCTCACTCCCCCATGTTTTTACCTTTTCAGAGTCCACTGACCAACTCGTGCCCATTATGTCTGGGCTCCGTTTTTTTTTCACAGAAAACCTTCTCCCGCTGCCTTCGGATATGTTTCTGCGGCCATTTCCCGCAAATTCATCTTACTGCCCGCTTTCGTTTTATTCTGTTGACTCATTTCGCAGATTCCACACTGCGAAGTCTCCGTGCCTTACCGACCCCGCTCGTTTCTTTTTTTTGGGTACGTCCGATGGACCACTCGTTCCAAGCTACGATCCGCAAGTTCCATTTTCCCGCCAGTTTCAACACCCCCCCCAAAGCTTGCTTTACCCTGACTTTTTTTTCGCCCCCAAAATGACCTATTGATTCCATCCCAACCCACCTCCCAATTTACCTTTTTTACCAAATTAGTTCACGATTTTTATCCCCGAACGCGTTTCAACCGTACGATTTCGGAAGAGTTTCTTTCCGCACGTGACTAAAATCGTAGTATATCGGTAGGATCCTTTAATCCTTTTTTCCTTAGTTACCCTTCCCCCTTTTTCCTTTGGATAGATTAGAATTGTTCCTCCCGTATCCCTATTACCTCCCTCTCTGATTTCTTTCCGTTTGCGCATTTCTGCATTTTTCGAGGTTCCTCTAGTGAGGTGCTGCCCCTTCTTACCCGCCTGGTTACTGAACACAACCGTTCTTGTGTTACTGTCTGCTCTGATCTTTTTCGCGTCTTGTTTTTGACCTCATTGCGATTTCTTTCTGTTGTTGTGGCTGTCCCCTTGATCTTTCTTACGCGGTTTCCCCTCTTTGGGTTACAACTTTTTTCGTCTCTCTGCTGTACCCCCCCTGGTCGCGTGTGGGTTGTTGTTTGCGGTTCCTGTCTTCCCACGTCCGGAGATTCAATAATCGTTTTGCGGGAAGCGAGGATTTTTCGTTCCCCGCCCTACAGCCTTTTTTTGACTTTAGGTCTGCTCGCCTGTTTTTTTTGCTGTTCCGCGGCCATGCCCCCATTTTTTCTTTTTTCCCCCTCCTTTTTATTACTGCCACGATCTGCTGGCAATTGACTTCATTCTCATGCGATTGTTGAGCAGTTTTTTTTCCCTGACCCCCCCCCCGGCCGGAGCCCCCATTGTCGAATGATGGTTTACCTTTCGCGACGTTTACGATTTTTAATTCACAACTTGATATTTTGGCCTGGGACGTCATGGTTCCACGACTTGCCGCCCGTTTTTTCGGGAACCCCTCTATCAAACCCTGTTCTCCCCCCCCTGAACTGGGCCTCTGGGAGGCGTTTGGGCTCCCATTCCCTTTTTCTCTCCACGCTCGGTATTTTGTCTTTGCGCTCGTGAATTTCGAACACACCAACTTAGGCCATTCTTTTCCTGGGCTGTTTTTTCATTCGCCTCTCTTATAACCCCCCAAACCCCTCGCGAAGGATTCTTTTGCTTTGAATTTGGCCCCCCTCTGTGACCCACTTGAATATGGCTGAAGATCATATCCTGCCCTCCGTACGTGTAATTTTTTTGTTTTGGAAGTCTCCCTCAAGGTTCCCCCCCAGTCACAGTTTCAATGTCTGTGCTTTCCACCCTTAAAGTTTTTGTGTTTCATCACTCTTCTTCCTTTCGTTTGACGGGCGTAAGAAGTGGGGGTGGAACATCTCCGGAGACCAGTCTGAAGCATCTCAGCTCCTGTCCCACCACCAGGGGAGGATTCCCGTTACACCCCTCCCTAGTCCGTTTGATGGTTTGCACATCCAGCGTTGCGATCTCCCCTGACCGTTTTCTGTTCGTTTGGCCTATTGCATGCTTTTTCTGTTCTTCCGTGCGTGCTTTCCGCGTCTTCCTTGCCTTCCCCTATTCCAAGGTTTCCTCAGTTTTTAGGTTCTTCCGGTACGTGACTCTGCTGACGCGGATGGTTCCGCTCCCCTGCTATTCCGTAAATGCTTCGCATTGGCGATGTGTACCGTTTAGGATTTTTAATTTCTGGCCTGCTCGTTATAAGTCCTTCCCATTTTTTGACAATACGTACCCTTTGTTTCGTTGCCAAGTTCCGTCGTTCCTTTTGGATTTTCAATTGCGCTTTTTTCTTGGGCGGATCTTGTAATTTTTTCCCCCGTTATCTTTGTCCCTCCAAGGCTTTCACGCGTTTCCCCAATTTTTTGTTCCTGCGTGATAGGGGAACACATTTGGACATCTTTTTCCCGTGAGGTGATCAGAAGCCCCCTTTCTGCTTCTTAGCAATTCACTCGAAGACATTTATTAATACCGTCACGATTTCCCTCCTACATTTTTCCATGCTATTTTTCAATCTGTCTCCCAAAAGTCCATTCTCACTTCTCGTTTTATTTTCCCCCCCCGTAGTCAATTTTGTTTATTTCGTTACAGCGAGGAAGCCCTTTGTTTTTTGATGTTTCCCTTCTGGAAGGTGGAGCCAGATTACGGAAAACTATTTCTTATTTAGTGTCTTGTTTGCTGGAGTGCGATACATTGGGCACGCCTGCTCGCTTAACTTTTTTTAAGCCTGCGGGCGCCGACTTTTTTTTTGCACTGGATACCTTCTTTTGGCGTTTTTCTCGTTGCCGTCACGCGTTCGTTATTCCTTTTTCAAACAAGCACCTCTGTTTTTTTCGCTTACGAGTATATTTCTTCCGGCCCCTCCAGCCCTTCCAAAGCGTCCCCTTCTTTCAGTTGTCTTAAGAATTTTTTCTCTGTGGCCGTTGCCCCAATTTCGCTCCTTTTGACCCAGTTCAGCCTTTCCCTCTTTTTTCGCCCCTTTTCTTCTTTTGCTTCCTCTTCAGGTTTCCCCTGGTGGAGTTGTTTCCTTCCTTGACCAAAAAAGTCCTTTTTTTTCGTTTGTCTTTGTCTCCCTTCATGGTGAGCCGCGAGTTGCCTCCGCACCTAAACGGAATCACCTATGAGAGTCCCCCGGAGTTTCCGCTTCCCTTTTTCATCATGCTGGCATATGATAGTCCACCATGAACCTGTTTCTTTTCTCTCCTCATCTTGTGGTCCCCCATACCTGTCTTTTTACACCAACTCCCACACCGTACTTAGTTCTTCAGATCACCTTTCGCTGGAGAATTCTTTATCCTTTATCCTTTTTTCGCCCATTTCATTTCCAGACCCCCCACCCTGTCTCCCCCCCCCCCCTCACGTTTTCCGTTTTTTCCTTGGATTCAACCGATTGTTCCCCCCCCTCTTGGCCCACCCGAAGCAAGCGGCTTGCTCTTGGCCTGCGTAACTCCTAGTGTGCCTGCGCAGCATTCTTCCACGTTTCTACACGTGCGCTTCCCGACCCGATTTCCCTCCATCTCCTAGCTTCTTCCTCTTTAGCTTGGGACTTTTCTTTTTCGTTCTCGATCTTTTCCCACGCGAGACTCATTCCCCACCGCGGTTATCCAGGTTCAACGCCCTGTTTAGTCGACCCCTTATGTGATTTATCGTTGTTCACTCCAAGTCTTTGTCCTTTTCCCCCGCTACCCTCCCCTCCTTCCCTTATCATTTTGGGTCCTCGCCAAGCTGCAGCCAGTTTCCACCTTTAGGCTAGATCGTGTCTAACACTTCCGAGCCAATTTTAGAGCCATGACCAGAAACTTATTCCACACCAACGTTTCGCTTTCCCAGGATTCCCCGGCTGAAACGGTGCCCAATAAATGGATGCTGCCCATCCCCGGTTCCCGCCCCTGATTTTGTCCAATCCCTTTTTCTTTCCCTTGAATTTGTGGAACGCATTTTTCCTGCTTTTCGCCCTTCCCCGAGTGTCGCGCAGAGCGACGGTCACCCCTTTGCAGCCGTTAGCACTTCGCCTTGTGTCCGACCAGTCTCCACTCTTTCGTCCACCAATCATATCACTTGACCTAAACTTCCCTTCCCAACCTCTCCTTTCTTCCCACGTCAAACACCAAAGTTCTTTCTTCCAGCATGGTATTCTTATCGATTCCCTCCGCCCGTAGCTCCACATACTTGAAGGACTAGTTCTCTCCAAGTCACTATCCCATTGTTTCTTGATTTTCTCGGTCCCCCCAAAACCCCCCCTCTACCCATGTTCCCTCCTTAGCGGTTCCCCCCCTTACATACACCCGTGCAGCTTGCCCTCTTCTGCTCGCTGCCTCCCCCAGTTCTCATATCGCTCCTTCCTCCATCAGCTTACCCCCAAACCCCAAGGACATACGAGACCCTTTGAGATTTCTTATTTGTCTAGTTGTCGTTTTTTCATTCGGTGCCGCCGTCCTTCAAAGTTTTTTTGTCAGGCGCGTATTTTGTCCGCTTGGGCTGTTGTTTTCCAACCCGGCTTTCTGGACCCCCCTCCCTTGCTTTCCCATAAATCCTCAACGTCTTTTTTTTCCGAGACACAATTTCCTTTATGTTTTTTTTCTCACCCTTCCCTCCCAATGCTTAAGAGTCTATTCAAGCCTTTTACGCGATTATTTCCCTCAGTTTTTTTTTCCCTTCCTGAATCTCATGCCCAATTTCTTCGAGGTTTTTTCTCCTGCTCTTGTCTACCGAGTCGTTCCACTCTGGTTCAAACCCAAGAGGGTGTCCCCCTGTATTTGGTGCGAACCATCAGCGATCGCCCCCGTCCACCATCCGGCGCCTCCTCTCTAACAGCCCCTCCCCCATCCCAATCGTGCACCCCTTACTTTTTGTATTGGTTGAGCACTGCCCGCTCCGTTAGTTATTCCCTTTCCTTTGTACCACTAGCTTTTTCTGATTCCATGCGGTAGTCTCGCTCATCCCAAATTGGTTTTTGACCGCTCTTTCCCACCATAATTCCGCCGCCTCGCTCCCGTTGCGCGATCTTTTTTTGTTCCCCAGAAAAACTATTTCCGGACAGTGGTGCTGGTGGGCATCCTCCCTGCTCCGCCTTTTTTAGTGCTTCATTTTTTTTTCCCTTGCCCGCCCGTGCAGCTCTCACGCCCGTTCTCTCCTTGTTTAGTCCTTTCCCAACCGCGTGTCATTTTCAGGGACCTGTCATTTATTCTTCTCCGCGTCCCCTGCCCCTGGCGCGACAACCAAAAACTGATTTTCTTCCCATGAAACGCGCGCCCCCACCCAAATTTACTCGTTTTTTCTCAAGTAACAACCCAATTATTCTTTTGACACGCGGATTTCCCCAGTCCCAATCCACCTTCCCTCTCAGGGTCTCATATCTCCCTTTTGAGAACATCTTCTTATTTTTTTTTTATCCGTTAGTTACTTTGCGTAATCTCTTCTTCCTTCCCCCCCTCACGTTTTGTTTTTTCTTGCTTAATTATACAGGATACTCCGCATATCACTCCTCATAGACCGCTTGCCTGGTATTTCTGCTGTGCCGATCCCCTTTTTTTTCCGATTGCTTTCGGTTTTTCCTTTCCAGCTTATTCCTGGCCTGGTCCCGAAAAGTCGTTTTTTCTGAGCTGCTCCCTCGTCTTTTGTCGGCTTTTTTGAACGTTTATTTCGACGCTCTTTTTTTTTTTCCGTGTCCCTGCCCTACGCCTTGGAACTCGCTTGTAAAATTTTGCTTTCCCCTGTGAAATTTGGGGTTTCGCGGATTCCTACCAACTCAGTGATCCAAATGCGTTGTTTGTCATTGCAGGGGCGTTCCCCCTAGACCTCTTTTCCGCGTTGAGTTTTCGCCTTGTGCCATGGCTCTTAAATTCTCGCGGGCCGTTCCTTCTTATTGTTTTTCACTCTCGTTTGCTTTACTGGCTTGCGCGCGGCGTTGGTGGTTGATCCTCGTTACCTTGCCGGCGGTTTTTTTTTCCTGGGGTTCATGACCGCGCGCGATCCGATGAATCCTACAAGGCTTTGTCCATAGGGAGGCGTCTAGCGACCCGCGTCTCTATTGTGCACTTGACCGTCTCAACCACATCGGATATCCATGTTGCACGGTTTTTGGGTCTTCATCATGTCTCCTCGAAACTGTTTTTTTCGTGACTTCTTGTCTATTTTTCCCCGCCAAACACTTTTACCCTTTCTCTTTTCTTCCTGTCGCGGGTTCTTTTCTACACACAAAGTCGGTCATATTGAACCGCTTCGTTTTTTTTCGCTGCCTTGGCCCCCATTTCCTCCCCCCTGTCGCCTTCCTGAGGATTGCTTTACGTCAAGTTTTTCAGTTTCAGTCCAGTTTATTTAAGACTGGTTTTTTTTTTTTCTCGTCTGGGCCCTTTGCCCCATCGTTTTCTTCTTTCTTTTTGCCTTTTGTTTACTTCCCTTTTGCCCGTCGTTGTTTGTGACCGCGACTATTCCTTAAGAATACTTCTTTTTTTTCCAAAACCTGCCCTTCTTCGCCCCCCCCCTACTGCTGAAGAGGATGGCCACGTTTCTTTTGCGCACCTTTTTGTTTTTTTTTTTCCTTTTGTGTTCTTTTTTTGTTCGCGGGCTTATTCTTGTTTCCTTCGCTTCTTGATGGCCGCGCGAGCATCCAGGATCCAATTTTTCTGGGTTTTCCGGAACCTCGTACGATGACATTACTTGCCTTTTCATGGGTGTCCGTGATTCCCTGCGTTCACCCTGCACACTTTTTTCAATTTCTTTTTGAATGTTTTTATGTCAGTGTTTTTCTAAGTCCTTCTGGGCCTTCTCGATTTTCCTCCTGTTTTATCAATATTTATTTTGTTTTGTGCTTGGCGATTTTTTTTTTCCCGTTTCGTTGTCACTTCTTTTTCTGTCCCCCCCGATGATTTTCTCTATTTCTTCTTTGCTTGGCTCCCCACGGCTCGGCCAGCTTTCTACGGCTGCCCAAAGTTTGTTTGACTTTCGGCGCTGTTTCGCTTTTCCCCCTTTTTTGCACTTTAGGTTCGATGTGTTTTATTCGTTCCACTTCCTCCGTATGACCCTTTTCTTTTTCCTTTCGGACTAAGGATCTTGCCGAATCCTTCTTTCTGTGTTCTCTTTTTTTGCCGGGTTCCTCCCGAACACTTTCCATGAGTCTTTTTCCGTCCCCCAAGTACTTTTTTTTCTGTATGGTTTATTGTTTTTCTTTTATCGAACTGATGGTTTTTTTCCTTGCGGAGGATGAAGTTTCCCCAATGTCTCCTTTTTTCCTCGTGTCAAGTTGGCTGGATCTGCGACCCCTTACATGGGACTCCTTGATGCTCTCCACGGTTTTTTTCTTACTCCTTGAGCTTTTTTTCCATTTTTGTGCACTTTTTTTGCACCGGATTTCGTTTCCTTTTCATTTGTCTTTTTGGACCAGGCGATGTTCGTTTTCTTTTTCTTTGCCCCATCACTGCTGTTGCAGTATTAGTTCGTACTTCCTTCTAATAACTTCTTCCCCTTTTCTTTTACATTCGTTGGTTTTTTTGCCGTTGTTGCTTGTTAAATCGTTTCCTCTTGTTCAATTTTCTTTCCCTCTTTCGCTTCCCTCTTGCTCCTGTGCTGTAAGACCTTCAAGGGTAGTAAAGGTGTGGACTTTCTTCTTGCGGAACGGCCCAACCCGTTTTTTTTTGATGGTCTCTGAGAGACTCATCGGGCCTCAAGCCACTAACGGATTCTTCTGAGAGATTTTAGGTTTTCGGGTCTCCCTACTATTTACCCTTTCTAGTTCCCCCATTTTTCCCTCCGGGTGTTTTTGTGCAGATTTCATAACTAGTTAATGGTGGAACCCCGTCCAGGTTGCAGCTGGCGCGACTAGAGGTTTCTATCTCATACTTTATTTTCTTTTCTTTCCTTCTTCAGCTTGTCGCCCTTTTCCCAACCTCGTCACCAGGTGACCCCCCCCTAAGTTTTGCGACCTTGTCAATTTCAGATGAACAAAACCCCCCTCCACTTGACCCCCTTAAGCAAGCGTCCTTCGAGATGGTTTTGTTCTAGTTCTCTCTTTAACGGCTTTTTCCCCCGGCATGTTGCCACGTGCGCTTTTTGCTCCTATGCATTTATTTCCTCAATAAATCTCTAGTCCAATCTGATTTTTGACAGCACGGATGGAGTCCCGCTTGTTCGGGCAACGTCCTGTTAGAATGTCCACCGCGTGGTCTTCCCAGCATTGCACATCCCCTTTTTTCCCGCCGCTTTACTACTCCCCCCTTTCTCCCTCCAATCAGGCTACTTTTCTCTTCATTCGCCACCACGCTAAATCGGACCCTTTGCGTTTTTCTCGCCAGAGCAGCATTTCCTCCAGTCGGCTCGTCGGTTGCTCAGCCTCAACAGTATGGCCGTGAAATTCTAACTTCCCATCTTTCTTTTTAAAAATCGGAGGGAAAACAATAAGTTTTTCAAAATCGGTCGGTTTTTCCTCCCATTCTCCTGTCTTTTATTTTTTCTCCTCATCCGTTGCCCCCTTTTCCCATCCCTTCGAAACATTTCCTTTTTGACCGCAGAGTCCAGAAGGTTTCAAAACTTGCCTCCTCTTTTTCCTCTCGATCTTGGGCGTGTTTCCCCAAAGTCATCCTGGCGACCAATTCTATCGCACTCTTCCGAGACGTTTTGCACTCTTTTTCAAACTCGCGTCGAACCTTTTTCCAACAAACATCCGGTGACCCCACCCTTTTGTCGTGATAGAGAGCCTAAACTCATCATCCCTTCCTTCTCTCATCGCCTTCACCGCCATTTCGTGTTATTGTGATTCCGTTGATCGGACCAAAAACCCCAATCCGCTTCCCTCCCCGATTAACCGCCAGGTCCGGAAACTATCGACATCTTCCTCCATTCTTTGCGGACCGCTCAGAGATCGCCCGTGACTCCCCGACTCCTCCCCAACTTTTACTCACGGAGACAAATACGCCCCCTTCCGTGTTCTGAGCGCACGCTGTCCAGCTTCGTCCCCTTCCCTTTAACTCAGTTTAAAGTTTTAATTCCCCTTTCTCCTCGGGTCCCCTGCTCGTTCTCCACTTATTCTTCCGGGGGACCCACTTTTTGTGGAAACCCGCTCCACACCCGATGAACGGTTCCTCCCAAGTTATTCCCCGCCTTTCTGTCCTTGACCGTGATGTGACACAATCACCTTCCCCCCGTTCCGTACCGTTGAGCACTTGCCCTTGAGGCTCCGACCCCCGTGGATTCCCCAGTTCCGCCAGATGCCCATTCTCGACTTCCCCTCTCCCCCTCTTTTGTGTTTTTCCCTCTTTTTTTTCCCCGAGCTGACTTTTGGAATACAGAGTTTTTTTTTTTTTTGGTGGAAAATAAGGATCACAACGTCCACACTTTCATTTGTTCTGACATTCTTCGCCCCCTCCTTCCAGCCTTTCTCTCTGTTCCTCCCTATTTTTGCAGATTCCGGTTTCCTCCGGGTGTTTTTTCCTTCATGTGGTTTTTTCACCACAATCCCTACGCTTTTCTCGCCTCCCGTTCTCCCCCCCCCCCCCCCCCCCCCTCCCAAATGGTGGAACGACATTTTTATATGCTCCCAAAGCTCATCGCCAGTAGTTTATTGGATCTTTTCCCCCTCACACGTTGTCCTTTTGCATTCTTGGCGCGGACATTATCCCCTCGCTTCCCCCCTCGTCCGGTTTTTAGTCTTTTTTTCCCTCTAAGAATCCAGCTTTCCTCACCTGCCCTGATTATGTTGTCCCCTTTCGTGGTCCCCCTTTCAGACCCCTAGTGAGGGCAGTTTTTTTTACGCAGATTTCCCTGCCCTTTCATTTTTTTTCAAGCGATGTCTTTCCTGTAAGGGACAGTCGTCCCAAAAACCCCAGTATCCTTTCCCCCCCTTCACCGTGCCTCTTGGAAAAAGTTTTCACTCGCTTCCAGTAACCATTCCACTCGTATTCCCAACTTTCAGGTTTGTCCCTCCGGTCCGCACCTAAGCTTTTACATCTATCGGACGCCTTTTTAACCTTGTCTCCGTCGAACCCCTTTCAGTAGTTAATGAGGTCGTTTTATCCGGGATCTCCGAATTTCCTTCCTCCCTTTTTTTTTTTTGTTTTTTCTTCCCTTCTTCTTCTACCCCGCCCGCATATCACTCCTCCATATTTCCGTGCTTGGCAGCTCGTCTTCCTCTTCGCCCTTTTCCCCTATTGCGTTCTTTTCTTGAACCCTTTCGCTTCCTCTCCGCTTGCTTAACAAATGGTCAGCTTCATTTGGAGGGCGCGTCATTTTTTTCGCTTTTCGCCCTTTTTCCTTTTGCTCCCGTATTTTTTTTTTTTTCGGCTGTACCTTGCTTTACTGTTTTCTCTTTTGACCTCAGCTCCCAGGCTTACAAAACACCCTAATTTGTGTTCTTCTTCCCCACGGCTTTTCTCTCCCAACGCTTGTTCAGGTCCTTTTTTCTGTCCGGCTTCGCGTTAACAGTAAGCACTCTGTTCCTCGGGCTCATTCCCTCTGCCTTTTTGCATGAAAAATAGGGGGGGTCGAAGTTTTTTGTGAAACGTTTCTCCCGTTCCTCTCTCCCTCTTTCCCTTTCGATTCACCGGGGGTTTTTAGCCGACCTGCCTGCTGTCAGCCCCTTTTTGAAGCTTCGCTCGTTTAATCCAGGCCGATTTTTACCACCTACAGGGAGATGCGATTAACACGATTCGCTCTTTGAACCAAGATTTCCAACCCCAACCTTTTCCCACCCCCTTGGGGCACGGCTTGTATTCTTGCGACTCCTGTCTCCTCTAAATAGGACTGTTGTTCTTGCGTTTTCAGTCCTCGCTGCTTTTTCTCCTACCCCTCCCAAGTAAGAGCCCTTTTGTATTTTTTTCTCTTTTGATACGTCTCTTTTTTATCAAGCTGTGTCTCAAAACCACCTTCGTCCGTGTTGGAACTGATTCTACTTTTTTTGGCTTCGCTGTTTGTTCCTTGGAATCCCGTGGTAGCCTTTTTAATTTGATTATGCTTCTTCAACGTTCATTTTGCTGACGGTTTCTTCACATTTTCAACCTGTCGCGTGTGGTCTCGATGATGGCTCCCTTTCTGGCAGTTTTTTCTTCCCCTCTCGTCGCCGGGTTTGCCCTGAAATCTTTTTTCACCTGCTGCCGGACCAGCCATTTCCTGGAGCCCGGGCGAACTCCCCAGAGAGAGTACAAACTTTTTTCTTCTTCGTAATTTCCGTTCGCTATGTTGTTCTTTTTTGGCGGGCGTCACCTGATCCTCCGGTGTTAAACGGTATTTTCATTTTTGCACCCTTTCTGCTGGCGTTGCAATTCCCTTCCTTGCTTCCCCGATCGTTTTCCATGGCTTTCGCTAAGGTTTTTTTTTTAACTGCTACGCCTGTCGTCCTTTTAAGCGGTCCATCGGCCATTACGCGTTTTGTAGCCCTTGGTCACTCAGCCCCCCGGAAATGAAATTGCTTTTGCCGATGCCTCTTCCCTTTGTTTTTTCTTCAGCTATGGAGGCTCTAGCCTAGAGGACATCAGGTTTAAATCTCTTTTTCTTTTGTTTTTTCGCGAGTTTTGCTCCCCAGATGCCCCTTTTCCCGGCTTTTTACCGCTGCGTTGATTTTTCAGACTTTCTTCCCAGTCCCCACAGTCTCTTGCATTCTCGCTGCCATTTTCGTTCGGCAGCTTCCCGCTCCACACCCCTTATGGAATGTTCTTTTTAGTGCTGGTCCCTCCCCTTACGTGATTTTCCTTATCCGAAAGCGGCCGCTTTGAATGGACTCCTCTTTTCTTTTTCCTGCCCTTTTCGATCTCACCTCTTTGAGTCACTCTACAGTTTATACCCCCTGTCGTTTTTTCGTTCCGGCCTCCTTTTTTTTTTTTGTGATGGTACCCTCTCCGAGCCCTCTTGTGTGGTCTAGCGTCTGCTTTTTTTTTATTCAGCTTGCCCCCTTACCTCTGGCTTACTTTTTTCCTGGAGTCGATTCAGGGCCCTTGCAAGTTTTTTACGTTTTCTTCTTATCGCTTTTTTTTTCGAGTGCGTTTTCCACTGAGGTTTCCCGTCTGTTTTTAATTCGTCCATGTTGCCCTTCTCTTCGTCGTCACCTTTCTTCCCCACGCACTCTGGTGGAAGCGTTTTTATTTTATTGGCTTCCCCCCGTGACCCCCTTTTCGCAATTTCGCCTTAGCCCGTTTAAAGAAATTTTTCTTCTTCCTTGTTGAATCTCGCCGAGAGTTTCGCTTCCACCCGACTACCGCCCTCCTTTCCCCTTTCCTTCTGACTGAATGGTTTATTCAATCGGTTTGAAGTCTTTTTTTTTGAACCCCCCTTCGTCGTCACGCGAACTTTTTTTTCTTTTTTTTTTTAATTTGCTCGCGCGCTGGCCTCATCCCCCAACTACTCTTTTATTGCGCTAATTTCCCCCTCGAGCGTCGCAGCGCAGACCGTGTTGCACCCCTATTTCTTTCCTGCTTTTCTTCCCTCTTGT
>Ga0179593_1454505_pt1 | contig 12677 bp, 10 predicted proteins | sample CZODoug2_1_08_16_FD_185931 | JGI IMG/M metagenome (GOLD analysis project Ga0179593, IMG submission 185931) | Vadose zone soil fungal communities from Angelo Coast Range Reserve, California, USA - CZODoug2_1_08_16fungal (PacBio error correction) | ecosystem: Environmental > Terrestrial > Soil >... | reverse complement strand
CCTTCACCGCCGCCTTAGCGATTTTCCAGCCCTCTCCCTTTTTTAGGTTGCGGTGCATGTATTTAACTTTTCTTTCTTTGATTCAAACCCTTTAATGGGCTTTCCTTCCAATTTTGGTCAACGGCCTGTGGGCGATAAGAGGGTTTTCCCGTCTTTGATATTCCTTGACTTTTTCTTTCCGTCAGTGCCGCTGAATTAGCCCTCTCTTTTTTTTTCATTGGCGCTCCACCTTCCTGTTCTCTGGTTCCATGTAAGTAAACTTCTCTATTTGCGCGGAATGATTGTTTGATGAAGCCGGTTCCCTCGATTCCTTACCCGGATTCGCCGAGCTGCGGCCCTGAGTCTTTCCCCCTATCCTTCGTTGGTGGCCTTCTTTTTTCGAGCGTCTCATTTTCTTCGCTCAGGTTCCCCAGTATGTTCTAAGAGTGCGTTAGCTTGATTCAGTTCGGGCTTTTGCGTATTATGACTGGGTTTCTCTTTTTCTTTCTAGGTCCGCCGACAGTAAAAGGGTCCTTATCGCTAGTTTTTTTTTCCCCCCCTTTTCTATTTTGGACCTAATGTGATGGATTCGTGTTTTTTTTTTTTCTGGTCCTGGCTTTTTGAGTCTCGGATTTTTTTGCCCGACCACGTTCAGCCCGGCAATGCTGTTCCTCTCTCAGGTCATTCTTTGTCGTTCTCCTTCGTTCTTTCCGTATGTCTGTGGAAGGGGTTTTTTAGGTCCCATGTGCGATGCGTGTTAAAGGGACTTCACAGCTCGGGCTGTTTTCCTGCTTCCCCACTGCGGTCCGTGGACGTTTTTCCCTTTTCCGTGAAAGCTGCCTTTTTTCTGTCCGTCATATTTTTTTGTTCGTGTTCCAACTTTTTCCCCTCTCAATTGTCTGACCAGGCCCGTTTTTTTAAGATTCTCTTCTCCTTCTTCTGTCGTGTCCAGGTCCAGCCTTTCTGCTCCCCACGAGCTAACCGCCATGCCGGCTTCCTTGTTCCGTATCACGTTATTGGGAGTCTACTGTTCTTTTTATTTTCTCTAGTTTCCTTTCGCCTCGAGGCGTTCTTCTTTTCCTCCAGCTTTGATGGTGAGTTCCGTTTTTTTCCCTCCTCCTGATCGGGCGCGACGGACCGTTCTCCGAGAAGCTTTTTAGTCGGTCCTCTAGACTTCCTCCTTGGAATCGACCACTTGTGCGATTCTCCAGACTCTGCTTTATTCTTTGTGTGGATGTCCTTGAACCGCTCCGAGTCCGCGACTTCTGTTAACTGATATCACCTGACCCTGCCGAGCTGAGCGATGTTTTCCTACTCTCTTGGGCTTCTCCTTGTCTCTCTCCGGCCATGGATTTTTTATTCCATCTTTCATATCCTGGATTTTTCGACAGGCCTCTCCGTTTGGCCGTTCCCTGCGGCTTTTGTTCCCTCGCAACGTCTTGGTGTGGTTTAATTTAAATTTCCCTTACTTTTTTCGCACGCTATGAGAGATGTGTTTCTTCTTTCTATTTTTTCTGACTCTCCTCATGCGTGACAGGTCTTCGCTTTCCTCTAGGCTTTGTTTTTCTCCTCTGCCCTCTCGCTTCCGGATCGTCGACTTATGACCGCCGCAAGCAAGTTTGCTATGACACTTTCCCCCGTTCCTGTCGTTTGGGTACACGAAGGACCCCCGAACACGGTGCGATTAAACTGCGATGCTTGTTATCCTCTTTTTCCCCCCCCTCTTTTATCCTAAAAAGGCCGTCAGGAGGCAACCCACCCAGCGGTCAGGAAGGAAAAAATCTCTCCAGCCGGTGGAGGTTTCCCCCGACCCCTCTCTCCATCGCACTCGGTATCACGGTCCTCTCTTTCCGCCCTTTTATACTTTTCTCAGAGGTTTTCCGGGGACTTTTTCCAGGTATCTGCTTTTCACGAAGGAGAGTGCGAATTCTTTACCCTTCCCTTTCTCTTTCCCTTTAGTTTTCGTTATGTCGTCCCGGAGTTTTTCTAGTTTCCTCCACTTGCAGTATGAGCGCCTCCGTAATTAGATCAGTTTTGTTCTGACGTACATATTTGACATCCCTCCCTCCGATGATCCCTCTCATCACGTGCGGACAGCCAATGGTCCTCCTGCCAAGGCTTTTTCTAGGTTTAGGTCCAGGACTCTGACTTGGGAGTTCGACTCTTTGTTCGTTCGCCGCTCTTATGTCTCTCTGGCTTCCCTAATCCTTTTTAACGTAGGCGTGTCATTCGGCCTCCTTGCAGTTTCGGCGACTCTTTCGCCCGGCCTCGTCAAATCTCTCGACTCCCCGATTGGGCTACGCGGATTTCTCGGCATCAAAGTGGTGCTTCAGCGAGGTTTCCGGCGAGAGGTGCTCGGCATTTTTGAGTATCTCCCGCGGTTGCTGATAGGGAGGACCTCTTCGATTTTGCGACCATTCCAGAACTCATTTGTACGATTTTGTCCCGCTACTGGTTTCAAGTCCCTTCCAGAATTCATCCTCTGTCGCCCTGCCTTTTTCTCTTTTTTTTCGGCGGACCCGGGCGAAGTTTCTCCCTCTTCTTTTTCCTCCTCCCCCCTTGTGTTTTTGTTGAGTTATTTCGTCCTCGTCCTGTAAGCCAAATCCTCCGCACACAGCGACCTTTTTTGATCTTTTGTCTCTGGTTCTTCAGATTTAGTTTGATAAACCCGTCCCATCCCCCCTCTTTGCAGCAGCCGGCCGAGATGCGCCTGTTGACTCCACCCTCTGTCTCCTTCACCCTCCCTTCCGCTCTAGTCCTCACCACTTTGGAGGGTAAGCTTTAACAGACCCCTTATCCGACTGCACCTCCTGGACGGGATTCCAGTACTTTTACGATTCCTCTTCGTTCTTTACAGTTTCTGCCGCCGCCCCCGACTCCGATGGAGCATTTCTTCCCTGAGTTCTTTTTCGTCCTGATCTCCAGTTCTCCTCACTCTCCTCACTTCTTATACATTTTCGGGCGATTCGACGGCGAATAGCCATCCGTATCGCCCGTTTGGCATGTTTTATCTTCCTTTTTTAGTTTGCTGTCCGCGGTTCGTTTCCACAACCTGCTTAGGATTGCTCTCCTTACTGTCCTGTATATAGCGTTAGTTTCCCCTCTGACCCCCCCTAAGGTCAAGATGCCGGTTTGGCCAAGTCGTTTTTTTGGTTGGCCATCTTCTACCTTCACCGTCTCTTACTCTTTTCCAGAGATCAGGGAGGTCCCAATGCTAGGAGTCCGAAGTTTCTCCTGTCCTTGCAGCTTCCTTTCTTTTTTAGCCCGATCACTCTTTTCTTCTTTTTTCCTTCCCTAATGGTTGCGCCTCCCGTTGTCGTTTTTCGATATCTTGTTTCTTTGCAAATTAGAGTGTCCCTACCAACCCCTGGGAAATAGTTCCCACCCCGTTTTTTTTTTTGCAGGTTTTACACACGGACCAACTTCAGTTTCCTGTCTATCCTTTGTAAGTTTGTTTTTTTTTTTGTCCGAAGCTTTCCCCCTTTTCGCCCGGTCTCCTCCTTCACTCTCTCCCGCTCCATCGACCCCGCTGTTCCTGAAAGCTTTTCTCATCTCTCTTACGCTTTCTCCCAGTCTCCTATAATGATCCCCGCAGAAAGGGTGGGGTGCTCATCACCCGGCATTCGCCGTATGTTCCTTCCCCAGGACATTGAACGTTTCGCGAGTTAATTTAGGTCTTCGCTTTTCCCTTCTTCGTTATATAGATAGGCAGCGGAGTTTCACTCTCTGGTCTCTGCCAAGGCCGATCGCCCTGACTGTCATCGCAAGGTCGTTCCTCGTGCCACCCTTCTCTGTTAACTGATACTACTGCCTGGTCGAGATGGTTGCTTCCTTCGTTTGAGGGATGTCCCGAACAGGTGCCAGCCTTACAGCCTCCCCATCCATCCTTCTTCAAATGTGCACTCGAGTCAACCCCTTTTCAGTAATCACTGCGACTTCCCACTTTCTTTTAGGCTCCGTTTCGGATCCTTCGATGGTTTTTTTTTTGAACACTCCCTCAATGAATTTTCCCCGCCCAGCTGTCGATCCGGTCTCCGCTTTCCTCATTCCTATTCTGCCTCCCACCGGATCTGACGTCATCAAAGTTCACCCTCCTGAGGAAGCATGGTTTTTCTTTCGTTTTTTTCAGATTCTGGGACTTTCGTGCAACTATGATCTCTCATGCGCCCTCCTCTTGTGGGTCGCGTCTTGGACGACGCGAAATTTTTTCCTTGAGTCTCCTGGCTGAGTATATCATTTTCTTTCCTTTTGACGGTCAAAACTTAACTCTAGCGCAGCAAGCCCCTAGTACGCTGGTCTCCTGTTCCTTCCATTTTCCCTTTCCCTTGATTAACACGTCCCCCTTTCTCTTTTATACTGCTTTACCTCCGGTAGACCCCTCTTCTATGCAACTGCTCGGATTTTAGGGAGGCTGCGGTCCATTCTCGGTTAGGTGCCTCCTGCTTTGAGGCAGAAGCCTCAATCTTTTTTCTTCCATCATAAACGTCTCCTGTTCCGCCGTTTTGTCCTTGGAATCGTCCCCCCCGGATTCTCCCCTCCCGCTCCTTAAGACGGTCCTCCCCGCTCCTTCTCTGGAATCCCCGATCTGCGACTCTTTAGAGCACCTCGACTCAACCCTCCCCCTGCATCAAAATCTTCTTCCACAATTCTGTCGGAGGTTTCTCCTTTTCCCGCAGCTCTTGACGAAGTCCGGTGTCGCTTTCGACGTCAGCTTCTTCCCTTTAGAAGCAGTTCTGCGTTTCCCTATTCTTTCTTTTTTTACGCCCTTGCCCCATTAGACCCTTCTTTCCGGCGGAATTTCCTATTCCAACCGTTCGACCGCGTAGAGTCATTTGTCCTTCATCGAGATTTCCCCAGTCTCGCGCCAGAAAATCCGTTTGTTACACCCCGTCGCCTGTTGCTCACGCCCCGCCTTCGTTAAGATTCTGGGAGCGACGGCAATGGGCTCTTTCCAGTTACCATCGTCTTTGATTCATTTTAAAGCTCCCTCCCCCGAGTCCCCATGACCTCTTCCTTCCCTTTTTTCGGTTGAGTGGTTTCCTACCTTGTTGTTTTTTCTCTAGCCTTTTTATCCCTACACGCAGCAAGGGTTCTCGGATTGCCGCCTGCATTTCTGGTGTGGCCCTGGGGAGGAGCATTTTGTGCTCCTTGCTCTCCCCCAATTTTACACTTGTCTCCTCTCCCTTCTTCACGATTTCTCAAGCGTCATAATCTTGGAGCTGTTTTTCTACTGGCAATTTTTCTCCGCGAGACTGTGTTAGGGTATATTCCAGTTCCTCATCCGCTTCCTATCTCAGCAGTTTTTTTCCCCACTCTTCTTTCGAAGACTTTAGGTTTTCTCCTTTTTGCTTCCCCTCTACTAGATTTTGCTCTTCTTCTCCGTACCCAGGTCTTCGGCGAGGTAATGACTCATTTCATATTTCGGCCCTCCCCTTGCAGAGCGATTGTTTGGTTCTTTGTTAGAATTCTTCCTTTCAGGTGTACCCCTGATCTCTCCCCCTCCTCGCCTCGGCTGGATTCTCCTTTCGACGGTCTCTCCTTTTCTTTCTTCTAGTCGTGGTCTAATGGAGTCTGATTTACCCGCCATCCCCCAAGGTCGTCAATTCATTTTTCTTTGAAGATTTGGTGTTGTGTAGTCTGGTCCTTTATTTGAGTTGGATTCTTCGATTCTTACCTCACTTCCTACCCTTTCTACGAGACTTACTTTAATGCTTCTTGATATTTTTAGGAGGTAGTCCTAAGTCTCGATTCTCTTTTTTAGCGTTTGGTAGGCCAGCGCTGACCTTTGCACTCTATTTTCTGTCCTTTACTTCCCCAACATCTTCTTTCTTTGGTTTCGGGTCCCGTGCTTCCGTTTTGCCAGAAGTCTTCCCGGGAGTCTCCTTTTCTACCTGGTCGCGTCTCCTTTGATTTTCCCGCTCGCTAACCGCGCGATTTTCCCGATTCGTCCCGCTTCTTTTCTTTTCCGAAGCAATCCATCTACCTCTCTCCTCCCTCTAAGCAGGTGAGGATAGTTCTTTTCACGGCGTTTTTCTGGACTTCTCTGGTTTTAGTCTCGTTTTATTTATGTAGCACCCCTTTGAGTAGTCCTCTTTCGTGACAGGTGAAGTCTTCTTTATTTTCTCCCCCTGAGCCCTCCCTTTGATCCTATCTACTTTGTTAGTCGTCATCTAGTACCTTGGACTGCCTGTCCCCCATGGTTACCTGCAGTCTTTTCGTCGATTCTCTTCGGTACGGGGACATGTCCGTACAAACATTTTCGTTCTCAAGCCCTTTCATGGACCCCTCTCTAACCCGCTCCCTTCCCCCTCTCGGAGATCTGCTTCAGAAGAGTAGACATTCCTACTCAGCGATTATTGCAGTTACATCTGTTGTCATTAAAGCTTCTTATCCTCCTTCGTCATCGATCAACGACCTGGTCCTTCCTTGTTGAGTTCTTTCTGACCGGTAACTTCCCCCTTCCTGTGCTGAATCCTCCTCCCTCTTCCTCGTATCGCTACTTGAGTGCCCTGTTATCTCCCCCGCTTCTGGTTCTCCATAGTCTTAGACCCCTTTTTTGAGGCCTTTCGTCAGACTGGCTCTTTATAAGGTCTTCCATGTCTCTCGGCTCCTCTCTTGGAACGATATGAGTTTTTCGGACGACCCGCCAAGCAGGATCCGTCTTCCTCCCTCCCCCCTCTCCTCTCCCCTCTCCTCCCTTCTCTACACCCCCCCCCGTCTTCTTTCTTCAATCGAATAACTTCTGAGCCGCGTTCAGTTTTTTACTTTTCGACTCCCCCGTTCTTGTTTGACCTGTCCCCGCGACTTAATGTTGAACCTCTGCTTTTTCATCATTTTTTCTGAACCCTACTTCCTTCGGGCCTCCAGGGCGCCTGCCCCGATACCTCCTGTTTTTCGGGAGAATCGGTATTTTTTCTCCTAAGGTTCCCGCGCTCGGGTCCAGAAGGTTCTTCCCCTCGTTTCAGAAACTCTCAAATAGCAATATCGAATTTCCTCTCGGAGGTCAGAGGATATGGATGCAACTTCCTTGATGGATGGCCGTGTGGTTTCTTGTGATTTCCTCGGGCGCCTACTATCTTTTTCCTCAGGGCGCCATTCCTTCCTTCGCCTTTGTGTCTCTCATAGACAGACAGAGCCATTTTTCCGTGGAGGCCGCCGGTATATGTAATCCCTTTTTGCGATTCGGGCAGGCTTCTCTCTACAGCCTTATTTCTCTCCTTGAGGGAGTCGAAGTTATTTCTAAGCTCTTTTGGATATCGGCGGAAGAACCTAGTTTATTTTCTGGTTCCGCGGCACATCCGGCTATTTTTCGCACAATCATTCCCCCGTCCCTTCTGCTGAAGCAAGTTGATTTCCTTCCGCCCCATTTTTTATTCTGCCATCGGCACCACCCGTGTTAACTCTTCTTTCTGCAATGCGGGAGAGGGAGGTGGTTCTCCTCTCCCTCATTTTTCGGCTGACCCATCTCTGGTCGGGTTTTCAAGTCAAGTCACTTCCTCTGGACGAGGGCCGCTCCTCCTCGTGACAGAACGACCTAGCCGTCCTTGATCCTGTCCTTCTTCTTTGTTGATGAGTTGGTCCCTTCTTCCCATTTCTCCCCTGTATCCTTTCTTTAAGGTTTTTGTTTGAGGAGCTATTTTTCTTTTTTACCAAGTATCGGCGGCCCCTCCGAGCCAAGAAGACCTTCGACTTCTCCATTGAGTCTCTGGCTTTCCTCTATTTCGACCACTCGTTCCATATTTAAGTGTAAGCCGAGCCCGGCCGAGAGTCCTAGGTTCCTCCCCCCCGGTCTAAATATCCGTCCTCCCGTTTTCCCAGATTTTCCTTACCACGAGGTCGACTTGATCATCCCTGGAAGGTTCCTCCTGGTTCCCCCGGCTCTCAGTGGACTGCTTTTTCTTCCTATATGTAGCTCCTCCGGTTCTGCCGATGAGAAGAATCCGCCCTAGAGGAGTTTTCCGACTTTCTCTCCAAGTAAATCGCGGCTCCGAACTGATCCTCCCTCAAGGCGACTCCTTCTGCGCCTACGCTGCCCCTATAAGAATTTTTGGCAAGATTGGAGGCCGCCTTGCTTCGGTTTAGAGGTTCTGCTGTTCCTCGTAAATTATCGAATTATTATTTTTTTTCTATAGAGGTAAGCCGTTATTTTCGTTCGCTCATATTCCCTCCCCCGCAGAAAGGGCATGCTCCAGTGCACTTCTCAGATTCCCGGATGGCCTGCGTCTCCTGTTCTTTTCAGGCGGTCTCTTTTTAATTCGCCGGCTTCCGCTCCGTGCTTTGAAGGAGCCTGTGTTAGGTCTGCTCGGTCTATCGCCCTGTACTACACCCGTTGCCTTTTTCCAGGCCGCCTTTTTTCTTTCGAAGAAGTGTCGGTTTTTTCTCCCCGCTCGTGGTTCCCCAATTACGAAAAGTATCTGAAGGGTCCCTTACCAGTTTTTAGCCGGGGTCGCTGGTCCTGTTGGAAACTCCCCGGCCCTTCTCCTCTAATCCGGGCGTCGGCCTTGTTGTTGCTCCGAATCCCGCTCTTGATTTCGCGGACGCAGTGACTCCTGCTCAAGCTCCGTAGCAGTTTTCCTCCCTCGTTTGCCCGCGCGGACTCTTTTCAAGCTCGACTCGACAACAAGATTCTGACTCTTTATTCTGCCCCTCATTCTGAGTATTTTCTCGACCCTTTTTTCCCCATGAACGGTCAGTTGTTGTAACGTCCCTCGGGCCCGCGCACCCTGTGTTCGTCGTTATCTGCCCTTAAGGTATGTCTGATATTAGTTCCCCATTTCTGTTTTTGCCTGTCGGAGAATTAGAGTAATCATTAGCAAAATAAGTCTTCCTTCATACGCTCCCTCTTTTTTGGGCTCGCGGCTGCTCGAGTTCGGTTCTTTACTTCGCTTGTCCGCGTCTGCTTCTTCCAGTGAGAAGCCAGCCATCCTTCCTTTCCTCCCAAGTAGAGTAAATCTTCCCCATTGCTCACTTTTTCTCTGCTCTCCTGCGTGAGTCCCTGGCTGAAAATCCTTCATCTTACGGACCGCACGTTGTTGAGAGGCCTCACCGTCCTAGGAAGCGTTGATACACCCCCTGGTCCATTCCCGAACGCCAGTATCTGAAGCCTCTCACCCATCCTCCGGAGGCTAGAATGGCGGGTGCTCTCTTTGGCGCAACCCCTTTCGGAACCCTCCCCCTCAGAGTTGTCTTATTTTTCCTTTGTTCTTGCTGGTTCGAGCATTAACCTGAAGTCTGCTACCATGTGCTTCCCCTCTGGGACGTTTTCTCCTTCGATACTCCTTTCCGTGGAAACCCAACCCCTCATGGTGCAACCTTCTTGTCGCCAGCCCCCGTCCCCCTGCACGCTGTGACGTCCCTGGGCCTTCATCGTTCTTTTTTTTTTGCCTGCCTTAACAGAGAAACTCCCGAAGACTCTTCGATCGTGACGGGCTTTTCAACGATGCTCCCTGCATAAGTTCTCCCTTCTCCGGCTGGGTTTGTTCTCCTGAAGCCTTCGTTTCTCTGCTTCTTCCCCAAGACTACTCAGTTTCCTTTCAGAAATAGTATGAAAGTATGCTCAGACCCTTTTGCTTTGCGGCGCCCTCGTCCTTCCCCCCGGATTCCTCAGCCCTGAGACTTCCTCCGTATACAATGGAGCTTCCCCCCTTACCTTCCGCTATCCTCAGCATCTTACATGAGAGCTCACTCGTTTTCTACAGACTTCCTCCAACGGCATCGGTGGATCTCTTCGCCCTCCTCATTCCTTTCCTTTTTCTCTGGCCCCCTCTCCTGCACCGGTCCGGAGGCACCTCTCTGGAAATAGTCTTCGCCTTGTGGGAGAACCCGGCTAAAATGAGGGTCTCGACAATCCGGTCAGAGGTGTCAAACAAGCTCTACTCGATATTCTGGGAGGAAGCCCCTATAAACGCTCGCGGCTCAAACCGGGAGGGTCATTCGACACCCTTGCTCCCCGCTTTATTCCTCCTCAATGCTTTCACTGCTTCCAGGGGTGAAGGCCTATGTGGATAATGTGTGTCGCGACATCCTTTTTTGATGCCTCCATTTCCTTTCCCCAAGGCCCAGGCTCTTTTTCGACTTTCCGCTCTCCTGTAGGGAGAGGTATCTTCCTGTTCCTCTACTGTTTTTTCTCTTCCTGGACTTCAGCTGGCAGTTCTCCCCGAGCCCTCTCCTGTTGGTCTCGGGGCTGGTTAGAAGTCCCCCCTTTTTCCCAAGGACCTATCCACCTCTTTCCCATCGGCCTTTTCCTCTCCCCGGGGCAGCTTTTTTTGAACGGACTTGTTGGCTTTATCTCATGGTGTTTTTCTTTTTCCTTAAATTCAAGGATTTTCTCCGCTGTGACTTTTGATTTATTCTTCAGTCAGAGGTGAGGACGTGATTTTTCCCTTATTCCGGTTTCAGCAGCCAATAAGTTTTTCAGGCGTTCCCCTCTCCTCTGTCTTCGAATACGCTTTCACCCTTTTCCTCTCCCCCCCGGATTGACTCTAGGACATTGACCATGGAGAAGAGGTGTCTGAAGAGTCCACGCTTCCTTCGTTTTTCTTAACCCCTTTCTTTTCTAGAGCCTTGTCGCTTTTTCATTTTCCCCTCTTCTCCTCAGGTCCCTTCTCTTTGTTCTTTATCTCTTCTTCTACTCTTAGTGCGTTTTCCATTTTTTGGACTCGTCCATCTCCATGGCCAACTTTGTGTCGCTCCTTTTTTCATATTCTCCCTCCGCGGGCTGAGCTTCTTTTTTTTTTCGTCTTGTACTCTTCGCTCCGTGGAAGCTCCTATCGCACCTCCCCTCCTATCTAGTCCTGCATTTTCCCTCGTGTCGTACTTGTCGCTATCTTCTCTTGACTCGGTTGGACTTCTTCTCGGAGTCCCCCTTCTGCGTCGGGCTAAAAGGAACCCCCTATTGATAGGTCTTGGCAACTCTGTCTAGTAATCTTTAAGTGGATCCTCTTTTCATGGAAATCTTTCTCTTATCTAATCGATGGACTCCATGAAGTTTCTTTCGCCCGGACTTTCTTGATCACGCTTCTTTTCTATTCTCTTTTTTCTTGAGTGTCCGAAAGTCCAGCCTCTTCCCCTAATCACCATCCCATTTCTTCCCCTACATGCAGGATAATTTTATCTTTATTCTTTACTTCGAGATTCCCCTGGTTCGTTAGTCCCTCCTTATGATCGTGAGTGAGCTTATACTCAGTGCGGATCCTTTTTATGATTATGTTTTTTTATCCGCCCCTCGGATTACTTCGCCCCTCTTCTTGAGGTGCTCCTCCTGTCGGACTTAGAATTCCGCCTTTTACTCAGACATTCTTTGTCCGAAGTATCGGCTTGTCTCTGGTTGATTCCGCGCCGTGGACACAGGTTCGGTTGTAGGCCCACTTTAGCGGACCCACGCCGCAACACCTTCCGAGCGGAAACTTCTCAATGGAAGTTTTTATGTGAGACCATGGCTTCCTTCTCCATTTTTGGACACTCCTTTTCTGCGAATCTCAAGTCCTTCTTCCTCTCCTGATACCATTTATCCCCTTCCGATCGGGCCTCCAAAGGCTTGTTTACACGCGTCACGCAGTTTGGCGGGGGCGTGACCCCCTCCCGCCCCTCATCCTGTTTTCGACATTAATCTTGAAGACCCTCTTGTTTTTTTTTCTTCTTCTTCGATTTTTCCTCCCTCGTCTTCTGAGATAGAAAAGCTGTCCTGGCAAGATTTTCTCTTTGACATCTCCTTCTTTCGCGGCGACGCTGAGGAAGAGGTCCTCTCGTTCCGTTCAAGGCACTTTCAGACTCCACTTTATGCGCTTACCTCCCCCCGCCCGGAAGTTTTCTGTGGACCACCCCCATAGTACCAAATTTTCAAGTTGCGATGGCCCTTTCTCGTTTTTTTCCTGGACCCCTCTCATTACCAACCCACGATCTTTCTCTAAACCTTTCTTCTTTCCCGTCCATCACAAGGCGTACCCAACGCCTTCTACCTCTTTTTTGGAGTCGGTTCCTCCCCCTGAGACCGCTCCCAAGGATCCCCGACCTGGGTTTCTTGCCCTGCCTAGCTTGCCTCGGTTTCTTCATCCGCGTCTAGAGGCCGAAAATGACTTTTTCTCTCCGGTCGGCCACCTTCTCTCGAACTTGTCAACGTCCTTTCTTTTTCCTTTTTTTTTGGCTTTCGCGGCTCTACGAAGACCAAGTCTCTCGCCGTACAAGCTTCGATTTCGGTTCCTTCCAGGTCCTCCTCTGAAACCAGTATTGATCAGCGAAGACCCTCAAATTGGCATTTCCATTCAAGGCTTTTTTTTGTTGTCTGCTCTTTCCTGTCGACTTCTGTCATCCCCCTTCTTCTTTTCCCGACTGAGTGGCGTCGAGAGTTCGTTTTCCCGCCTGTTTAATTCCTTCTTTAACCTCGACGGTTTACGTCGTGTTTTTTCGGAAGTGTCTTTTTCCTTATTATACATGAGTTTCTCCTCCCAGCTTCCTCTTTCGAGCAGTACCCAGTATTTCATTGATCATTCTTTTTTCTTTCATCTTCCTCCTATTCCCTTAGGTTCCTATCTTCCTCGAGGCAATCTTAGGTTTCCTCGCGTCCCCCGATTGAGGTCCTTCTGTCTTACATCTAGAGTGATTCCTTCCTGAACTCATTCCAGAGTTTCTTTAATCCTTCGGCGAGCTCTCTTCTCCTTCCTGGGGGTCTCCTTTCAGGGTCTTTGCCTCGGAGGAGTAGG
>Ga0179593_1331458_pt1 | contig 12677 bp, 14 predicted proteins | sample CZODoug2_1_08_16_FD_185931 | JGI IMG/M metagenome (GOLD analysis project Ga0179593, IMG submission 185931) | Vadose zone soil fungal communities from Angelo Coast Range Reserve, California, USA - CZODoug2_1_08_16fungal (PacBio error correction) | ecosystem: Environmental > Terrestrial > Soil >... | reverse complement strand
GCCTTGACGTCGACTTCGCCTAAGTATTAATTCCCCCCTCCAATTTTTCTCCCATGACTATAGCGCCGCAGCCTGGTATTCCCTCACAAGAGCCTCATCCCACACCCTTTCCCTTTCGGAGAATCCCTCGAGAAGCGTTGATTGCAGCCCCCGGCTTTTTGCTTCCTCTGCTTGTGTCCCTGAGCGAATTTTTTTCAGCACAACGACCAGAGCAATGCCCTTTTTTTACGTTCTCTGAATCATGGGCGACTTTTTTTTTTGTCTTTCCGGCTTCAAGCCCGAATCTTTCTTCCGGCCTTGGAAGTTAGGCAACTCCGGCTGATGCGTCTCCTATCTACTTGAAGAGGTTTTTTACCGCGCTTATGTTTTGCGCGTTTGTGCCTTTCAATCCTTTGGCTGTATCTTTCCTTCATCGCCCGTCTCCTATCTTCTACTTCCCCTCATCGTCTCCTCGCGATACTTTTCCCCCCAATTTGTCTACCCTTTTATCTCTTTTGCTATGACTTTTTCACAGTTAAGCGCATCGTTTTCCGATTTGCTTGCTTGGCATACCTTTTATGCCTCCTTTTTCATCGGTCTTTTTTAGTTTTTCAAACTTTCGCCACGCTCGATGCCTGCTTATTTATCTCTTCCCTTCCTGAAAGCACCTTTTTCGCTTTCCTTCCTCGGATCTGCTTAGCGCCCCTCCTCGATCTTTGCACCGCTTTTCTCTTTCTCCAGACGCGTCCCCCCAAGTTAGCCAGCGCCTTTTTTACTTCCAAGGGGACTCCCCCCCTGCCGTCTGACTTTTTACTTTGCCCCCCTAACGTACAACGGTGTTTCAATTCATTTTTTGGCTTTGTAACGCTCAAACTGTTCGCCTTTTTTCAGGAACAAGATCCGCACCCCAGACTTTTCTCCCAGATCTCCCCAGAAGACTAGCCCCCACTTCGTTCCCTTTCAGAATTTTTCCAACCATGCGTGTTGCAGACCTTTTTCAATTCCTCCCCCCCGTCCCTTGTTCTACGACTTGCAATCGTAGACCCCCCCTTCCCATGCCCCTTTTCTCCAAAGGAAACTTCCTCTAAAAACCTCCTTTTTCTAAACCCGGAAAGCAATCCATTATATTCAAATTTCCCCAGTCCTTTACCGATTTTCGGCTTCTGTCCCGTGGTCCTGTTTCAGTCTGGTTCTACGCCCTACATCCTCGATCCTGGTTCCTGTCATCGAAGTGCACCCCTCCCCCTCTCGTACCCTTAACCTCTCCGCCATCCCAGATACCCGCGGATCCTCCCCCCCCTTCCCCGTACACTTCACGAGCAGCAACGCTATGCAAGTACTTTGCCTGAGCACCTCCAATGGCAGGAGAATGCACTTTAGATCTCCCTTTTGCATTTTTCTTCAGTTCCTTTCATAGGGGTTGGCGATTGGAGAAGTTTTGACATGACCTCCCCAGTTTGAGAGCTTAAAGGCTCAAGCGATCCTTAGCCTTCCCCCCAACAACCCCCTTTTTTGCAGGTTTCAGTCGCACCCAGAGAAGCGTAAGTTCTGGTTTTCCTCCCTGTTTTGGTGTCAACCCCCTTTTCATTTCCGCCACCTGTTTTTCCCTGTCTACTGCTTCGTGCGCGTTTCGGCCCCCGTAAAGACCGGTCTTCCCCTCCGGCCATCCTATGAGGCATGTCTTCCCGCCACGACCCCCCCCCCGCGGTTTACGACAAACAACCAAGGTACTTTGGGCCTTTTCCCCCTCCACCGCACTCACGCCGGCAAGTCCTGTTTGGCTCCGTTCCCTCCCCTCAACTGCGCTCTCCTACGCGTCTGAGAATCAATTATGACCCCTTTCCCCCTTCCCACCCATTCTGTACGCCGGGTAAACTACGCCCCCGTTAAGGGTTCTTTCTTCTTTTGCCGCACCCTTTTTCCTCAGACGCACGCGTCATAACCCCTTATCCAGGCCCCGTTATAGTGGCCATGTTTTATCTTCCCAGCCGCATCGAGAATTTCAAAGGAAGATTCCTCTTTGTTTTTGCTGACTGATTCTTCAGTGTCATATCACCACCGGCGGTGATCTAAATAAACTATTTCCGCGTTTCTTGAGTCCTTGCCGGCTGCCTCAATGTTGATGGGTCCATCCGGCCCAGATAGTTACTAATGGAAATCCAAATTTTTCAGCCGCTAGCCGATTTGGGTATGTCGTTATTATTTCTATCCTATCCCCTCCTATCCCTTGAGTCGAGATAATCTTTATAGCGTACCTCGGCTCTTTTCCTTTCCTTCTTTCAGGCCCTCTGGGCGCTGAGTCTTATGGAGAAGCCTGTATACTACCTTTCCCCTTTCCATTGAAGCTTCTCCCTAGTATCCCCTCGAAGTGGAATTGCCCCCCCATCTTGCATTACTAGCAAAAGACTTGCTCTTATTCACCCTTCGGCTGCCTTTCATCCCCTGACCCCTCTTCCATCTTGGTATGCAGAGTCTGCTGCAAAATTTGATCTTCCCCAAAGAAAATCTCCCCTACACTGGTCCGACCTATCATTTCAATGAGTGTTTTTCCGGTTGTTGATGACCTTTTTTCTTTCTTCTCTATTCTTTGTAGCGTTCCCTTTCTTATTCTTTCTCTCCCCATGCTCGGATTTCGTGCTTTTGTCTTTTCCCCATTCCCAAAGTTTGTTTTGTGGCCTGTTCTTTCCCTCCGCCGCACGGTGGTCCTTTTCGGAGGGAGGTCCGCCCCCTTAAGTCTGCCTTGTGTCATACCCCTTCTTTGCGGCCGTCACTAAATCGTACGATCGGTTGCGTTCCCATGATGTCTTGTCCCCCCCGTATGGTTTTCCATCCTGCGTAATGTTGCACCTGCTGTCAAGGCACCCTCCCCTTTTTGTTGCCTGCTGCTATCTGCTTGCATTTTTTTTGACGTCACGAAGGATATTTAAATTTTTCCCTATCCTCAAACCTTTATTGAACCGCACCCCTATCTCCCTCAGTTTGCTTCTTTATTCCTTTTGCTAAGTGCACCCATTAGATACTACTGTTCTAGCGTTTTCTTGGCGGTTCTTTATTTCTTCTCACACTTCGGATTAGGATGTCGGTGAGACCTTATTTTCCGTACTTTCTCCGATGGCGTCAGTAAATGTGATCCGGAGGCCATTTCCAAGGATCGAGGATGTTCTTCCAGTAGAACATGTTCAGCAGGTAGACCCTCACCTCCTCCTTTCTTTACAATAGTCATGAAGTCTGCCTTCGGCTTCGTATAAATGATCCTCAACAAGCGATTTCTTCCCGGTAATGCACTGTGTCTTTTGCGGAGTGCCTGGGTATGACCCGATGCCTTCCTTTACAACAGAATCCTGCTTCCTTCAGGTCGGCAACCCCGCTGTTTACCCAGCCAGCATTCGATGAAGTGTTCCCCCCTCCCTTTTTGAGTTTTCGTAGATCGCCCGGATACTGCACTTGGCTTTCGCCTATTTTTCCGTTTTTTAGTTTCCGCTTTCACATTAGGCAAAAGCTCAAGCCCCCCCCCCCCCTTACTTATGCCCCCTTTTTGCATCTCTTCCTTCTTTGAAGGGTCCCGGACAGACCCCAACTCCTTTTTTGATTTTTTCCCCTTTTTCCCTCAGTCATTCTCTGATTTTTTAATTGTGAGAGTATTAGAACGACTCTTTTTCGCACTTTTTCGCTATCGATTTCCGATGAGCCCCCTCTGTTTGTGCTTTCATATCAATCCGTCTTCCGGGTGTGTTTGTTTTTTTGAATAATTCAAGTCTCCGTCCTCCCTTGCGTTGATCCTACCGTTTGAACAAAGACAACAAAGAACCGATTAGAGCAGGTTTATTAGCCTGTTCGTTTTCACCCCTGCCCACCTCCTCGTTTCCCCCCTCCGCTGAGAGAAATTGAATTCCAATCCTTTCCCGTTCAAGAGCTCCCTTCCCAAAACTTTTTTTTAAGAGGCCACGAAGGATGTCCTCTTGAATATCGGCTGACCAGAGAATAGTGAAACCGACCCCCCCCCGCCTTTGAACGGCCCCTCTCGTACACATTCTTCTCTGAACCTCCCCCCCTCTCGATCTGCCCCTGACGAAAGCCTAGCTGGCCGCCTATCCTGCCGAAGGAGCGGATTTTTGCGGCTCCCGTCGAAGTCTCTTACTAGATCTTGATTCCTAAGTAAACCCCTTGTTCCTAACTTCTTTTTTAGAACGACTTTGAGTAGCCTGACCATCAAGAGCGGATGAGCGTTCCCCCAATGAATCTGCGCATTCACTCCCCCCCATCCTGAACTCCTTATTCATTTAGCGAGGTTTTCTCTGGGTCGACCCTTTCCATTTCGCTAACGGTAGGCTTTTTTCGACCTTTCTTTCCGCCTTTTTTGAAGGCAAGTTTTTCCTACGTCGTCCCCGTTCAAGGCGATTAAATCTTCTTTTTCTCCTCTCCGTGTTTGGCATCTCTCTGACGTTTCTTCTTGGACCGTCTTGCCAGTTGAACGGAGTCTCAGTGGAGGCTCACGTCAGTAGCTCCCATTTCCCGCCCTCCCCCCTGCTCCTTACTTTAGGGATGTCAGATGTTCATTTTCGCGGCGGTTTTTGGCGCGCTAATGCCGTTTAGGTCCTTCTGCACTTCTTTCATTGGTTTATAAAAACGCAGTGAGGTGCCCCTAGTGGTACGTCGAATGAATCCGAGGAAGGAGCATGAAATTCCATTAAGCCGCCAGCCGCTCGCGGTAAGGCCCTTCCCAGCCGCTTCTCTTAGTAAGAAATTCTATGAGCCGATGGCTTGTGGTTCGTTCCTCGATCCCCCCCCTTTTACTCTTTTTCCGTCCTTTTTGAGTCTTCAGCGACTTTCTATGTTCCCCTCTCTTCAACGACTAAAGACTCCAGTGAGAGAAATTTATTTGGATCTCTTGGCGTTCTCGGTCTTGACCCGTTCAGTCTGACGGTCTTTTTCCTATTTTACCCCGCCGCTTTTGCCCCGATTTTAAGATGAATAGTACGTCTCGAGAATCGGTTCTTTTTTCTTTTTCCCCACCCTTCCTTTTACAAGCCGATGCGTTTCGAGTGATTCACCCTTTTCAGAACTCTTTCGAGAGGTTTTCCCAAGCACATTTTTTATCTAACTTTTCTTTTATCGATAAAGCCTCGGATCCCCAAGTGGGATCACACTGGAAAAGAATCGCCCTTCTCTGCAGGGGGACAGTCCCTACCCCCTTTAGTGCGTTCCTTTCCAAAAGGCAGCACATCGACGATTTGGTTGTTCATCCCCATTGATTTTTAAATTTGCCCACTCTCCGCGTGGCACCCGCGCTGCACGACCCCTTTGTCAGACTCTCTGACGCCTTCTCGTCCACCCCCTCCCTCGCTCCCCATTTGTTAAACTCTTTTTTTTTGTCCTTTCCTGTTGAGCCTTCCCCAACTTCTTCCTGTTTCATACTGCTCTCGCATTACCCCTGATTAGCCCCCGATCATGCATTACATGGCCTTCAACGCTGGAAAGCGTAAGTGTTTTACACGTCAGAGTTTTTCGCTGGTACCTCACTCTTTTAAGATGTCGCTTTTTTCTCCCCCTGACTTCGGGTTCTACTCCAGAACCTCTCGATCCTGGTTCACCCTGTTCCCCTCCCCATAATCCTTCCTCTGACCAACGCCCTTTTTTTCTGGAAAAAGGATATACTGACCCCAGCCCAATATCCTAAAACTGAGTTAGAATACGCCCTCCTCTCAGCACTGCTCTCCCCTAAATGTTAGGCCAGTGCAGCACAGCAACGGTTCCTGTAGAAACTGAGATATTTTGAATTTTTGGATTTCGACCTCCCTGTTACGGACGATTGGAGAACCCATATCCTCCTTTCGCGCGGCCCCAAGTAAGCACAGAAGTGCGTCCCCCCAACCTGCTTTTTGTGAGACTATTCCCGGTGATGCTTGCTCGAGTGACATACCTGTCTTTACCCTTTCACTTTTTTGGAACCCCCAGCCACCTGAAGCAATTCTTTTTTCCTTGCGCGTATCTTCACGCCATCGTTGATCAGACAGAGCTTCAGTCCCGTATTTAGGCCAATTTTTTTTTTTTTTTCCAGCCACCTCAACCCCCTTTCTTTCTCGCGTAGCTTCAACCTACGATCTCAGACTCTCAAGCAGCACCAGCCTGCCCCGTCCCATTTTTCCCTTTCCGTACCCTTCTCTTTGTCACTACGAGGATTCAGTTCTGTCCCGGCCTCCCACAGGCAGTCAAACGAAGTTAAACAGGGCACCCCCCCCTTCTCTCATTGCTGTTTCCTGGAAGAAACCTTTTGCAGCATTTTTATCGGTCACCTTTTTGTATTTTATATTTGTTCCCGTGAAGAGGAGTCCCCTCCCAGGTTGCAAAAGGTAATTATCGGACTCGTGGCGTGGTGTCAGTCTCCTTGAAGGGACATCGTGTTCCCCAGGCAACTGGAGTCTTTTTTTTTTCTACATAACATTGATCGGCGCCTTCATCCTTTCAGTCGTTACTTCCTTGCTGCTTTCTCCAGGATGAACTCCGCAACCCAGATTTCTTTTTAAATCCCCAATGGCCTGGCGCTAGCCGAGTCGCTTCGTTTCTTTCTTGATTATTATCCTAATCCACTTTGTGTTTTTTAGTCTCTTTCAATCTCCTTTTTTCCAAGGTTTGGGCAATAACTCGGATAGCGCGCTTCTTCTTTCCATGCCCCCTTTTTGCTTAAATGGTCCTCCATGTCACCCTTCCTCTTTTTTCCTCTCAATCTTTTCGCGTCCCCTGAGTATTTTAGCTCCACGCGCAGGTTGCTTTCCTTCTGTCACCTGAAGTCCACCGCTTGTTATCCTTTTTTCGCCAATTCTCTTTGGTTCCGCAGCATGTTTGACCACCCAAATGATCTGGTGATCCCCCTGCTTGCTAAAAGTTTTTTCCTTTCAACGACAATCGACCTCTTTCTCCCCCTTATTTTTACCCGCGTTTGACTGCTTGTTTTCCGATGAAAGGTGTCCTATGATTCTTCTCAGATCCTCCTTTACTTCTATGCGGAGCTCATGCTGGCCGGCTTTTTGCCTTGGCTTGCCGATCTGCACACCCTCGTCCTTTGTGTTTTTCCGTTCTCGGATGCCGTTGGTCAGGTTCTTCGTGTTTCCTTCATTTGATCCGTTTTCGTTTCTCTCCTTGCTGCTGTGCCTGACGAATACCACAGCCACTTGTAGTGTTTCTTTTACCTTACGGGTCCCCGACCCCGTCTGGTCCCTATTCTCTCCTGCTATGCAAATTATGAGTAAGCCCCTTCCCTTGGTTGGTTTTTCTATCACTTTGAGGTTTGAATTTCGCGCTACCCCTTTTAATTATTGTCACGGCTTCGCATAAAAACCTTTTTTTCCCCCCCTCTCCCCCCCCCCCCGAAGATCCCCTCTTATCAATGCATTGTTTTTTTTTGGGATGTGGCTCTTCTCTGATTCCCTATGTTAATATGAGTGATGATTTTTCTTCGGTCTTTAGTTATGATAAGTTCTTATCTTAGCTTTCTTTTCCTTCTGTTTCTTTCTTTTCTGCGATGGTTTTTAATCTTCGGATTAGTGCAGGACCTTCCCGCCCTCTTGATGGTTCTCTGCGCCCGGAATCCGTCAGACCGCCTCCCTTAACTCCACATCGTATGACCTTTTTTTTCCACCGGCCGTCCCCCACTTTCCGCCCCGCGAGTTAAGGTAATGTCAACTTCTTGCTCTTTCATGGGTCTCTACGAAGCTTAGAACCCCTAATCTGTGCTCTTACCCCCCAAACCCCTGTTCAAAACTTTCTTCGCGCTTCTTTCTTCCGTTCCGTTGACGCCGGTTGGTAGCGCGGGGTCTTTTTCTCCGCGGATAGACCCCCTTTTTTGGCAAGATACAGCCCCACCCCAAAAATTACTTATGCCACGTTGAATACGCATTTACATTGGTCATGACCCTCAATAAAGATTAGCCTTTTTGCCCCCTTGCGCCCTACCTTACGATTCCGCTTGCCCCCCCCCGGTTTCTATTTCGAAGATTCCGCTTGGTCTCACTCTGTTCAACGATCCCGCTGCGCGATTTTTCGTTGCCTGCCCTAGAACTCATAGAACCTTTCTCCTATCCCCCGCTCCGCCCATCCTCTCGGGGCGTCAACTCCCTTGACCCCAATTCCCCCAACCCTCACAGATTCCCGTCCGCAAGGAGTTTTCTTACTGGTTGCAAGACCGCCAACCGTCTCGGCACAAGTATGGCCTTGCCTAACCAGTGTTCCGAACGCAAGATGATTAACCCCGGCTACCTCTATATGCAATTGTCTGTGTCTGTCCCTTTTGCGCGGCGAAGTTTGGACTTACACGCATTAAAGTCCAAACTCAAAATTGTATCGTTCCTCCCCAGCCACTTTAGATATGTCCGCCTTTTTCATCCAAGTCCCTCTCTTCCTCCTTTCTGCCTTCCTTCCTGCGTCGGAAACTGTTAGGATTACTTCCTCCCGTTCTTCATGACTCATAGCTGATCAAGCGCCTACCCCCGGGGCCTCACTTCTTTTTTTCGAGGGAGATCCGAAGTGCCGCATGACCACCAGTCGGTATGAGACCCCTTGCGCCCAACCGAAGCGCCACAAAATATGAAATATTTCCGCGGTCCATTCCGCTCCCGAGGCGTCGCTGGGATTACTTCTCCTTTTCGCCTTCCGGAGGAGCTAGAGTACGGTTTTAAGTGCGCCTGTTTACAGGAAAGGTACTACCGTCGTACCTTTCAGGACGGACGTCATATATCCTTTAATAATAATACGTGTTGTTTTTAGTTCGATACGTAGTCCTTCCTGGCACGAAGTTTGCCTTCCCTTGCACCTCGCTTAGAGTTTTTCCCGCGTTTTTGCTCCCCGCCCTCAGGATCAAACCGCTAAGAATGAGAATTTCATCCAGCGTTCGATCTCTTGACTTCCCTGTACGTTACTTTTTTTCCTTTTCATGAGATGACATGCTCAACTTAGGTTACCCCCCCCCCGGTACCCACTCATTTCTTCCCCAACGCACGTAGTGTCCACAGTTCCCCAACTCCGGCCTCACCACATTACCTGGCCTTCCGCCGCCACCACGAATTAGGAAGTAAAGTTGGCAGCTCGGGTCTACTTCGAGTTATTGACGTCCAGCTACTGGACTATGGTTTGTTCGTTCTCGTTCAAGTTTGCGAGTATTTTGTGAAGTTCGAATGCCTGTGTCGTCCGAGTATCTGGATAAGGATTTTTCACGGAGTACATGCATAGTTTCCCCTTCTATGAGCCCTTTGTCGTTCATATTTCGTTCTCGGGATTGAACGCCTTTTTTCAAGTCGCGCAAGCTTTTAACTCTTTGATTTGCACCAGTATTCCGCAGGGACCCCTCTCTTGCTAGCGAATTTTCCTTATTTTTCTTTTCAACTCCTTTCTTTTCCAGGTTCCTGGCGTGTCTTATCCCTGGTCCCCACTCACGGGACAGGGTACAATATGCCCATTCGCGCGCGGCCTCTCGTAACTGCGATTTTCCCAACCTTTTTCTTTGAAGGTTTTTAAGCTGCAACTTTCTCCCGCGCAATCGCCTAGACAGGGTTCCCAAATTCTTTCTTGCGGTCTTGAAAAACATTTCCGTCCGACCCAGAACTAAACGGGGGGTAACTTGTTGCACCTGAATTGTGGGCTTGTCCAGTCGAGCCTTTCGGCTCCGGCAACCCGTCCGCCTCTCCAACGTGCGTCGCCGCGCTTGCTCAGTACCATGATAGCCCAATTCCTCTGCTGAGGTCAGAATTTGCACCTCTGTAGTTTTACTTAGTTAAGCCCCCTGCTCCGTGAATATCTCCCAACTCGTAGCATACAGCACGCCGCTCCTCCACTGTTTTAATCCAACGCGGGAAGGCAGTCTGCTCCGCCTCCGAAGCTAGTGTAAGATTTAAGATTGCTGCTCTGATTTGCTGGACCATCACGTTTTTCCCTGCGTAACACATCCTGGGGCCGTCTCCCCCCCGGCCTCCCGTTAGATGAAAAACATTCGTACTTGAAACCCGGTCTTCCTCAAGGTCCAAGCATAAGCCCTAACATGAGGAGCAAAAAGAAATTCCGAAATCCACCTGTCAGTAACCCCTTCTTCCATCCTCCGGCTGCTCAATCCCCCCCTTTGAAGACCCCCCCTGAGAGATTAATTTTGGATTTTAGTAGTCAAGACCGAGAGGTCGTCGATGGAATACTTGGCCAGTCATTCCAGTGCTCCCGTTTCCCCCACCGTCAGCACCCTCAAGAGGAGAGCTTTTCCCCACCCACCAAAGTTTTTTTTTTTTTCCGCCCCATTTCAGGTGCCAGAGAATTTTAAGCGTTTGATTTGACACTCCGGTTTGTGGTAAGAAACGCGCTCCTTGGTCCCTCAGTACATTTCATCCTCGGATATTTCTTTTTCTCCCCTCCTGTTTTTTTCCTAAGCCCCCCGTTACTAGGGTCCCAGGCTTCCCCCTACCCCACTGCCCTGTTCACCTCTTGCACGGCCCCCGCCCCCACTCACCACATGCGGCCTATCGAACCACCCCCCTGGTCCACACCCCCTTGAGAATTGGAATTTCCTGAATCTTGGCCCTTCCCAAGCCCGACTTTCTTTTCAGTAAATGGTCGAGACGCAAGTTTTACCCAGGCGCTCTCCGCACGCTGAAGCACCCTCTCTCTTCTCTTCTTTTTTTTAACTTTCTTATTCTTCCAGAGGGTCAATTCTCTACCAAGGCAGTTTTTCCCAGCAGGGTGTCCCCCTAGTCATTTACTTGTTCAGTCTCCAGATTAGTCGCCCCCTTTTTTTAGCGTTCCTCACTTTTGACCGTCGCCGACTTCATCAACGATGATTTAGTTTAAATGGGCATGCAAGGCATCTCCCCCTCTGGTCCTTTTCGACCAAAAGGCAGGAATGCCTGTATTTGTTTGCTTTTTCGCACCCCCCCCATCTTTTTTTTTTTTATTTTTTTTTTATTTCTAACCCAATGGCTGCGTGGCTATACCCCCTCAGTGCGGCGCCCCCTTTTTGATCCTTTTCAGTGTTTATATATAATGGGTCAAATGTAAGCTCCCACCGCTACTCGGCCCTTCCCAATACACCAATGGCGCCTCTTTTGATTTGCGGGCGTTGATTATTACCCTTATTTTACTATCCCTTTTTTTTGTTCTTCTCTCTATCATTCATACCTGTGCCCCGTCCCCGATTTTATCCGGCTCTTGGGATTACAGCTTCTATCTGTTCGGCGGTCACTTTCAGCCATGGTCGACTTCCTCCCCTTCTAAAGCCTCTGTCAGCAAGAGTGAGTGGGAGACAACGCTTTATGCCTCCGGCATGCCCTTCCATTAATCCTGACAGCCACCCCGCTAATGTCTCTTTTTTTTTAAATTACAGCCTTTCGGATGTGACCATTGACCCAACCTATAAATATCCTGGTAAGAGAACGTGCGGGTTCAAAGGGGCTGCCCCGCTTCTCCCCCCCGTCCTCTCCTTTCGTTTCTTTTACCCCTGGCTTTTCGGACGCCCTTTTTAGAGGCTCCCAGATTTAGTAGCTACTTTTCCTTTTTTCTTATCTGGAGCCTCCCCCATTTGATTTTTAAGGATTCGTCGGCTTGGCGATCCCTTCAATTATAGTCCTTGGTTTTTTTTCCTTATGCTCTCCTCCGCCTGGGCAGTCCTCCCTATTTCCCTCCTCCCCTTCTTCCCCTCTGTTTTAAATGATGGTTTTTCCTTTCAGATAGCGTACTGCTTTAAGGTTGATTTACAACTTGCGTCCGTGTCTTACACTCATTATTGTACATATCGCTCCATTCCTTTCCCCCCTCTTCGTTTCCGCTTTTGGTGGTTTCTGATACTTTTTCCTCACTTTGGCCGCTGCTCACCTGGTTTGTAATTATATTGTTTCAAGGGATTCCCGAAGATTGTTTTTTTTCCTCCTACATGAACCAACCCCTTCTTTTCCTATCCTCCCTTTGCTTATCCTGAATGCTGTGCTCCTCTCTGTAAGTTGGCATAGCGCTGCTTATAGGGATTGAGGATCTTTATTATACCTCAGTTTTATTATGCTTCTGCTTGGCCTTTGATCCTTCTTTTCCGTAAGCGATTTGTAGGACATATGGCGACATTCCCCGATCCCCTTCGTATCGAAGAGCCCAGACTTCCTTTTTCCGACGAACTACGAGAATTCCCTTAAAATGATGACCATTCGTTCCCCCCCCACTCTTTCTCGTCTTTCTAACTTCTCCTTTGAAGCTTGAGTTTAGTTTACGGAATGTGAGTTTTCTTCTTGCTTTTCTTCTACATTTTTTTTGCCTTCACACCTTACAATACATTGGTCTGGCACAAATAATTTTTTCCCCATTCTTACTCCTCGCCGCATTTGGACTAGCTTCTTTTTCTGCGTTTACAGTTCCAGGGTTAGAGCGTTTTCCTCTCCTCTTGAGCGGACCAGTTGTGACACATCTTTTCACCCATCCCCACACCAAACCTCTACCAAGTGGAATAAGCTCTGTCCGGCCGGCATGGTCAAGTACTCCCCTCAATCTCTTGACGGCTGGCCCCCGAGGTCGGATGCGTCTTTCTTTCACTTTTTTCTTTTTCTACTGATCCCCCTCTTTTTCGCACTCGGTCTCGACTCGTACGAGGGCTATGTCCGTGTGCTGGCCCTCGAACTCATGCTTCTGCCTTTTCTACTAGTAAGTTGTTAGGACCAAGATTTTGACCCCAGCCCCACTCACCG
>Ga0179593_1542108_pt1 | contig 12678 bp, 14 predicted proteins | sample CZODoug2_1_08_16_FD_185931 | JGI IMG/M metagenome (GOLD analysis project Ga0179593, IMG submission 185931) | Vadose zone soil fungal communities from Angelo Coast Range Reserve, California, USA - CZODoug2_1_08_16fungal (PacBio error correction) | ecosystem: Environmental > Terrestrial > Soil >... | reverse complement strand
CAATTCCTTTCCCTTTTGAGAAGACCACGCCTCCTCTAAAGGTGGTCGTGCTTCTTCCCATCAACACCATGGAAGAGGGGTCCCTTTTTTCTTTCGCACTGCTCTTTGTCTCTCGCGGGGTAAGTTTCTTTTTCTTTCCCCCCCAATTTAAGGGTGCGGCTCCCGATGGTCTTTTCTTTATGCTGGTCTTAGATAATGTTAGATTTTACCCCTTTTAAATTTATTATCCTCATCCCTTTCAATCCCGTTTTTTTGAAAATGAGTGTACGTTTTCTTTAGTCCTTGATCAGAGAATACAGGGATCTTCAATCGGAGCCTTGTTTTTTTTTTCCCACATGTCATTTTACTTCTTCCTAGGAGATTTTACTTGAATGGCACCTGCCAACACGTCAACCTTAACCTCCCTCTGTATGTAGATGTTGATTTGGTCAAATCCCCCCTTTTGCTTTTCGTTCCTTGTTTCCTGAAGAGAATGAATTTTCTTTCCTCGGTACAGCCTTTACTTCCTTCCCTCAAGCTGTTCTTTCCACCACCCTTTACCCCTTCAACAAGGGTAGGGTGGAAATTTGTATTTCCAATCGAATGATTATACGTAGTGGTGCTTTTTTCCCTCTCTGGGATATGGCTTTTTCCACCTCAGACCTTCCTGTGGAGATTATTGTCCACTTAGAAGATTCCCGGTTCTCCTGTAGGGGTCTCTGGTTATAGATTGATGCTCAATCTTGTCCGATCCTGGAAAGTCATTTCTTCCCCCCAACCCCAGAGCTTTTTCTCCTCCTGTCTTCTTTTCCCTCCCATTGCCCCCTGTCCCTACACCACGCTGCTATAGCTCGACGCGGTTAGTACCTTCGGGTAGAGGTCCCCTTATAAAATATTTATTCAACTTGGAGGACTTGCATCGCTCCTTTTCATCCCCGATTCTTAGTGAGTGAGGTCATACTTAATCCCTTCCTTTCTTATAACGCCCTTCTTCCCCCTGTTTACACTTCTTACGTCACCCACTTTGTAACCACCCCCGGAGGTTTGTCCCCTTTGTCGCTGAGGACGCCTTTATTGACCCTCCGGTCCCCTAAACTGGTGAACTCACCCTTTTTCCTCACCTAGTTTGGCAACGATGGCATTACAACCTCCCTCCCAAAAGACACTTTTTACTCCCTTTCCCCCGCCGTGGCTTTGTCCGTCTAACGCCCCCCCTTTCTCCATTGCGTGTGTGCACAAACCCCCTTTTGTGGTAACACTAATCTAGCTGACGAATCATCACCCTCCCCCTTCTTTCTGACGATGATTTATGTGTCCCCATCCTCCCCCTCACAATTAACGGCACTTGTAGTTGGTCAACTTTGACTTCCTCTCCTTTTGGTAACCTGCCCCCTTCTTAATTACTCACTAGAATTATGCCCCACCTTCTTTTCCCACATTGACCCCTTGTCCCCATCCATCCCCATTCGTCCTTCGTCTCTATCGGAAATCAGGCCTGGTGCCGCGTATTCACAACTTTTTTCAATTCAAGAAGGAATATTCTTTCAAGGGGAGCCTAACTCACAAATCTCCCCTTCTTCCCTCTTTTCCCTTTTGTTTGAGATCGATTTCCCCCCCCTTTCTTTTTCTCTTATGTTTTTTTGAAGGATTATGGTACCATATTTCTGGCTCTTTTTTGCTTCGATTTTGTAGAAAGGGAACCACCTCTTTTTTTCTCTTTCCCGGCGATGTTGTAGTTCTTCTCTTTCTAAATGCCTTGGATGCTTTCTTTGGACCTTTTTCCCCTTTAGGTTTACATTGAGCAAAGGTTCTAGGTACTTCCGTCACCAGAATCCCAACTCCCCCCTTCCTCCCGGTGTTGTGGAGCTAGCTTTTCCATATAATCAATCACAATCTCTGTCTTCCCCCGTTCAGCGAGAGGCAGGAGACAGTTTTACATCCCTTTTGTGTTGCCCACGAGATGGTGCTCATCTAGTCACTGAGTCTTTTTCTTATTTTTTTTGGCTTCCAAGATGTTTTTCTGTCCTGCACCTTGAGGTCTGACTTTGTCCAGAATTCCTCGTTTTACATACAAAGCCGTCCTTTCCCTTCCTTCCCCTTGACGAATTCCCGTGCCCTCCTTTTGAGATGATTCATTGATACTAGCCAGTTTGGAAGAGCCCCTCCCGGGCGGCAGAGTCACTCCCCCCCCATAAGCCTGTTTTTGCCCTCCCGCGTCTGTTTCCCGGTACTTCCACCCTTTTTCAACTAATACACATTGTTACCTGGAAATCGATCGGCCCTCCTTCCTCTCCTTTTGGTTCTGGGCATTATGGCTGTGGCCGTTTCCACTCCAAGGTAACACGCTCTTTTTTCCAAGGACGAGTCTTTTGTAATATAACCTCCGCATCCAGTCTCTTCTCATCAACCATATTACCTCCCCTCCAAAATCGAAGTGGCCCCAACTCCCCTCCCCTACCATGAATTGAACAAGACCAGCCCAGGAGGCTGCCAAGAACAATACCTCTCCAGTCCCCCCCCGCCAGAGTTCGTCTTGAACGCCTTCCCAACCTACCCCTTTTACCTGTCGCCCCCCTTTTTTCGAAGAACCGTGCGTGACGAGAATATGTTCCAATCGTCCACACAGACTCTTTCGCGTTCGATGGTCACCCCCCCCCCTTCTCAAACGTCACTAACCCTTCCCCCAACCTCAAAAACATAACTCCATTAAGTTCCAGGTTGAAAGTTTTCCTCTTTTTCCCTCAAGTACATCTCCTCTTTGTGTCGCCTTTTCCTTCCCATCTTTCACGATATCTAAAGTCCCCCTTTTCTCCGTGATTGTATGCTCTTTTCCTTATTTCCAAAAAAAACCTGTTCCCTAGTCTTTCCCCCCCTCCCTGAGCGGCGGCTTTCTATACTTTCCATTTTCCCTCCCCTCTAACCGTAGGATAAGCTCCGCTCCAAGATCTTTCCCCGCTTCCAGCTGCAGAAGAACTCTCCCGTACAGCAGATAGACCCTGGCCGATCTTTTCCCTCCTCCTGGCATATACTTCCGTGATTCTTCCCCGTGTGGTCAGAGAAACTTTCGGACCCTTTTTTCCGGTTTTCCTCGGCGTATGTAGTCTAACCGAGGACTGGCTCTCTCTGGGGGTCCCTTTCTTTCCCCTTTTTTTTAGCGAGATTCCGCTTCCTTTGTAGCCTACATAATTCCGCTCGCCTCTCTCCTGGTCCGGTAGAACATTGGCCGGCTTACCCAAAAATGGAAGTTCCCCCCCTTTCCTTCTTTCCTTCGGCTAATGCTTCCCCGTTCTTGTTACGTGAGCTTTCCTTCCCTTTACAGGGGTGCGGACGCTTATCTTTTCGTTCTTTACTTTATAATACTGTTATCCTGATTCTTCCCTTTCCCTATTATCGTCACTCTTTACCTCCCCTCTCTTTTGTTCCCCCCTCGCTTGTACCCTTTTTTTTTTCATAAGGGAGGCCTAGACTTTCCTGGCTATCCTTGGTGATTTCTTTGGAGTTGTCAGCCTCATTTGCCTTATTCCTTCCGAGATTGTAGGCCTTTTTTGAGCAATACGGAAATCCCTTAACCTCCTGTCAAGCCCTGTATGTATCTTTTTTTTTGGGCTTTTGTCTTCCACTTCATATTGACGATTTTCTCTTTGGTGACACTCGAAAAGATCGTCTTTGTAGTGCCCCTTTCTGCCCTTACTGTAACCCAAGTTTCCCCCGTTCGACAAAGTTCACCCCGTCTTTTCTCCCTCGTCAATAGTAAGTTCACTTATGGGGTCTGGTCTTTCTCCCCCCACTTCCTTCCCTTGGCTTGTTGTTAATTCAGATGTTCCTGTAATTTTTCCTTTTTCCTTTTCTAGATTTTGCCAGGTGGTATATTTGGGTTATTCAGATGTTTCCTGACGTGCCTTTTCTCCACCGCTGGGACTCGCCTTTCCCTCCCCCCCCTTGGCACCGAATTGACTGTCTTTGACCTCACCCCCCATGACTCCCATATTATTAAAACAAGCGCGGGTCTACTAGAGCCCGGTAGAGGGAACAGGAATCCTCCCCTTTGTGTATATTCTTCATGGTCCCCTGCCCTCTTCTTCCCCCTCCAAAGTGAATTCTTCTTTTTTCTGGCTGTCGTTACTCGGGACGCCGTGGTCCTTTCCCCTTTCCCCCAATTGCTAACTAACCCCCTTCTAACTCTCTCCCAAATTTTTTGAACGCCTTTTTTCTTTCCTTTGCATCTCCCTTTCTTCTGGACCCCAGCTGGCCAGATCATGGAAGACCTTAAGGTCGTCCAAGAGTTAATTTAACCCCCCCATTCCCTGACCCAGCACGCATCCTCCCCAGACGGCGGGTGACGCTTGAAGCATCACCCATTTCTTTGGACACCACAAGGTGTGTCGTTGCCACCCGCAGACTTCAGAAATGTTAACAGGAAATCACTTTTTTCTGATGAGGTATTGTCCCCAGCTCACTTCCTTAAACTTTCCTCTTATGTTTGTCAAAGTTCCTTTTTTAAGATCAGATACAGTTGACTAGACCGCACATTTTCTCTATGGACCTTTCACCGACCCTTCCTGACATTTGTGTCCCTTTCCTCCCCCCCTCGGGCGGGAAGCTCTCTCATGAAGTGAAGACAGTTGTTCTGGGTATCCCCCAAGATCACAATGAGGGAACATTTCCATTATCTCCTTCTTCTTTCTTCCCAATAAACACTCCCCCCCTCTAATTTCCTCCCCCTCCTCCCCCCCCTCCTCTGGTGTTGTGTTGAGATCGATGATCCCTTAGTCCTTTTTGTCTGCTTTCTTTCCGTATTAGTCGTGCCATTTATGAATGATCCAGTATTTCCCATTGCCGAGTGTTGTATATCACCACTTTTTTTATTTCCCTTTGCTTTACCCCATGTGGGGATGTTGAGTTCTCCTTAGCACCTTTTTCCCCCCGCCTCTGTTTTTTTTTTTTTTTTTTTTTTTTTTTTTTTTTTTTTTTTTTTTTTTTTTTTTTTTTTTTTTTTTTTTTTTTTTGTTTTTTTTTTTTTTTTTTTTTTTTTTTTTTTTTTTTTTTCTCTTTTGAACTGGCCATATTATAGGGTTCCCTTTTGTCTCTCTTCACACCACTGTATCCCTCCTTTCCCTGCCCCAACCTCCCCCCCCAACTCCCAAGGGGCCACAGTTATTGATTCTCTCTCCCCCCCGACCTTAATCAATCAGAGATTCCACACGTTTATCGAGTCAGCCCCCTTCACGACCAAATTTTGGCCCATCTCTTTCCCATGTGTTCTTCTTTCACGTCCTCGTCTTTTTTTCTTATTCTTTTAAGGGATCCTCCGATGTCTCTCTGACGAACTACTTTTAGTTTTTTTCTTCATCCCTAATCATGAGCGTCCATTTGTCCCTTTCCCTCATATGTGCAGACAAGTGACCCCCCCTTACGAGGCGTTGCCCCATTGTCTTTTCTTCATGACTGTTTCCCCTGGTTGAAGAGGACGTTCAACTCATTCCGGCGACAGAGTAGTCCCCCCCATAAGAATTCTGGGGATGACATGGTCCCTTCATGTCCCCGTCCTGAACCGTTTTTCCCCCTCCAGATTGTCTCATGACCACCTCCCTCTAGGACCGAAAGCAGCGTTCTCTTTCTTCCCTTATGGCATCATTGGGTGCTTTCCCACATCAACTAGGTAACGCTTCTTTTTCCACCCTGCACTGTGGAATCTCATTCACTCAGTGTGCTGCATCTCTAATAACCAACTCTCCCCCTACCACCTGGCCCCCCACCCGAAGTTCCCCCCCCCCCTTTGACAAGTCCATGGCGATTTCCCCCTCCTTCCACAGGCAACTAGGGCATTTGGACTTAAAGCCCCCCTCAGCAAACTTCGATCTAAATGTCAGTAATCAATCAAAAATACCCCTTACCTTTTTGTTTGAAAGAACCTCTCTTTTCCTCCTCACTCCCTTTCCCTAGGATTCTACAAAGTACTTTCATTCTTGTCCCCAACTGCCCGTAAGTTCAATAATCTGTCTTTCCCCCCCTACATACGCGATTTCTTCGTCTAATTTTGAACGTGTTTTACTTCAATAAAAATTTCTTGGCTCTTCTCCCCTTTTTCCCATTCGTATCCCTTTTATCCCCCACACTCCCCCTTCATCCCGATTGTATTTCCCTCTTGAAACCCCCCCTCCCCCTAGCTTTAATAAAGAAACATTTTTCTTTCCATTTAATAACTTTCCCCCCCTTCTTTAATCCAGCTAACAGTAGATAACCAATTTCCGTGAACTATAGGAGAAGACCACCCCTTCTTTCCCTTTTAGGAGTAGATAACCGTACCCAATACCCTTTTTCTTCCTCAATATGCCAGGAATAGACTGTCGGGGCCCGTTTTGAAGTGTGTCCTCCTCGACCCTCCCCTCCCCCACTTTACTAGGAAGCGGCGCGCCATTTTTCTACCCCAAAGGAGAACGCATACAAGATATCTTCTTTACTACAACACTCCCTTTTTTTTTTCCGATCTCCTCCTGTCTTTTTTCTCCTTTATCTCCTACCCTCGCCGCTAATAACTTTCTTCGAACTTGCGCGGAATTAAATAAACCCATTTAATTTTTCTGTCAGGATATGAAATTCTCGCTTGCCGATTTCCCATCGCGGGTTGTACGGCATCTTCATTCTGCACACTTCCTCCGTTCGCCACGAGATGAGTTCAAATCTTTTAATGTACCCCCATGTTAGATTTTCTGGATTGACAATGTATCCGAAATCCTGTTCCCGCCCTCCTTTTCACTTGTTTTGCTGTGTAGCAACGACTTGTTTTTTTTCCCAAGGGAGGGCCCCTGTATCCCCCCCCCTCGGGCATATTTCTTCCTTGATCCTTACGTTCCCTGGCACTGACCGTAGTTCTCCTCGATGTCTTGAATGGAGCATTCTCGGAAACCATTTCCTCTCCTAAAATCGCATATGTATATGTTTCCGCCCATGACCTCTTTTTTTTCGTGAATGTGACCCATCGACCCCAGTATCCCGCCCTTGCCCCTCTGGTACCTTTTTCTGTCCTTTCCGGCTTTCGTTCCACACAAGTTCACCCTTTCACCCCTGGGCGGTTTTTGAGTTATTGCCTCTTTACCTCCTTAAGCATCTCTTTTAACCCGGTAGTGTTCCTTCCCTTGGCTTGCCTTTTCATCAGATTTCCTTTTTTTTTTCTTTTCTATTGGAAACTAGAGATTTTTGACAGGTGAATGCCTTTCTTTTTTTCTTAGGTTCGTAAATGATTAGGGATGTATGTAAACCGTGCTGGGATTCCTTCCTTCCCTTTCCCAAACCCCCCAGAGGTCCCTCCTTTGAGGTTTCCCCCCCCTCCCCCCCCCCATGATGCATTTTAAAAGCCTCAGATAGCCGCCCCCGAGGGCTGAGCTACTAAATTTTGGTCCTTCTCACTTTTTTATTATTGGTGAACCCTTGGCAGCTGACTGTCTTTGCAAGTCATTTTGGTGAGGGATTCTTTCCTCTTCCTGCTGGACATGATAGCTGCCATATAAAAACCTCCCCTTTTCCCCCCCTCCCCCAATTTAATGGTTCACTTTCTCCTTGGTTCTTTTAGTTGACGCTATTCCCCTTCTTTACTCATGGGTAATATGGTCTCAGGTCCGTCCTGATTTTAATTCACCACCCCTCCCTTCCCAGCACAAAAAGCACGAGTAATTTTCTTTTCCCCCTCCCGACTGTGACGCTGAAGAACACCCTGCAGCCATTTGGCCACAATGTTTTTTGAACCCTTCTCCTTTGCCTCTCGCTGACGACAATGTCTATATTCTTGGTATTTGGCACCTCCGACTTTCACCTCAGGGCCACGGTTTCTTGAGTCACCTTCTCCTTCCCCAGAGATACCGGTGTCGAGTCCTTACTCACCTCGAATATGGCCAGTCCAACTCACATCTTTTTTGTCTGTACTTTCACGCAAACCCATCCCGGCCCGTCAACTTCTGAAAATCATGAATCCAGTTCATTCCCCCCCTGATCAAATGAAGGAAATTCCCCCCTACTCTTCCTTCTGCCGCCTAATATTAAACATAACTCGAAAACTAATTCTTTCATCTTTTTCCTCAGTTTGTATGTTGAGTCTGATTAATAATCACTTTGTGTTTCTTTTTTCTTGCGTACTTCTTCTTCGTAAGTATGTCTCACTTTCTTTTGGTCAACGTTCCAACAACTGTATACTCTCCTCCTCTCTTGGATGTTCTTTCGAATGTACAATATCCATTGTTTTTTTGAAAGGCCAATATTATCTTTTATTCCTGAGAATAACTCTCCCTTCTTGCAACTAAAGTTGACAAACTACAAGGGTCAAGTCAAGGTGTCTTTCCTCTGCGTTCCCACTTACAATAATAATAAGCCTCCCCTTTGTCTTCCAGCGTAAATGTGATTTCCACCCTCCCCCCCCTTTGTTTTGCCCGAGAGCCTAACCGTCCCTTGTCACCCTGCGTCTTTTTTCTTCGTCTCGTGTCTTGTTGCTCCCTCAAGATGGGTTGAATGAAATTTTTTCCGACATTTTCTTTCTCCTTCCCGAGCTGTTCTCCCCTCCGCATAGCCGACAAGATACTTTATCTCCCCACTTTATTTGACGGATGATTCATGACCGGGCTTAATTGGGGAAGAGGAGTTAAGGCGTTCCCCCCAGAGTACACACCCCCATCCTCCTAATTCTGTGGCTGCTCTTTTACCCATGCTTTCCCTTCCCTGGTCACAAATAATACAACAAATGATTGTTAATTTTTTTTTTTTTTGTTGTGCTACTCATCCTTCTCTGGCCTAGCTATCTGTTTTTCTTTTTTCTTTCAACCATCAAGTCGGTAACCGCTCTTTTTTACTCGCCGAGTCCTCCAGCGGTGGAATACAACCATCCTCATCATTATAATACCCATTCCCATTTCTCATTACTGGCCCCCCTTCCCGGCTCTCTTTCTAGCACGACACTCTGACTTGCCACGCCTAGTGCCTTCTTTTCAAAATCCCCCCTACAATTTTTTTCTCCATTTCTGGCTTTACTGAGACAATAATCACAACTGTAGAAATGTGTGTGGAACCCCTCCTTGTTCACAGTAAAGTCAGACATAGAATTACACCTCTCCTTCCCCAATTAATTTGCTTGGTCCAGTGGCAAAACCTCCGCCATAAATGTTTTATACCACTTTCCCCCAGTCTTTTTAGAGCCTTTCCTTTCCCGGACTTCCCCTCCCACTTCAAGCCCCTCGCATTCACGTCCTTGCCATGTAGTATGAACCCCGATATATACTTATCTGCCCGTTTATGATATTGAATCCCGGCCTCCCCCATCACCCCCCTTTAACCCAGCAACCCTATGGGGCCCATTTGCCTTCCTCCTTCCTTCTTTCCCCTCTCAAGCTAACAGCGAAAGCCTTTTCCCGTCTTCCTTTACCATCTCGGCTGCCCCTGAAGATCTACACGAGATAGTCCATTTTCTAACTCGCCTAATGGCCTCTTTCTGTTTGCCTTTTCGTTTTTTTTCAGTGTGAGTCGCGCAAATTTGACCGCCCCTCTAGGTTCTTCAAACTGAGACCGAGAAAATCATGATTCTCTCACTCGTTTGTTTTGTTGATCCCTTATATTTCCGTTTCCTTTTTGTACTGAGAAGCCACCCGCCCCCCTTTTTTCCCTTGCCTTCCCCTTAACCCCCATGGAAGGTTCCAGGTCCATTCTCTTCCTATCTTTCGAAATAACCTTCTTGGTTACGGATCTCGTTTTTCCCCTCCTTTTTTTTGCCTGCTACGATTGGTTCACTTATCGTATGTTCTGCTATCCGGTTTTAGTTTTTCTTCTGGAAAAAGGGAAAGCTTCCCCCCCCAATTTTGGTTGCTAACTGTGTTAGCCCCTGCTCTTGTCCCTTTTTCCTTCCGGAGGCCTCAAGATCCCAACTTTGCTTGCTTCTCTTCTTTTGAGAGGTTTCCAGATGTGCCCCTGTCCGTCTTCTCGCGGAGTCCTTTTGAGCCCTACGGAACCATTCACTAAACTCCAATAACATCTAGTTATCGTAAGTATATTTGCTTTGGTATACCTCACTTTCTACTTCTGGGTGACATCGAACCATCTCTTTTGTAGACCCTCCTATGGTTCCTCTTCCTTTTCTCTTACTGTAAAAGCAAGGCTGTTTCTACACATTTTCCCCAAGTTTCCACCCAAGGGAGGTTTGATGTTAGTTCGTCTTCCCGTTGCTTCCGGTAGTGTTTCTTTTAGTTTTCTTAGTTTCTTTCTTTGTGTTATTAAGATGGTACTCTAATTTTTTCGATTATTTCTCTTTTTCTTTTTTCCCGGTGATCTTTGGTGTGATTTATTCTCTTGTCTTTCTTCCTGAATTTTTTTCGATGACTCGTACCCATTTTTCAGTCTTTCCTGCCGTCTTTGAGTCCCACCCTGCTCCCCCCCCCCCGCGCCATAGTTTTTTCCTCCGTGGTCGATGAGATTGGTCCCTTTCATAAAATCATGTGTATCTCACCTTTCTCCGACGAGATGGGACTCCTCTTCCCTCCGAATTCTTATTTTAGGATGGGCTCCGCCTTTCTTATCCCGCCCCCCTCCCCCTTATTTATATGCACGTCCCTGCCTTCTATGCTGTCCTCTTTGTCTTATGCGGCGTTTTTTTTCCCCAGCGCCGCTCATGTACCTCCAATTGTAAGACCTAACAGGACTTTTTTTTCTTTTCAACCATCTTGACGTAAGCCTCACTTCTTTTTTACTTCCAAGACGCCTGGAGCTTGACATCCCCCTTCTATCTCGGGGCCCACACCACCAAGGTGTCTTAACATTTTTTTCTATGGCCTCTAGCTACATCCCTGTTCCGTCAATTCATGAATTTACTTTTTCACGCAGATATCCCTCCCTTCCTGTTATTTTTGTAAACTTTTGTTTCCCGTTTCCTTCCCCTTTACGTTTGTACCTAGCATTCTGAATCAATCATGAATCTTGGCCCCCCCCATTCCACAAAAGAATCAATTACCATTTGCTTCCTTTGTAACGACATAACACAGTATCGGCGTCTCCGCGCGTCACACACCCCCCCAAGTTTTTGGTGACGTAACCCCCCTTTTTCCTCTTCACCTGAAAATACTTCCGTCGCATTTAAATGCGAGCCCCCCTCCCCCTTAACCCATTTTTCATCTCTCTCTGTGATCTCATTTCTTTGGTTTTGAGATCTCTCTCCAGTAATCCTGTGTCTGCTTTATTTTATATTAGTTCCTCCTTTGCTCGTAGTATTTCATTCCTTCATTTGCTCGATTTGGTCTACCGTCACACCTTCTCATGATTACTTCGGAGACCTCGGGAAGATTTTTTTATGTTTCTAGCAATGATGTTGATTTGCTGTCTTTTTTAACTGTCCTTTCCTCTAATGAGAGCTTTAGTTCCCCCTTTTCCCCCAGCAAGTTGACCAACTCACAAGGGCAAACATTTTCCATTGCGTTCCCCTTACCTCATTCAATCAGCTCGTCCTCCTAGAGGCAGAGAAATTGATGGGACAACGAAACTGGTTTTTGCGATTTCTAACCCTTTTTTTCCCCTTCCCTGCGTCTTTTTAGTAGTTATTATCGTGTTGTTCATCTTCCTAGGTTTCAAATTAACGGTGAGGTCTGACCTTTTTTTAAATGCTCTGGGCATTACCGGTGGGCGTTCCGCATAGCTTTCCCCTGATTCCCTCCTTTTTACAACTTTATTTCTCTCCTTTCCCAGCAGGGGAGTTAGCAGTGGGAAGTCTGATAACCCTTACGGCGTAATTTTGACTTCCCCAACCCTCTTTTTTTTGATCCTCTAGCCCGCTGGTCCTTCATGCCCCTGTTTTCACCCCCCCCCCCTCCTTTGTAGTAAGGGACTCTACTTGAAATCGGGATATCTTTGACTCTCTGAATGCTTGGTTTCTTCCGGTCCCAAGCTTCACCCGTCTGCCTCTTGTTGATCAATCGATCCCCCCCCTTTTTTCTCTACATCCGCACGTCCCGGGAGCAGCTCCACCCCCCCCATCACTGGCAAAACATCTCTGCTTACCCCTCTTCATCATGCCCAGAGTCACAGGAACCTACTTACTTGCTGAAAAGATTAATCAACGTGCTCTAAAACGTTTTTCTTCCCCCCCCAATTAAACCTAACCTTTGACTGGAACATCCCTCCATTGAGTTTAAAGTCCCTTCAGACCTCTTCTTTACTGAGTCTTCATGTGTCTATGGTTCGGCTTCCCCCCCCCAATTCAATAAGAAGTTTTTGTACCAGCCCTTCTTTCTTGATGTGAAAGTTTTTCTTACTCCCAATGAAAGTAAACATAGCCTCGACTCCCGCAATCGTCTGACACATATCACGCCTCTCCCCCGCCTCTGATTTTATGCTCTTCCCCGTAACTTCCCCCCCCCTTTAACAATCGTTTTTTCCCACAGCGAACATGAGCGCTTTCCCCTGCTTCTCTTCCTTTACCAATTTTTACCCATAAAAATTTTCGGATTACATCCCAGTCCTACATGCCTCTTTTTCCCCCTAGGACAGCCGCCCTTTTAGTAAGGCCAGAAGACTGTCAGATCCCGCGCGCTCTCCCCTGGTAGAGATTAAAACTTTTCCCTTTGACGGATTTGGGACTTCAACTGGTGTTGCCCCCGAACTTTTTTTGCATTTCGAACGCCTATTGGTCTTCTCCCTCTGTGTAAAAAGGAGACCGAGCATACAACACATGACTAG
>Ga0179593_1740562_pt1 | contig 12679 bp, 16 predicted proteins | sample CZODoug2_1_08_16_FD_185931 | JGI IMG/M metagenome (GOLD analysis project Ga0179593, IMG submission 185931) | Vadose zone soil fungal communities from Angelo Coast Range Reserve, California, USA - CZODoug2_1_08_16fungal (PacBio error correction) | ecosystem: Environmental > Terrestrial > Soil >... | reverse complement strand
GGTGGCTCCTACCTTTCAAGTGATGGACACACCCCGCGCGGAAGCTGTTTCCAGGTCTTGAGATTTGCGGTGGAAATCTTTCTCTTTTGTTGAGCTCTACCGACCGCCTTTGTGCACACCCTGTTCTCCCCTTAAAGAGCGTTCACCGGCTTTTCTTGGCGAGTCCTTTTTTGAGCCTTTGGTGTGGAACCTCGTCATATCTGGCCTTCGTTCCCGGTGCGGGCATGCTTCCGTTTTGAGTTTCAAAATATTTTTTCTTCCCCCCCTCTTCTGATTCCTTCGCAGCTCCTTTTATTCCCAGTCCATTCAGTCTGTTCGACCAAAAGATGCTTTACAAAGTTATGAATTTCCTAGCTCTGTTCGACGCCCCCCTTCACGAAAGAGAGAACCCTTCCCCCCAAGAAGAGGCGCTTTTCCACCGGTGCGACCCTGGTTCCCCACCCCCCCCCCCCCCCACACCCCCCCTCTCTCTCCCCTCTCCAGCCCTTTTGAGCACGCAAATACTTTTGCGCTAAGTCTTTTCGAATAGAAGTTGTTGTTTGAAGAGAGATTCTTTTGCATTCATCCATTTCGGTGTCGTTGGCGCTTACGTCCCGGTCGTCCAGGTTCCTAAGATTCTTTTGCGCGGGTCGTTTCTGAGTCGCCGGGATCCGACCTTTTCTTCATACTTTCTTGTTGCCGTCCCTCCTGATGGCACTTTCTTTCTGCGTGCGACCTCACGGGTCCCATCATCATCGCTGGTCTCTCCTGAATCACTTTCTCCGCGACAATGTTTCTCTTCATTTAGGGTACACCACGATGTTCCCCCCCTCGAATCTCATGTCGACTCTCAGGAGAAGAGCTCTCATGATCCGAGGTAGGTGTGCCCGCTGGTTTTTCTCCCCCCCCCTTTTTTTTATGTCCATAGCCATCCAGCGAAATTGCTCGACATCCTTTTCATCACTTGGAACCTCGGGTAAGCGGCTCCTTCAATTCGGTTAGACGTGAAGTTATTATTTCACTTTGAGAGGTTTTTCCCTGGAGCCGCACGTCGAGGAGTAGGAAGATAGTCCCTTCCATCGGCTGTTTGGTGTCTTTTGATGGCTTTAAAAATTCCATTTCGATTTTCTGGAGAATTTCGCCGAAATTTGGAAAGCCAACGAAATAAAAGAACGATAAAGGACTTTCGAACTTCCAGTGTTCGGTGTCCAGGCTGCCGTCTCCCCCTTCTTGGTAGTTTCCTCCCCCCTCGGCAGATTTCCATCACTCTCTTCTCCTTTTTTTTCTAGATTCCGCTGCCTTTTTCCCCCTTTTTTGAACTTCGATTTCCTCCCTTGAGCGGTAGAAATACTAGCCCGGCCGAGGCCTTTCCTTCCTTGTGACCCTTTTGAATTCCTTCCAGAGCGAATTTCTCGACGAAATTTTCTGTGGACCTTCTTTTTTCTCGAATTTTGCTTCTTAGTCTCAATATCGCATTACCCTTTTCAACACCTCACGAGCCTGCCACTTCCGAAACAGACTCAGTGGTGAGGACACACAACCAACACCCCACGAGGAGTGACTCCGGCTTCCTTCTCATAGTAAAGTACCTTTTCCCAAAAGATCTATTGTGCTCTCTAGAAGGCGGCGGAATTGGACTCCCCTGGTGTCTCTTCCCATTCAGTCGCCCTCTCCTTGCCCCCATCCCTTGGCGGCTCATTTCCTACTAGATTCCCTGCACATGGTACCCCGAGTCTCGGCAGGAATTTTGACCGAAGACAGAAGGCGTAACTGGCCTTTTTCCGTCAGACTTTTGCCGCCCCCCCTTTTGTTCCCACGCACCGCAGCGTGGCCCGAAACACCGGGCGTCTCCTCCTTTCCCATATCATTTTTTTTCCGATCTTTTTTTATACCTGGTTCTTTCCCCCTCTTCTGGCAACCTGCCTTTTGGTAAACTGGTGTTTTGATGGCTACTCAGTGGAAGGCAATGTTGTCGGGAGGCTTTTTCGCGAACACCCGTCCGGTAGCCGCGCCAGCAAGCGTCTTTTTTTCCGTTCTTTTCCCCCCATGAGCTGCTTCCTTTAGTGAGAAGGGTCTGAAGCTTTCGACATCCTCCCCGTTCTCAATGCCACCTGTCTCTCCCTGTAGAAGAACACAAGACACCTCCTCGACCCTCTGCCTTTTTAACCGGGTAATTTTCCGTTCAAATTACAGAAATCCGTGCGAGGTCGCGTCCCCCCCCCACCGTCGTCTGGCTCCTCACTTTTTTCCCTCACCGAAAATCACTTTTTTTCAACGCAACTTTTCCCGAAGATGCGAGACATGCGAACTCAATCTTTTCAGGTCTTCTTTCTTTTTAAAAATATAAGTGTCCCTGCTTAGCTATTTTCCTTGTAACTTATTGTTACGCAACGATTTCTTCCTTTTCTGCGGTTTTTTGAGAATAGGTGGTCTCTTGTTTTATCATAGCCGAGGCGCATGACCACGTCGCCCTCCTTTTTTGTAGCTTCTGTGTTTTTTTTCCTGCTGAGATCAGGCTTTTGTCAACCGCCATCCAGTAATGTGAGGGGTCACCCTTCCCTCTCTTCTGTTCTCGTCCTTGCTTTTTTTCCCTTCCCTGCAGGATGTCAGCTTTTTTTCGAAGAACCCCGCTGTCAGTTCCCCCACTATTGTTTGGCTCGTCGGCAGCGGTATCCTTTTTTTTTTCAAAACTCATTTTGAAAGGGTGGAGGGATTCCCTTTGTGAAGCCCTTGTCGCTTAGACGATGGCTGCGTAACTCGATGGCACCCCCCCATTTGGACATTGCTTCCGCGGCGGCTGGTTACAGATCCTGTTCGTTCTTGGCGTTCCCCTCTTTCCCTTCCCGCTTTTCCTCAACCTTTAGTAAAGGTGCCCCATCTTCAGAACGGGCTTTCCCATCTATCTAGTTGCATACTCAAGCCGTTTGTTTGTTGTTGAGACTTTTATCGTGCAACTCTTCCCTGGCTTCACTTTTTCCCTCAGTTTAGACGCCCCCTTCCTCGAGATCTCAATGAACGGTGGTCCGCCGACTGGCGGGCCGGCCCCAGCGCAGCGTCTTTTCCCTTTTTTTCCCCTTTGGGGCGCATTGACCCCAAATTCGACCTGCCGGGGCATCCCGACCTTCTATACATGAGGACGACAGCGTTGACCACAGCACCTCCCGCTGCCTCTCCTTCATAGTTCCCTTCCCTTTTGATAGCAAATACGAAATTTTCTCCATGCAGGAGAGGGCTTACGCGGCGTCCCCCACGAGAACAGCCCATGTGATTCGTGAGCCCCCCCCCTTTTTTTCAGAGCGCCTATCCCCAGCAGACGCGCGATGATCAGTTCTCTCATTTAGGCGCTCGCGTCGCGGCCGTTGTAATTCGGCTTCCGATGCCGATTGACCACGTTTTTTTTCCTTTCCCCCCGAGAAAAAACTGTGCCCTTTTCTTTTCCGCCAGCACCTTGCACGACGAGCCTTTTTCAATAGGTCCGGAGATTGTTCTCTTCTTCGTTTTCCCTACTAGCCCCTGGCGGTTCTCGCCGCAGGCGGCTCTCCTTTCCCTTGTCGCTGATTTTGCTTTCTGTTGGAGTTCCTCGTTGGTCGCTCTGACACTGGAAGGCATTTTCACTGAAGTGTTATTCGCTTCGACCTGAATGATTTCCTCGCCACCTTTTCCCTGTCGGTTATGTCGAGATTTCGCCGTTAGACCCTAAATTTTCCGAACTAATGAGGCTGAGGCCCCACCGCGCTTCCTCGTCAATCAAGAAAACGCACTCTTTGAGGGCTTCTACGAGTTGTATTGATGGCTCGGGCCCCCTTTTTTCGCGCTTTCCTTTCTCCCCTCCCCCCCCCCTTTTGAGAATGGGCATTTCGCGAGCAACACGCACCCCCTTCTTGACTCAGGGCCCCCCACGGTCATCTTACCTATAAAATATTTCTTCCATTTCGCATGTGCGCTCTTTTCAAGGATTTACAATCCGACGCTTTTTTTTCTTGGCCGCTTTGCGGTGCGTTTTTTTAGAATGAGCCCCGGCCCTAGGCCTTTCCCGTACCTTGATTCACTGACCTCCGAGAGGGGTGGAGAAGTAATTTCTTCCCTCCTGCCCTGGATCCAGCGAAGCTTTTTATTGCCTTTTTGGAGAAGAGGCCCCTCGCGCCTTTAGCCCACTGTTGAGATGGAATCGCTTTTGTTGTTTTCCCCAGATATTTTTTCGCGCGTATGCCGCGAATTCTGGGCTGCTTGGCATTTTGTTGCAGGGGGGCCCCCTTTAGCGATGTGAGCCGTATTCCAAAATTCCTGTTTTGGGGCAACTCCATTTCCTCCCCGAGGAACTTGCCTCCTTCGCCCCAAGGTGTTTGGGGTCAGCAGGTTTCCGACCTTTCCTTCCAGTCCCGATAAAGCCCTCCGCTCTTTTCAGCGCTCTTGACGAGAAGATTCAAGTTTCTTGTGACCCGCGTTCCCCTGATCTGACGGGTGTTCTTGAAAATTTTTTTTTGCCTTTTCTTTCCAAGGCGGAGGACATGTTTCGCATGGGTTTCATGGAATGGGGTTTTAGCGTCCGGCTGGACCTGTGATGGCTTTTGGTGCTGGTATTTTCTTCCGGTACATTCTGAGCTAATGGCGCCATGTATAGGTGTGCCTTTCTTTCTTTCCCCCTTTTTTCCATAATGGAATGACCTGCGCTCCCGCCGATTGGTTTTGTTGAGCGGCCACTCTCCTCCTCTCGTCAGCCTTTTTTTTTCCCCGGACCTCCATCCTCCCCTAAAGAACCTTTGACGCTGCGAGTTCAGTCGGCTTTCCCTTTTTTCCCCCGCAGCCCAAACGGATTCCCAGAGGATCGTTCAGATTTTGTCCTTTTCGACTTTCTGTGAAGGCTATTGTTCCCCTGAGATGGTTCGACGCCTCCCCTTTTCCCCAAAGCGCGGATCCCTTCCTCGCGGAGCCTTTTTCCATGATGGGCTCGAGGTGGCGACGAACTTTTTTTTTTTTTTGTAAACTCCTTTTCCCCTCCCCCTTTTTTTTTTTTTGCCCCCGGTACGGATGCTGATTCTTTCAAATATGAGCCCATATCTCTTTCTGGTCTCAGGCGTGCCGCCGCGGCCACCGCCTTCCCCCCCCCAGCCAAGTGTAGTGTAACAACCCTTCTTCTGCTACAAAAGATTTCTTTTCCCTCCATTTTCTTCTAGGATTTACGGGGTTTCCCACGATGGAAACCGTGCGCCACGGCAGACCGCGCTGACCTTCCTTTTCCGACTGGCCCTAATCCTTCCTTTTGATGGATGAAGTCTCGCAGGGATCTCTATCTTTTGCCAGGTGTTTTTTTGTGGTCGTATAGCGTTTATCCATGCCCGCTGTCCTTTTGGACAGCTTTTTACGTAAACACCATGCTCTGTGCCTCTGCGCCGTGCTGTCTCTTTTCTGGTTTTTTGAGTATTACTACGAATCTCCATGGCGGAATCCTTTTTTTCTTATTTTCCCACTTGGCTTTCTTGCTTTTCCTTTTCACGGAGAGCGCCTCCTCGAGGGCCCTCTTGCAGCGCTTTTGAATCGGACATCAGTCTTTCCCCTCCTCCTTTTTAAGGAAAGATTGACTCTGTCACACATCTTCTAAAGCTCAACTTATGTCGAGCCTCCTTTGAGTGGAGGGTTTTTTCTGAGTAGGTATTTTACCCCACCATATCGCCTCCCTAGCCTTCATATTCGTTTGGAACCTTTTTCCCTTTTCCTGACCCAGATCACTTGGAAACCAATTGGCTAGGCCTTCCGAAAATCCGTAAGGGACTTCCCCTGCCATCGCAATCGTCTTTTTTTTTTGTTGTAAATTTGAGACGTTTTTTCCCTCCCCCCGCGAGCGGCGGCCTTTTTGAACGATGCAACCCTCCGAATCCTTTTGACTTGAAGCGTTCTGTAGTCCTCGTTCTTCCGATGGGAAACTTCTTGCATTTTCATTTAGCTCCACACGTCCAGGCGCATCTCATACAAGCTTTGCCAGCCCTCCTTTTTTTGGAAGAAAGAAAGTGATCCCTGGCTTTGACCCTGACTGTTCTTTCCTAGGTTCCTTTTTTAAGACCTACGCCCGTCCAGGCGGTTAAGTTTCAGTTACACCAGTAATTTTTATGAGAATTCGCTTTTTATCTTCCCTTCCATACGCGCTGGCAGAAGCCTTTTTGCGTCGTCTCCCCACATCTCCTTTCGGGCTCCTTTTCCTTGCGACCCCTGACTTAGGACAGCGAGCTTCTTTTCTGGTTGGGACGTTGCGCTCTAGTTTACCGCCTGCTACGTTCACCCCCTTGCCCTCGTGAAACAATGCCCCCCTCTCCTTGTTTCGGTCCCTCCCGAGATTCAGCCGCCCGTAATTCTCCCAAACCCTTTAGATTTCGAGATGCCCCTTTCGTCCTTTTTTTTGACCTCTCCTCTCTGGAAGAGATCGTCCCTTCGCCTCGATAATTGCTTTTGCGATCCCCTCATCTCGCGTCCTCCCACTCCCTCCACCCTTTGCCCTGTCAGGACGGAAAGGATTCTTTCACCCTTCTGTTTGAATGCGCGTCTGGCCCTTCCCCCTCCCCTTTAAGACCCCCCGCGGCGGCATGGCTTTTGGCCCAATGTATCTGGCCGAGTTTGTATTTTTTTTTTTTTCTTTCCCCGATGATGTGCAATTCTTTCTTGGGGCGTGATGGATGCGCTTGGCGCCCGTGCCTTTTTTGTCGGGCCTTTAGGTAGCCGTTTGTTTTCGCGACCTTTGCCCGCTCCGAATAGATTTCGTCCTAGGCGAAACAACATAGCTGCCCCTTTGGGTCTTTCCCGCTTTCCCAGTTGAGAATCCTCCTCTCAAATGATCGTTTCTTCCGTAGGCGTGGACCTCCTCGCCTTCCTTTGCAACCTTTCATGAATCTCATCTTCGTGGACGCAATCCCCCCTTCCCCCGTAGACTTTTCCTTCGACCAGTGGTCATCCCATCGATCCCCATCATTGAGGTGGCGATCCCCTCGCCTTCCTTGCAGCCCGTGGTATAGTACGTTTTGGCACGCCTCCATCTCAGGGTCGCGTCGGTTTTCCCCCTTTTTTTTTGATGCAACCTCTTTCCTTTTTGGGTATGAGGTCCTTCCGCACCGTGGTTGGTTCGTTTTTAACTCCTCCCCCCCCCAGCAGACGTTCATTTCTTTAACCTCCTAAGTGCCGTGAGCGTCCTTTTTTCTTTTTGACCGCCCATTTCTAGTTCTTTACAGACTTTGTCATGACGAAATCGCTTAGGAGATTTCCCCTCATCATCCAATCGGCTGTTTCCCTTGTTTTCTTCTCACGACTTCCTGCTCATTGCAGGCTGGGTAAGCTTTCTGATTTTTCTGAGCACCCGGCCGTTCCGTCACGATCTTGTGTGGCGTCGGCAGAGTTCCCTTTCCCCCCCCGGTGGTTTCCTCTAAGTTTTGTCCCCTTTTTCTTGCGGGATGCCATGCGTCTTGGCAGACTTTCGATGGCTTTCCCCTGTGATGGCACCCACTTTTTTTTACTTTTCCTTCGGATTGGGGAACCGCTTTCGTTTTTTTTTCGCCGTCCGATTGTTTTTTCGTCGAAACCCTTCTCTTGGTCAAGGTCTCCCCTTTCGACGGGCATCTGTCACCTCCCCTCTTTTCCCAAGAAGTGGTATGTTTCTACTGATGTTCAGGCTGACACTTCCTCCTTGCTAAGTGACCCCTTTTTATTTGAGCCGGAACGATTAGTCTCTCTTTCCTCCCCTTGTCAGCTTGCGGTTCCTCCTCTGACAGCTTTCCAATGGGTGACAGTTAAATCTTCAGACCGCACAAATTTTGCCTTCCCTCCTGATCCCGTTCACTTCCCTTAGGAGACATTTTTGCCCACCAGCACCCACTGCCGACGCCTTCCTTTTGCACATATCGGGACGACAGCGCCGCTTTTTCGCAGTTTTTTTCTTGGAGCCCCTCCTTTGCTGCGGCGCAACCCTGCTTCCCCTCCCGAGGGATGATTTTTTTTTTTCTCGCCTTTCGTGCTGAAATCGATGTCGTCCCTCGATCGGCCATGACTCTTTTCCTTCGAGAAGGTCTTTTTTCCCGGCTTCGCGGAAGTGGGTTAGGGCGGCGTATGACCTTTCTATTCGGCCGCCTTCTGGCCCCCTCCCAATTACCAGACGCAACCCCTTTCCCACGGTTTTCCGCCTGTCCTAGTCGTCAATTCCATGGTGCCTACTCTTTTTCGTTCTTGAGGAGGTCTTTCTTTGTAGTTCTTATGGGCTTAGAGTTAAATTTTCGAGCCTGACTGACCTATTTGAATTAGCATCGATTTCCTCGCCTTAATGGACTTCGGTTGCCCCGTTAATGCCTTTGCGCCCCACTTTAGAAAGTCCCCCCCTTTTCGGTAGATTCGAATTATTTCGAAATACCAGCTTAGCCTTCAATGAAAACGAACGAGCTTATGTTTTTCTCCTAGGCCTTCCCGATCGATGTCTTTCGCGTGCCTTTTCGCTTTTCCTTTTCAGAGAAGCCCCAACTTGATCCGGCGGCGCTGTCTCTCCCCCCACACGCACCCAACGATCTTTTCAGGTGTGCAATCTTTGGTAACAGCCGACCAGGTCTTTTCCCCATCTCAGGCCTTGGCAGGATATTTGGAGCACATCCCCCTGTCGTTCTTTTTCGCGGTTGTGACGGCACATATCTCCCAAGAACTTGCGCGAAGGTTACAAGTCATTGCAACGAGGTGGCAGAAGTAAGCTCCATCAGTTTGAATTCTAGAAGAGAAGGCGAAAGTATGAGTCTAATGACTTGCATGTTTCAAAAGAGATTTTTTTTGTGGGGTGGGGAGGTCGGGGGGGGTTTATGGGGGTTTCTCTTTGTTTTTGGGGGGTTTTTTGGGGGGTTCCGGTCTGGGGTGTTTTTTTTTTGTTGGGGTCTTTTGGTTTTGTTTTCCGTTGGTCGGGGGGTTGCTTTTTTTTGCTTTTGTTTTTTTTTTTTTTTTTGGGCGGATGTTATTTTTTTTGGTGTGTGGGTTGGGGTCTTGGGAGGTGTGGGGTTTTTTTTGTTGGTGTTTTTTGGGGGGGGGGGGGGGGTTTTTTTTTTGGGTGGCGGGTGTTTTTTTGGTTCCGTTGGTGTTTTTTTGGGGAGTGGTTTTTGGGTGGTTTGTGGGTTTTTTTTGGGCCTTTTGGGTTTTTTTTGGGGTTTTGGGGGTGTTTGGGTTTTTTGTTGGGTTCTCTTCCTCCGAAGTTCCCAATGCTTTAATTTTCTTGACGGGAAACGACGTGACGGCGGAGTTCCCTCCTCCCGGCGGTGTTTCTTGGTTTTTGTTTTCACCTACGGCTTTTTCAGCTCTTCCATCGCTCCAATTCTGAGCCTGCGGCAACGTCCCCCCTTTTTCCTGCTCTTTTTCGTATCTCTTCCTCCTTCCCCTTTGTTGAAGGTCAGCCTCCGCGTGAAGCCCTTATGGAGCATTTCGATTCAAGGACCCAGCTCTTGCGGCGGCCTGCGCTCTATGGCCATTCCTGACTTTCAAGCGTCGGCAGACTCCGACTTTTTTTCGGGAAAGGAATCAATGCTGCCGACCCCTTCCGGCGCGACCGTGAGATTACTTACTGGAAACAGCCCTGTCTTCGGGCTGGCTTCCTGAAGCGGGATAGGTTTTTTTCCCGTCGAGCCCTTCGGTTAATTCCTCGAGCCTTTCGGTGTTTTATCGCACGCAACTCTGACACGCGTTTCCTGCACGATTCCCGGCTGTTTCCTTTTTCCTACGCCGCAGCTCCTTGGCGCCCAGTCTCGCGGGTGGGCGGTCCTCTTCCCCTTGATTGACTACTCCCTTTTGACCGGTTCCTTCTTCTTTTTTCCTTTTTCACGCTTGTATCCCCGTTTTCCTGGAGCCGTTCCTCAAGTTATTGCGCCTACTTCGCGGCACTCGACAGAGCAATCAGCAAGAGACACTTTCCTTCATTTCGTCGCCACTGTCATGGAGATCTCTTCCTCCCTCCGATTCACCCCGACTCGGGCAAAACACCCTTTTTTTGGATTCAGCGCGTGAACGGCTCTACCTTCTATGGTGGAGGTTCCCTACTTTCAATGCGTGTGTCCCCTGAAGCCCCAAGCAGGTTCTTTGGGGCATGCTTATTTCTCGTCGTTTATTTCTGGGTGATGATGATTGGTTCCGGCGGCTCGCGCGCCCTTCCACAGCCATTTCTAGCACAGCTGCCGACAAGAGTCTCTCTTCCGTAATCGTTTCTACCACATCGATGGCCCTCCCCGCGAACCAGGAAGAACTTGTCGGATCGCCTGGCACAACGGAAACGTTTTTTTGTTGTTGCCAGTCTCGATGACAAAATCCTGAGTTTTCTCTTTTCCGTGCTGCTTCCCAGCGCTAATTCTTTTTTTAGGTCTCTCCTCTACCCCGTCTTCCTCTATCTGCGTCTTAATACAATTACAGAGGTCTTGCCGCAGTCCTTCGATTGTGCGATTTCTCTTTCAGTGAGAGGGCGCGGGTCTTTCCATCGTTGTATCTCCTTTTCCGTCTATAGGCATAGGGTAATACGCTGTTGTCTCTTGTTGCGTCTTTCTTTGACGGCACCGGCGGAGCCCGTTCACTTCATTACTTCGGGCATCCCTCTTTTTGACTCAAATCCAGGATCTCGTGCAACCGAGCCTTTTGCGCAAGGCCAACTTGGGTCCCCCCTTGTTCGTCGCCCCCCCGCCGACTCCGCCTTTTTTCATTGTGAGCCCGTTAGGTTCTGGAAGCTTAACCGGTGTTTTCCGTCCTGCTTTTTTTATAAACACTCGCCCCTCCTTATGGATTCCGCAGCCTAAAACTTGCTCCTCCCCCTCCTGCTCCGCTTTCCTTCCTTCGTTACGCCTCTACCATCAGGACTGAAATGCCTCTTTCGCCCTGTTAGTTATTTATGGCGCTTTGGCCCCACCCGCGCTTTTTCGCCTATCCGGATTCGTAGCGCCCGCTTTCCCCTCCATAGGATTGGTTCCTGTTGAAGCGCTCCAGATTTGCTTGCGAATCTTTCCCTCTTTGCCTTTTCTTGCTTAGATCGACAGTATGGTCAGAACGACTCCCGATCCGGCTTCCATGGGTCGTGGCTGTTTTTCAGCCGCTCGCCCTAATCCCCGTTCCCGCACGTGCTTCCGACGGTCTAGCATTGCGGGGCGTTTTTCCCCATCACCCCATCTCCCCGACGCTGGGCAGCTCTTCCTTGCCTTGCCACCTGCCGCCCGCCACTGCGGCAGCCTTGCGGAGAATCGTTGCCCAGGAAGGTTCCTTCAACTGGCATCGTCTGACCTTTTTTTTGACCTTGACAGGTTTCATCAATTTTCTCCGACACCACTGAGTTTTGTTTCCTCCTTTTAATTTAACGTCCCCCGGAATACTTTCTCCACGCAACCTTGCCGTTGGAGGTCCCATGACCCCCAATGCCAGAAAATGGGGGGCCCCGCCGGTATTTTCCCGCGCTCGCGTGGCGTCAATATTTTCCCTTCCGAAGGATTGGCGGATGCCAGCTTCCCCCGTCCAAGGTTTTGGCTGCAACTTTTTTGCCACGATGGAAGCGTTTCTTGATCTTTTGCGTGCGCTTTAAGGCCGCGGTGATGCAATGACTGATAAACCGCGGCTTTTTGACTTCACAAAGGATCTTTGCGTCGAGTTGCATTTGCCGCAAGTTTAACGCATGAAATAGGAACACCAACACAGACCCTTGGCTAATGGGAGGAACCCCTCCCTCTGCCTGAACGATTTTCGATTGGTCCCCTCTGCTTTCGATGAATTGCACAATGGGCACGTTTTTTGTCACAGTGCGGTGTGTTCGCCCCTTCAAGAAATGTAGCTTCGCCGCCAGATGGGATGGCAGTTCTGCCAATTTTTTTTCTCTGCCCCGGAGGAGACCCCCTCCCCCCTAGCTGCGGTTTTCTTGAGTGACGATTACTTTTTTCAGCCATCTATCTTCGAATCAGGGAGAAGTTCGAAAGCTTTTTAGAAGAGCAAGACTCATGAAGGCTGATCCCCCATCTTTCTAGCGCGGTTCACCCCAAACCGTCGTTTTCCCCGGTCCTGAGAAAAGTTGACCCGATTGTCCTATCGATTAGCCATCACGACAATCCATTCTTCCGCCTCTTTTGAGCCCCTTTCCTACGATTCTCGTAGGGCCCCTTTCCCAATTCATTTTGACCGGCGTAGATAGGCGTTTGATCAGTGTCAGGTTGCCTTTCAGATTTTCCGTGTTCTTTTTGGCGGAGCACGGTTTTTCGCGGTCATCATGCCCGTAGAGCTTCTCCGAGACGCGTGTCTGCGACCTTCGCGACTTTTGACGGGATCACTCTTTTCCGTCTTTTTCCCTTCCTAGGACGCCACGATTTTTCGATGAGGGTCACACTCATTTGTTATATTTCTCCGCCGCCGGCTATTCGAATTTTTTCCTTCTCGCAGCTTTCTTCTGAGCACGGTTTCGCTTCCTCACGATGATTGGTTGCTTCTCGTGCGGGTGCGGTGGTTCCACACTCTTTTTCCTCAAAGTGGGCCCTCCTCTTGTGCGGGATCCAGCCTTGTGGCGGGGTCAGAATTGTGCTGCCGATTTTTGTCACCTGCCCTGCGATGGGCACACAAGTCTTGCCTCTTCCTCTTGTCGCGTGAACCGGTGATCTTTGGTTATTTGGCGCTGTTCGACTTTCTTCCGGAGTCTTTCCCCTTCCTTGTCACGATTTTTCACTCTGGCATCAATAGTGAGAGC
>Ga0179593_1663406_pt1 | contig 12679 bp, 15 predicted proteins | sample CZODoug2_1_08_16_FD_185931 | JGI IMG/M metagenome (GOLD analysis project Ga0179593, IMG submission 185931) | Vadose zone soil fungal communities from Angelo Coast Range Reserve, California, USA - CZODoug2_1_08_16fungal (PacBio error correction) | ecosystem: Environmental > Terrestrial > Soil >... | reverse complement strand
GGCCTTGCATTTTTTTTTCGAACTCGCGTTATACCTGGAAAGAGCTGTTGGGCGTTGTCCCCCCCCCCGCCCTCTTCATTTGACTCGCACCAGCCTGGATGGGCTGCTGTCGACTTTTTTTTTCAATTCTGTTCTTTTGTGCATTGGTCCCAGTGTATTGCCATTTTGCAGGTTTTTTTTTCTCCCTCTGCTGTCCATGGTCCGCAGCTACTTTTTGTATCACATATTCAGGTGCGGGGCGTTGTTTTCTGTTTATTTTGATACAAGAACAGGCCAATTTTGGTGGTACAATTTCCGAAAGTGCTTTTCTATTGTGACGTCACAAGTCAGTGAGCGATTTTTGCTTTTCCTCCATGTCGCCCCCATAGATGGACTATCTTTTCCCCACCATTTAGACTCTTTCGGATGGCCCCCCCCAGGCGTTCTTGAGTGTTGCGTCCTTCCCTCCTTTGTGTTTTTCCCTTACATCAGAGTTTCCCCCTTCGGACCCACAAAACGTTCCCCTTGTACCTTGACGGCCCTTGGGCGCCTCCATGCCACTCCCCCTCCAACGCTTTTTGCTTTCCCTTTTCCTTGGCCAAACTTTTTGTTGTTCCTTCTAAGTGCATCCTGTATGACCATTTTCTCATGTTTTTCTCATATGCCTTTTTATTTTTAAAACGTTTTTCTAGTCCATCGAATCACCCAACCCCACCACACCAGTTTTTTTGTCCCCTGCACCGTTGATCGGTCCTGTTTTATCAAGCAGTTTTCACCTTTTTCATCCCTCCCCCTTTTTTCCGGGAAACACATAATTCTTAAGAACCAGACGTTTGTTTTTTTTTCTTTTCCCCCTCCCTTTTCCCTCTTCTTAGGCTTATTTCTTTGCACACTTGACTTTTTACCTCTGGAATTCTCTTTCAGCCCGCTTGTACATTCTTTGTGGTTCCCCCTCACCCTTCCCCTTTTTTTTCTTTGATCCCCCCTATTTCCGCCCGATCCCCTACCATTTTTTCTTTTTTCCAGGTGATTATTTAAAAGCACCTAGACAGGCTTTTTCTCCCGGCTTTTGACTTTTTTTCCCCCCAAACTTTAGTTTAAAGTGAAGTTAATGATTGGATGCGTTTTGAGAATTTGTTATTCTTTTGCATTCGTTTCTTTCCCATTTGCCCAAAGAAACACAATTTCCCTTCGGACTGGACCCTCCTCTAGAGTCGTTTCCAGAACACGCCAATTCGGCAATGGTCTCTTTGGGGTAACATTTCTTTTCATGGTTGTTAAGTTAACTGTGGACCCGTCTCCTCTTTTTTCCAAACTGTATTTCCAAGTGATACGACTTAACATTTTCTTTTCCTCTTCGACCTCCTTCCGGTCCTTGACCCCCAACCTGGAAAGTTATTCGTCGGTCTCTTTCTTGTTTTCCTTAAACTTAACACCACAGATGCTTAATTTTTCGTTTTCTACTGTAGCGTTTTCCCCCTCCCATATTCATTGTGATTCCCCTGAATCGTCTTGAATCTGCCACGGATTTTTTATTTTTTCTTCAATTACCATCTTTTACGGTCGACTCATAGGTGTTAAAAATGTCGTAAATCGTTGACCCCCAACCTTTGGCCGTTGAGAAATCATTGTCGGTGTCACGACCCCCCCGACGTCCCGATAAGGTCACCATTGTTTGCCCATGCCGGTGGGTTCACCTCCCCATTTGCACCCCCCAAAAGACGATTCATCAGAAAGACCATCTTTCGAACCTTTCTCTTCTTTTTCATGATCCCGTCTTTCCTTTTACTGATCGTTTGATTGACACAAGATCTTCTTCTTTCCTATTCTTCGTGTTTTCTTTTTTTTTTCCCTAGATGATCTTTTCCCCCCACCAAAGATTCCGTCCACCTTTGCACCCTTTTGTCCCCTTCTTCCCCTCAATATTTTTTTCCATGCCTAACGTACCCCTTTTCCTTTTTTTTGTGATTTGGGGCTTTCTTCTGTTGGGGTTGCTGGATTCCCCTTCTCCAAGGTCCTTTAGCAGGACATGGTGACCGTATTCCTAGAGCCGTCGTGTTCGTATTTCGGACATTATTGTCATACAAACTTTCCCTGTTTGCACTCCCTTGTGCCGCCACACTAGGTTTTGGAGGTGAATACAAAAACATATGGATTTCCGACTTTCGAAGTCCCCGTCGGTGAGCGGAGGAAAATCGCGAAGTGCAATAAAGATAGAGAAGGAGTTTATGGTTGTTTACGTCAGGCGATCTTTGGTCTGAATTTTGTCTCACCCGTTGGGACCCTTATTTGAAATCGGTTTGCAGATTCGCCCCTGATCTCACTTTTGATGGCCGAAGGCCCTCACCCCCCTTTTTCCACGTGGTAAAATGGCACCCATTTTCTTCTTTTTTTCCCCCAAGTTTACTTACCCCAAATCCACCCCCCCCCCCGGGCTCTTACATTGGGTGGGTGGAAAGCCCTTCCGTGACGGTACTTTCCTTCTTTTTTTCTCGTTCTAGTGTCAACCGAAGAAAGTCCACCCCCCCCGTTTTGACCTCGAGGTTTCGGGCATGAGTAGTACCCCCCCCCCTCCAAGCGCCTTTTCCCCCCCTTGTGTTTCCGTCTTGGTTTTTCCTTTTTTCCGTTGTGTACTTCGCCCGGGCGGAGGAGGGTCTACCTTTTCTCCGGTCGGGAGTTATTGGGCTTGGCAAATAACAGTCTTTCGCTGTGGATAAAGATTTTGCACCCAGCATCAATCATTCAATTTTTTTTTTCCACCCCTCCCCGTTTCCCTTTTGATAAAAAGCCGTACGAGTTTTTCCCTTTGGCCCCCCCAAAATCAAATGGAGTTGGCCTGTTCGATCGAGACCTTTGTATTGGTTGCGCTTGTAAGATACCCCCTCGTACCAGTGCCTGACTGCATTTTTCCCCCCTCTTCTTTTCTTTCAATTGCCCCAACCTCGCCGAGATGTGCCTTTTTCTTCTGTGATTGACACAACCGCCGCTGTCGGACATTACTTAGTTCCCTCCCTTGCCCCCATCTTGATGCTTTTTGGCTTGCCCTGAGTGCCACCCCTGCCTTTCTTGCCGTTTTTTCATCGATTCCTGATACCACCCACTGTTTTGTTTTGAGGAGGGTTCTTTTTTTCTTCCCTCCCTTTTGCCGGCATCTTTGGGAGACATGGCTGAGGGGATCCCTTTCCTCTCCCTTTCCTTTTTTTTCTTCCGTTTTTCCTACCCATCGGTGTTTTTTTTTCCCTGCATTAATCACCCCGCCGCGTTCTACCATGTGAGGCTTCCCCCCTTTTCCTCGTACAAGTCCAGGGCTTTTAAGAAAAACATCTCTTTTCCAAATCTGTTGACCCCCCCCCCCCCGGCCCCGAACACCACTATGCTTGTTCCTGGTTGGTCCCTTAATCCCCCTCTTTTTTCCAAGGCCTTTTCTATTATACATCGTACCACACGTATGCGGGGCCATGACCTTTTGAACACACTTCCCCTTATCTAACTCTCTGTCACGTTACGCTTCCATCTTCCTTACCACCAACCGGCGGCTTTTTTCCCCCCGCAATGAAAAGGCCTTTTCCCTTTTTCCCTGAAAGGAATTAGCTGCCCGGCACCAGGCTGGTTTCCGCTTCCCAGATAGTTACATGGAAGTTTTCCCCATGGCAGATAAAATGTTCCCTCCTCCAAAGTCCAAAACCGATGATAACCTATTTTTGGTTGTTCAAGACAATCCAGGGGTTTTTTTCCTTTTCTCCCCCCCTTTGATGGAAGGTGTCGGTATCAACCCTTCCCCCCCTTTTTTTCCTGTCAAATTACTTTCCATATCATTTTTATAAGTTGTTTTTTTGGTGCGAGTGATTTTTTTTTCCTTTCATTTTAAACGTAGGAATTAATAGAAATAGCTTTGTTGCATTCCTTCCCTCAACCCACCGGCCTCGTTCCTCTGTGACTAGAAACCCAGGCCTGGGATGGGTCCTTTTTCCTTGCGACCTTTGTTCTTCTTTTGGGCACCGTCTCTGACTTTTTGAGTATGTTCCCCTTTTCTTTCTGACACGGGGGCGAAGTCCCTTGTTGGTATTCCCCTTCAGTAGTCCCCGCGGGGTGCTCCCCTTTGTTTTTTTTCTTTTGGAACTTCATAATAATACTTTCTTTCTTTCACCAGGTGGTTCTTCCAAATCGGTTTTCCGGCCTGGGGCGGATCTTAGTAAAAGTGCTCCCTCTTTATTCATGGCCCCTCGGACTTTTTCTTGTAACCTCTAACCCCCACGCCCTTCTTTTTCCACTCCTTGTTGTGTTCTTTGCGCTAGGATTCTGAAGCTTGGTGTTTCACTTTTTTTCTTTTTTTTCACAAACAAACTCCGTTCCTTGGGACGGCCTTGTTTCTCCCCCCCCCTCTTTTCCCCCTTGGTGTGGCTTAAAGGCAACTTTGCTGGTACCGAGTTTGCCCCACCTTGTTGGGTTCCCTTATGTTTTTTCAGAAGTACTGTGGCCTTTTTTCGCAAATCCCTCTTGTCTTCCCCATGGGGTTCAAGTTCGGCCTACTGACATTTCCCCCCCCCCCCCCGCTCTAAACCAAAACCATGGGTGTACTTCCGGCACAACGGCCTGTGGCTTTTTTTATCCCTTTTCGATTGACCCGCTCAGAACGCTCTCACCCTTTTCTTTGGGGCCCCCCCTAAGTAGGTAATTTTCCGAAAAAGGTTCCCTGCAGTTTTTCTTTCGCTCAAAATTTGCACGATCTCCGGTCAGTTTTTTCTTTTTTAAAACTCCCTAATAGAATCGATTTTTTCTCAATGCCCGCGCTTTCCTGCATTGTTGTACCCGCGCCACCCTGTCCCCCAATGTCGGCCTTTCCCCTCTAACTGCATTAAAGCACCTGCCTGCTTTGATTTCCCGGACTTCCCTTCCCCCTTCTTCCCCTGGTGAGACTGTCTCATTATTTGTCTGCTGTTCTCGATTCCTTAATCAGAATCCGAACTTTCTTTCCCTTTTTGCAAAGCAACAACAAAAAAAACACTCCTTGTGAGCCCGGACAAAATTCTTTTCTCTGTTTGCCCCCCACGGAAATGAACCCCGCCCCCAGGAGGGTGGGCCCTTTCTTCAATTGTGTAGTCTTTGGGGTGCCCGCGATTTCCCCACGGTGGTCTTTACAACTCCCTCCCCCTTGCCCGGTCAACTTTTCACCTTTTCATCTTGTGCTGGTCACCACCCCATGAATCATGTTTTTTCTTTTTTTTTTATTGGGTATTCCCTTCCCGGTCCAAACCCCCCCCCCCCCCCATGATTGATTTAAGGTATTAATAGGGTTTTCCTGACCTCAACATTCTCTTTCGATTAGGTGTTTTCCGCTCGAACCCTCTTTTTCTTCGTTTTCACCTGAAGTCACATGCTGCGCGGCCCTTCCCCCCCCAGGTCTATTCCGAGTTTTTTAGTCCCCCCGTGCCAACAACCACTGTCCTGTTGTTCAAAATTTTCCTTTTGATCGGAAACAGAACTTGTAAATTTCCCGGCACCATGTGCGCCAATGGGAAGGGTCCCTTCTAAGCCCCCCCCCCAAACGTTTTTTGCCTTTACCGCCACACCCCTTTTTCTTTCATTTTGCCCAATGGATTTCTATAATGTCCCCCTTTTTTTCAGTTAACGAATGTTTCTCCAAAAGTCATATTCTTTCGTACCGTGGTTTGAGCTTCTTTTTTCCTCCAAATCATCGTTCCCCCCCCTTTTGACCTGGGTGGAGACTCCTTCGACCTTTCCGGAAGGGCACAGCTTGCCCCATGGTATTTTTGATTATAGTTTATGGGATGCTTGCCGAAAGGTCACCCCCCCTCAACATTTTGTGACCGTTCCTGGGTCGGATTTTCTTCCTTCCCGCCACCCTGCTTCACTTCAAGTTTTTAAAGCCTCCCGACATCGTTCTGGTATCCTCATTGTATCGACGCGCCTTTGAGTATTGGGGATTTTTTTCCCCTTTCCTCAGATCCGTAAACACCTCTTTCGTCTTTCCTTTTGCCGATGGCTTGGCGAAAGTTTTCCCGACAAGGTTTGTTTCCCCTCCCTTGCCCCGACATTTTTTGGGAATTTCACCCAAATGACCCCTACCACACCCCTTCCACTGGCATGGGGGTGGGGTAGCGCCCCGAATTTGTGTTTGTCAGTCTGTTCCTTTCTTTTTTTCCGTTATGCACCCCAAGTTTTGTGGAACTCTCGCGTCTTGGACCCTTTTTTAAATACAACCCCCAACTAAAGAGGCAGGCCCCATGCAGCCCTCATGAAGAGTTCTTTCCCCCTTTTCCTTTTTTCCGGCTGCGGAGGGTTCCGGTTCTTTGGTTGAGTTTTTTTTCTTTCAGGGCACCGACTGCAGGTGCTTTGCATAATGTCCCTCTCCTCATTCCAGCTTATCCCCTTCTCCTTTTCTTGGATACGCGGAACCCATCCCTTTTTTTTTTTTTGGTTAGGTGACCTATGAAGGATGTCCATGGACCTTGCTTTTTTAGGTTCCCTTTTTTTCACTTGGGTGTGATCGGTACTCCCTGCAGTACACCTTGGCTTTTTGTGTTCATCGATTTCCTATTTTTTCACTTGTGACAACCCCTTTCGACTGGTCTGTTTTAGAACAGATTGTAGGAATAATCGTATGTTTCCCTGGGACCGCGCTTTATGGATGTCTTAAATCTTTGGCCGTGTTTAGTTCCCCCCTTTTCTTGAAATCCGTTAGGAGCCCCCCCCCCACTGGTGGTTTCTATTAATGGGCACCCTTCTCCTTTACATTTGATATGGGTTCCGGGACCGAGATTTCTTTTTTCCTCCCGAGTACTTCTCTAGGACTCATCGTTTGGGGCATCTTCGCGACCCTTTTTTTTTTTTCCCCCCTTTTAGTCTCCACTTCCCCGACATGGAGTTTCTTTTTTCAAGACCGTTCCTTCCCCCTTTTTTGTATTGGACAACCCCACAAGCGGCCATTACGAACTTTTGTCCTGGTTACTTCCCCCATTACTGATTAAAAGGAGTGTTTTTTTACCCCCGGTGAACCTTCTCGGAGTTACCTTCTTCCCCCCCCGGCGCTCACCTGCCCATTCCTTTCCATCGTAAGAGTTCCCCGGCACTGATTCTACGAAGGCCCTTGCTTTGCCTAACTATCCCAATAGCTGCTCCAACCGGGCGTTTTTCTTTTTCCCTCGTTACATGGAAGCCAAAATGGTCCGCACCACTGTGGGTTTTTCCTCCCCCAGCCAATGCTCCCTGCAGCGCCCTCCTTGTTTTTTTGGTTGGGCGATTCACCTTTTTTTTCTTTCCGAGTTTTTTTGGTCAACGCCCACAGTATGTTTATTGACGTCGGATGACTAAGCTAGTTTGTTATGGCGGAAGCCTCCCCACTAAGTGTTGTGCCTCCCTCGCCCCCCCCTAGCCCCCCCCCCCACCCTCCCCCCCCCACCTCCCCCGCGAGCCCCCCCCTCGGTTTTGGTTTTTTTGTGGGGACTACTTTTGCTGAAACTTCCGCCCAATAGAAATAGGCTTTTTCTTTGTGCCTTCCCGTTCCACGCCCGCAACTCTTTTCTTACCCCTTTTTTTTTCACTGAACCCCCTGGCTTGTTTTGTTTTTTTGGTCGCATTCTTGTAGTTATTTTCTTTTTTTCCCCCTTTTTGCCTCGGGATCCTTGCCCCACGCCTTTGTGGTCTTTTTCTAATGGTTCTGTCTTTTTTTCCCCCTGGTTTCTCCATTTCCTTACTGATCTAACACCAAGACGCTTGGCGCCTCTCTTCTTTTTTTTCCGCATGAGAGGAACTAGGTCCAGAGTTGTCTCTCCGGCTTTTTCCCTAAATGGCAGTTTTTTTATTCTCCCATCAGCCCCCTTTTTCTTTTATCTTGGCTCTTCTTTGTTTGCGAAAACCCGTGGGATTTTTTTTAGTAGTTTAGCACTTCCAATTGGTTGGTCCCTTCAGGTTCAGTTTGCCCCACTTTTTTCTTCCCCCTCTTCCTTTGACGGCCTTGGGATTCTTCAATTTCTCCCCTATCATAAACCTGAGGTTCCTATTTTCTTTTTTCAAAAATGTTTGCGTCGTAGCCCCTTAGTATTTCTGTGATGCCCCCCCCCCCTTCTTTCCTATGCCGTTTAAAGTTGCTCCTCTACTTCTCACCCACCGTCGAAACCAAAGTGGGTTTATTCAAAACCTTTATCGGATCTTAGTGAACGCAGAATTGACCCCTCAACAGAAGCCCCTGTCCTCCCGTGGCTTAAACAAAAGAAGTAGTCCCTCCCGAACTTAACTCCCCGACCTTTGATTCTCGGATGTTTCGTTTTTTTTTTTTTCCAGGCAACACCTTTGTTGGTTTTCCCCTGACAATCTTAATCTCTTATCCTCCGCCCTGTCTTTGTCCGTGCGTTAACAGGTCTCACCCACTTTTCTTTTGATCTGCCCGCCAGCTCCATTGACATTTTCCAGTTTTTAAAAGTCCTCTCTCTTGATCTTCTGGTATTCATAACGAGTCCTGGGTTGAGACTCTCCTTCTGAGGATTTTGGGGCCTATCCCCTCCACCTGCACTGTCATTGTTTCTTTTTAAGAAAACTTGTTCGATTTCCCGGACCCTCCCCCCCTCCCGTAGCGTGTCCCACGTGGACTCCCCCCTTTTCCAGCGGGGGGAGTGCTGTTCCACTGACTTTAATTGGTTTTGTTGTTATCCCTTTGCTGACTTCCCCCCTCTTTAAGGTAACGTGATTTCGACGCAGGAACTTATTTATTTTTCCTGGCCTATACCACCATTTGCCTGTTTATGTTGTGGATTTTGGTCTTTTTTTTTCATTTCCCCCGGAACCCCCTCCGGCTTTCAGTTTTACTCTTTTTTTTCGGCCCCCAATCCCTCCTCCGTTTGTTGCGATTTCTCGTTACGATGCCCTATATTGCCTCACCCCTTTTTATCCGATTTTTCGCACTTTTTTCCATGGGACGATGCCTTTCTCCCCCCATAGTTTTTCACTTCCCCCTCCCAGGGGTTCGCTTTTTCTTCCCCCTTCCTTTCCAAATTTCATTTCCTTGATAAGACAAGTGACTTCCCCCTTCCCAACTCACCATGTTTTCTGAAATGAAGGCAGGCTACACCCCCCCCCCCCTTTTTTCTAGCAGAAAAAGAAATTTTTTTCCTTTTCCAATTGAGTGTGAGCCAAGTTAACTTGTAACGGATTAAAACCCCTTTTTCCTGTTACTAATTTTTTTGTGTTTTCTGCTATCTTTTCCAACACAACATCGTCACACCTTTCACATGGATTCATTGTCCCTTTTTTCCTTAATCTTCTAGTAAATTCCAAATTATTTGCCTTGACGGGAGTGTTTTTTTTTTTTTTGTGCCGACGGCATGTGCTCCGAACTGCGTTATCTTAGCTCGACTAGTGTAGCGTTCTTCTCCAGGTAATTTGATGTTAGATTACCTCACCCTCCCCAGGCGAAACCCAGCGGATAAACGGCACCTTTTCCTGCCGGCAGGCGGTGGGTCCCCCGACAATCTGTTTGGGATGCATCCCACACCTTTAATGTGCTTATATACCACTTTGTGAGTATAGTGTAACCGGGCCAGTGATTGTCAGCGCAACGCAAATTGCCGAGTTCGGAGCGAGCCTTTTTGAACTCCGATGGGGGTTATCGGACCCCCACAAGCCGTCCTTCTCCTCCCTTTCTGGGCCGTCAAGTTTCAAACTTTCAGAAGACAACAGGGTGTTTTTCTTTTTCCGGGCATTTTTAGAACCCATCCCCCCCCCCCCCCAATGAAACTTTCCTTTTTTTTCTTTGCCATCTTTCCTATTTTAAGTCATGTCGCCGTATTCCCGTTATCCAGCCCCCACCCGTTTTGCAAACCTGGAGTTTTCCCGTAACCATCACCATTTACCCTCGAATTTGTGAGCGTCCTCCTGTCGCTTTTTCCCTTCCTTTCCTTTGGGAAGTTTTTTTTTCTTTTTTCTTCGGGATCGGATTTTTACTTTTGGTCCCCCCAATGGGCCCAACAACACGATTCCGGGGCTGGATAAGATTCGCGCCCACCCCCTCTCCCTCGCCCCATTTTCAACCCCCAGTGTGGCCAATCACCCTCCCTCTAGGTTTCTTTCCTGATGTCCCCCCCGTTTTTCTTTCTTTTTTTTTTTTTTCACACCCCCATTTCTTTTCGGCGCATCCCTTCCTAAATGGCAGGTTGGGCCTCGGCCTCAACAGGCGTCTGATTCCTCGATTTCATCTTAACTTTTTGCCCCCAACCTAATCTCGTGCACTTTGGGTTCTTTTTTCTTCCCAATCGCCGCCTGTGGACCCTGACCCTTTCTTTTCCCCCCCCCCCGGGACAAGCGCTTTTGGCTTTTCCCATCTTTCTTTAGTTTCCAGCAACCGCCTTTTTTCGGAGTACACACTTGGTTTCTGCGGGTTTTTTTCAGTTTTTTTTCCTCCGCACCCTTCCCCGTTCATATGGGAGGACCTGGATTGTGATTTTGTCTCCCTGGGCCCCTTACTCTACACGACGGTTGGGCATATTTTTGGTCCGCCGCGTTTTCTGACACCCTTTCGGCTTTTACCTTCCGTCCCTTGACCTCTTTTGTTCCATTTCAGACACCCCCCCCCCTCTCCTTTCCCCTGACCCCCCCCCGGCGCGCACACTTCGTCTTCTTTTTTTTTTGGCCACGCCCTATGTCTGCCCAACTTTCTTACATCTCCCTTCCTCTTGCCCTGAATTGAAAATCCGTCCTCTTCACTTCTGTCCGTTCCCATGTCTTCTTCCCCTGCATTTCATCCCAAATCCCAAACACCCCCCCTCCCCTCACTGGTCAACTTTTTACCATTAGCTTCGGTCAGCAAGAAGTCCCCCCCTTCCCTGCCAACAATGGTCCTCCCACACTGTTTTCCCCCCCCCGGTACCAGCCACCGTCCATTTGATTACCGTTTCTTTGCTCCCCCCCCAGGCATGTTTTTTGATTCACCTGGAGCCCCTTCGGTGTTGTTTGTCCCCCTTCCCCCTCTATCTGACGAGATTCCATTTTCATCTTTCTTCTCCTTTTTCTTTTCCTTCCTCCTTTTTTGTTTCGAGACCCTCTTTTTTTGAAAACCGCTTCAATAAATAAGCTGTGGTTCCTCCCCTCCCCCCCCGTTTCCAGGCCTGTTTGACTTCACCCAAGCCCACTGATGCTTCTCGGTTTTTGGTCCAATTTCGGTATTTAATCTTCTTTTGTGGTTGTATTCTTTTTGCTTCCCTTGGAAATTGCTCACCCACCGGCCGGGTGTCTTGCCTATGTTTGTATAAGCCCTTTTTTTTTTTCAGGTTCCTTGGCTTGTATAACCTCCCCCTTTCGTCGGACAGCCTTTGAGGCGGACGTGTTGAGAGGCCCTTTTTTTCTTTGGGACTGCCTCTGTATTCTTCACGGAGTAATAATCCATTACTAATCTTTCCATACTTGTCGTTTCCTGTCACCCCACCCGGCGAGTGATTTGTCTTTTTTTTACGCGCCTTTCCTTGGTGTTCCCCCTTTTTCCCTGTTCGACTCTGAAAAACTTCCACTGTCCCCTTCCATTTTTTCCGCCTCTTTTTTTTTTTCCCCAGAAACGGCGGCGCCCGCGTCTCAAATGTCTTTTGCCCCCCCACCCCTTTTTTTTGATGCGTTTTCTTCTTGGAATGACTTTTGCTGGACGCCCCCCCCCTTTTCTCCCCCCCCTAATTGACGGTATTTATTACACTGTCTCGCTGATCACCGTGCCCGAACCCAACCCAGGTGTTTACCCGGAAATCGGGTTTTCCATTGCTTGGATTTTCCCCCTCCACCGATTGGGTTTAGCCCTTGACCTTTCATCCCCGAAAGCTCTTTTTGTTGGAAACCATCCTGTAGTAATTCCCTAACAGGCTGTCGTTTCTTCCCGCCCTTCCTCTCTCTTCGAGTTGTTTTCCCGGGCAAAAAAAACAAGTCTTGATCTCCCCTCCGCGCTTTGTTTTTGGCTAGTGTCTTTCCGATGAACACATTCCCATTTTTGACTGAGCTTTCCATCTTTACTGTTTATTACCTCCCCCCTTGCTTTTGATTCGGCTTTTTCCTTCCCTTTTCTTTGCGGGACTGTCATCTTTTTTTTTGCTTTTGGCTCGATTTTTCTTCTCCCTCCTCTGCATTGCCAGAAACGTCCTGCGAGCCATCCCCTTCCTCTCTTTTTTCTGAGACCCCTCCCTGCGCCCGATCTTTCCTTGGTGATTTTTTGTTATTTCAATTTTTTTACTGCCCCCGGTTTTCCCCTTCCTTTTTCTACCGAAGTCCGTTCTTTCTCCCCCTCTGGTTTCTTCTACCCCCCCACCTTCAGTTAATTGTTGTGGATGTTTGGTTTTTTACAATTCCCCCTTCCAAACCCAAAACCTTTCTGCCTTCAGTCGAATTTTTACTGTTCTTCTTCCCCAAGATATTAAAGGACTGTCTTCTTTTTTCTTCACCCGTAGACAACTACTATTTTTCCACTCCATATCCATGCCATTGTTTTCTTTTCACATCGGTTCTTCTTCCCTGTAAACAGATGTGGTCGTCCTTCCTTCCTTGCCGTTCCTTCTGGCTTTTACGAACACCCCTCTTTTGTATTTTCCCATGTTTCGCCCTGTCCCTTGCCCTGCCTTTTTACACCGTATCCGCACCGAAATTCTTCATTTTTTATGGGCTTTGAAGTCGTACTTCCCCCTTACCCTGTAGTTCTACCCCGTTTTGAAAAAGG
>Ga0179593_1588611_pt1 | contig 12679 bp, 14 predicted proteins | sample CZODoug2_1_08_16_FD_185931 | JGI IMG/M metagenome (GOLD analysis project Ga0179593, IMG submission 185931) | Vadose zone soil fungal communities from Angelo Coast Range Reserve, California, USA - CZODoug2_1_08_16fungal (PacBio error correction) | ecosystem: Environmental > Terrestrial > Soil >... | reverse complement strand
TGCAGCCGAAAACCTTGGCTTGGAATGGCCTTTCTCCCTCCTCCGACAATTTTTTCCGTCGCGCGGACGAGTATGACGACACAGCAATTTGAAGGGAGCATTCCGCTGGTGCTGTCCCCTCTCTGTACTTCCTTTCTGAACCGCCCCCTTCCCCCCCTTTCTTTCCCCTTGGGTTGCAATGGACGAGGGTTGAAAGCGAGGTGGTTCGCCTGACGCTTTCCCTCCCCCCGACGATTCAGGTGGCGTTGCTGGTCCTTTTCTCTTATTTTCTTTTTTCCCCTCTCCTTTTCGTGGTACAGAGAGCGGTTGGAGGTGTAGAAAAAGAACCGGACTTCAATTGTCCTTCCTTCCCCGGCACGTCCCCCTTCTTTCTCCTTCCCCTTTCCATCCGTTTTGGAGAATACATGGAGTGTTGCCACTTAAGCCCTTCCCGAACATTTTTTCCTTCCCTCTTTTGATCGGCGAAATCGGAGCTTCACGCGGAGCTTTCAGCGAAAACGGAAGTGTCTCTTTTTGTCTTTTTTGAGGTCTTTTTTTTTCTCGAGAAGTGCCGCCCATTCGCCGGGACGAAACCCGACCCTGTCCTTCTCTCCTTTTTTTTCGTGGATTTTTCTTTTTTTCTGCCGATGGTTGTGGTTCAAACCAGACGTAATACCCGCTCTAACTTGACCTTCCCTCGTTGTGATCATGGCTTTTCCCCCCTCCCCCTTTTTCCCTCTTGCGGTGTCCCCTTCGGCATAAAGGGTATATAGGGATGATCAACGCTTAGCCAAAATATTTTTCTTCTACCCTGAGTGGATCTTCCTTTTCTTCTCCCCCTTCTATTTCTCAGCTGCGAAAGGACAGGGAGTACCCGCCCGCCTCCCCCCTTTCCTCCTTGAGCGTCTTTTTTTTTCTTTCCTGCTTTTTTCGCCCGCAAAGGAGTCCGAAGAAATGTTCAAGTCCTGCCACCGCTTCCCCTTCCCCCTTAGCGCATTTCTCTTTTTTTTTTCTTCTTTTTTCTTTCCCCCCCCCTTGTTTTTGGGCGCCCGACAAATAAAGAGAACTGGGGCTCTTTTGAATCGCTTGAGAAGGTTCTTGCGACGGGTTCTCTCCTTCCCCCAGAGCTTTTCCCTTTTCTTTTTTCCCTTCCCTCGCACGTCGCCAGTAATGACATCGACGACGAAGCGTATGCGGTGCCTAGTTTTCCTCCCTTTTTCCCCCTTTCTTCATGAAAGGTCCTCCTTCTTTTTTTTCCTTTTTCCCCTTTGTGTCCTTTCCTCCGTCGATGTTGGAGGCTGCCACGACTTCAGATCTGAAACGTGAGAGCGTACACCCCCCGTGAGGATTTTTTCCCTTTTTCCAGCGTCGGGCGTCATCCTATTTACGAAGCGAATGAGAGCGCTGGTCGAGATTCTCGTTTCCCACCTCCTGCCTTCCGCGGAAAGGCTTTTCTTTTTTTCTTTCCTTCTGGATCATGTGAGAATCCAGGGAAGCATGATCGTGGTGAGGGCGGGACGCAGGTTCTTCTCAGGCGCTTTTCCTCCCCTCCTTGCTCATGAGAAAACAGTAAAAGGGATAAAAAATAAGGAAACTGGCTTATCGTTGGCGGTCTATTTTTTTCTTGATAATTCCTTCTTTCCTCCCTTTTCTCCTTCTTGATAGAAGAAAAACGGGGTTCTCTCCCCCTCTCTTTCATTCGACGGGCCCCTTTTTTTTTCTTTTTTTCTCTTTTTTTGGGAAAACTCTTTTTCCCTTTTTTTTTTTTCTCCTTTCTTCCCTTTTTGGCGTGGCGACCTCTCTCAAAGCCCGATCGATCGTTGGGCGGAGAATCGGATCCGGAATACGGAGTTGGTCTGCGCCTGCTCCTTCCGGCACGGGCCTTTTTCCTTTGCCATTTTTTGGTTTCCCGAACAGGTTAAGGGTGCGAAAATTGGCGATGATGTAAAGATTGGGACGTTCTTGGATCTCGCCTTTTTGTAATTTTTTTTTTTCTTTCTTTTCCTCCTCAATTCTTCATTTGAGAAATAAAGTGACTTTTATTACCTCTCTCTCTCCGAGCGAGAACTCCTCCTTCTTTTTTCCTTTTTTCCCCGACTTTGGTGGCATAATGCGCGTACATCGGCTAGGGAGCAATTTGCTTGTGGAATCACCGTTTTCGAGAACCCCCTTTTTTTTCCCCCCCCCTTTTGGTGGCGGCAATACTGAAAGACGAAGAAAACACTGCCCCGGAAGGGCCTAAATGCGCGTCCCGTTTCTTAGAGACCCCTCCCCTCCCCCTTCTTTTCCGATTGGCGAAGTCGTCGATTCGGGCGCCTTTCGCAGGCGTCGTTGTCGCACGTTCCCCTTCTTTTTCCCTTCCCCTTTCTGACGTCCCTTCCCTTTTTTTTTTTTCCTCCCCCTCTTTTCCCCCTGGGCATCGGACCTGGGGACGAAGGCATCACAGTCCGAGCACTTCATGGCCACCTCTTCTGGATGAAGTTTCCCTTTTTCCCCCCCTTTTTTTTCTTCCCCCTTCACCATGGCTGCGGCCCTGCTAGAGAGGGCAAGCACCCGGGAACCCCCCGGCTTCTTTTTTTTTTCCCCCCTCTTTTTCATGGAGACGCGAATCGGAGAGGACTGTTAGTGGTGGAGGATGCCTGCCCGGCGCATTTCTCTCCTTACAAAGGTTTTTTTTTTTTTTTTCTCCTTTCCCTCACCTCCGGTGAGTCGTGAAAGGGGAGAGGTGGGAAGAATAGCGAGGAAATGCGAAAACAAAGATCCGCCTTTCCCTCTGACAACTTTTTTTTTTTTCCCCCCTCTTTTTTTTCTTTTTCCCTTCGGGTGCTCCGGAGGTCAAATGAAGAAAAATGGAGAACTGAATGCAGTGCGCCGCATCCGCGTCCTCTTCTATTTGACCGTCATCTTTTCCCCCCTTTTTTTTCCTTTTTTCTTTCACCTATTCGTTCGAGTGGAAAGGCGGACAGGATTAATTCAGCAATTGGCCAGCTAAGGCATTCTCCTTTTCCTTTTTCCCTACCCGGTTTTCCCTCCTTCTCTTTTTTTTTTTTCTTTTTTCCTCCTACATGCTTCTTCTTCCGATGTTTCAATAACTGGGAAAGACAGAGCACTGACTGTTCCTCCATTCCGCTCAACGTAGTTATTTTCCCTTCTTTTTTCTTTCTCCTTCCCGTGACTTTCGCACGGGAGGAAGCTAAATAGTCACTTTGTCGAGCCGAACTTTGAGCCTCCTGGTCAGGAAGGTCCCTTTTTTTTTCCCTCTCCCTTCTGGCAAGTTCCATGTACCTTCCTTGCGCTGAGAGGAAAACAACCTCGTGGCTCTCTTGCGTTTGTCCTTTCCCAGTCCGGTCCTTTTTCTTTTTTTCCTTCTGCCGAGGTCGGGCGCAGCAGGCGATTGAGTTCGGACGGAGCCGGAAATGGAAATAGTTTTGAATGCGATTGCTTTCCCCTCTCTTCCATTCCCTTCTTTCTTTTTTTTGCTTCCCTTCTTTTCGCAGGTTTTGAAAGAAGTGTGCGCCGGGACCATTCGTAAAGCGGGCCCCGTTTGGAGTTCAGAACATTTTTTTCCCTTGCCCTCCTCGCCATAGACACGTCCTTCCGCCCAAGTATTTTATCATTTTAGAGAATATACGAGAAATCCTCTCTCACTGACATTACTTCTTCTTTCAGGAGGTCTCTCTTCCCCTCCTTTTCCCCTTCCCCCCTTCCTTTGGCTTAGATCCGGAGTAGTAAAGAATATTCAGCGCAAACTACCTCGTCTGTGGGCGGAAACCCCTGTCCCCCCCTTTTTTTCTTTTTTTTTTTCCTCCCTTCCCTTTTTCTTTCCTCTTTCTTCTTCTTTTCAAGAGGGGATTCGGAGCAGGCTGAGGAAACAATTTGCTATTTAGGTTTGACTACCGTGTCCCCCCCCTTCCCTTTTGTATCGGTCTTCTTTACTTTTTTTTTTTTTCTTTTCCCTTTCTTTTCGCTCCGTTATGGTGGGCACAAGTGTGATGTACAAGCGCACTTTCTTGAAAGGTTTCCCTCCTTTCCTCCTTTGTTCTTGGCGGAAATGACCAGAGAGAGAATAGCGAAGCGGGGCCGGAGCCCGCCTTTTTTATCCGGCCCCCCCCCTTTTCCCCCCCTTTTCCTTTCCCTTATTCCTCATACGTGGAAGCTGCTGGTTTATCGAGCTTGCGATTCGCGGGGGCGGGCTCTTTCCTTCCCTTCCCCTCTCTGCTGGTCAAATACGTAAGGGAGCGCAAGCCGGAAAGCTTCCTCTTTCCCCTGTCGGGGATTTTGAGCGTCGGAAGGGGAATCATAACGAGTCGGGACGTGGCTGAAACCCCCGTTTCTTCCCTTTTTTTTCCCCGGAAAGATCCTTCCCTTTTCCCTTTTTCTCTTTATTTTACGTCCCGATCATCCGTCTTGGCTGGGGACGTTTAGGCATCCCGATCCGAATCTCGTTCTTGTTTTCCTGCCTCCCTTGATAATTTCTTCCTTTTTTTTTCCCTCTTCCCCCTTCCCCGTACCCAAAGTGGATCAAAATTGGCAGAAAACCGAGGAGAAGCTGCGGGAAACTGAGGGCCGTCTTGCTTTCTTCTCTTCTCCCCCCCGAAGGAGTATGTCCTCCTTTTTTTCCCTCCCCCTTTTCCTTTTTTTTCTTTTTTCTCTCTTCACAGGCTCCCAGCCCAAGTCGCAGGAGGCGGACAAGACCACCACACAGTGAAATCCCATTCGCAGGAGCTTGCAGGACTACAGGAGTGTCAGTTTCCCCCCTCTCTTCCCTCTTCCGAAAAGAGGCCGAAACTTTTCTTTTTTCCCCCTTTTTTTTTTTTTTTCTCCTTGCATCCTTCTCTGTTTGAAAACCCGGGACATTTCGGCCTTCTTTCTTCCGTTAGGGAATCTAGTTGCAAACTGAAATCTGTTTCCTTGCCCGTCCTCCCTTCTCAATGGATTCTTTTTTTTTCTTTTTTCTTTCGTCTGCCGCAGCTAGATCAGATTAAGGGCTTTCCCTTATTTTTTCTTTCCTTCCGCGTTGATGAGGGGACGGGGGGAGAGGAGGAAAAGGTGAGACATACTCCTTCTTTTTTCCCTCGTCCGAACCTCCCCTCTTCTCTTTCCTCCTCGTTTTCTGCATTTGGATACAACTGGGGTCCGTGTCCTTTTTTCTTCCCCTTTTTTTTTTTTTTTCTCCCTTTCCTTTCAGTCGCTACTGATCAATGAGTAAGAAAACGATGAAAGAGATTCGGATCGGGATGAAGAAACTTCCCCCCCCCTCCCCAAGACGGTTTCTTTTTTCCCTCCCTTTTCCCCCCCCCCTCTTTTGCGAGTCTCTTTTCCGGGACAAAAACGTCAGCAATTGTGGTAAGCCAGTCCCGACTCGTGAGGATTTCCCCTTCTTCCTTCCCCCTCCCTCCTTTTTAAACCCCCCTCCCCTTTTTTTCTTCTTCCCCGCTTGGCTCCAGGACGTAATTTGAAAAAAGCTCGGCTTCGGATTGGTAAACGGGGGGGCGCATCCCCTTTCTTCTTTTCCTTTTTTCCCTTTTCCCCTCCCCTCCCTTTAATTAAATTCAGCGAAGAAATGCATGAAGGATGTGATTCGTCCGGCGGGGTTTCAGGAGCAAAATTTCTGCTCCTGCCCCTCTTCGGGTATTACGCTTTTTCCTCTTTCTCCAGGTGTTTTCATCACACTGCCCAGCATACGGAGCAAAAGGAACCGGGAGCAAACCAAAAAACCGCGTTCCTCCCGTCCTGCGCCAGGTCCCCCTCTCCCCCCCTTCTTTCTTTCTTTCCCCCCTCCGCCGATAGAAATCCCCTCTTGAAACGCCGAAGTCCCCGTTTCCATTTGCTTTTCTTCCAAATGCACTTCTTCCCCCTTTTCCTTCTTTCTCTCCGATGCTGGAACGCCGGATATGACGACCCGTACTTGTCCCTTTCTTTTTTCCCTCCCCTAGTCTCCCCCCCCCCTTTTCTTTTCCCCCCAATAACCCCCAACCCCCCCCCCCCCGGCCGAGAACGAAGAGAGAATCCCTGTCCGTGCGAGGGAGTGCTCGTAGCTTCGCCTCCCCCCTCTCCAGAATGGGGCTTTTTCTTTTTTCCTCCCCCCCCTCCTTTTTTTTCCTCCACCTCGGTCTGAACTCAACCTTTTCGCGTAAGAATGGCCAGGCGCCACACTGCTTTTTTCCCACCCCCCTCTCCCTCTCCCTTTTTCCTCATTCTCCCTCTGTACCTATCTCAATTACTCGGCATAAAAAATATTGCATTTAGGTCCGGGCCGAATCCCTCTCCTGCTGAGCCCCTCCCTCCCCCCTCCTTTCCCACTCATCAGCCAATGGAAGAGATAAGAATAGAGGACGGTGACAGGACTGTTCATCATCCCCCTTCACGAGAGAACCAAGATTCCCCTCTTCCCCCTTCCTTTGCCCCTACGTGAGCTTGAGCACCGTTGGAAAGGCAGCGACGTGAGAAGCCCAGCGAGGATTTTTTTTTTTCCACTTCTCCTCCCCCTTTCCTCTTTATCTGCGCCCGTGCGAAGTCCGGGAAGATTAACGAAGAGAGGCGTTTTCCCTCCTTCGCGGATTTTCTCCTTCCTCTTTGCTTACCTTCCCCTTTTCGTCCACCGCTTCAATTTGCTCTGAGGTCAGGGAGGAACAAAGGAAGAGAAAAGGCATTCGTTCGGCCCCTTTTCTCCAATGGTCCCCTTTTCCCCTTTCCTCCCCTCTTTCCCCCCCTTCCCCCCTCTCCCCCCCCCCTTTTCCCCTCTTCCCCCCCCCCTTGCTTGAAGTATCCTGTCCGCCCTTTCACTCGAAAGACATAAAGGTGATAACATGGTCTCCCTCAGTGATCAAGTTTTTTGTTTTTTTCCCCCAGATTTTTTCCCTCTTTTCTGCGGATGCGGCGCAATGGCATGAAAATTACGACAGGTGCTTCAGTTTGACCCTGTCAGCCTCCTCTTCCTTTTTTTATACTTTTTTTGCTGTCCCCGTCCGTGGTTTTCGCGCAACGTCTGGATCTTGTTTCGGCCTTTCCCGCTATGCTTCCCCCCCCTCCCTCCCCCGCGGTTCTTGCCCGGATTAACAAAACGAAACAACCGGCACTCCCACTTTCCTTTTCATCTCCATGCGCATGGCAGGCATCCGTCCACCACTCACAGTTTCCCTCCTCCCCCCCCAGTCGCAGGAGGAAAGTAAAGGTGAACCTTTATGACTCCCCCTTTTTTCCTGGGGGGAAGCATCAATGGTGTCTTTGCTCTCTCTATCGGACCACCCCCCCCCTTCCCCCCTCTCCTCCTCCCGCGGTGGACATGAAGGTGACTAGGAACTGTGATGAATTAGTACCCAGGTCCGGATTCACAGGTCCCTCTTTCCCTTCCCTCCCCCCTTCCCCCCTTTCCCAACGCTATTGCGTAAGGCACCGGAAGAAAGGCGCCGTCCCCCTTTTTTTTTTTTTCCTCTTTCCAGGCCGGAATCGAAGAATTCGCCAATCGCAGCGTCCCGTTCGGCCGCAAACTTTTTTCTTCCTTTTCTTCCTTTTCTTTTTCATTTTTCTTTATTAGTCTGCAGGATTGCCCGCCAAAAACAGCGTAGGCCGGCACATCCTTGGTCACCAAACTGGCGGCCCAACGATTGAGTGCTCATCACAAAGGTGATTCCCCCTCCCCTTTTTTCCTTTTCTTTCCCCTCTTTTTTCTCTTCCGTATTTCGTTTTCGCGCGAGGAGGATAGAGATCGTTAATAAAGTTCCGTTAGTCCAATGACTAATTCCTTTCCCCCTTTTCCTTCCCTTTTTTTTTCTTTTCCTTCTTTCCCCTGACTCTGACACCCTTATGAATAGAAACGAACGACCAATATTGACATCATCGCCAATGTCGCACCCGTACAGGTCGTGCAACCAAATCCCTTTTTTTGCCCCCTTTCCCCCCCTTTTTTTTTTTTTCCCCCCTCCCCCCCCTTCTTTCGAAGATACGTTCGCCGCAAGAACGAGAGAGAGGGCTTTGAGAGAGTGTCTCCCCCCTCACGGCGGCGCCTGCCTTCCCCCTCCTCCCCTTTCTCCCTTTTTTTTTTTTTTTCCCCCTGGCGTCTTCGGCCTGGAGGGGAAAAATATCCGCGAATGAAAGAAGCGTGGCGCGACAACAAACCCCCCTTTTTCTTTTCTCCCTCCCCCTACTTCCGCGAAGAATTATCAAGACACAAAAATAGCAGCCAAACGATAAGCCAGTGTCCGTATCTCGTGGAGAAAGTTCCTTTTTTCTTCCCTTTCTTTCCTTTCTTCCCCCTTCATGCGCAGTGAGAGGACCTGCGTCCGCCCGCCCCCCGAGCATCTTCCATGGGAATTCTGTTCCCTTCTCCCTCCTTTTCCCTTTTTTCCTTTTCGTCCTTGGGAAACGGAATATCGACAGCGCCGCGGCATTCGCTTCGGAAATAGGATGACGCCGGACGCTGCTCGAGACTGACGTGCCCACACCTTTTTCCCCCTCCCTCCTTTTTTTTCCCCCTTTTTCCCCTCTCTTCTCTTTGGGCCAGCCTCCAACATCGCCGTCTGAAATTAAACCCAGTCTGTTATTTGAAGCGTCTGCGATCGCGTTGCAGGGCACTCCCGCCACATAATCAACAGGTTCCTTTTTCTCCTCCCTTCTTTTCCTCTTTCATTATGGCGACTGCGCGTCCGCAAAAGAAGATTGGAGATGAAAGGAAACGGCCCATCTTGCTGCGCTCTCTTTCCTCTATCACTTTCCCTCTTTTTTCCCGGTCCCCCGCCACAATGTGGTGAAGAGCGTTGAAGTAATCGATGTGGCTCGAAAAGAAGAGACCTCCTTTTTTTTCCTTTGGCTTTGAAGCGGGGGGCGACAGGACTTGCCCATCTTCTGCTACTTCCTTTCCCGCCCCCTTTTCCTTCCGGCCGTCGTCAGAACTGTAATGCAGTAGGGAAGAAAAGATTCAGGAGACTGACCGGGCGGTTCCTCCTGTCCTTGAGTTTTCCTCCCTCCCCTTTCTTACATTGAATCCGGACCAGGAAAAGTGGAGAAAACTACGGTTAGAGCACATTTTGGCAGGAATTTTCCTCCCCCTCTCTTTTCTTCCTTTTCAATACGGGTGATACTCCTTAAAGAACACGTTTATATAGTGTACCACTCCAATTATTCCACGCGCCCCCTTTTCCCTTCCTATTCCTTTCTTCCCTTCTCTCAGGCTCCTTGGTTTTATTGCTTTTGCCTGCGCACGGAAATCCCCCCTCCCCCCCCCCTTTTTCGGGAGGGTAGGGTTAGTCAGGAGAATGAGGACACTTCTGCCCATTTTCCCCCCCTTTCTTTTTCCCCTCCCCCCCTTCGTTTCCCTCTGAAAAAAGGCCCGCGTGAAGCTCGCTTCGCCGAATCATCTTCCCTTTTTTCTTCTTTTCTTTTCCGTGTTACTGCAACACGCCATGGAATTCGCCAACGGATGCGCCACCTTCGTGCCTCTCCTCTTTTCAGCGCCCTCCCCCCCCGTTCCGGTGAGGCCAATTGAGTTACGGTTCTTTTCGGACCCCCCCAACCGCCACTTTTTTCTTTCCCTTTTTTTTCTCCCTTCTCTTCCCCTCACCTCCAGCAGCTTGGCCTATCGTGCGTAGTAAAACAGATTAAGGCGAACCACTCGATGTAACCATCGTCCCTTGACAACCCTTTCCCCTCCCTTTTTTTTTTCCTTTTTTCTTTTTCCCCCTTTTGGCGGTTCAGCAGATTACCGATATGGGACATCACCCGCTTCATGGCCTCCTTCCTTTTTAATAACGTTCCGTATTACGAATCTCCCTCCTTCCCTTGTCCCCCCCCCCCTCCAAGGTTTGCGGAAATGAAATATCTATCTTTCCTCCTCATAAGGTGTTTTTTTCTATCTTCTCTTTCCTCCCCCTTCAAGACCAATTGAGGATATGAAGTTATTTAGCGGACGTTACGTAGAAGAGGTACTTCTTCCCTCCCCTCTTTTTCCCCTCTTTTTCCCCCGTAGCGGTAAGTTATGATGGAAAAAGAAAAAATGGAACATAAATAATGACTTCGTGAGGTGATGTATCCTTTTTCGTTGCAAACGTTTGGGGGGTTGAAAGGCAAGAGGGTTACATTCGATTCTCCCTCCTTACGACGACGATAGGAAAAGGCTGCTGGAGGTGCGTGGCCGAGAATTTGAACCCCCCCCTTCTCTTCCCTTTTTCGGTACGAGAGCGGTTGGAGGTTGTCGAAGAAGAACCGGACTTCAATTGGCCTGCACGTCCGTCCCCTTCCAAGGACTTCTCCCTCCCTGATTCATGAAGAGTGGAAAGAAGGGGGCAATAAGTTTGGCGAAAATCCAGGGCATTTTGCCCTCCTTTTTCCCTTCAGACGGCAAACCGAATTGGAAGGGAAGAGGGATTAGGACGACATCGAGCTTAAAGCATTCAGCTTTCATTCCATTCCCTTTTCTTTTTTTTGCCGAAAGACCGAAGAGTGTTGTTGATTGCGGGGAGGGGACAATTTCCGTTTTTTTCCGAACAGAAACACCGACGAAGAGAGAGGTGTAGTGGATCTTTCGTTAGGATTGCCCGCAGGCAAAACCGCCAGCCTCCTTTTTTCCCCCTCGCCTGATCGACAGCGGCAGATGTTTTTTTTTCCCCCCCCCCCTCTTTTCCCCCTCCCCTTTTTTTCTTTTTTTTCCCCCTCTCTCAAGGGGGCGGTCCCCTCGTCCTTCCCCTTTTCTCGGGCTGATCAAAGAGTACGCCAAAATTGTGGATCCTAAACCGGAGGGGCGACACGTTTCTTTTCCCCCTTCTCTGGTATTGCGAGAGCTGTTTTCAGCTGCAAGGAAACAGGTGAGTACTTCTTTATACCAGAACGAACGAAGTCGACGGAAGCGTTTCTCCCGACGGACATTACAGTTCTGCCCCTCTTCCCTTTCCTTTTTTTTTTTTTTCGCAAACGATAAGGAGTCCGAAGAGAAATGTTAAGGTCCTGAACCCTCTTCCCCCCCCCTTTTTTTTTTTTTTCCCCCCTTTTCTTTCTGAGTAGTTGTCGAGCATAGATACGGCAGCGCTTCACAAAATTTTTTCCTCCCTCCCCCCCTTCCTTTTCTCCCGGTTCTTGCGCCGGTTGATGAAGAGGAGGAAAAGAAGCCACGCCGACTTGTTTTTTTTTCCCCTTCCCTTTCCCCCCCTCGCACGTAGGAAAGTATAGTAATGAAATCGTCCTCCTCTCTTTCCCCCCTTTTTCTCCCTTTTACCCTTAGTCATGCAAGGAAGGGAACTGTTGAGTATGTGCGGAGTTTCTGAAAGCGGATCTTCTATCTCTTCACCCACCCTCTTTTTTTTTTTTTTTTTGTCCCCCGCTTACGATATGAAACGTGAGACGCGGAAAAAAAAGGGAGGAATGCCAAAAAATTCGGCTTTTTTTTTCAAGGGGTTACTCTCCCTTCTCTTCCTTTTCCTTTTTCATTCCCTTCCCCTTCCCTTTTTTCTGATAGAGCACTCTTTTTTTATAGAGAGTCGGATTAGAAGACTATCCCTTCCGATGGTAGATGATTTTCTCGTTTTCCAAAAAATTTCCCTCCCCTTCTCCTTTCTCTGGGTGGGGCCAGCTTTCGTTTTTGGTTTGTTTTTTTCCCCTTCTCTTTTCTTTTCTCCTTTTTCCAGGAACGATGCATCTGGTGCGGGCGGAGGAATCGGGGGCGGGGGAGTTTTCTTTGGGTCCTTCGACTGCGCCTTCCTTTCGGCTTTGACTTCCCCTTCCTTTTCGATGACAAACTAATACAAGGGGATCCAACGAGCTCCGGACAAACGGGAGGAGGAGGGGGAGGAGAGGGGGGGCGAGGACGGCGAATTTTTTTTTCCTATGGACGTGAGAATGTATGCGCGGAAGCCTTTTTTTTTCCCCTTTTTTTCTTCTTTGAACTTATTGAGAAAACTCGGGATAGACTACCTTCCCCCTCCTTCCCCCCCCTGCGCGGATATTTTTCATCCAGGCCGAAGAAGACTTTGGAAGAACTGGCGCCGGGGGGGTGGGGGTTTTTTCTTTTTTCCCCCTTCTGGCGCCGCGGGAGTGGAGGACAACTATCTCAAAGAAAGATCGTCGTTCGGGCGGCGTTTTTTCATCCGGAGTTGGTATGAAGAAGTGAGAGGAAAGAACGGGACAAGCCAGATCATCACGCCGATGCTCTTTTCCCCCCCCCCCCCCTTGCTCCCCCTTCCTGAGGTGCTGGAGAAAGGGAGAGAGCGACGGGATCTGATGCCGGAGGGAGGGATTCCTCTCTCTCCGTGATTAGAGGGAGGCTCTTTCGTGAAAGATTGGGACGTTCGGTTTTTTTTTCTTTCCTGGTTGTCCAGAAGTCGGGAAATCGCTGGTTATTTTTTCCCCCCCCTCCTCTCCACACATTATCTGTTGAAGGCGTAGTAAAGCTTGAAGAAGAAGATTCCTTGGGACTCTTTCCTTTCTACCTTCGGGCTCCCAACCGAATCGGATTGAAGTGTGTTCCCGGATTTGGGTAAGAAATTTCTCCCTTCCCCCTTTTTTCCCCCCTTTTGCAGAGCACTCATCGTTGGCGCCGGCAGTTTGGTGAACAAGGATGTGCCGCATAGCTTTTTTTTTTTTTTTTTTTCCCCCCCTTTCCTCCCCTCCCATGCGCGTCCGTTGCTTGATATCAAAGAAAAGCACGAGCCGTTGCGTGCCCGAATGGAAAGCTGCGCTCGACTCCCTCTTTCTCCCCCTCCCCCTTCCGGTT
>Ga0179593_1490354_pt1 | contig 12679 bp, 13 predicted proteins | sample CZODoug2_1_08_16_FD_185931 | JGI IMG/M metagenome (GOLD analysis project Ga0179593, IMG submission 185931) | Vadose zone soil fungal communities from Angelo Coast Range Reserve, California, USA - CZODoug2_1_08_16fungal (PacBio error correction) | ecosystem: Environmental > Terrestrial > Soil >... | reverse complement strand
AGTTTCCTTTCCCTGTCCCCGAGACAGTGTTCAGTCGTCGCTCTTTTGCCCCGTTCCGTAGATCCCGCCAGTTTACCAGTATAGCATCTATAGTTAGCCCTTCAGTAGGCTTTTCGCGCCGACCCTCTCGCTCTCTTTTGAGACCCTTGGTACTCGTTGCGATCTGCGTATCTTGCTTTTTTCCATCTTCTCCCTAGAGGAGTCTTTTAAAGCCTTTTCTTTTTCTCTTTTGCAGTTGATTTCTATTGTGTGGTCCTTTGTTATAGTTTCCGGCAAGCCCTCCTGACGCATGTTCCCTAGCGATTTTGCAGCTCTGTCTTCGGTCATCTAGTCCGACATTTTGGCCCTTTTCCCTTTGCTCGGTGCGATGACTTGTCTCGTTTCATTTGCAATTTTGACCCTGTTTGTAGATGGCCATTTTATTTCACCGGCGTCCGCGACCGTGTTTTTGGGCCGCCTTGGATGTTATTTTTCGCGCATCACAGGTTCATCCGTATGTTTCTTTTTTCTCTTGAGGGGGTGCGGCTCGTTCTTCACCCTCGTAGGTTGGCCCCATCCTTTATTTTGGCCCTTGCCTTGTCCACTCCCGTTTACAATCCTGCTGCCTCCTTGGCTCTGCCCTCATTTTCGTCTCAGCGGTTACTCCGTCCCTCCGATTCCTGACTCCACAGTTTCTAAACGGCGGCCTTTTGCCCGATCTTGGGAAGTTTTCTCCTTTTTCCCAGCTCCAGGAGCTAAGCCCCTCTTGGCGTCTTACCCTTTTTCCCAGTGTCGGAACTTACAGGCTGCTGACTCTTTCTGTCGGGTGTCTTTCAGTTTTTTCGGTCAGATAGGCTGATTTGTTCCACACCCCACCCATCCACCAACAAAGATCACCGCTACCCCCCCCCAACCACACCCCATCCCATCCCCCCCCCCCCCCCCCCCGCCCCCCAGCGGGTGTTTGGTGGGCAGCTTTTTTTAGCCCATTGATTAAGCGAGCTCCAGTTTTTCTCGTTTTTTTTTTTGATTTTTCCAACTCACCTCGTTTTATGCTTGTGGATTCGAGTTTGCCCCTCTTTCCCGATGACAGCTCGGGGTCGGTCGACACCCAGTTTATCAAAGTGTCACAAGCCCCGAACGCGACGATGCTCTCTTTTTATACGCTGATCCCGCCTCTTTTTTTTGTTTCGGTCAGTCGACGTCCCTGAAACATCGTTTTGTCCTCGATTTGCACCGAAGCCATCTGCGGATTTTCACCCCTGTTTCTCTCTCCGGTAGAATGCCTCCTACTTCCCTCTCTACTCGTATCCCAACAGCTAGGTAAACGCATGTGTTTCGTAGTTTCTGCGTTAGCTTTAGGTCAGACTTTTTATTTTTGTTCCTGCTCTTCCACCCCGCCTTTTTTTGGTGCTTTCCAAGGTGTGTACGCTGCTCCCTGCCCGTCCCTCAGTCTTTTGCATGCCATCTCCGTCCCCATCAATGCGCTCTCCCTTCCCCGACAGTACCGACATTCTTAGTAGTCGTCTCATCTCTAACCTCTCCTCCTGAAGCCCCCTCTGCGCCGTCTCTTACGGCCTGGCATACGATTTTTTAGCTTTTTTCGCCTTTCCCAGCCCAAGCCCCCCCGTTTTTTTAGAGCTTTCATTTTGCATGTCTCTCGAAATTGCGCCCCTTTTTCATCCGGCGTCGAGTCGCCAGTTTTTTTTGCTCCCTCCCGCTGTTCTTCCTTGTCGTTTGTGCTCTGTTACCCGCGCCTCCTAGTTCAACAACTCCTCCTCCCAGATACCGCCGCTTCCCCTCAGGATTTTTTTTGTTCAATCAGAGCGTAGATTTGGTGTTCATATGGTGTCGCCCTTCTGGCTCGTTGATTTCTTCTTCCAGAGTTTCCCTCGAGTCTACGCATAGAGAGGTACGTAAGTGTTTCGGAGGGTCCCGCGCCTGACGAGCTTCCACCCAGCCTGAACGTTCTGGGATTGCAGATTATCCCTTTCTCTCAAGGGAATGAACGGTAGAAGGACCTGAGCCCACGGCTACCGAACTTCTCTTCACGTTTCCTAATATGTTTTGCACAGACTCCCGCGATGTAGTCATTTTTTTCTAAACCTCCATCCCCCCTCTGTCTAAATTCCCTTTGAAACGTATTTCGTCTTTATTTTTTTCCTGTTTCGCTTCGGGCTTTCAGAATATTTTGACTGTCACCAGTCCATGTATCCCCCCATTTTCTTTCCTCTACGGTCACTAACTCTCCCGGCTCCCTGGCAGCATCTCCCGACCCCTTTGACCCGCTATTCTGTCTGGAACCCACCAACCAGTCAGCCTTTTAGAGAAAGCCATTTTCGGTGATTCCGCTTTGCAGTCAAACCCCAGCCCCACGCTTTGGGCGACTGAGAAGGCGTTGACACCTCTCCCTTAACTCTTGCAAGGGGATCCATGGAGCCGGGCTTTAGCAGTCCTCACGACGGCTTGTTTTCTCCGTCTTCGCTTCCTGGCTTTTTTATTCGAGTTGGCCCGAATCTTCGAGGTGTTTTCGGACCGGTTATCAGTATGGGCGTTGAACGCGCCTGTTTTGTCCCGTTTTCGAGTTCCTGTTCCCTCTTGCTTGGTTTGAAGACACACGTTGGAGTGTAATTTCGCCTGTTACGGTCTTTTCTTCTCTTCCGGTAGATACGTAGTCTCTGTCGAAATTGCTTTGCCTAAGCACCCCCGTCGGCGCCAGATGTTCCAGGGTGCGTGCGTTTTCCCGTTTCAATTCCCCCTTACTTTAATCTCCCACCGGAGCGCTTGTTGCACCTTGCTGCTTTTACGAGGACCTCCTTTTTATAACGACCTGTACTCCGGTGGAACAGCCTTCCGCCGGGCTTCTTGGGCCTTTTCCCTTTTCTATTCAGTCCAAGACCAATTTATCCCCGCTTTCTCCCCCCAGTTCTCATGTGCCCAGGCCCACTTCTTTTAGTTCTGGCTTGCTCACCCAGAAGAGCCTTCGAACGGGAGGCGCCTTCCATCGCTCCCCTTTCCTCGGTCCTCTCTGCCGGAAGCCACCCATCTTTCCCCGCTCCTGCCTGCCCCCTCTTTCACGAAGTCCCCTTGGAAGAAACAGTTTTGTCAGTAACCCCAGGAGTGCAGCGCGCGGGTTTTTTCTGGTGTTTTTTTTGATCCGTTGAGAAGAGCAATTCTTCCTACCCAGCTTTCTTTCGGTTCCGAGCTCCCTCCACGTACCTTGGTTTATGCTTTTGAGGAACGGTTTCCCTGGCCTGACGTAGTAGCTTGGCCTCGCAGCCCGTTTTCGTTTTAGTCCCCCGAATCGTTTTTTGCCCCTCGGCCCTGTTGTGTGGGATTTTATTGGAGATCTTTTCAGCCCCCTGCCGCTTTACCCCGCACCGACGGTGTTTGGGCTGCCAGTACTCTCTTCGAGGCGAGCGTCTCGGCCTTCCCTTTCCCGTCGGTGAATTCTGCTTTTGCACGATTTAGCGTTTGGGACCATCGGCTCCTTCGTCGACTTGAATCTTAGCGTCGTCGATTGTTGGTTTAGACCGGCTTTCCTTTAGGTCGAGCGAAATTTGTTCTCCTGCCCGCTTGACTTATGATTTGCGCAGTGTGCTCCAGTTTCTTGTATGCTCGTTTTCTCGTTGGGGCTCTCTCTAGTCTATTTCCCCTCCTTCACCGTTGAGTATGCTCTGCGTTTTTCCCGACGTTTTGCGTTTTCTGTGGCGAGCTTGTTTTTTTTCGACGTATTCGTCTTTCTCGGTGTTTTTCGATCGTTCGGGTGCAGTTAGTAGCAGCTCCCTGCTCTCCCCTTCCTTTCCGTTCGCCCCCTTTGCGTCTACTTCCTGCCGAGGCTGTTTTTTTTTAGGTGCACGACGCTTTTTCAAAGGATCCTTGTCTGGTTCGGAGCTGTCTCCGTATTTGCATCGCCGCCTTCTCGTCTTCCATATCCTTCTGCGGTCACGGGGCGTGTGGTCGGCACCTCCCGCTCTCGGTCGCACGTTGTCTGTTTTATTGTCTCGTTTTTCTAGCCGTCGAAGTGCGACTAAGTCGGCGCAGGATGATCGCATCTCACGCATCCCATTTCCCCTTTTCTGGGCGGTTCCGTACCGGCCGTGTTCAGTAGTTTCGACCCTTTTTTTTATTAGCTTTTTATCTTTGTCGACTTTGCGCGGGCGTTGGGTTTGTGGTTTGCCCGGTGGCCGTGATTCTTTTTCTACTGGCGTGAACGTCTTTCTTTCGTCGGCATTACACTTTTTTTTTTTTGCCTTTGTGCTCTTATTCTTCCTGCCCAATGGGCGCGCTGGGTCCCTGACCCGCCGAAGTCCTCGACGGCGTCCGATTTTATTGCCTGACCCCCTCCTCTTTTTCGTTTTCCCCTTTGATAGACTTTTGTCCCGCGGTTTGCTGGGGGTTCAGCTCCTTTTATGTTTGTCGCCACGCCGTCCGTCCTCTCTGTTCCGTGACACGGTCGGTCTTGGCGCGTTCGCCTCTCTACTGCATATTTTCGGTTGCCCAGTGAGGCAAATGCTTTTTTTTGCCTGCTCTTTGCCCAGCGTTTTTTTTTTCCTAGTTCACCGAGGCTCGCTTTCCTCTTGTGTGGTATTATTCTAACCCTTGCGCCTAATATAGGCTCTTTTCTTCTGGCCCTTCGTGCCCTCCGGTTCCCGCGCTCCCAGTACCCCCTCTCTTTAGTGAGACGAAACCTCCTGGACTCTGTTACGTTCACGTTGCGTTCCCCGTTTGGGTAACTTCCCTCTCCTCTTCCCTAACACCAATCGCTGTTGGCTATTGACCAGAGACTAGGTTTTTTTGTCACACTTAACACGCTTTTTTTCAAGGGCACTTTCTTCACTGCTTCATCAGACACGCCCCCTCTGGTTCGCGACTTTTTTTTCATCCTGAGCAGTACCTCCTTGACCCCTCGCGTGTGCTGCGTTTCCGATCCGAATACTTTCATGTGCTGGACGTTCCGCATCAAAGTTTCTTTTTCAAGTTCGTTTTCTGGACAATGGACGCGTCTCAAGGTAAATCTCCCTCTGAGACTTTTTTTTTTTCTCGTCTCCCGTCTTTTGTCCCGATTTGAGGGAGTTACGTCTTGCTGTTCCTGACCCGAGTTGTGTATTTTTTAGCCATTTTCCTGGCCTTACGTTGGCGGTCTAGTTGCGGACTTCTTTCCCAGGTTTGTGTTTTTGTATGCTTCATCTGTTCGTCTCTTGTTTTTCGAGCTTTGATAGTGCGGCCGCCTATCTCGGATAGTCTGTTTAGGAGTGTTTTCTGTTCGTACTCAGTTTTACGTGCTCCTTCCGCTTCCTTCCGCGCAGTCGCCGCTCTCCTTCCCTGACCGCTGGGGGCTCGTCAGTTCTGGTTTAGTGGTTTTTAGTTCGTTTCCTTTTTTTTCTTGTCAGTATTTGCAGCAAAGTCGCCTCCGCAATGTGCTTCCTTGCCCCTCATCTCGGCTTTCTCGACTCCTCTGGCGCGACAGTGTCGCGACATGCTCGGTTTTAGTTCTCGAAGATGATCCTCTCTGTTCCCGTTTTGATCGAATTTCACCCGGTCTTTCCCTTTTTTGACCATATGATGACTTCCGTTTAAGCGCGTCCCCTGGTTTACAGTACGCCGAGTTTTTTTGTGTCAAAGTTTTTCGCCCGGCATCAGTTCCTTGTTTGAGTTGTTTTTAGGTTCCAGGTGGTGAGTCCCCTTCCCTCTGTTTTTTTATTGGCTTGTTTGACTCTCCTATCCCGGCTGACCATTTTTTCCACGTAAGCTCCTTCTTCTGTGCTGGGAGCTTCGTCACTGGCTTTCCATCACAGAATGGATGGACTGACCGTCCTCTCTCCATTCTGTACGGCCTTTCCTACCTCTGGTATTTGAGCCGCCACCGTGCCTAGTTTTTTACTGTCTGAGGGTCTCGACGCCCGTTTTGACGCTGAGATCGGAGCTTTAGCTCAGGATCGATCTTATTTGCTTTCCACTATCTGACCCTAGGTTGGAACGCCGATCTGTTCATTCCCTTGCATAGTCTTTTTTTGTCCGTTTCCTAGTTCCGCGTCCTTCTCGTTGGTTTTGCGGTGGCTAGCGGGTCTTTTTTAGATCGATCCTTTTTTTTTCGCGATCTTCTCAGGACTTTCCTCACCCTTCCTCAACTCGTTTTTTGTGTTGAGTCTCGCTCTTCTCTGAGCTTTTTGCCTCTTGGGATCGCCCTTCCACTTTCTTGCTTTTCCAAAAGACCTGTCGCCCAACGATTTGCCTTTCCCGCGAGTTTTGAGATCCTTTTTTCCTGCCCTTGCTGCACCTTCAAGATTTCCATTTTACGGTCGCCTGGTTTTTCCTCGTGTCCGCCGTTCCCTCCTGATATTTTCCCGCACCTTGCTTTTTCTGTTTTGTTGAACCTTCCGCCCCTAGTCCCCAACCACTATCTGAGTTCCGTATTCCTTGTCTTGGTCCCGCCTTTTTATGGATTATTGTGCATCAGTGTTTCTTGCGAGGCTTCGGCACTCTTCATTTGTCTTGCTTTTTCTTCCCCGTTTAGTGGCCCAGGGTTTGCGCCCCCGATGCCTTCCTCTTTTACCTACCCTCCCATTTTGGTGACCTGTTTACAGGGGTTTTCCATGCTTGCTCCGGGCACCCGCGCTTAACTTCCCCGTTCGTCTTCCGTTCATGCCCTAGAAATACGCGCCTTGTCCAAAGCATCAGTACCACCCAGGTTTTGGACTCTCCTTTTCATCCCACGCTGGTGCGCCTTTGACCTTAGGTCATCGTACCTCCCTAACACGTGGGTAGAGATCTACGGTTTCTTCCTTCGATCATTTGAGCCGTGTCGGTTGTTCCCCCCACTTGATCGCGTGTCCGGGTTGCGTTTGTTCCGGCATTGGGTAAGCGCAACTCCGCGGATTTTTTCTTTTCTTGCTGCCTCACGCTCCATCTCGTCCTGTCAGTGGACTAGGACCCCTTTTTGACGACACCCCCAGCGACCCCCCCTCCTGCCCTACTGCACGTGGGCCCTCGGTCGTAACGTTGGAGAGGTTTTGGTCTGTGCGCGTCCCTTAGCAATTTCTTCTTACGCTTTTTTGGTGTCCCTGTTCCTGCCACGTGCGTTTTGCGTACCCGATTCCAGCATGTCACGCTGCCTCCATCCCGAGTACTAATTTCCCCCATGCTCCTCCCAGTTCCTGTAACGTAGCCGCTCTACCTTTGATAGCTGGATTGCTCTCTGTTTTTTTCTCAACGGCGTTACGTCTTCTTTACTGATCCTCGTCCCCCGTACAGTACCATTCTTATTTCGCGCTTTTATTTGGTTCATGCCCCGGTGCTTTGATACGCTAGTTTGCGTCGGTGAGCGTATCTTTCAGACGCCATCGCCGCCTCGCTTTTTACCAAGTGGCAGACCAACTAGCGCTGCGATTGCCTTTTGTCTATGAAGACATTGTTTCACCTGCCCCTTTTCGTCTTGATCAGTCCCCTCGGTGGATTTTCCGGTGAAGTTCACGTTGCGTCTTCCCCGCTTCCTGAATGCGCTCCACCTGCATATGATTCTTGTGAGCTTTAATTTTGCCTACGCCAGCACAATCCCTGCGGCCCACCTATACTTTTCCTCTCCCCTTGCATGTATCATTAGGCCATGGCGCACATCTTGTGTTGTTTCCGGTTTGTATGGCATTTGATACTCTGGCGTGCCATGATTGTCCTTTTCGGTTTCCAGGCTCTTTCGTTCGCCGTTTTCTTCGAAAGACACTCCCCTGCAATTCCCTTTTATCCATCATTTTAACCAGTTTTCCCCTACGAGTGAGTGGTACCGCCCCCCACTCCTCCGCATTTCCCCCCCGTTTTGATTAGGTTTTAGTAGTCGCCCCCTGTTTTAGTCACGCGCGTAAACTTTTTTTTCTCCTCGAGCCTTTTGTTGTCCCACGACACAATAACCTGTTCTCGCCCCACCCGCCCCTTTTCCCGATCTCACCGAGGGCCCCGTTCCAGACTTTTCTTGGCGCTGCCCGTTCGATAAGTTGTTGCTATTTCCTTCATCTGTCGTGCGCCCGTTTCACACATATCTCGTTCGCCCGCTCTCGTGTTTTTTCCTCTGACGGTTAGACTCGCTTTTCCCATTAAACAGTGCCGCCTACTATACAGGTCCCTTAGTGATCTCGTACACGCTCCTCTGTTCCGCCAGTTCTCCACCACGCTGCAGGCACCCATTTTTCCCGTCAGGTTAATTTGTGGACCATTGTTATTATGCGTTGTGTCCCCCGTCCTTTTTTTCCTACCGCAGTCGCGATCTTTAAGAGTCTCGGGATCTTTGCACTCCTTCTTAGACTGTTTCACCTTACTTACCATCCACGGGTCCCTTTAGCTCAAAATTCGTCGTTTTTTTTTTGATTTTTATGTTTTCTATCCAGAACAGGGTTGGCCTAACTCAGCGCCCTGGTCCAGAACCATGTTCCTTTTCCACCCGCAGCCTGAGACATCTTTCTCGCAGTCCATGTTCGTGTGCTAAACCCTTGGTCAGGACGTTTGTTCGCCGGTAGCGTTTTCTCCAAGCGGTTTTGTATGAAGAAGGAGAAGCTGTCTCCCGTCTTGCTTCGGTCGCCGCCGCGAAGGGGGTAATGATCTGGTGCTCTTGCGTACAGGCTTCCTTCCGTGATAGATATAGATTCAGCCTCTGGGGGTTTTATATGCTCGTATCGTTCCCCCCTGAGTCCAGTGTATTCTGTCTCTGGTTCGTTTAACCCGATGACGAACCGCCCCCCCCCCGTTCGCGTTCTAAGCCCCCTTGCTTTTTTTTTTTGGCAAGACGTGAGAGTCGTACGAGGCCCCGGTTACGTCTCGCCCTACGCTTTTGCTTTTCTTCGGTCAGTGCGTGTCACCAGAGGGACCTGCCTCGGCAACCCGCATCCCATTTCCCCTCTTTAATTGCAGCGTCTCCTGTTCGTCCTACAGGTCTCTGTCACGCTTCGCGGATACGCCTGTCTGCCGGAAGCGTTGTAGTCCGAGAGAGTGTTCCCCCTTGCTGCCGCTCGCGCGCCTCCCTTTCTGCGTCTCTAATATGTTCTTCGTCGGTTATCGCAATCTTCTCTTTTCTTACATCTTTTTTTGTTGTGTTATCATTTTTTTCCACGGCTCCTTCATTGACGCGTTGTTATATCTCGATGTGTTTACGGCGGCCCACGACTTCCTGCTTTGTGTTTTTCTCGGTTTTTTACAACGTCGCGCCCGGTTCCTTCCTGTCCCGACGAGTCGATTTTCGTCGATGACCGAGTTCTCTTCTACCTGTTTTTTTTTCTCGGGACAGTTTCCGGGTGCCGTTTCTGACCGGTAGATAGCACGTTAGTCCTCTGGCGGAGTTCTGTTGCCCAGGCCGCCCCCCTCTTGTACGTCGCTCCACTCATATCTCCTCTCCCGGCGTCGTAGATTGCCCTTTTGCGTTCGTCCATCAGCACCTTCCTTCTTTTCTTTTTAGTTGTTTCGATGTGTATGCGAGTCGTCTCTCTCCTAATTTGCAATCCCCCCTGATCGTTCCCGGCGATTTACGAGTTTCAGCAGTCCGAATTCCACCCATCACCTTTTTTTGAGGGTGTATCCTTCGTCACGGACCTTTTTATCTTTCCAGGCTCGTTTCTTCTCTAGTTTCTTTGTTTGACCAGCGGGTCGCCTTGACGTTGGGATTGAGCGTTGTATTTTTTCTTTGCAGGGCGTAGTGTATGGCCCTGTGTCAACTGTGTGGTGCTTCTTCCATGTTATTCACGTCCACGGTCGCGGTCTCTTCTGCCTTAAACGCGATGCATGGGTTTTGATTTTGCTTTGTTCTGTTCTCCCTAGATGGACTGGTCCCCCTTTTTTCCGATAGATCTGTGCTCCCTCCTCCTTGGTTGGTGAGAGTGCATTGAGAACAATGACGCACTTGCATGGTACAAGTTCGTGCTTCCCGGTCGGACGTTAGACTCCCTTCTTTACCTATGTGGCCGGTTTTTTGTTATGAGAACCAACGCTTTCGGGGCATGGGCCGGGTTCTTTCAGCAAATGTCCAAGTCTTTGCGCTCCTTCGGTGTCTGGGGTCTTTACGAGTATCCTACGTATGCGTCCCCTATTCCTGCCTAATTTTTCTTTTTTTTCGTCTTCGTCAACGCGTAGTGAACGCCAGTCTTCCCTCTCACATTCTGTACCTTTTTCGTTTCATAGATATGCTATACCTTTTCATTGAATTTTATTGCAGGGGCCATTTTGAGACATGTTTATGGCTGCAGCTTTAATAACGGACGTACTCCGTCTTTTGTTTAGTCTCAAGATCCTCTTGCTCTTCGGTGGTTTTAGACGCTGCGCTTGTTTCACGCTTCCTCATTTTTTTGTTTGAGTTCTGCATTCACCCACGTTTCTGCCTTAGCTGTGCGGGCTCATGATTCCTTTCCATTGTTTTCGGCTGGACGCCGCGCTTCGAGTTCTTGGTGCCTGGCTGTGGGCTTGGCGATCTGTTGATGCGATTGTTAATGTGATGTTTCTTTTTTCTAGCATGTAATGTGAATATGGACCGGATTTCGCCCTCTTTTTCCCCCCTGTGAGGGCGTCTCCGCCTGAACGAGTATGTTTGGTGCTAAGTTTTTGTCTTTCGCCTAATAGATGACGATGCTTCCGTTGTCTATATGTCGCTTTTGATTTTTTTTTATGATGTTTATTTTCGGTCACGGCAAACAAGATTTTTCCCGAGCGCGTTCCCCTCATATTTTGAATTTCTACGGTGCCTTTTGAGATGTCGTTCGGCTTTTAGTGTACGGGGCATTGAAGGTCCTCCCGAAGTTCTCCCCTGACTCGTCCTCGTTTAGCCTGCGTTCGTCGGTGATGATACGAAGGCTTTTGTCCGAGTTTTCTTAGTGCTTCTTTTTTCTTTTCTATGATCGCGCTGGCGTTGGCGCGACAAGTTGAGATTCCTCGTTTCCCCTCCTCTTGTTGACCTTTTTTGGTTTCTGCAGTTTTTTGAAGACTAGAGGATGTGTTCTAGCATGTTAACCCTTTTCATTTAGTATTTTATTTCCCTGGGTTAATGGAGAGTTTTTTCGGCTTTTTTTGGTCACTTTCCTTTTTGTTTGGATTTTTTCCTTAGGTTGTAACGCCCTTCAAAAGAGCGAGAACAATCCTTTGCCTCTATCAGCGACCCTTTCTTTCTGGATCCACTACTCGATGTCCGACACGCTCTGAGGCTGGTGGCCCCTCCTCTGTCCGCTGGTTTCCCGCGCTCTTTTATCTTTCGCTGTGTGGTCCCGGTCCATCTTTGTACTCGATTGCTTCCCGTCTTCCGCTGGTTTGGGCTATCCACTTTTTTTGCTTATCTCGTTGATTGGTCGTTGGCCTCTCTTCGTGTTTTTTTTGAGCGACGCCCTGTGCTTAACGATAGCGGTAATAGAATCTTCCTTTCCCCCGTTGTTTTTATCTTCGTTTCGTCATCTCTTGCTTTTTGACTTACTGAGCTTTTTTTAGGATAATTCCTACCAGGCCACCGCCACTCCTCTTAGACGACGCTTCTTCAGAAGCTCGCGCCCCCCTCCCCTTACCTCGTCGCGCCTAAAGGTACCTATAACCCGGCTTTCCGAGTGTTCCACGCCCTCAAGTTTCACGTCACTCGCCTTGCCGATATAATCTGAGAGTCTAGCCACGCAGCAGGATTACCTTTGAGTGGCATTTTCCTTAGGAGTCGGTTTACCCAGCTTTTTTCAGTCGCTTCGGAATCTTCAGTTTTGTGGTCTGCCGCTTTCCCGGGCGTGACAGATTCCCAGGCCCGGGCGGGGCTCTCTCCGAGTCGTTCCCACAACTTTTTTTTTCCCATCCCAGCCTTTTTCGTTATTGCGCGAGACCCTCTGTAATAGTCTCTCAGACATTATGAGCATGCATGGCTGCATAATTTCTGTCCACCCAGAGCTAGGCCATCGTCTGGTCCTTCCCCAGCAATTTTTTTTCAGTCATATTCATCTCGATGAGCGTTAAATATTCCTTTTTCTCTTCCACTGATCTGCCAGAGACTCGCTGATCCCCTCCGTCCTTAGATTTAGAATCTTGCCCCGGTTCGAGCGGTCTCTGTCCCTGAGTACCAACGCCCTTTTGACCACTCACCCCCGTTTTGCCTCCGACGCGATGCAGTTCTTGCTTTTTCGGTGGGCGCTGTGGTGTTTTCGTCCTTGCTCTTTTTCGCATTTTTTAGGCGACCGAGGCAGTTCTGAGTCGAATTCGCTCGATTGTTTTTGCTGAGTTCGTTTCCCCCTACTCTATTTCTTCTCGCAGAGCTCGTGTTCTTGGGACGCTTTCGTCCGGCTGTTCGTAGATCTTCCTAATACAGCACTTGCTTCGTTCCACTGCGGCCCCTTGTTTCGACCTATCCTAGTGCTCAGCTGCCCTACGTTCCTTCACGCCTTCTTTCTTTGCCCGACAACATCCAGTTGACAGACCTTAATGCACTCAATTTTCTTCTTAGCTTTTTCTGCCTTCGCAGCAGTGACTGCGCGTCATTATGAAACCATCGAATGTTGTACACGTTGGTGTTTCCCCTGCTCTGTGTCCCACATTTCATGTACCACTTGAGAAGCTCCGAGGGAATGCAACCCTTTGTTTTAGCAGGTTTGGGCCCGTGTTCCTCCCTGAGTCCGTTTCTTTTCTTCTTTCGACAATCTTGTGTAGGTCTCAGCGCTGTACACGGAGAAGGACTGGAAACGTAGGTCCGTTGAGAGTTTGTAAGGGG
>Ga0179593_1392752_pt1 | contig 12679 bp, 14 predicted proteins | sample CZODoug2_1_08_16_FD_185931 | JGI IMG/M metagenome (GOLD analysis project Ga0179593, IMG submission 185931) | Vadose zone soil fungal communities from Angelo Coast Range Reserve, California, USA - CZODoug2_1_08_16fungal (PacBio error correction) | ecosystem: Environmental > Terrestrial > Soil >... | reverse complement strand
AGCAAAGGAATCGCCGGGCCCTTTTCTTTTCCAATTTAATCTTCCTTCCCCTCTCCCCTTCGACTGCGCTATTTGAACACTCGTTCATGCCCCAGAAAATACTACATTTTTTCCTTTTGTACTCGAAGCAGACATAATCTCTAGAGATCTTTAATAGATGATGACCATCTTTTATTGCGCTTTTCGTGCTCCTCTATGGTGATTTTGGTTTACTCCCACTTTTGAGGGGCTGGTGGTCCGTCTTATTTACATGAGACCTCCCCTCTTTTTCACCATTTTATACCGTGAAACCAATGCGACGTCTTGCATCTCTTCGATTTGCTCTCCACCGAGAAAACTCTTATCTTCTGACTGTTCGTCTCTGATCGTTGCTTCGCCCCTTCCCAGCATTCGTCTATGCGTTCCCTTATGGGCTAAAAAAGAGTGCCCCAACTCCAGGTTTTTTTTTTTCCTCCCCGTTCTTATACGGCCAATACCTGAATCTGAACCGACGTTCCTTGGCCATATCCCCCCCCCAATTGTGCTACCCTTCTACCACCTTATATTGAGAAACGATTGAGTAAATCGCGAAACGGATTGCATATTGTGGGCCAATTTTCACTCTCCTTCCCCCTTTCCACGTGTCCTGAGTGATACGCGAAACATGGTACAAGCCTCTTTTCTACTGTTTTCTCGCTTTTTTTCATCATCTTGTGGCTTCCCTCCTATTTCCTTCCTATCCAGGGGATATCGTGTACGGCGGATACAGAAGAAAACCACCCCCCCCAACTACTTTGGTTTTTTTTTTTGGTCTCCCCGTCCCCCTATTCGTAAAGAAAAGAAACCCCTAGGTCCCCTTCGAACTTCTCATCCCCCCCGAATGGTCTTGTTTTTCTTTTTTTCTCTTTTCGACAACACTTCCGCCTTCGTTTCGTTGAGGACTTTCTTCCCCTCCCTCATCCCGCTGCGTACTCAGGAATGTTCCCCCTGCCCGTCCGTCGAATTAGGTTCCTTTTTTTTAACACTTTCTTTCTTTTATATAAGGACTCCTCTGTAGTTTTACACTTTCCTTAACATCAAATCTATTTCCTCCACACTTGTCAAGACTTCATGAGGTCTCCCCCCCGCCGACTCTCCCCTTTTTGGCGATCTGAGAACCTGTGATTCCCTTATTCTGGTCACAGCTGTTTCCCTACATCAGTTTTTAATCGAGTTGCATTTTTCCTAGGATAATACACTGATATCTTGCTTCCCCAAGGCGGGGGTTTCACCCCTATTCTTCCTCTTCTCTGATGCGTTTGGTATAAAACGGATCGGAGAGGTTTCTTCTTCCCCCTCCCCCTTTTGAGTGTTGGTTCGTCGCCGCCCCAGCATTGACAAAGATCCCGGCTTTACTTTGTGTAGATGACACCCTTTTTCCCACAGACCTCTTGACTAGAGAATTTTACCCCCCCGATCCGGTCGCAACCACCTCTACTTTCGCTGGACTCAAGCCCCCCTAAAATATACAGATGAAAGTAGTCTCCCAAATTCCTCTTTTCCGTGGTTGTAGATGTCGGTGGGACTGGGTTTTGGTCAACCTTCCCCGTCCAAACCGCTGGATTTTTCCTATGTGTTTTTTTTTTTCGTCTTTTTTCCCCCTTCGGGATCCTCCGTCAAGCGTATCCTTCTATTATCAGGTGCTTTCCTCTGGGTTCGATTCAGTCGAGCTCACCGATGTCCACCTAACGGAAAAGCGACTCAACGACTTTGGGATTTTCTATGTTTTTCCCTTTTTCCGAATGTCTCTTGGAAGAAGTTCGGGTGATGATCTTTGCTCTGCCTGCCTCCGATTCCCCTAGTGTTCTTCTCTTCTCCCGTTTGCGGACTTTGTTGTTTTAATTTATTCCTTCCCTCGTTCACTCTTATGTTGAATAAGTACCCCCTTATTCATACACCTTTGCGGAATGAAAGGAGGTGATTACTTTTCTACTTCTTTTTTTTCATGAGTTGGGGCGAGAAAGAATGCTCCACACCACTCATTTTCTTTTTTATACTTATCTCTTTCCTCCTCTCAATCCCAATACTTTAGCAATTTTTTCTTTTTGCGGACTTTCCTGTGTATGATCAAAAATTTTTTTTTTTTCGGTTGCTATTCCTTCACCCTCTTGAAGAATTTAGTTGAGTAGTCTCGATCAGTTCTTACCGAATGTTTTGTCAAAAAAAGTACTTAGTTTCGCACCTTCCTGCCCCAACCGGCCCTACTTGTTTTCCTTTCCCTCCCCGGACCAACCCCCTTTAGTTGAGAGAAGGGGCTTCCCCCAATTTGTGGACTTGTCCTGTCTTAGGACTCTTGTGCGAACTTGTCCGAAGGGAGTATCAAGCTCGGCATGTCCCCCCGTTAATTGTCTACAACGACGGCATTACACGGCCTTCTAAACCAGAGCCCTCTCTGTCTTTCTTTCTCTTCCAATCCTTTTGTAACGCGATGCTTTTGACCGGCAGTCATTTTCACTTGTGGCCTGCGGCTTATCCCGATTCCCTTCTGGTGGGAGCAGTTCCCGGTTTGTAAACTTTTCTCGCCACCCCATGTGATGACGCCAACCTCTTTTTTCATCTCTTTCTCTTCTTTTTTTTCAACAGATCCAGATGTTTATCTGTGACTTTTACTTTTTACCCAAATAGTTTTTCTTGGTGCATTTCCCCCCCCCCCCCCCCCTGCACGCTGCTGAAAATTTTTTTCTATATTAACTTGTTTCTAGTTCCCCTCTTTCTTCGCACTCTTTTCCAATTGGCTTCCTTTCCTCTGCCCCGGTTTCTTTTTCTGACATACGGCTGGATAGCCCTCTTGCCTGTGTTGATTCGTCCGCACCCTTGTTGAAAGTAGGTAAGAAAAACGTCACAACCCACAAGCGGTCTCCCTTGGGATTCGTTCCCCGCCTTGCCTTTCATCAATGCGGTGTCCCACCGCTTCGGTTTCGATTCACTTTAGTTTATTTTTCTCCCTTCCTCCTTTTGTTGTGATCTATTGCAATTTTTCTCATCTAAGCTGTTTGAAACTATCTGGGAATTTGTTGAGGCCCTTTCACCGGCCCCCTTTTTTCCTCTCTCTTCCCAAAAGGGCAGCGCACCGATTGTTCTGGACTTCTTCTCTCCTCCTTCCCCACCTTTCTTGGGTACTTATCAAACCCTTTTTCACACTCTTTTTTATAGCGAGTCATATCGTCTTACAAGTATGAATGGCAGAGTAGATTGCCCCCCTGCATTGTTGCTATTCGTGGCAAGATGTTCCCCCCTCTTTTTTTCCCTCCCAGCCGGAAGATACGTTTACAATTTCAGGCCGGACGGCGTGCCGGTTTCAAACTGGTTTAATGACCTACCAGATTCCCCGCCTATTTCTACATTCACCAATCTGGATTTTTTCTCTTCCCTAAGTTGTCCTTTTTGCGTCTCCCCCCCTTTTTTTTTTCTCGATTGATTCCCCCCTCTATGCGTCTACCAGTCGACTACCTAGGTATTTTCAGTCGCCCTTCAATTTTACCGCTCCCGCACCCTCTCTGGTTGCCTCTGTTTCTATTGCATGCGCGATAGTTCGATCGTCCCATAAACAACCATGGCATGCTCGTCTGACACTCCTTTTTTTTTCTTACTGTCCAGTTCGCAAATAATCCTCCCCGATTCCGTCATTCACCGGGCTTGCACCCCTTTTGTCCAAACCCCGTGCCCCTTACACTTATCTTTGTTGTCGTGTTTTCTAGTTCCCCGAACGGACTCTGCCTGATGACGGTGCTCACCCTATTTTGTGTTCCAAAAAAAGTAGGCAAAACTTCGTCTCTGGAATGTCGCCACTCCCTAGCTTCGACGACTTTCTCTCTACCACAGCAACTCGTTTGCTCATACCAGGCTCTCAGTCCCTTCCCAGTGCTTCCCGTCTGGAGGAATCATCTTCTGTTTTCCTGCCAAGGCTCTCCCTACGCGTCCTATTGTATGCGCACGTATTTCCGACATCCCAATAGCACAGTGCATATCCTCCTCTCCATCCTGTGAGTTGTTTTTCCTTGGGTGGTTGTCCATCCCCTTTTTAATTTTTTTTAGACTAGTCTTGCGCGTCCCAGCGTAATACATCCCTTTCCCATCTCCCTCTCATATCCCTTTTTCGGATGGTTGCTCAGACATAGTACCCCTTCTAGTCAGCGCTGACCCTCCCCTGTCTATCCTCCGTTTTTTTGTTTAATTGCTTTTAGTAGAAAGAGTTCCTCGGTATCCAGAATCCCCGTTCTTCCCGCCCTCTAGCCAAAGGACCTGTACGCTGCCGTTCCCCTTCCCTGGGACATGTGTTTCTCCTTCCACAACATCACATTTTGTCGATATTTCGGGGGCGAGGATTTCCTTCACACTCCTTTGACGTCGTCCGGAAGCTTTGTATCGGCTGCCCGAAGCTCTATTGACTTCTTCCCGCGCCCTGCTGTCTTCGTAGCTGTGCCAGAAATTCTCGGTCTTTGCTCCCAAATTTTAATAGAGAAGATTCCCCCCGGCGACGTACACTCTGTTTGTCGCCGTTGACTAGAAACCTTGCTACGTAATACTTTGTCCCCCAAATCAAGCGAATGACGACCTACGTCTCCCCCCGAGTGCCCAGGAAAAGGAGATATTTATGTCAGTACCTTCGGCAACTTTCCCGAATCCCTGATGTACGACCCAAACCCCCGTCATTTAGCTGATCCACACCTGTTCACCGGTTCCCTCTCCCCACTGGAGAAGTCGGCTCCCACCCTGCCGCTCGATCCAAGTTTTCGGTATTTTCTTTGGTTACCTCAATTGGTTCCCTTACCTGCGCGTCCATAGTTTAAAGAAAGAATGACGACAATAATTCCCCGGCCAGTTGGGTAGGCTCTATGGTTTTCTCCTTTATTGATACGGCTCTCGCCCCCGACCCCATTGGTACCTGATGCTCTCCCACCATACTTTTCCGGGATGTCTGCAGTGAGTTTTCCTTCAAGGTTCCCCCCTTATGATTTCTTCTTTTCGATAGGTCTCTCATTTCTAAACTGTAGTTGTTGGTTTTTTTTAGCGTACGGATACCCCGGTTGCTCGTCCATGGTCATCCAGTCAAAGCTGTGTTTGCTCTAAGGCCTGCACAAGTTTTTGCCCCCTGAGAGGATAAAACATCTGTTGCGACCTTCCCCCCCTTTGCCCCCCTCGTCAAAGCAGTCTTTTGACCATTCCACAGCGTTTCTCAATAGATTCCCAGGGTTCCTGTTATAACTAGTGTTTTTCTTCCCGCTGTAGTATTTCTTTTTTGAGTATTGAAGTAGTTACGCTGGACCCACCCCCGACTTTTTTCTTTTTTTTTCCCAAAACACGAAGCCCCTCCTTTTCTCTCTTCTTGGTCATTCACTATCGCTCGCCGCTACCTCCCCATCGAGTCTTTTTGGGTACTACCTCCCATTAGAATTCAATCTTTTCTTTCCCCCTTCCAGTCTCCATTTTACGTAGACTTTTTTTCATCGGATGGATCGCTTTAGTTAAATGAACGTCCTCCCCCCCAATTTTTTTTTTTTTCCCCCACCCATGGGCTCACCCCTATCTTTCCACCTCAAAATACTTTGAACTCTCAGCTAGTAATTGTCCGCAGGATCGCATCTGAGATTTTATTCGTCGATTAACAACTCCAAACTTTTCTGATATTATTCTTTGTGAAGTCATAGCGACCCTGGTATTGTCTTCTTTATTCTAGTTTTCCCTTCTGTGACCGATGTTTGTGCAGTTCATTGAGCTTTCCTCTCTTCATTTATCCACCTCTAGATAGAAGCTCAAGATCGATGACTTCCTATTGTTTCCCATTCCCCCTAAGACGTTCGAAACGCGCTCCTTGCCTCCTTTAACGCGGGCAGCAAGTCACAGCCCTCAAACTTGGCTTTTTAACGTTCTGACCATACTTCAGCCTGAGATTCGCTTGTTATCCTGAGTTGCCAATTCTGTATGCGAAGTGTCAGGCGCATCTATGTGATTGGCCAAACCAATTTGCGTTTGACTAAGGACGTTAGAAAATTCCCCGCTTTTACATTCCCATTCGATATACAGTCTGACCCCGCGCATTTTTCCATATCCTGTCTCGATCCTCTCCCCCCCCCTTCCTAACCTCTGTTCTGGCTTTGATGATATGATGTACGCGCTTGGACCTCCTTCGACTAGGGCGGGTCCTCGTGTAGCTGACCCCATGAAAAACAGACTCCATTATTTTTTTTTTTTTTTTTGGTGTTGCGTAAGTTTCGATACCCCTCGAGATGAACCTGACCGGTACTAGGGACCCAATACCAACACTAGTGATCTACCATTCATAACAACACTTGTTATCTCTGAGAACACCGCTGTTGAGTATCCTCGATGCGAAGACTTTTTATGGGACTATTGGGCCCCAATGGTCCTTCCTCCCCCCCTCTCCTGTCTTTTTTTTGAGAAATTACAACTTTGCTTGCGACCTGGTTAGATCACTTTTTTGCAGTGGATGAACGTAATGCGATGGGTTCTCTTGGACTTGCGGGATAAACGAATAGGAAGCCCAACTCCCCCACACCCCCCTAGGAAGGTAGCCCGGCTTCCGTATTCTCCCTCCCAATTGAAAACCATGAGGTTTTAACTTTTGAAATCAGCTCTGCAGACATCACGAAGGAGGGGTTCGGTCTCTTCTCGGTCAAAGAGTTTTTGGTCGACGCCGACAGAACTTTCAAGAGCTAGACAGGAAGTGTCCCTGTTTATCTTTTTTTTAGGTCTCGGAATTTATGTCGTGGGTATCCTGTTCTCTCTTCGGAGCAACACTTAGAACCCATATCCGACACGCGGGGATCGACTCGAGTTTTGTGGAAAAGCGCCCTTAAATTTTGTTTCTCCCTTTCGTCACCGTTGAGATGCATAACCGCCGGTTGATCTTTCTTCTCACTGGTTTGTCCCAGTACCATCAGTTGTTCCGCGGAATGGTTTGTGCCTTTCCCTTGACAGAAGAGGTATGCAAAGATGTCACTGATGTCCCCCCCCCCGGCGTCTTTAGGTAATGCTTGTTTTGGGTCCTCCCCCTTCTTTCCGGGAGATTTTCTCTGGCGCCCCCCCGCGTGCTTGGGAGCCTTTTTTCTTCATTCTAAAGTGCCTGTTAAGGTTGGCGCATCCACCGGTTGACCGACCAATTTACACCCTCGGGCCCCAAAACATCATCGCGGGACCAGCGACCCCTCTCCTCGGGCACAACCAGCCGTTCTGGGTCCTGCTTGCGGTGTTGCAATCCTTCCCCATTAACTTGAAATTACGTGTTTTCGGGGCCCTTCTGGCGGATCTCGCCCCCCATATCTACTCTTTGTGTCTCCTGGGGTCCTATTACCGATTGACCCACTTCTTAGAAAATTGTTCCAAAAGCTGCGCTCTGAGTTCCCGGTTTCTTTCCGAATTCTCTCTTTGAGTCCGGATTGATCTGCTGAGATTCTTCCCTTAGTTGTCGTGGATCTTCTCGGAGTCGGAGTTGTCGTTTACGCTTGACAGTCCTCGCGCTCTGTCAAGTAACCCCCCCATTGGAAGGGGAATTAACCCAAGCTTCGCCATCAAAGGATTCTTTGGTCTTTGGACGTAAGGCTGTTTTCCTCGCTACATCGAGCTGTACCAAAGCATGATTATCCCTTTGCTTTCCTGAATCCTGCGATTGCGGTCCCCTCACTTTCATGACGTCTTCCTTGCACGGCTGGGAAGCGCCCCGAGTTTTCTGATGGTGTCAGGGTCAGCGAGGAGGTGTGACTCCCCCCCCCCTTCTTCCTTTGGAGAAGTCCGAACAATTCACGCGGATTTGGAACCCCCCACTACCGACGTTTCGACGTCAGCCACTCTAATGAGCTGCGCGTTTAATTTAAGAAAAGGGTACACCCTTCTTTCTAAGTGTCTTGGCAGACAGACGTGATTGTCCCCCCCCCCTTTGGCACTACTGGTCCCACCCTTCGGTAGACTTCCCCTTCTACTTAAGACAGCCGGTGGCCACAGCCCCCCGTGAGCATTGCCATGGTTCCTTACGATTTCTTTCTCGCGCATGTTCATCCCCCCTCTCTTGAGTTGTAGCGGAAAGTACTTGGAAACCCGAGGGAGGCGTCCATACTCTTTTTTATTCTACAAGATTTGAGGAGAGAATCCATATCGCCAAAAACATTCTCTAATCATATCCCTCTCCGCCTTATTTCTCGCGAAAGACCATTCGGTACCCTTTCTTGCCTTTTTGTACAGAAAGAGTTCTTTTTAATTTCACCCCCACTTTCCCTGCACGACGTCCCTGGGTTCTTTTTTTCTTTTTTGAACAATTTTGGTTTCGTATCTGGTTCCCTGGAAACCAGCTTTGATTCTCCTTCCTAAGGAGCACACTTCTTTTCCTGACCCGACTCTGACATTTCATCCCCAACGAATGACATCGGCCCCTCCCTTCTTTGGTTTTCCGGATGAACCCCAAGTGATTGCGTATTCTTGCCCTCCAGTCCCCAAGGACCCAATGCTTGTGTTTGTCCGAGATCGTTCAAAGCCTTGCTTTTTTCACTCATCACAAGTTTTAATCTTCGAATCCCCCTTTTAGTTATGGCCTTTTATTCCCTCTTTGTTGTTGTAGTAGACGCATCTAATCTTTTCGAAACTATGCGTGGGCCCCCCCCCCCAAAGCAAAAGGCCCCGGGATTGAACTGCTCTCTCCCACACCTCGGCCCGATTGTTCCTTTTTGGACGGGTTTTATACGTACCCCATTTTGTCAGCACCACCTCTTTTTTTCTATTTTTGACACTTCCTGGGAAGAGCCCAGTTTAGTGTGACCTCTTCGATTTCTGCCCTCCCACTTCTTCGTCCAGCAGGGCAAGCTCCTGCACCACTATTTTTCCGTCCGGTGTTGGTTACCTGGTTTACCCTCAACCACTCACAGATATTTGACAATATCACCCGTCAACAAGATACCTTGTCTTATCCTTTTGTCGTCCGGGTGGGCGTCCCTCCCCCCCCTGTTGGAGTTAAACCCCGCTCGGCTCCCCCACCCCTTTGAATCGATCAGCTCCCCTTTTTTTTGGTTTTCCAGAGACCGTCCCCTGTAATTTCCGCTCCCTCTCCAGCTTTTTGATAGTTTGCCGCATGCCCCGATCTATCGATAGTTCCTAAAGGCGAAATGGCAGCTTAGCTTCCCTATTGGCCATTACGTGCATCGCAATCTCTCCTCATCCCGATTCAGTCCACCCGGCTTGCCAACTTTTTTTTTAACAACCCAACACTCCCTGTTGCTGGGTCTTTTACCCAGTAAAACCTTCTTTGAAGGCTTTCGACCCTCTCGTTGTATTAAACTTCGTTCACTTGCCCTGTCGAAGTGCGAAACGGATTGCGACTTTGCAGTCCTCTGCAAGGCCGGCCCACTGTTTCTCCCCGCCGGCTTTCTCCCCTTCCTCAAGTGTGCCCCTCTTGGGGTTAATAGCTGACGGACCCGTCCAGCTTTGAACGCTCGATGTCGTCCTTTTCTTTGACTACATGACCCCAGACGTCAACAGGTCGCAATAAATCCTCCTTATCGCAGTGTCCTTCCTTCAACTGGCCCCTACTTGTTATTTCTCTTTCCTTGTCCATTTAAATCTTAAAAAAAAATTTCCCAGACTCACCGGCTCCCTATCTACACTTTCCTCTTTCTGCGCCTCTTCAGCCTCATGCTCTCCTCGGACTCATTTCTTCAGGACTGCACACGGGATAGATCAAAAATAAGATGAGAACTTTTCCCCCAGTGTCGCCCCGATTTCTCCGGTATCTCGACTTCAAAGAGGCTAATCTTCTAACAGGGCGGACCCTTCTAGCATCCGACATTTTCTGAGAACCACCCAGTTACCACGTATTCGAATGCTCTTCTGCCCGCCCACCGCACCTCCTGAAGCACCTGCTGCCTTTTGCCTAGTTTTGCACCCCCAACTCTTGATTACCATCTGAAATTTTTTGGAGTCTACAAGCCCAATTCTTCTCGTCCGCTAGTTACTTGGCTGACGACACCCATTCAAGCCGAGCTGCAGTCCCGCGAAGAGCCGATCAAAAGGCCACGTCTCCTCTATGTTTTGCCCCCAAAATATAGTATCTTGTAGCCCGAATCCCCCAAGCTTGCATGCCGTCCCCCACCCCCGTGCCTTCTTCCTCTCTCTTCCCTTCTTTTTTAACCCTACCGCCCAATCAAATGGGTCTCACAAAAAAAACGGCTTATATACCGAGATACACCCTTTTACTCCCTCCGTCCAAATTGATTCTGGCTCTGCTGTTGTCCACAACTCCTTCCCGTTCGATCCCGTGTGAGGTTTTTTTTCCGCCTTTGTTGCCGGGAACCGAGCGTAATTATAGTTTCCCAGACTATTTCTATCAATAATTCGCCGTAGGGCAGGTCCCTTTTTACAATCTTGTCGTAGTCAGATTCCTGCCGTTACGAAAGAAGGCTTTTTAAGTTTCACCGGTTCTTCGCCCCTCTTTTTGATGTTGCCTAGCTTGACTCCTTTCTTTTTTTTCGACTACGGAGCGTCCCCCCTCCGCTCATAAAAGGTAGGGTTATGAGTTCTACCTTATTCCCCCCGTTCTTTTAAACCGTTCATCAACTCGTTTTCCCCCCCAGGTCGCCCGTTTTCTGTCATAGTGCGGGATTCCCCCACTCAGGAGCTTCCTGTGCGATTCCACCCCCCCTCTTTCCTTTTTTTCGTTCTCCGGAATACTCCCAGCTTTCAATAGATGAACCTGTGAGTGGCCCCGTTTCTTTCCCCCTCTTCCGTAGGTTCCTCTTTCGTAGTATTTACGTATAGACCCCTTGTTAGCCCAACCAATGCTTTTTCTTTTTTTCACTAAAAAGACTCCTCTCCCTAATTATGTTTTTGTATGCCCTCAGCTCATGCTCCACGATACATCCCAAGCCCCTCTGTCTCGTTTTATGAAGTGCTTTCCCCGTGTTCTCATTTTTCACGGCTAGCGAAATTGTGAATCTGCCGCTCCCCTACGTGTCATTCCATCCTCAATTTGTCCCAATCACCCCTAGATGCTCCCTCATCGACCTCTTGTCCTCTCCGGCATCTAGCGAGTCTCTTCGCTTAAACACCGCAAATTTTTGGTGCATGTCCTTCTTCCCTCCTCCGGCCCTTCGATGGTTCTTACATTTTTTTTTCGGGACGATGTCGGCCTGCGTCTTTGGCTTTAATCTCTTTTCCTTCCTTGTGTTAGTTCCCGAAAGCTCAGGAATCCTCAGCCTCGGAGACCTTTTTTTCTCCCAGACTCGCCTCACTCGCCTTCCGCATCTTTGTGACACAATTTTTGCTGAAATAGCCCCGAAAAAGTTTGTTATCTCCGCGACCATACCAGCGACGACTATGCCTTCTCTTTCAAAGTGGTATTCTTTTGTCTTGAGCAGTATTTGTACCCTCCCAATTCGAGGTGAGGAAGGAGTTCCCAACCTAATCTTCATTCCGATATCCAAGAGTTTTTTCATCCTCTACCCTAACTTCACTGCCATTTATCGAATTTTGGTCTAACCTCGATTTTGATAGTGTCTACGATAGTGATTAAATCCTCCTCATCCGCTATGTGGGTCTATTGTATGTTTGAACAACGACTGCCCAAATGATTTTGGTTCAGGAGACTCTCTACTGACTATAGTTCCCTCCAGAAGGTAAGCTTGAAAGGCAACACACAGTGATATGATGTTTACCAACCGGTTCCTTCATTCCGAAACGCTCGTTTTCTCAGCCCGAGCGCAGACTCGGGCCTTTTGGCCAAAGGTCTCTCCTCCCCCCCTCCCTGAGTGCTCGCGAGAAGTTTTTTCTCATGGTTAGAGCACTCCTTTCCCTTTCTGCCGCTTCACCCCGGGATATCCTGTACTTGGTATTCCCCACGAAGCCCCCCCCCCTGAGCGGTTCTACGTATTCTCCCTCAGACCATGACTTAAATATCTGCTTGCGCCATCACATAATCGGGGGGTTAGTATTCACTCAGGAAAACCTATTTTCTTTTCGGAGATTTGACCCTCATTTCAAGAGAGATAATTACCCATGTCAGGGCCCTCTTCCTGAAGTATCTTAGGTAAATAATACTGCGTGCCCACTTCTTCGGCGTTCCACCCATATCCTTCACACGCCGTGGCTCCGACTCGGCTAAGGTTGTCCCCATTTCTCTTTTCTCACCCTGCAGTTCTTTCTACAGGTGACGCATCTTTTAGAATTCCTCTTTGTTGTGGTACTAGGTACCCGCCTTGTCTTTTAGTTGAGCAGTTGATGACATCTCCAGATTGCCTGTTTTGAATTCCGGGTTTATTGCCTCATGCGGTCATGGAGTTGGTTCTTCGGTATCTGGTTTAGTTCACCGTCCCGCCCCGGTGGGAGCGTTCGCAACGTCTCTTGCAAAGACGGATCATGTTGCCCCCGTAACCCGCTTACTTGACATTTTTCTTCACAGCTTGCCCCACTCATTTCAAATCTTAACGACTTCTGGGCAGACAGCTCTTTTCCCAGGCCGCTTGCCGGGACTTCTTCTCGTGGTCGTAACATCCTCTCAAACGACTCCCGCCTTTGCGTCGGTTGGCCCTTCCAAACGATGTATTCCCTCAGTACAGAGTCCTTTTTTTCTTCTGGGCTTTCTCCTTCACACTGGTGTAGGATTTCAGTCCTAGTAAAACGTAACACTCAGCGAACTATCTCCCACGTACTGCCTTTTGATTAT
>Ga0179593_1387971_pt1 | contig 12679 bp, 10 predicted proteins | sample CZODoug2_1_08_16_FD_185931 | JGI IMG/M metagenome (GOLD analysis project Ga0179593, IMG submission 185931) | Vadose zone soil fungal communities from Angelo Coast Range Reserve, California, USA - CZODoug2_1_08_16fungal (PacBio error correction) | ecosystem: Environmental > Terrestrial > Soil >... | reverse complement strand
TCGGTTAATTGCCCTTCGAAATCGACGTTCCCTCGAAGACTGTGCCCCACCTGGTTTTTTACGCACCTTTCCCTTATCGCGTTTTATTTTATAGCCCTCCGGAGATTTTTCCACCTGGCGTAAGGTTCTTGTTAGCCTCACTGCCCCCTCACATTCACGGTATCCCGCACCCGGTCTTCGCCGTGGCGGTCTCTTTCATTTCACCCACTTCTGCCGACTTTCATTACTGGATCAATTGGCAACTTTCGCTCCGATCTTACCCTGGCTGAATGCGGTCACTATAAGGTCCCCCCTGGCGACTCGGCTCTCCAGCGGGAAATTGGGCACAATTCATTTTCATAACCGGCTTTTTTCACTTGAATTCTTTACTCGCAGTTTTTTTCAGAGCTCCTCACCCATCCATTTCTGTCCCTATTTCAGAATTATCACCCCACCTCCCCCGGAGAGTTTCTCACCCTTGTATCTCTCAGGAGCCGCATACCTCGTCATTTTCCTTCGAACCAGTAATCGTTTACGGTTCTTTTGCTTAGGATAACATGCTTCCTGCGCTTCTCTTTATCTCTTCCCAAGATAGGAAATCGGATCGCAGGAACCGAATATGCCGAGCCTGTATAGATCCAGTTTGCCCATGCGTCCGTCCTCTGATATAAATCGGCAGTGGCGTGGCGGTGCGAACCCCCCATCATTCTGTCTGCAGCGACCCCCATAGCCACGAGAATTGATTGTGCGGACCCCGTTTCCGAGCAGTTGGTGGAAGATTTTTTTGAGCCCCAAAGCTTGTGTCCCAAGTATACTTCGTTCTTCAAGCCTCCTATTTCTTGGCTCTGCTGTTTATTATCAGTCACATCGGTCCCGGTCCTTTTGCGCACACGGGGGGATCGTCAATTCCGCTTGCTTCTTAGACTAGCTTCAGCGTCATACAACTCCCTGCCCAGTTGATGTATGCTTCCCAATTCATGGCGACGAAATGCTGTTACCGGCCTTAGTTTTTTTTCCCCTGGTTTTCGACCATCTCTGCCCAGGAAACCGGTATCCCCGACCAGGTCGCGACTTCCCATATTCCTAGAAGATTGTGGCATAACACCCTGCACACTACGCGCACTGCACTCCGTTTCCGGCACCGGCTCCCCCAGCCCCGCTCGTATTTCCAACCTTTTTTTTTGGTTTCCCTCTTCCTTTAGTATCTCCCATTCCCTGAGAATAACGCGTGGCGATGATCATTTGACACCGTGACCAGCAGCCCAATTACGTTTCGCTACCTTGGCCCCCACCTCTTCTTCCTCCTGCCACTGCTTCTTCCTCTCATGAGTCCTCAGCGAACATTTTTTCCCTTTGGCTGGCGCTCTGAGGTCGGTCAGCAAAGGTAATGGGCAATGCTTGGATTACGCCCCCAGCCAGAACTTTCATCCCTCGCCCCTTTGATATCCACCCCCCCCATGTGAACACCCGCAGCGCCACTTCTTCTCGTTTCTTTTCATTACGTTTCTTAAACCCGTAGGCCACAGGAGCCCCTACTTCTTCTGCCGAGCATGATGGCGCATTCCCGCATCTTCCCCAGCCCCCTCTTTTTTTCTTGGTTAAGGTTTATTATAAGCGTCTCCCCTCCCCCTCCTTCGTGGTGGCTTTTAGTTCCTAAGTTTCCGCTTCCAGGAACTTGTCGTCGGCGATTCTCTCTGCCTTCATTTTATTTCTCTTCCTCGTCTAATGTCTCCGCCGTTTCCTCTTTCCAGGCACCCTCTCCTCTCCCTCGCGCGTTTTGACCCCCTTCTTTCTCGCGCTCTCGCTTTTTTGGGAAACGCTAGGTGTTTTAACCCTTTAGTCTTCCTTTTGAGGCACCCCGTTGCCGACGGTTTGCTCCTTTGCTCTTACTTGTTCCCTTAGCCTCATGTCCCAGACGTCTTCCAGCCCCCCTTGGACCCTCGCGCATACCTCGCCATTTTTCGTGACACGTCTCCTTCCCTTCGTAAACATATTTTTTAGTGGATCAGGGAGATTGGCGTGGTCTTCCCAGCGCACCCTTGGCTCCACACCCCTCACGGCGCACATTCTTTTCTCTCCTCCTTGTTGATAGCGTTCACTTGGCGTTTTTTGGCCTGGGATGGCCGGTTTGGTCCTCAGCGATTGCCCCCTTTTTGAGACCACAGCATCTTCCCCTGCTCCCTCGTCGTAGGTTGTTATGAATTTCCTTCGGACCTTTCCCGCATGGGATTCTTGGCTTTGTTGCCCATGGGGCTTTCCCTTTTATTGCTTTCTATATCTCCCCCCATCTGCCAACCGTCGGCCACTTTCCTCAACGGTCAGGCTACCTTTCCTTCACCAACCGCTCCGGAGGTCCTCTTGCCCGACGAGCCCCTCCCCCCCCTTCGCTCGATTTCTCGGGGATTCTGTTCTGTCTTTTTGTGTGTTGGCCAAATTTGCGATCGGCTTTCAGACCTGCTGATTCTGGTACTACATAATACGGTCATGCTCATCTGCATTCCGCATTGGCCCCCTGTTCCTTGTCCTCCTTGCACTCCTTTTTTTTCTGCACCTTTAAGGTTTTTGTTAGGTTCACTGACCAACCGAACAGGACATCGGCCTTGACTTGCCGCTTCTGGATGGCGCCAAGCTTTCCTCTTAGTTTTGCTTAGTTCCCTCCTTTCTTGTCCTTCGTCCTACGAGCCCCCCCCCCCTCCTCCTTTGGGTTTGTCTCGTCTTCTGTTGGTTTGTGCATTGTTTGCCGTTTGCACGGACAATCTGCTTTTTTTTGGTCATGTGTCCTCATTCCTTTTTTTCCCGTCCCCCTGACGCCCGCCCCCCTTCTCCTCCTTGTATGCTCTTGGAGATCTTTGGTCATTTTTTTTCGGGATTTTTTGGACCCAGGAAAGCCCCGTCGAATTGCGTTTGGTTCTTCCTTTGGGCAGTTCCTTCCCTCGCAATGAAGGACTGCTGCTCAATCTGTTAGGAGCCTATTCAGCGCCTGATGTCACCTAAACTGGTCCTACCGTCTGGTTTGTCTGGTTCCTTCAGTTTTGAACCTTTAATTATGTGTTTGGTTTCGGTTTTCTTCCCGCCCTCTCCTCGTCTCTTGTCTGAAGCTCTCTATTGGTATACTTTTTCGATTTTGCCATTTTTTGGTTGCTGTCTCCTTTCTCTAGAGAGGATCAGTATCTTCTCTCTTTCCTTCCAGTTCATAGTAACCCGCTTTGCTGCTTTGACGTTGCTGATGTAGCTTAGCCCTTTCAGCAGCTTAAGGCAATTTTGAGTCACCAAGGTCTCCTTGACCGATTCGCGAAGAGCCAGCCTCATCATAGGATGTTTCTTCTTTCCGTTCGCCCCCTACTTTGTGTGCGCCACTGCGTGATTTCGTTGAACCCCTAGCCCATCCTCGGCTCTTTTCACGTCTTAACCGCGATTGCATGTGGTACCTATGTTTGTTTTGTCTTTGCACCTCATATTTTTCGCAGACTAACTCCACTTCCTGCGTTCTATTCATAAATTGGAGTCGATTTTCCTAGTTTTTGCTCCAGCTATATTCTTATAGTCTGGGCTTTTCAGATCCGCGTTCCTGGGCTTTCCCCCTTGTCACCATGGTACGCGGGATCCCGAGCAAAATGAAGCGTGATTTTATCAGACACCCATTCACGAGCCTGGCTTGTACATCTTTTTAACTTCCCTTCGTATAAGAGCCCCTTAAGTGTGCTCACACTCTCTTCACTGTTTGTTATTTTTGTCCGTCGGATTTAGGGCGTGAAAACATAACCTTCCTTTGCGGAAGATCTGCACCTCGATGTACCTGAGTTTCAGTTTAGGCTTTTTGCATTTTTCCGATGTCCCCGCTTGACGTGTCCTGAGGTGAGCGGGGTTGCGTTACCTTGAACGCGATTTTTTTCACGTTTTGAATATCGTCATCTGTCCCTTTTGTTCTCACTTGCTTCTTCTCATCTTGTTTCCCCAGCTTCTGTGCATTGGACGGGCTGGTCTTGAGCTGTCCCCTTCTTTGAGTCCCCGTGAAGTTTCTTGTCGTCCCCCCCTCCCCTTCCTTGTTCTCTTAGAGTCCCGCCATATCTCCGAGCTCTCAGTTAATGGGTCGGAGAGTCAATGCTTCCCTCTCTTGATGCGGAGAGGTCGACGTTCCCATCCTTGGACTTTTCTACGAGTCTCCCTGCTGCTTCTTCTCTTCCTCTTCCTCTTTTTTTGTTCTGAGATCGCCGGCGTTTCTATCTCCATGCACATTTTTGCCGTCTCCCCTCCCTGCTGACCGCGACCCTGGGAGCTCCCAGGGCCCTTGCCGCACCCCTTTAAATTTCGGTCTTCTCACGCGTCTCTACCGGGTTCTTTTCCCTGTGCGGTTTTTCCGCAGGCAAGAATCCTTTTCCAAGACCATGCGGCCCCCCCTCTCCCCACCCGGACATCTTTCTGGTCTTCGTCTGCATTGGTCAACATGTACGTTCTGCCCCCCGCTTCGCCTTTTATCCTGTTCCATGGGACGATGTTGATCTTCCCACACGGGTCCAGCGCAATGCCTGGCACGATTCCCCCCCCCTTCCTCATACTCCGCTTCCGCGAACCCCAAGAATCACCTTTTTCCACCCGACCTGCCCGTCCTCCCGAAGGCTATCTATCCAATTCATGGCGTTCCCTCTCGATGCCCCCAAACGCCACTTCTTTTTTTGTGAGTTGACCCCTGAAGTGCTCTACTGATACGATCGCGAGTGAAATTCCGCCGACCCCGCCCCCCTTTGACATCGTGCCGGTGTTTTTTCGCTTATATTCCTCTGAGTTGGATTCCCGGTACCTTTTTACCACCTCTCCCGTACCTCTTAGACGTACTTTTGCACAACCGCAATACGCCGAGCGCATCTCGCTTTTGGCCAACTTTATTTCTTCCATAGGCTGATAGACTGGTAGTGGCTTGGAGGACTTTTAACACATCATCCTTTTTGCCGAGCCCCATTCCTTCCCACAAGAGACAGCGCGGTTGATCGTGAAATCTCCCTGATGGTGCGCTTAGAGACTCCCCAAGTTTTTCCCCACCGTCCTGGACGTGTGTATTCCAGCATTCATCTTATGGGTCTTCCCCATGGATCTTCGCGTTCAAAAAATTTTTTCGTCCTGGGCGCCTGTTAGCACCCTGAGGAGGTTCCCCCCCTTTGCGTGTGCTGGTTATGCCTTCGCGCGTAGCCCCGCAACTTTCCCTCTCCAGACCTACGGTCTGGAAATCTCCTGGCACTCCAAACAGATAGATTTCTGGTCTTTTTTACTGTTCGCCCCCCCGTTACACCACATTCTGCCATTATCTTTCTCCAGAAGCGAGCGACACTCGTCTCCTCCTTTTTACGTCTTTTGCAAACCTCCTGGACCAATTTCCCTCCACGTGGGTCGGCCAAAGATCCCAAGCACGCACGATCTACCCCCGTTTTCCGGTAGCTTTGAATAGTCTTTCCTCCTTCCTGCTTTAGCCTTCCTTCCTTTTTGTTATCATGATGCCGGTCCATGACACTCCCTTGCTAAGGTGATTTTCCTTGGCCAAACCTTTCCCCCTTCTCTCACGACGCTGACCCATTGCGCCCGATCGAATCGTAATTAGAGCGAGTCCCCGCGCCAATTATGTCCTTTTCTCGTGCTCTCTTTTATTAATGCCCCATTTCCTGGCCCCTCTTATTATGCCCGCCCCCAAATGGCAGATTCACTTTGCCTAACAGGCCTCAAACTGTCCCCCACCTCTGAATGTTCCCCTCCCCCTACTTAAGTCGACCACCCCCTTTTCTGCTTGCACCGCCCCCTGGCGGACACATTTCCCTACATTTAGCGGGCATGAGCGGCCGTTCCTTCGGAATCCCTGCCGATGTTGTTCAGTTTGATTTCAATTTCCGCGGGCACGTCGTTTCCTCCTTCTGGTTTCGTGACCAGTCTTTTGCTTTTTGCCAATTTGTGCGTTCTGGAGCTTGCGAGAGCATGACTTCTTGAGTACTATCATTTTGCAGGTCTACCTGCCCTCCGCGACGCTGTTCAGACCAGATCTCAATTCTCTTAAACCGTCGACTCAGGTTCAGTTAGAGCCCGAGTTTTCCTTGCGGTTTTTCCCCTGGAGTCTGACCGTCCCCCCCTTGAGGCACCGTTTTTTCGCCGTTTTTTCCCTTCTCCTGTTCGTAGCGCCGGAACGTGACTACTTGTAACCGCGGCCCTGAACCGACCGCCACTTACTCTCTTTCCGTTTCGTTTTGCTGACAGCAACTCCTCCTCTTTAGCAGGATTCGATATTTTCTTGGTCTCACGCGCCATCGCCAGGTCCGGCTCCCCCCTGTTAAGGCGTCGCTAATCTAATATTGTTTTAGAATCACTTGCGCCTTTTCCCGGTTTGGAGCCCTTCGCTTATGCGTTGAGACCAAGCCTCCCCTTCCCCCTCGCGTATGGTCTGGTACTTCTCCGTCCTCTTTCCCCTTCGCTGTGAGGCCTGGCGTCGTCGCCACTTTTTAGGGCAAGTAGTCTTTTGTTTATCGTCAATTCCGGTGATCACCCCTTCAGCACTCGGATTAACACCCGCTCATGAGGTCCTCTTGCTCGAGAGCCTACCTCTTTTCTATCCGTTTCAGCTCGTATGAGGATTTTCTTGCTTCCCCTCTTCCCGAGGTAACTTGAGGGACTAAATACGTCCCAGGTCCTCCGCTGGTCTTCCCTTGTCTTTGCGGGGGCAAAGTTTTCACCGATCGGCCCGCCTGAGTTTACGTTTGATCGTAGTTACTTGGCCCAACCCCCTCACAGTCCCCCTGGCTGGAATGGCCGTGCGGATGTCGCCATCATTTATGTCAGCTTTCGTGATACCGGGAGGTTTGAGGTGATTCTAGAACGATCCCCTCATTCAGGTTTTTTCGCTTTCGTGCATATGTTGTTGGTCCGGTCCTGCCTTTTCTGCCCGGAATCTGCTGGTGGGGCGTATTGGGTCCTCTTCCGACGTCCCTTCCTCCTCCTTAAAGTCCTACAGGTTGGCTGCGCCTCTTCCTTCCTCTGCCGTCGCCGCTTTGTCAGGCGTCGTGAATCGCTTTATTTACTGGCCGCTCACGTTACATTGCGGTGCTGGTTACTTTTGTCAGGCATCATCGCAAAACGCAACGGCCTTTTTTTCAATTTTTTTCTCCGTTTCTAACCACCTGGTTTTCAATTCGTGTTTTGGCGCTCCCGGTTCTACCCCGGGTTGGACACTTATCCTTTGTGCAGTTGCGGGATGCCAGCTTCCCAGCCCTCGCTCGTATTCGTAGACCGGTCTTGTATTTTGACTTAGTAATGTCCTTAGTGTGAAAGTCCGACTCTACTGCATGAATTCCCCTTAATTAAGTTCTCCTATCGGCCCGTATCTTCCATCTTTTTTTTTTTTTTTTTGGGGGTTGGGTTTTTGGCGTGTGCGGCTTTTATTACGTGGGTTATGCTCTCTCTTCCTTCTCAGTCAGTTTCCCTGCAATTGGACGCTACTCCCCGGTTGTGATGCAAAAGGCGCGACCCTCATTCGCGAAGTCTTGTTCCGACGCCCCTTAGGTTTTCTTCCTCCGTTATCCCTTGATTGTTGAGATCCTTTTTCGCGCAAAGCGACACATTTCCCGCGGCCTCTTCAATGGACCCTCGTGTTCGTGTTTTTGCCGTCTGTTCGGAACTCTTTTTTTTAGTCCGGTCCAGCATGTCCTCTGTTATATCCTACCTCTTCGGCGGTTTTCGTTTGATCTCCCCTCCGATATGCGGCTACTTGTCTTTCATTTCTTCCTTTTCGTTGGAAAACTTTCAGTTTGATCCCTCTAAACTAGGCACTCTTCTAACTCCAACAACGTTGCCCTCTTTTCGGTCTTGTCGCGAGGGCACCCTCCCCCCCCTCTCTCGTCTTCCCCGCTCACTCAAGTTTTTTGAGCCCTACGGCTCCTTCTGTTTCGTTGTTTTGATCCCGTCGGATTTTGAAACCAAATTTCATTGTAGTGCTCCTGCCCACTTACTAGGAACCTGAAGGTCCCCTTTTTACGGTATTCTTGATTTTACCTCTTTCGCTGACGTAGCCGATTTCTCGGTGTTGCCTTCCCCAACTCGTCCCGGTCCCCGTTGTTTAAGATGTTCATCGTCCCTTCCCCCTTTCTCCTGTCCCATTCTCATTTTTTTGAAAATAATGGACTTTCCTCTCACGCCGTTCACTTTTGAGTCAGGAGGTACGAACTTTGTCGTGGAAGCCTTTCAGTTCTTTTGATGTATCCAAAAAGCACGTTTATCCGGGTCTCTCGTCGTCGTTCAAATTCTCCCTGCTTGAGAAGGTTCTGGTGAGCTGGCTTGCCGCTCCAGTCATTATAGGTATCTTGCGAGGTAGCCTTCCCTTGCTTGGAAGTATTATGTACTCAGCGGTCTCTTTTTCCTCTCCCGTTTTGTTGTTTCTCTTGCGTGACCTTCTAATCTCTTCCAAGCAATTTTTCCCCCTTGATTGATAGCACTGCTTCCCGCTACTCGGTGTAGCAGGCAAGTCCCCCCTCCAGCCGCCCACCGTTCACCTTCCTTTTTGATCCCTATTTTTATAGCTCTGAGAATGTTGTACTTTCCTTTGTCCTCTGCAAGACCCTTCCCCTGTCTACAACTGACCATTGCGTCCCAGCGACTTTTGACCTAGGCAAGGATTCTCTAGTCTCGATGTACCAATCATCCTCAGGTCCATGACTGGATCAGGTCCCCCCCCCTTGTGAATTTTTAGATCTTCAACACGGCGCCGCATGCTTTAACGATGTCCTTTCCAACAACTTCTTGATACCTGTTCCTCGGGACTTCCTTTTCACTCACTAACTCCGACACCACTCCGGTCCTCTCATTTTTTCAGATTTCACTTAATGGATGTGCCCTCCGATCCACACCCCACCAGTGAGCCCTTTCGCAAACCTTAATGAGAGCGGAGTTTTGAACCGATCCGAGAAGTTCCTGCGCACGGCCCGCAAATCGTGCGGTGTTCCGGATTTCCTCCCCTTTCATGTGCTTTCGCGGTGGATTCCATCGTAACCCTTTTGACAACCGCTTGTTGACCTCCCTTCCTCGTCAGGAATGAAATCACTACGCCTCTCCCCTCCTCTATTCTGGTTGCTCAAAGCTGTTCCCCCTGCCTGCCGCCGAGGGCGAGCAAAGCTGCGTGGCGGGAGGCATTTCCCCCCGCGGCTTGTCACTCCAGCCCCAAGATACTGAACCCAACGTCTCGTGATTTTTGCCAGTGAAAGAGTTCTCCCTTTTTCAGGTTTAGCGCTCAGCCGTTTACTCTCACAACCAACAGTACAATGACACGGAAGGTCTCCCCGACTTCTTTGATTGTTCATTTTATCTTTCCGCTCCTCCTTTCTTTGTTCCCGAACCACACAGTTTCGGCGTCATTGCTCCCCCGGTTGCTAAGTCTCCCGGCCCATCAAGCACAGTCCCCCTCTCCCTCCCGCTTTGTCCGATGGGATGGTCCCTATATGCCAGCATATGAAGGAACTGATAGATTTCCCTTGTAGATTGTTGCACTAAACTCACCGGCCATTACTCCCGGTCTCCCCCTCCCCCCGCGAGCGACTCAGATATAGAGCTCTTTCTTCTCTTTTTTATAAACTCCCCTGTCCCTCATGCTTTCCCAACTGAAAGAATGTGTCCCTTGAGAGCGACCAGCCCTACTCCCTTCTTTGCAACAAGTGTTATTTTTTCCATCTTTATGCTCTAGCCCTTGGACCTTTTCTTTGATTGTCATTCCGTCTTCCACCGGGACCAGGGCACCGTCCGTCGACGGTGAGCGTTTTTCCCCACCTCCTCTATTTCACACCCTGAACCCTCGGCGATCGAGTCCTGAGAGCAGTTTTCGAACCATTTATGGACTGGTCTCCCCTTTCTGAGATGGCTTCACTTTCAGCAACCGGTCTTGCCCCCAGAGTTTCTCTCAAGCAAACTATTTCGTGCAGCACCAAACTTCAGGACCAATTCCCCACCATCGGCCTATTCCCCAAGCTCCACGATGATCGCTTTCTCTTGCTTTCCCCTCATTTCCACCGCAAATGGCCCCCTTATTCACTACGATTATGATTATGAGGCCTCCTGCTCGGCCAGTCCCAATCGGTCGATGGTAGGTTCCAGAACTCAGCAGATCCCTTTCGCAATCTTGGGGCCGATTTTTCCCCCCCATCCGCTTGACAATGTTTCCTTTCGACCCCCCGACTTTTTCCAGTGATATGCTCCCTATCGGTCATCCGCCTTCGGACCAGATGTTCGCACCAGATCCTCTCTCCTCGCGCTGAAAACGTCATCGATTTTTTCGTTTTTCGAGAATAGCTCGGTTGTTCATCCTTAGTCTCTTAGGAAACCTTGGCCGGTGTCATCTATTTTCTTCTCCTCTTTGACGACTTTCGCCTCCTTGGTTTCCTTTAGCCGAACCTCAACACGACTATGAGGGAAAGATTGATGTGTCTACCAGCCCCCCCCCCCCCCCCCCCCCCCACTACCAGCAGACGCCAATTTTCTCTGCTGTCTCAAGCGCAATCGCATGAGGCTCCAAACCCTGCCCTGCTCAAGTGATCTCTCTCTTTTCTTCTCATCCGTTTTGTGTTTCTCTCGTTTCAACTTGCGCATTGTCTGAGGTGTTTCTCCTTCCCTTCCCGCTCTGACGCATCTCCCCTCCTACGTCCTTTCAGTTTTTTAATTTTCCGTCAGCGCCTGCAGCGGCGATTTCTTCGGGTCCGGTCCAAGTTGTTGCCCCTTCGTCATATTCGGCTCCTGACCTTTTTTTTTTGTTTTCACTGGAAAATGGGCCAAAATGCGACACTTTTCCCCTAACGGTCAGGCCCCCTTTATCCCCCTCTCCTGACGTCCCTCTTTCCCCCTCGAGTCGACCCCGGCGCGATGACGTTTCCGGTTAGGGATCGGGATCTGGTTGTTGACATCGTTCTCGTCCGGATGCCGGCGTGATCTTCTTTCCTCATCCGGCTCTTTCATCGAGACTCACAATGGCGGAGCGTTCCCCTTTTCCCCCCCTGCTCCGTTCTAAGGAGGTTTTTCTCTCTCGTCTCCACCCTGAACAGCGACCATCCTGTCCTTGTCCTGGCCAGGCGGCTTGCCACATTTATTGACTCCCTTCTTTTTGTTGTGCCGCCTCGGTGTCCGTTAGCACTAGAGTCATCCCTTTTGAGGGGGTTTTCTCCTTTCACAGTCGTTTGTTTTGCATTGGATTCCGTTTTGGCATGAACTCTGTTTTGTGGTGCTCCCCTTGGCTACACTTTGCTAATTGAACTCCTCCTGCCGCCGCGCCCAGTACCTTACCGTTCTCTGATGCTCTCCCTTCTCCTGAGATCGCCTTTTTCCTTCTTCTGGATTCTCCTGGATGTGGCGACCTCTTCAATTTCTACTTGACAGGTTGTTTTTTTTGCTTGCATCCCCCTCACCCCTCAATGTTCTTTTTCAGTTTCGTAGAAGCGCTTCGGTAGTTTCACGCCACGTGGGCCAGGATTCTATTGCACTTTTTGCTGGTGCCCCGGGATGACATTTTTTCGCCTGGCATGTGTGATTATTCCCTTCCCCCCATCGTATCCTCCTCCTCTCCCCGCTCTTATTGGTCTGGTCTACCCTTGCGTAATGACTCATGATGGGGTCTGCGCCGTGACTTCCGCAGGTCATCTATCAGTTCTATTTCGCCATGACTGTTTTGCCTCATCGGACACTTTTTTGTTCGTGACGTTGCTCTCAGTGTGCCAGCCCCCTCAGACGTTCCTTGAAGCTTTCTCGGGAGTGAGGCACTCTCGGAAACGATCGCAATCCCTTCCTCGCACATAAGAGTGAATCCCTTTCTGTCCAATTTACTGTTTCTGCTCCCCCCCCTGTGTTGATCCTCTTTCCATAGCCACCAGCGAGGCTTTCCCACTTCCTTCGCTTAGTTTTTGTGCTTATTGTTGGCCTTCAATCTCTGATTCTGGTTCGCAAGGTGCATCCCCCCACCTGCGATCTTTTATATTAACTTTCCTTTCCTTCGGGAGATCCCGTTTGAGCACCGCGGCTGCTGTCTCTTCTTAGTGCTTTCCTTCGATCCTCTCTTTTTTCGTGTAAACCCGGGTACGAATTTTCAAATCGAAAGCCAGGTACGCTTCTTCTCCTCTCACCATGAACTATTTCTGTGTCGCGCGGGAACCTTCCCCTCTCTTTATACGGCAGATCCCGTTCCAAGTGTTGGCTCCCCTCTCTCCGGTGGTGTGTTTTTGTTATCCAGTCGATAGGTTCCAAACCTTGGGATCTCCCCCCCCTTAGTTTGACTTTTCCCCCCCTGGGTCTCATTTCTTCTTGATGTAGTGCCCCTCGGTCCTTTCCGTAAGCCGATGTCGAAGTTTTTTTAAGTCCAGACGTGAAGATTACGGTCCCTTGTGTTTTGAAGATTCCCTTTGACTTTAAGAGTATTCCCTTTCACAGCTTTTGGGTGCCAATTGCATTTTAGGCATCAAGAAGGGCCTGGCTTTGTCCGTGCGCGTCCGCCCAATGTAGTGGAGTCTGTCCTTTTTCTTTTCTTAGGCAGCTTCCCCTACCTTTCTCTGTTTGACGACCCCTATGATCCCCGGGGGTGGGGAGCGAGACTTGTTCAACGGCGCCCCAACCCCCCCCAGTTTGCTGAGCTCCTTCCGCTCACTTTCGATTTCTCTTCCGAGCGCGACGTGCACTTCTTTTAATCTAGCCTTGTAACGCTTGT
>Ga0179593_1371796_pt1 | contig 12679 bp, 17 predicted proteins | sample CZODoug2_1_08_16_FD_185931 | JGI IMG/M metagenome (GOLD analysis project Ga0179593, IMG submission 185931) | Vadose zone soil fungal communities from Angelo Coast Range Reserve, California, USA - CZODoug2_1_08_16fungal (PacBio error correction) | ecosystem: Environmental > Terrestrial > Soil >... | reverse complement strand
AACCTCCACTGTCATTACCCTCCACCTTCACACCGTTCATTTCTCACTCCCTTCCCGCCGTGTTGCTTATCACACTTTTCCCCTTTTTCCCCCTCTAGCCACAATCCCGATCACCTCTAGCCTGTTTGTTCGATGTACTTCTATGTGTTCTATCTTCTTTTCCCTTTTCCGTACCGAATCGAAGGCAGAGGATGACGGAGACTGATTTTCCCAGGTCAGTTCCATTGACTGTCCAAGGTGGTAGTGATTGGTATCTGGGCGCTTCCCAGATTACTCTTAGTCCTTTCTGACGCGTCAGTTTAGGACTTCATGCCGCGTTGAAGAGACGGCCCCTCCAATTCCCTCCCCCCCTTTTTCCTGATGTCTCAGGTACCTTGCGCAAACAAATTTCCCTCCTGAATGGTTGCCCGATTCTGCTTTGTTTCTCTGGTGCGAGACGAGACCTACTGGTTCTGGTGCCAGTCGTTCCCCGACAACTAACCCTTTTCCCTTTATCAAACAGTCTTTTCCTTTTCTCCAAGTTTTTCTCACCTTCTTTTTGGGCTGCTTTTCTATGACCTTCGTTTTGACTTTCGGTTTAACCTCCTTCCCAGTTCCTTACCTCTTTGCGTACCCCCCGGTCATGGACGTTGCCCTCCTCTATCACTCGATAGCGTTTTTCCCTTCTCCATCTTGAGTATCCCTCCCCTGTAACCCACCGCAAGTTTACCACGATTGATATCTCGAGCGCGTATTCTGGCCTCTTTTCTAAGTAGCCGGATTCTTTCGCGCTCCGATTTTTAATAGACCCCTAGGCTTCTTCCCCCTTTTTTCTCGGTGCCTCCTCCCCCTTGTTCTTCGCGCGCCTTTTTGAGAAGCCTTTTTTCCCCGATAAATTAAATTTTTTCTCGTCTTGCCTTTTCCTCCAATCTTCTTTGCGGCGAAGTTGCACTTCTCTCCCTGTCCTTGTTAGCCTTGAAATCGAGCAGGCAAGGCTCGCATTTTGTAGATGACGCTTCTGCTAGTGCGCCCTGACCCCCCCTGTTTTACCATTCCAGGTACAATTGAACCTCTATTTTTTTTTTTTTTTTTTCGATTTTTGCCCTTTTTCTTCTGAACTAAGCCCGCCCTTTCGGGTCTGCCTAAAATGTGGATCCCTTTCTCCTTTCTCTTTTTACCCCCCTCTTTTTTGGCCCTCCAGGTCTTTGAATTCCCTTTGTTTCATTTAAATGATTGACTTCGCTAACCACTTGGCAGTTTCCTACCTCCTTTTCCCTCACACCTAATCCGATGATTGTATTCTTTCAGGTCCCACGATTGCGTTAGGCCCCCCCCGAGGTCAAACCTGAAACTATTGCCTTTGTAGTGGCTCGCGTCCAGAACTTTCGGTGCGGTGATTGATCGGTACACCGGTAGTTCCTTGATTGACTTTTTACCCGACCCAAACAGAGCGACTCCCCTATAGGCCGAGACCGCCCCTTTTTCCCGACGGCAGTCCCTTATAAAAGATTTCCCCTCCCACAACCAAAACCCTCAAGTGCCTTATATAGCTGTTTACCTTTGTTGGTCCACTGCGATCGATGGCTGGGGCCCTCACCCTTGAGAGTTTTCTTCCTTGGTTAAGGGATTCAGTTTGGGAGGAAGTGCCGCCTTCTCCCCCCGAGAGTCATCCCCGCACTCGAATGATTTCCCTCAAAACCATTTACGGTGTCGAACTTTCGAAAACTCAATCATAAACGCCAACTCGTCACGACGTTTTTGCTTTTTTCCTGATGCCTGCACGGCGATTGCCGTTGCTCCCCCCTCCAAGCGAAGCCCAACCGTTTTCTGATGCCCCCTGCCTCCATTCTTCTGCCCTTCGAACGTAGTTCTGTATTTCGGCGACCACTCCATCACCCTCCCCCCCCCCAGGAGTCCCCATTGCTCCACCCAGCCCTTCAAGTCTTCCCCTCTAATTTGGTGCATCAAAACATCTTCTTTTTCCCCTTCTACCCCCCTTTCTTCCAATTTCCTGACGAGTCCCGCCTGCTAGGTGTACAAAGGTCGGTTTCCCATTGTTAGGTTCGGTTGTACATTTACCCAGGCAACGTTCTAGTCCTCTTCTCCCTCATCCCCCGTGTTTTTTTTGCTCTCTCTCTTGCGATCACTTTTGGCCCGTGATCAAACAGCAACCGCCCACTCCCCCCCCTTTTTCTAGAATTTCAATGTACAACTATGGAAGGGTTTTTTTACTAGTCAGATTGGGCGTTCCCCTTTCCTTTTTTCCAATCAGGTTTTTGATCCAAAAACTGGAGTCTTACTTTGCAAAATGCTTTTGTGTGTTCATTTTTTTCCTTTTGTTTTTTGGGTTTGATGAGTGGTCGCGACCACGTATTTTTGCCCCCACAGTTGCCAGGCGAAGCGCGGGCTGGTATTTTTGATCCGAGATTTTTGCGTTCCTCGGTTCTTCAAGGTGTCTTACGGGCAATGCTTTCCGGTGCCATCTCGACTCCGCACACTCACCTGTCTGTTCCTTCAGTGTTTTTCTTATCAGGTTTCTTTCGAAGTTTCCCATTCTTTTCTCTCTATGTAGTCGTTTCGTAGGAGACATTTTTCCTTAACTCCTCCCACATGGGAAGGAGACCCCCCCTGACCCGGTTCCACTCGCATTCCCGCGACAGCTGATAGCAGACCCCACCTTTTCTGAGCTCCTGAACTCTTTCTTTTTGTGTGACCATTCTTTTAGAAGTGTGTGCTGCCTCCGGTTTTTTTGCTCTTGGGTATCCTATGGTCGTTCTCTTTTTTTCTTTTTTGGTGTGCTCCGGGCTCCTCGCTTTTGAGGAACTACCGGTTTACGCGATCCGCTTCTTGGCTTTTAGTTGTCTCCTTCTCCCCTCACTCACTGGCCCATCGCGTTCCTTTTTTTTCATTAGGCTTGTTGGCTACGCAATCGTTTCCGGTGACTCGTCCCCATCTCGGCGGCGTTTTGGGGGTTTTTTTTTTTCGCCATAAAATTTTTCGCCGTAAAGCGTTTTCCTTAATGGAGCAGTTTAGCTGCACCGGTCTTTTACCACACTCGGGGAATTCCTTTCTGCCTTCCCGAATGTTCCCCGTGTTTCTTTATACCTCCCTGCCCCGTTGCCTTTGTTCTATTCCATCCCAGTGTTGCAATTGCTACAATACTTTCCCCTTGTAGGCATGGGTACACGGGTCCTTTTTTCGAATCTTTTCCAGCTCTCCCAAAGCCGAGTGGTTAGGATCATTGCTTGTTCTTGGCCCCTTTCCCTCCCAAAATCTGCGCTGTGACATTGCCCGTTCTCAGGACCCAATGGTTTCTTGTTTGCCCCCCCCCCCCCCAAGCAGATTATTTAAAAGACTTCTCGGGCCCTATCAACATTCTTTTTCCTCCCAGCTTCAACCGTTCTACTCCCAATCTGAGGAATTCCATTATCCTCCTGCAAAGCATTCTCTCGAATTGGTCCCCTCTAAACTCTGACAGTATTCCTCCTCGTTTTTGCCCCGGGAAATGTTCACCTTGCGTTTTTCCCGTTTAGATTTTTCGGCTTGGGAAACAGGCAGAAGAAGTTCTGATGGTCGTGTTCACCTTAAAGCTCACGTGGTGTGCCTCCTCTAGATCTCCCTGCCCCTTTTCGGAGGTGCCTCCAAACAGTTTCTATACTTTTCCTCTGCCGAAAAGCTCGCATCAAGTTTCCCTCACCCTTCAAGCGTGGCGAATGGCCCTACCCTCTTTGGTGAGCGCCTAGCGTGGTTTTTTTTAATTGTCCCCCCGGTCCTTTTAGTTCTAAAAGATCCCCTCACTTAGCACCTGCTGGAATTGGCTCGGTCACTTTTCCCCCCTCCCTCCAGTCAAGACGTGTGGCCGATGGCTTTTTCGCGTCGCTTCACAACTTTTTCCTTTCCTTGACCCGCGGTGGCGTCCCTGCGGCGCTGTTCTTTTTCCTCTTGACACCACCGGGTCATTTTCAGTCACTGGAAATGACCGTTACGCTGCGAGTTCATCCGCGCCCTGCGTTCTGCCCCACTCTTCCTTTGAGCAGCCCATTTAGTGCCGTTACTTCTTTCCTCAAGTCTAAGCTTGATAGGGATTTTTTTTCAGTTGCTTGCATCAAGACGTTGTGTATCCCCGTTCTCTCCCCACAACTCCTTTCCCTTCCCTTTTTAGCGACTCCTATAGGTGTGCTTGTCCTTCCTACAGGTAGGATTCTAAGAGATTTTTAATAAGATCTTGTGTTGTTGAGAGTAGCTTTCTCCTCAAAAGTCACGGCCCCCAATTTTCCCCACCAAGTTAGTCTTGTCAGCTCCAGAAGTTCTCGTTTTTTGTGTATCCAATGCTCAACGTCTTTCTGCACCCACTGGCGCAATCGCGCCCTTTTTTTCTCCTTGATGGGATATTTCCCCTTACCCTTTTCTCTTCTCACGGTTATATTTTCCCCGTCCCGTAACCTCTTTTGTGCCTTGTCGTCTTTCACTTAAGGTCGTCTTTTTTTTTATGACCCTGTTTTCTTTGATTTTTCCCGTTTCGTTACGTATATAGGCCTAAAGGGCCGCCGGCTCTTACCATGAATGCCCATCGGTTTTCCGCATCTTGATAACCCAAATCGTCCGAACAGTCCCTTTTTTTTTTTTCTTTCCGCCCGACGCCACAATCCCCGAGCGTTTCTTTTGACTTCTTGTGCGCTCCGCTCCCTCCGGTATGACATTCCGGCTTGTTCCCCCTCCGACTCGTCTCCCACTCCACACCCCCTCAGTTTTCTCCACTTACACCAGTGATTCTTGGTGCGAGCTTTTCCCATTTTTATAGGGGGTCCAAGACGGTTGGATCCCCGGAAAAGTTTAGGCTTCGCTGAGGGCTTCCCCGTACTGGAAACCAGTTCACCACCCCCTCTCCAATCCTGACCCCTCTTTTTTCTCCTCTCGCGCATGACCTTACACACATCATTCTCCGATTTCTCCAAATCGAGAGAGTCCCCTTATCTAGGTATAGCCCCCGGAAGCTTCGCGAGTCCCTTATTCTTCTTTTTCCCCTTGTATCTCCCTATGTAGAGCGTTCCTCCCAATTCAGCGAAGCATGTGAAGAAGCCTTTTCTTCCCTTTTAATCTCTCTGCGTCCTTCCACTCCCTTTTTTACGGCCGCGGCCAATTAGCGCAGATATCCTTGTTTTTCCCTCATCTTGGCCCCTAGAGGGCCCGGTCTCGCCATTTTCCGCTGGTTTTCAGCGGACTTTCGCTCTTCTCCCTCCCCTTGTAACAACGGTCCCCATTGTTCCTATATTTTGTATCTTCCACATCTTGGGATCTACCCGACGTACCTTTCGTTTGTTAGCCATCCTACTGTGGCGCCGTTAGCGCAGCTCCAATTTTTTTCCAGAATGGCTGCCAGCTCAAATCTCCCAATCATTATCTTGTGCCGCAACTAATGTTTCTCTTTTCTCCGAAAAAGACGCACCACCCTAATCTTCTTCTACGGCCTACGGCTTAGCCCCCTTTTCTTTAACATTTTGCCCGCGTGGGCAGCCTGTTTTTCCAATAAGAGCTGCCCGCAGTCGGCCTTCTTGAGTTGATCGCTAACCTTGAGTTACCTTTGTCTCGATTGCCACGATCAAAGAGCAGCGACCAGATAGGGTTCCTCGTTTCCTTTTTACCCCCGGTTCCTGAACTTTCTGCTCTGGTAACTCCCCCCCCCCCCCCCCCCACGAGTTGGACGAGGCTTTTCCCTTTTTTGGCCAAATTTGCGATCGCTGGCGCGTTGTCCAGAAACTTCGGTTTTAGTCCCTTTCCGTGTGTCTTCTTCCATTTTTTTAGGTAATTTGCTTAGCGAGGTTCTTCCTCCATCCATCTGTCTCTCCCTAAAAAGGTAAGGCCACTTCGCACCCTCCCCCCCTGACCGTTACCCTTCCCCCAAACCATCGTCCCCAGCTGGTTGAGAGTGCGCGTCTCTGCTTCCGGATCTCCTTTTTCCTCAAATCCATCACACGCGACCGCCCCCCCTGTCTTGACCCAAAACACCGCGGCTTCTTCCTTTGAACGTTTGAGCAGCTTTTTTTCCTGCGCCCCCCCCTTCCCACCCTGCACCCAGACATCGTACCTCACCCAGCCTTTTGCCCCCTCGTAAAAGCTCCTTGTGTGATAACCTTCCCCCTTCTTTCACCTTTCTGACATCGCACCTCGCATTTGAAATCAACCGCCGCTTCAGAGTTTCCTTCGCGCTTCCAATAGCTGTTTCCATTGTGTTTCTTCTCCAGTTCGCGCGAAGTCTCTATTTTAATCCTCCTTCTTTTTTGTTGTTTGATTCTATGATCTAGTAGCGAACTTGTCCGTTGATCCCACTTTTCCCCTTTCCAAACTGACAATGGGAAGCGCGTCTGAAAGTCCCCTACTGAGGGTGTGGCCCAAGAGCACCACCACCCCTTCCCTTTTTACCTCGTTCTTTTTGGGCCGCATCGTTCAAGTTACTTCCCCCTTTCTGTTTGATCAAAACTCGCTTTTACATGTTGCCCATTTTTTGCTCCTTTTAAGCCTGGCCCTGGTGTTGCTTTTTTGCTTTTCTTTTTTCGCGACCCTGCTCCCCTTTTTCATCTGCTGTCAATGGGATGGATTGTGGATCACGAGCTTTTTTTTTTTACCTGTGAGACAGGTGTCTTCACGGACATTATTCGGAAAGAGAGACTCGCACCTCACCACGGACTGACCCCTGAGTGTTTTTTATTTTATTTTTCCCAGGTGGTCTTTTTGAAGTCGCCCCGTCAACCTGGTTGCTCCTTGCATTCGAGTTTTCTGCCTCTCTTGTCTGGTTCACTTCCAACCTTCAGTTGAGAACCTGCCAAGGCTTCCCAATCGCCTTTGCCCAAGACGCCAGTGATATTGGCCCCCTTTTTTTCTTTTTTTTTTTTTTTTTTTTCCCTCATCTCGGCACTTTTTCGTTTTGTTGGGGTCGGTGCCACTATGGACAGGCTGTTCTGCTCTGGAACCGGTTCTCTTTTGAACTCTCTTTTCCTGCTGCTATTTTTGTTGATTTCTTTCTCCCTTGTCTTTCGGAGTTCCCTTGTTACGCTGATCCCACATTCTGCGCTTAGGGCGCATTTCCCCCCTCCAACCCTCTTCAATTCGCTTGCAAGGGGGCTCGATTGTGGTATCCCTTTATTTAATTGAGGGCCAATAACTTTATTTGTTTGGGTTTGTTCTTCGTCGGCCATCCCAGTTCTTTCCCCCTCCTTTAAGGTGATCCTTTCGTTAAGACCTTTTTTCCTTCCCCCTGGGTCTGGCGACGGCTCCACGCCATTTTTTCTAAAAGCTCAAGTTCGGCTTTTCTATCTCCCAAAATGCCCTCTTCCCACTTCTTTCACCTTTTTGTACCTGGCATGCGTAGGTTCCCCTCTTGCACATCCCTATTTTCCACCCCCCTTCTGTCTATGCCTGCATCTATGGCCACTCTTCCCCAAATTTACTGAGTGCACGTCTCTCCGTTGCCCCTTTCCGTGGGCCCCCTCGCCCTGCTAACCCTTGAAAAGTTCCTACTCCGGTTTTCCCCCTTCTTCTCCTTTCACCTTTTTACCGGCGTATCGTGAGAATCCGTTTTTCCTAATTAAAATTTGTTCTCGCGAAGACTGTCCGGAACAGATCCCCCTGCAGGACAGACCTTCTCTTTCTTCCCAAGAGGTAAACTGCTTTTGTTTACGGTTTTTTCTGACTTTCTTCTGCCAAAGGTATCGAGCGGGACGTGGCATTTTATGTTTTTTCCTGAGTTTCAGCTGCTGGTGGCCCTCTTTCCCTCCGTCGTCCTTCCCTTGTGATTCTTTACTCCAAACTTCTTCGTCCGAAGTTCGCTGACCCTCTCGCAGCAGCCTTCACTTCTTTCACTTTCTCGAAGGACTCCCCCCATTTTGGTTTTTAGACGAGCTGAGTTTTTTTTCTTAGAATGTTACCAGAACGTTGCGTCTCTCCCCCAAGAGCCTTCAGGAGCTATCCCTGCTCCCCTTTCCTGTTGCTCTGGGACCTGAAAGATCCTCGAAATCCGTTTAGGAATTGGCGTGTTTTCTCGCTTTCTTTCCCCCTAGGATTTCATCCGTCGACGTGCTTGCCCTTTCTTCCCGTGGATCGAGTCTTCCGATGACTCTCAACCGGGTCATTCATTCACTGGAATCTCTTTCAAAGATGCGAGTTCATCCGCCTTCGATGCGTTCTTTCCCCCCTGAGGAACCGTGGCTACGACATTTGCCCCCTCGTACTCCCCCCCTCCTGGCGATTATGATCTTTGATTGCCGCAGAGTTTGCCAGCACGACTTTTTTTTTCTCTCCCCCCCCCAACAACGCGTCACTTCTTTAGCGACCTCTATGGAGGTGGGTTGGTTGGCCCCCTTGACCGGTCTGGTATCTCCTCTCTGATGTTTACTACCCTCCCCCTTTGTTTTTTTTCAGAGTCTTATCCTCGACCCACTTTGTCCCTGCACAATCCCCCCCTCCTTCATCTCCCCCTCCCCCAGTGCCCCTCTTTGTTGGCGTATCAAATGTTTCTGTTCCGCTTCCCAACATGTGCAACTCCCTATCCTCTCTTGCAATTAGACACGTTTGTTTTTCTCCCCCTACCGCACCCCGTTCGCGATACCGTTTTCCTTTTTTGACGGTCAACGCTAGAAGCCGCGGATGCCCCTCATTTTTTTCCTCTTTCGTTCCCGTGGACTTGCCTCCCCCGGGTTGTTTATTGCTTCTTATCCGCCGTACGCTTAGACCACCAGACCGTTTTCAAGGGGCCCCGTTTATTCCTGAACCGCGTTTTCCTCTCTGATCCTCAAAGCCCCCTTTTTTCTCCCTTTCTTCGTCTTCATGTACCGCGCCCCAACTTTCTTCAGTTTTTTTCTCCTGCTTGCTGCTATTGTGAGCTCTCTCCCAGTTTGCCCATCGGTCTCCACTCACAGTCTCAAATCCACCAAAGAGTTTCTGCTTCCCTCCCCTCCTTTCCCTCCCGTTTTTGTGCGAGCTTTCGTCCTTTTATGGTCCGAATGATTATACCCCCTCCATTTTCCCCCCTGAGATCTCGCCGCTGCAGTCCCCACCACCTTCTTTCCCATTTTCAAGTTGACCACGCCATAAGCTCCCTCCTAATTCTTCCCTTTTTCCTTTTTGCCACGACCGTCACAAAAGCAAACGTTTTACTCCCTTTGCAAATTCTGCGAGTCCTTCTGTCCTCTTTCAGGATTATTGACCGTCTCCTCTGTATATTATTTTCTTTTGTCGAAAATTCGGATTCTTCCCTATTTAGCCCCCCCCCGTAATAACCTGGTCCGCGTTCCACTCTTCAGTACATTGGGCTTTCATCCTTCCCCCTTTTCAGATTGTGCGTTGTGCTCCATCCTTTCCCTTGAGCGCTGGCATTAGACTCAGCTCTCATTTTTTGTCAGCGTTTCCCCCCTTTTTTGGTAATTTGCTCGACCTTCGGTTTTGGACGCCAGTTTATTCTGTTCTCCTCAAAGTGAGGTCCCCCTTTCACCGTCCCCCTTTTGTACTATAAGTGGTCCTGATTTTACCCCTTTTTTATTGCTAGACCCTCCTCCCTGTGCTTGCCTAGACCTGTCGTTTGTGTCCCGCGCGCCTCTACCCCTTTTTTCTCCCTTGATTTGCTCAACTGCTCCTACTTACGGCTGCCCCCTAAACCTCTGGAGATGTCGTCTCACCCTTTCCCCGACAAAACCCCACTTGATCTTTTACTCCTGCACAGGCACGCTTGAGTCTCACACTGAGGGCCCCCCTTGGCCCTCGATTCAGTTATTTCTTGTTTTTTCCGCGCTGCCCTAAGTCTCTATGGCTTTTTTTTCATCGCGTAACTGTAGTTCTAGAGCTGCTCTCTCTACCCCAAAAAGAGATACCAGATCTGGTTCTACCGCGGACAGGGAAGCCCCCTCGTATTCCCCGTGGCCCCTCCCACCCCCCCACCCCTCCCTTAGATTTTCTCCTTTTCCCCAGGTTTGCGCCAACTTTTCCTCCTCTTTGAGTTTGCATGACCCATTCGTGAGTTGTCATTTTTTCCTTAAAGGTGGTTTGCTTTTTGCAATCCCAGACAAGAGAGGCTCCACCGACTTCCCAGCGCATGCCCCGCTGCGCACCCCAGTGTACGTTTCTCTTTCCTAAAACAAAGACCCAGCCCACCCCCCCTTTGCCCGTCACCCTCGTGCTTTCCGAGCTTCCCCCCTTCTTTTCGTTCCCAGCGATTCCCTTTTCAAGACTTCCCCTCTCCCTCACTTGTGATCACCATCCTGCCCTTTCTTTTAACTTTTAGTACGTTTAGCGACCAATCCCTCACCCGGACAACCCCCTGGACCTGACTTCCCCATGAATCCCCTCCTTTTTCAATCATTTTCACTTCCCCTTTGTGATTAAAAATATATTTTGTCCAAAACGTCACTTTTCATATGGCCAATCTACTGAACGAGTCCTTCCCACTCTTCCCGCGTTTGTTATTGTCTCGCTTCATTTTTCCTTTCTTTTGTCCCATGTGTGATCAAAGGCCAAGTTAGGGCAGCCTCTTTTTTCCGCCCCCTTCTTTTTCCTCCCCCGTTGTTTTTGTTTTTCTTTCTCTTATCTTCTAACGGGGCTGTTTACACATGTCAAACCATGAACCATTTCAGCTCTTTTCCCTCCTTTTCCAACATCTTGAAGCGGTCTTTTCATAGTCTTTTTTGTCCCGTCCCTTTAATGACTTCACACCCCCACCCCACCCCCCCACACCCCCACACCAACCACCCCCCCACCACCAAACCCCAAACCCCCCACTTTCCTTGAGTTTTCCACCATAGCGTACAGGCTTGCACCATGCTTGTTCTCTTAATGGGTTCTTGTCCTAAGTGTGGGTTTGTCTTTTTCGAGAAGTCTTCTTTCCCCCCCTTTACCCCTCTCCGAAAGTCCGCGGTTTGATTAAATCTCCTTTTGGGCTGTTCTTTTTATGATTTTCTTCACGTCCCGTTCAGCCTCGACGCGTCACTCACCCCTGATTTTTCCCTATGGGGTTTGTTTCTTCCTTTAGTCTTCGTCCTTCCCCCCGTTTTCCTGCGCTACTTTCTCTCTTTTTTTTAGGTCCCCCCCCCCTTTTTCTTGTCCTTTTCCCCCATCCCTGACGGTGAGACCCCTGACCAATGCTCCCCTAGTCTTTTTTTTTCATCTCACATTTCTCCTATTTGGCTGCAACCCTTTTTAAGAGATGATTACTAGGATATTTTTTTTTTTTTTTTGTTCTTGTTCCCTTTCCGAAGGCCTTGTTTGCAGGGGTCCCTTTCCTCTTTCTCGTCCCCCTCATCTTTCTGATGCTTGGTTTGGGGGATCTGCTTTCTCCTTCTTCGGAACTTTCCGCTCTAAATTTCCCCCTCTCGGCGTATTGTCTCCTATATCCAAGCATCATCCATCCCCTTTTTCACTGGGCCTCGTCTTGGCTACCATCGTGCCGGTGCTCGTGTCATCCTTCTTTCGGCGGTGTTTTTGGTCCCCAGGTCCGCCACTCACGTATTCTCTTCCTCCAAGCGTCCTACTTTTCTCCTTTGCCCTCCTTCCCGTTCCCACCGCGGTAGCTCTCCCTTGAGACCTTGGAATTTCTTCTTCTCCAACGACGGCTAGTGTTCTATTTTTTTCAATCCCCCTATGTTGGCCCCCCAAATTTACCCATATCTTCCAATTGTTACCTTTCCTTCCCGGGTTAGCTCTCTCCACTAATCTTTCCAAAGCGAACTCGTCCGCCTCTTCTCTTTACCCCCTATTCCCTCCCCCTCTGCCGCCGAAATTTGCACCCCTGTCTTCTTCACAGGGTTGATGGCCCACGCCTCCGAGAACTCTTTCCAATGCCGGGAATTTCCCTTCTTTCCCTCCTTTTTCACAAAGGTTTTACCCTCCTCGTATGTGAGTCATTTCTCTTTTCTCCGACATGTACAAAGCATTCTCGCGCGCTTTACGGACTAAGTCTCCTCTGCATTAAGGACTCGCTCCTCTTGGCGTACCGGTAACATTTCTTTTTTCCTTTTTTCGGATTGAGCGATTCTTGGTCCAAGTCATCGCTGCGACGTTTTCTTTTTCGGTTTCTGTCCGTGAGTTCCCGGTTGTGGTTTCCTCCCCTCCTCCTTCCGTCCCTTAAACTGGGGTGAGGTGAATCCACCCATTCTCCTTTCAACGGTTGAAATTTCGGCGCACAAGCTCTCTACCCCAAGAATAACTTTCCCAAGAGTCCTTCCACTACATCTTGTTTTTCTCCTCTGTTGAGTTTTCACGAATTTGTCCCTCAATGGGCTCTTCCTCTCCCCCATCTTCCTGCCCCTCTTGCTTTAGTCCTTCGGCATTTTTTCTTTCCTTCCAGCCAAGTGGCTCCATCTCCTTCTGTACTTGTCCCTTTTTTTTTCTCTCTCTATTAAGTGCCCATGAATTCTGGAGGCCATTTTGCGCTTGTTTTAGTCCCCGCGATCATCATCACTAATCCTTTCCGTTCCCTTCCCAGGCCTTGGACCCTCTTCCTCCGTTTTCCTTAGCGCTTTTCGATTCTTTTCGCCTTCCAAACTTTAACGTTGAGTCTTCTACATGGGGTCTTTCCCCCCCTCGAAGTCGAAGGTCTTGCTTTCTTCCGTTTTGCCCCCTCAAGACCTTTTTTTTCTCCAGTGCTACCTCACCCCCCCCCTCCTTCCCCACTTCTACCCTTCCTAGGGTTGTGAGGGAATTGGTGACAGTTTGTCTC
>Ga0179593_1435504_pt1 | contig 12680 bp, 16 predicted proteins | sample CZODoug2_1_08_16_FD_185931 | JGI IMG/M metagenome (GOLD analysis project Ga0179593, IMG submission 185931) | Vadose zone soil fungal communities from Angelo Coast Range Reserve, California, USA - CZODoug2_1_08_16fungal (PacBio error correction) | ecosystem: Environmental > Terrestrial > Soil >... | reverse complement strand
TAGGTTCGCTTCCTCCCTTCCTGTCGTTTCTGCGCGGGCCCTATCCCCCCCCTCTTAGGTTAGACGGTGTCTTCCGCAAGCCCCGCTTTTTCTTGCCTTGAGATTTTTCTTCTTTCCGTCGGTTCCTCGGCACACGTTTCCGTCGGTACCTAACGTTTTCAAAGTGTTCACTTCTTTTTCGGTCCCAAGGCCCCCGTGAATTTCCCTCAGGTGTTGTGTTCCATTTGATTCACCCCCCCCCCCACCACCCCCTGAATGCCCGTCAGGTTCCAGGCACTTCGCTTTTTGTTGAATCTAACCTTCACGACCCCCCCCGCCCCCCTCTCCTTGGGCTTCGGACATATGTTGATACTTTCCCACATGCTTTTTCCCCTTAAATTGAGTTTGAAAATTTTCCTCCTGGGCCGTGCTTTTCGGACACGTGACCTGATTTCGTCCAACGAGAATTGCCTCGTTTTAACGAAAGCCCTTTTTTGAGTTTTTTTTAGTCACTAAACCCAAACCCTTGTGTTAGGGCTCTGTCTTGTCCTTGCAAAACTCCCCCCCAGTGACCCAAAACTACTCCGGTTAAACTCTTACCGGCCGGCTTTACTAACGCCTCCCCCCCTGAGGGGTTTGGTTGACATTTGTTTGGCCCTTCGGGTCTACGCAACAGTGTCCGTGTTGACGCGCCCCCCCCCTTCCTTTAGTTTCGATCGCCTTTCTTGGGTCAAAAAAACGGTTCTGTTTTCAGTTGAGGATCCGTTTCTGTCGCACAACTCCGAACCAAATAGAGCATGTTCGCGGTCCACTGGACGTTTTTTGCCCCCCCCTGGTGACAGTTTCCCCCCACTTACCCTCCTCCAATGACTGCTCATGGTGGGCCCGATGCTCCCGTACTACTATGACTCTTCTGTGGCCCCCAACTTTCCTGCTCTCCCACAATCATCAAGCGTTGTCCTTCCCCCCATCTTCATAACTTATTTATAGCCATGTCCCGACTGTCCTCTAGATGATCGCACCCCTGAGGTTACCCCGCCCCCTTGAACTTAGGGAGGACGTCTGGCCGGTTGCCCTTGTCGACAGGCCTTAGGGGCCTGGTGCATAGGTAGGATTTGTTTGTGACCTTGCCCTTTCTTATTTTTAGCTTTCGTTGTTGACTTGCCCTAAGGCGTCTTTCTTTTTTCTTCTGTTGAGTGGTGTTTTTATCCACGTCAGTCCTTTCACGTGTCCCAACCCATTCAAACCACTGCTCCTCCCCCTGTCGTTGCCCCCCCTGTGGTGTAGTTTCCAGTTAAACCACCCATATAACATTGCCTGTATTTTTTTTTCGTGTCACCGGAGACCCTTCGTGCCCCCACTCCCATTGGGCATTTGGCTAGATTCCCAGGATGTTTTATTTTCACACCTGTCGGTTTTCCACGCAGTCCAGCTCTGCGTCTGCGCCTCCACCTCGGATGTACGCCCCCCATTTGAGCTTGCACCTCCTTTTCGGACACTTTTTTTCTTTTTGCGAAACTTGGGGTCCCGCTCCTGTTCCCCTCTCTTTCTCCCCTTATCTAGCGCGGTGCCCGCCAACAGTGCCCAGCTAAGCCCTTTTCTTTTCCCTTTTCCCCCGCGATCTTCCCCCCCTTCCTGCACAGGCGATACTCGTTTTGGCAGAAGTTTTCCTTCCGGGGTCCCGCTTGAGGTTATCCCCAGGGTACTTTTAGTACACCCCCCCGCTCCCACACCCCCAAACCAAGAACTTAATCTGTAGTTCTGTTTAACCTCGAACCCAGGTTGCTGCATTTTTTCGTGTGGCTTCCAAACCCCTTCCTGCCCGTCTGGCTCCATTCATACTTTCTTTCAATTTTGCCGATGTCTACCCGGCCCGTGCGCTCTGTGGATCCTTCCCCTTGCATCCCCCACCATACGCAATCCTTTTGCACTGGCCCCTCCTCAAACCTCTTTTTGCTCCACTGAACCGATCTTCGTTTGCCCTCGTGACATTCTTCTCCCCTGTATTCTCTCGGTTTTGAGAGGAAAGTTTGCCGGCAATATTTTTCCCTACCCTATTAAGGACCCATTTGCGTACTCCCCTCCGGGGAATGGAAGTTTCGCTTTGACCCTTCCCCCCCCCCCCTTCTTTTTTTTTCTTGTCCAGTTTTGAACGGCCCGGTGGATTTTCCAAAATACCGGGGGCCCCGCTACGGTCCGAGAGATAATTGCACCATTTTTTAGTCGTCCCCGTCACCAAGTTCGAGATGACCCTGCCCACCCCCTCCCCCCCCCCCAACTCCGTTGTTTGGTTCCTATTGGAAATTAACAAGAAGCCCATTTTTCGGGTCCCGTGAATCTCCTAATTGTCTGGGCAGGTGTTTTTTCGGTTGCTCATCTTTCTTCCCTTTTTTCCCCCCCCTCACCCTTTCGAAGTGCCGAAGGTAGCGGCCGAGAAGTCTCCCCCGTCCCTTGTTCCCCATGGTTCTCTTTTTCATCTTTTTAGTGAAATTCCACTGATTTTTTGTCACCCTCCTCCTTTGCCCTTTTCGGTTTGACACGTCCTATGCAGTGACTTTAACAATTCCCCCTTCACCCCAATACTCATTTACTACGGGTTGTTTTTTGTCTTGAGATGTTATAATGCCTTTTTTATGTTTTCCCCCCCCTTCCCCGACGTTCCCCCCCTTCCTTGAGGACAACCAAAAAGCGTGTTATTTTACCCCCCTCCTTTGCCCAAACCCCCCAGGAAATAAAGGTCCCCGCGTGTCTTTCTTCTCGTCTCTATTTTTTCACGGCTCCCCTACCCTCCACGTAAGTTGTCTTCGGAGACCCATGAGCCTCTGCCCCTGTTTCCTGGCTCTTCCTTGCAGTATTTTTGTCTTTCCATATCAGAAGTGTTTGGGACGTGTTGGCACTGGGCGTTTGGGTTTTTTCATCTCGATTATCTCTCTTTTTTTCATCTGAAAAAGTACTCTCCCGCCCCCACCGTAGTCAGGTGGACAGGTTTATTTTTCCCAAGTCCCCCCGGCACCTGTCCCGTTCGCACCCGCCCCCCTTGATTCGTGTTTTCAGTTGCCAAATTGAGTAGCCCCAGTTAGGAGAGTGTCCATACTTGACTCTTATATTCTCCTTTTTTTGTAAGGTCCCTTCCCTGCGAAAAATTTGATTTCTAGCGAAGGGTTAAGCATCGATTTGCCCCCGATGCGAGGTGTTCCTTCCAAGGGTTTTTCCCCACACACGGTTTTTGGTTTCTGGCGGTGTTTTTTTTGTCCCCCATCGTCTTTTAGTATTAATTCTTATGTTAATCTCCTCCTTTTTGCGTCGGGCGTTTCCAAGCCAATTCCACAGCCCACATCGGCGCCTGGTGATCCGTTGTGAGAATTTCGGCGAGTACCTGCGTTCCCATTTTTTGACTTTACCATGGTTCCTTTTGTTTTTTTTTTTTTCTCCTTTATCCCTCGGCTTTATTTCTTCTCTGGCGCGTCCAGTTGACAACCTCATTTCGTTCCCCCTCGCAACTTCTTTCAAACTTCCCTTTGTGCGTTCGCTTTCGTCAACCTGGAGCTGTTTTATTCCAAACCCTGACAATTTTTTGTGAATTTTGTCCTTTGCCTCCGCTGCTCTTTTTTTCACGTTTATCGTTTAATCCCAGTTTCCTGCGTCTAGTCTTCGGGAAAAAATCCTTCTTCTCCTTTTTTCCCTTTTGTCCCACCATTGCGTCCCATCATTCTATAGTTTTCCTGACACGGCTCTCCATGCCTCACTTCTCATTTTGGATGGGGAACTTTCGGGCGGCGGTGTTTGTCCCAACAGTCACCATCCTATCCCATATCCCACCCCCCCCCAAGTTCTTTTGCGTCCCCCCCACGTCACTGGCGATCGGCCCGTCCAGGAGTGGTGTCCTATTTATTCCCGGGTGCCTCACCCACCCTTTTTTGTCAAGTTTCTCCTTTTACCGTTTTTTCTCTTGGGTGAATGCCGGTTGGTGTTCTACTGACGTTGCCCTGACCCCACCATCCCCCCAGAGCACGGACACGACCCTGTCGATCCCAACGCAGGCTAACTTTTTCAGAAAATTGGTTTTTCGGTTGCCTTTCCCCCTCCCAATCCGATTTCTTCCGGGCCTTCGTTAATTTTTACAAAAGAAGGTCCCTTCCTCCATCGTTCAGGCTTGTGATTCAAATAGGGCGTATTCTTTCTCGACTGGAGTCGCTTCCCTTTGACTTTTCTTTTCTTTTCATTGAGAACCCCCCCTTTTTTGGTTTGTTCCCCCGGGACAACTCCCATTGTTCCTTGACCTTTTTTTTCTTGTCCAATGACCGCCGCTTTTGTTGGAATCGTAGTATTCCTGTGTTTGAGAGATGGCGCTGTTTCCCCTTGGCCGATTGACTTTGAACCTGGGCCCCCCCCGCTTTGCACATCCACTTTTGTTTGGTTCCCGGGGGACCTTCATGAATTGATATTTTGGTTGCGCCCCCCCCCAAACGAGCTCCTCGAACCCCTTCCCCCCCTTTTTTTTTTCCCCCCCCTTTTTTTCATTGCGATGAGTACTGCCGACCGGGTCCGTATTCCCCGACGGTTCCGATATCAACAAGACATCAATGTCTCCAAATCCCCAACACCAACCCTCCCGTTTTTTGTGTACTGGTTTTCCTAGGTAGGATTTCGTTTTGAAGGTTATTGAAAGGCTGTTTCACGTTTTTTGGTTTTATTTAAGGTTCCAATAATAATCCCCTCCCCCCCTGGTTTTTTAGTTCCCTCCGGGCACCCCCACTTCTTGTTTGGCAGCTGTTGCTAGTATTCTTTTCTTTCTTCAACCCCAGTTGTCAAATTAAAGCAAACGGTCGTCTCACTTTTCCCTCCTAGGATAATTTGTTTGCGCTCATTAAATTTCCATTGTGGTTTTCGTTTTTCCCCTTTTTTTCCCTCTTCGCTTACTTGGCTGGGGTAAGCTCCGTGCGGTGTTCCCTTGCATGTTTTGGGTTCCCATGTTTTTATTTTTTTTTTTTGCCCAATGTGTAACATTTTGCCTTCAATACACTTTTCCTTTTCACTTTCCGTTTTTTTTTCTCACCTTTTTCCAAACCCAGGAGTGTTGGAGCTGAACTCCTTTTTGGCCATGTTGGAAGAGGCATTTCGGTTGTCGCACTGTCTTGGGCCCAATCCTTACTGTGCTTTCTTTGGAGGAGTTGTTTACTTGATTCCCTCCTCCGGTCCTTTTCGGAAAGCTCCTATTCTCTTTTCCTCCTCTACTTTGTTGTTTGATTCTATCTTACTCCTCTTACGCTTGCGCGGCCCCACAATTGGATACCTACTCCCCCCTACCTTTTCGACAGCAGAACGCTCTGATCTTTCTTCTTCTTCTTGAACCACTCTGCGCGGTACCCCCGGGCCCCCGTGCTTTCCTTATTTTTTTTTTGATTCCAGTGCCCCTTTCAATAAGGAAAAGACCGTTTTTGAAGGGATTCACCCCCACACCACCCTTGGCATCTTGTCCCCCCGGCCACGGAGTTTTTCCCCCGCCCCTTCTCCCTCATCTACCCTTTAAACACCCCCCCCGGAACCCGAAAACCTTTATACCCCAGTTCTTTCTTCGGCTGCCAATCACTTGGATTTTAATTTTCGTGGACCGTTTTTCTTTTCGTTGTTACAGGAATTTCCCTTGCTCCCCTCCGTCCCTCCCCCGCTTTTCCTTCCGAAAGTCGGTGCTGGAGGCCCCCAAATTTGTAGGTACTAACCATTTGACACTCTGTCCCCCTGGACACTTCTTCTGCCGGCCGTTTCCCCATACGTCCCCCCCACCGTCGGTTTTACTTGACACTAGGGCTGGGTTGATAATCTTTTTTTTTTGACCTTTTGTACGTGCCGAACGTTGTCGTTAGCTTTGAGGCAAAACGTTTGCTGTTTTGCGTGTTTTGGATTCCCTTTTTTTTGAGGTGCGCACCCCGAAAACCATAGCGTTTTCATTTTTTATTTTTTTCCATTCTTGGAACACACCCCAAGTCCCCAATCGGGCCCCCAACTTTCTTCAGCGCCAGGGCAATACCCCCTTTTTACGCTTACCTACTCTTTCCCGCCAGGCTGCCCCATCCCAGTAAATTTCCTTCCCCACAGTTTTTCCGAAAAATCTTTGTATCTCTTCTTCTGCACTGTACTGTCCTACCGCCCTTTCTCTATCTCTCTATGAAAGGTCTCATACCCCCCTCTTTACTTCCTGAGTTTTCCTTGGTCGACCGGAACTCTTTCCTGCCGAATTTCTTCCTTGATTCCCTTAAGAATCCTTGATACTTCAGATGGCGTGCCACTAGATGATTGCGTCGTTTTTTGTTGGTTTTTTTCTTCATTCAGTTTTTCCCCCGGCACTTTTTCCCCCCTCCTCAAAACATGTCGCGCCACGAGTGCCCATATGGTGTATTCCCTGGACCACCACGGACCAGACTCGGGATCTCCCCCACGTTACGCGTACCCCTTTTGTTGTCCAAGCACTTTTTCAATGCTCGATTGTTGGATTTTCTTTTCCCCACCCTTGGCGCCACGTTTTGTCAATCCTCTCCCCCCGATAGTGTCTCGCTTCTCTATTCCAGGTGATTTTGATGCTGCTCTCCCAGGTGAATATTTGACTTTACGCCCCTTTGCGCCACGTCAGTCATAAAGACTTTGGACATTCGTTTTCGGAGTCATTGTCAATTTCCCCAGCTGCCATGTACGATTCGACCATCGCCTCCCCTCCCCCCTGAAACTAGCTCATGCTGTTTTCAGTAATTTTTCCCCTGGCTTGTTCCCTTTGGTGACTAGGGAATAGTACCAACTTTTTAAGAAAAATTCTGACTGTTCACCGCGCCCCAACCCCCTGACTCCCCTTTCCTTTGATTTCCCCCCCAACCTTTGACGCCGGTCGAGTTTGCTCCTTTCGAGGTCCCCGCTCCTCCCCCTGGCCCGTCCCTTCTTACTCCGGGGGTTTTTTCGGTTTTTTTTTTTTTTTTATACATCTCTTCCGGTATCCTCCACCCCCCCCCTTCCCACCGAAATAACCCAGGGGTTTTTTTTTAATGACCGAGAGTGTTTTCGAACCTCGGGCCGACACGTTTTTTCATCCAGCTTCCGTTGTTCGCGTCCCGTGGCCTGCTCCCTTCCTACCTCCTCCTTGCCTGGCAAGTCCCCCTTTTTTCTCTACTCTTTACCACTGGGTTTTGACGAAGCTATGCCCTTTTCCATTTAACTTCCCCCGAGCCCCCCTGTTTTTTCCGGTGCTTGAAAGGTGCCACGGTGTAGATTTCCCAATGTGCCCACCACTTCACTTAGGGCGTTTCTCTTTGCCCCCTTGTTAGCTCCAACAGTGAGATCCTCTTCTGCCTTCAACCCAATGCCCCCCCATACCTCCAAACCCTTCCCTTTTTCAAGTATTTGTATCACAAGGCGGTTGCACCCCCTAGGATCCATTCGCAATACCGCCATGGTCCGGGTTGCCGTTCCCTGTATATTCCCTCCCTTTTTGAGTGCCCGTTTTGTCCATGTCTTGTCCGGGCGGTCATTTGCGTTATCCCTTTGTTGTTCCTTTTGATTTTCTTCTTTTTTTTTCCTTTTCCCCCGGTCAGCTTTTACATCAACCTTTTTGGTGTCCCCTCATATTTTTGAAGTGTAACTTCCTCCCGTTCTGCCCCAAGCTCACCCTCTCTCTTTCTTTCCTCCTCCCTTGGTGTTTTTTTTTGCCGAGAAGCTAGTTCGGCAATTGCGCTTTTTTTCACGGCCATGCCACTCTTCCTTTCCCCCCAAAACCTCTGTTCTTCCCAAACTGACCTTCCCATGTCAACACACGAGAATTCCCCCCAGCCCCGCGAGTTTGCTCCTCCGTCTCCGTTCTGCGGACTCTCCCTTTCCCATTAGTGGAGAAAGCTTGACCTTTTTTTGCCCCATCCCCCACGTCTTATGGACGTCAGAATGGCATTTTCTGGTTTCAATTGCCTCTTGTGCTTCTTTTTGTCCTCATTGATGCATCCCCCCTTTTTTTTTTAGTTTAACTTCTTGTTTTCCACATATTGCCCAACCCCTTGATCTATCCCTTGGACCCTAATGTTATTTACTTTGCCCTTTATTTGCACGATCCCCCCCCCGGTGTCCAGGGCACACAGTGCCCCACTTCTCTGAGGTGTCCACTACTGCTCTTCAATTTCCCGCTTTTCTCCGGCATTAGGCGCACCAGATTTTTATGTCCATTGCATAGTCTTTTTTCTTCCTTGCAAGGCCGGTTCACAATTCCGAACCCCTATCTTAACGCTTCTGGTTGTCCCCTATTACGAGGTCACGAGAAATCTTAAAGGGGCAACCCCCCTGCTGGTGTTGGGTGTTTCTTTTTTTTTCCTTTGGCCATTCTTCTTATATCTTTGATTGCCCGGAATCTCAAGTAGAAGCACGGGGGTTGTTTTATTTGGCAAGACCCTCTGTTTTGGGTTTTTTGTTCTTCCCTTCTCATCCTGAGCCTAGGACGGATTTTACGACCCCAGGTTTTTCCTTCATTTTTTTTTTCGGGCGATTTATCCCTTCAAGCTATCTTAGAAGGTTTTTGTGAGAGTTACCTCGGTTCATCTCACTTGTTCCCATCCAACCTTCCCCCCCCCCCTCATCGACTTTCGGGAATTGTGTAATCGGAGGCTAAAACTCCGACCATCTTTTTCCGCTGTTTCATCAGACCCGGATGCCCGTCATTCGCTCGTTTGCTGCCTTCTGGCATTGCCTCGTCTCCCCCTTTTTTAAACAACTTTCCTCCCCCCTTTTCACAGTGCGTTGCAGCTAACAAATTTGCCTCCACATTCCAGTTCCCACTTTTTGAGCCGGACTGTCCCAATATATCGTCGCTTCTGTTGCAAACGCCTGGAGCCCTTTTTGGTTGCCCTAATCCCTTCCCTGAATTGAACCTCAGTTGACCACATTGCTTTATCACCTTTCAAAACCCCCTGAGTATTGCTCGTGTGCGCAATCAAAAAAGGATTTTTCAATATGATTGCTTCCCGGTGTTGCCCCATGGTAGCACATGCTACTTTGTTTTCCCCCACCTTTCTGGTGTCCTTTCCTTGGTGGACGACGACGTGTCAACACCCCCACCTTGTGGTCCCCCGTAGTTCCCTCAATCACTAAGATTAATTGGCTCTTCCTTTTCACCTTGCCATCGATGCTCAGGACTTCCGAAGGGGCTGTTTTGGACCAAGGTCCGCCATTATGTTTCAGTTGTTGACCTTTAATTAGGCGATTTTCCGCTTTCTTTCCCTCGACCTTTTTCTATATCGGGGAACCCCTCCTTTCCTGACCAACCGGATTGTTAGGATTTATTTTGCATTTTTGAAGAGTTTTCCATTAGTCTCGAGGCGTTTTCTTTCCCTTTCTTAGTTTCTCCCCCTTTTCCGATTCTGTTAACACACTGGTTATGGAACCTCCTTTTTTTGTGTTCCCCAGTTTGGTCCCGTCGACGAGGATATGTTTTCTCTTTATTTCGTCCCCCCACCCCCCCATCCCCTCCCTTCCTGGCCCAAACAGCCCCTTTTTTTAAGTAACGGCTTCTACGTCTCCCACGGTTGAGGAGTTTTCCACCACTACTGAGTCGATTATCCCTGCCTCCCTTTCCCAATTTGCACCACAACCCCCCCCCCCTTCTTTGTTTGGAGTATTTTCTTCCTTCCCCCCCTGGCGAGTCAAGAGTAAGTGGCGTTTTTTCCCCTGGTTTATTCGTTTCCCGATCCTGTCAACCCCTTGTTTTTCTTTGCATCCGGGCCCCCACTGGATTAGCGTTTTTTTTCGCCCTTGCTATGGGCTTCTTGCGCAACCCCCGTCACGTACTACTCAACCGTGGTGCATCCGCATTTTTTTATCATTGATTTAGGTTCCCTAAAGCCCCCGGTGTTCTTTTTTTTCCCCCCCCTTTAATTTTTTGTGAAATTTTGAGGATTCCGGCGTAGTTGGCCGTCTCATACGTGGCACTTGCCCTGTTTTTGTTTCCTCCCTGTCACACCCTTCTTGGGCGGTTCCCCATATGGGGCCCCCCCCCTGGTAACCTCAAATAAGGTCCCAATGCACGGTCCGAGTACGTGAGTGTTTCCTCCTTTTTCCTAATTTTTCTCCTTTTCAGCATCGGGTTTCCCCTTTTAGCCGTTTTTCTTTTTTCCTTCCGCCCGGCTGGAGTTTGGAGAGTTGCCCCTGCGGGGCGATTGGCCGGGCAAAAGTCTTCTCCTTCTTTCCCCCCGTTTTTTTTGTTTTTTTTTTAGATTGAAGGTTCCATCTTTCCCGCCTCGGGCGCGTTTTGTCCTGCCCCTCCCCCTCCCCTTCGTGTACTTTTCCCCAACCTGAAAGTCGCAGAAAGGCCCGATGTTGACTTCTTTATTCTTATTCTCCTGAAGAACACGTGTTGGCGTACTACCACCGTGTCCTTTACTTATTTTTTCCCAGTTGTTTTTTCCCCATAATTCTTTTCCCACCCCCCCCCCCTTTCCCTTTTTGACCACAGTGATTCCCCCCCCCCCACCCAAAAGCAATTGCCCGGCAAGGTTTTTTTTTCCGGTGTCCCCGTCTCGTCATCTCAAATTCACGACACCCTCCCATTCCCTTGTCTCCGGGGCCTCTTTCTTCCTCAACGATCCCTTCCCCTGTCTTCTTTCCTTTTTCCCTCCCCCCTTTCCTCGGATTTGGCCCATGTGTCGCAATACGATATCTCCTCCCTTCGCCGAAGCCCTTTTGTGACTGTTTTTCCGACCTTTTTTTTTGCCAGGTCTCTTCTTTTTTTTCCTTCCCATAACCCAAAAATCTTTTGCCACGCTGTCCCCCCTGCCAAACTATTTACCCTCCGGCCCGGAACCCCATGCAAGTCACCCCTTCGGTTGTTTGTTTTTTGTAACAAAGGGTGCGGAGTTTTTTTCATCTGCGTCTGAGTGTTGGTGTTTTTGTTTTTTTGGGACGGTTGGTCTCCCCCCCCTTTTTTTGCGTTCCCTTAATCGCCTTCTCACCCAAAGGGGCTGTTGTGATTGCAGGTTGCAGGTTTTTGAACCGAGACCCCCCCTTGTGCCATTTATTTCTTCCCCTTTTTGGGTCCGCTTTTCGTGTCACCGTCCCATTCTCCCCATGAGAATTCTCAGCGGCTGAACCTTTTCATCTACCCAACTACACTCTTTCGTTTGCGTCTTCCAACTCCCTCGATAAATTTCCCCGTGTTTCCCCCTGGCCCCCCACCCCCCTATGTGTCTCTCCCCAAGATTGCCCCCATGTTTCGCTCTGAGTGCTATTCCTGCCTATGAATTCCCAAAGCGTAGTGACCTTGGGACTGTGACTCCTGGTCGTTCACATCCCCTTACCTTCCCCTTCCGCATCGTCTTTGCGTTTCCCTTAGCGCCCTTTCCCAGCGCTGCGTTTATTGACTTTCTGACTGGTCCAGTTTTAGTTGCGGGACTTATGTTGGGTTTGAGTTTCCCACCAATGCATCCCCCCCAGCGAACCTGCAGTTTTCCCTTGGGTACTCCCCCCGTTTTCCCCCCCTGACCATACCCCTTTCCCTTTTTACTCCCCCCCCCTTCTTTCCTTTTACCCTTCGTAGTCCACTCCCCTTGTGCCCCGAATCTTTCTATGGAGTTGAACACGGCCCAGGGCTTTTTTTTTTTGTAGCTTTCGATTTTCTCATCGGCGTCTTTTGCCCCCCCCTTTTCCCCCGCTGGTCCCTGCAAATTTGATTTCAACCCGCCTGTCCCTTCTCCTATGTATGTCCTAAATTTTTCGACGCTTCCTGAAGACTGGTCTTATTAAGCCGTTCTTGTCCCATTGTTCCCCCCCCTCTTTTGACCTTTTTTTTTTTCCCTTTTCACTTGCAGTCGCTCAGTACCTAACATCGTCATGAGTTTGTAGACGTTGCCTGCCGGAGATGTGTTTTCCCATTATCTCGTCTTTTGTCCCGAAGACCACTTACGTCCTTGTCTGATTCACAAGCCCCCCCCCTACGCAATTTTTCGGGTTTCTTACAACACTGCCGACGTTTTGCGTTTTTCCTAAGTTACTCAACGCGCCTATGCTCTTTGCGCGTGGCTTCTCCTTCCCCTCAACGCTATTACTTTCCCCCCTATTCACACGCCCCCTCCCCCCCCCAGCGTTTCCCTTTTTTCCAGAACGATCTTCCGTTGCCCAGCTCGGGTCCCCGACCGGCCATAGATTCTTTGACCAAAGCTCCTTTTCTGCTGCGGTCTTCTCAAAATTCTGCTGGCACTTTACTTTTCTTTTTCCCTCCTCCGCGTGACTTTTTCTTTTGCTGTGACATTTTCCTTTTTTCAGTTTCTTAAAGGTGTGACCTTTTCCGAAATGGTTTCCCCCCTTTTTTTTCTTTTTCTTTTCCCAACACGGAGCACAGGCGGGTCATTCGATTCATCCCCAATTTTTGTTTTCCACTTATCCCCCTATCGATTTCTCCCAGTGTTCCAATTTTTCCCCTCCCCCCCTTTTTTTTTCAATTCTTTTTCCGTAACCTCCCCATTTTTTGCGACACTTCTCCTACGACTCGGGGAACGAGGATTATTTTTTCTCCTTCTGATTCTAAGCCGTTGATGCTGCCTGCTCGTGATTAGCCCCCTCCTCCCTGCTTATCGTTTGTGGAGTTATTCTCTTTTCGTTGGGCCCCCCTCTTGTGTCCCCCTCTTTTTTCCCCCCCCGTGCCCCTTTTTAAAAAGGTCAATTTGGAAAGCCCCAAGTCACCCCCA
>Ga0179593_1610689_pt1 | contig 12681 bp, 15 predicted proteins | sample CZODoug2_1_08_16_FD_185931 | JGI IMG/M metagenome (GOLD analysis project Ga0179593, IMG submission 185931) | Vadose zone soil fungal communities from Angelo Coast Range Reserve, California, USA - CZODoug2_1_08_16fungal (PacBio error correction) | ecosystem: Environmental > Terrestrial > Soil >... | reverse complement strand
CCCCGTACCGTCTCTCTTCCAGCTATTTTTTTAAGTTCAGCTTCTCCCCTTCTTTGGGCCGCCCAGATTTTTTTTTTTATTGACTGGCCCGTGCTTTCTTGCTAAAATCACTGTCTTTTTCCCGTTTCCCTGCAAGAGACGTCCTCAGACTTCCCAGAACGCAATGCCGGTCAGTCTGCTTCTTCGACTGAGGGCGTTGGACCCATCACCTACTTTCTCTTGTCTTCCTTTCTTTTCACGAGCAGTGCCAAACTTTCTTGTAGTTGTGGAGCCCCCCTGCAATCCCCCAAGTGGCGTTTCAATGCGAGGGTGGGAGTTGCGGGTGCACTTCATTTTTTCTCACACCCCTCCCCCCTTTACCTTTCGGTGCGCCACGTGCAGCCTTTCCCAAGTATTCCTGTTGAAATTCCTCCCCTGTGCTTCTGGGTAGGTTTTCTTTGCGGACCCTGCTGATGCCCTTCTCCTCTTGGAGACTGCTGAGTAGGGTGCTGGCGACCCTCGATCCTGGTCTTCCCCTTAACAGCGCAGCGGGTCGCCGGAAGTCTAGAGCAACTTTTTTTCCCATTCACTTCTTCCGCTCTTTTTCCTTTACGAGGTCCCGCGTTTCTTTCCTTTTCTATCAGATCCTCCACGGAGCTGGATTTTTTTACAGGCAGCATTCGAACCCCGGAGCTGATTCTTCCCTCCCGACCAGTTTATCTCACTTTTACCTAAGGGCCTCTCCGAGTAGGGCCTTCAGGGATTTGAGTCCCCCTTTTCACTTTGAAGCCCCCCCCGCTGTCCACTTGCAGGTAACCCTGCATCTAGTTTTTCCCTTTCTTCTCAAGTTCAGTAATACAACATCAACCGCCCTGAGGCTTGGAGCGATGCCCCCCTTTTCTTTTTTTTCCATTTCTCCTCATACACTTCCCTTCTATCCGCCCCGGTCTCACCCTCCTCTTTCAGACCGAAATACCTTCGCCGTCCTTAATCTGGAGTACCCTCGACTCTAGTTGGTGCGTTCCCTTTGCCGTCTCTGCCGGGATTCTTCTTACCGTGTCGGGTGCTGCGGCCCCATCCGGGACGGGCGTTTCTGCCTTTTTCATGGCTCAACTGGAGGGGGCTACGAAAGAGGAAGCCGTTTCGTTTTTCTTGAGCCTTTTTACATCTTTAATCTTCCGCCAGGTCTTTTCGGGTCCAGTCGGGCTGACCTACCCCCTCGTTAAACCACCCCCGTTTGATTTGGACATCCTGGACTTAAGAGGAGGAAATCCCCGTCTGAAGCCCTCGGCCCTTTAGTCTGGGTGTCCTCAGTATATTTCTCTCTGGGGAGCGTTACCCCCCCCATGGAGCTTGAAACTCTTTCCAACTTCCTTTTTCCTCCGTGGTAAGGGGTTCTAAATTGCCCTTTGCTGCCAGACTCTAGTTTCCTCTTAGCCACCCCACCCCCCCACCAAAACCCCCCCCCCCTTTCCCCCCCACCCCTTTCTTCGGGGCTTTTCCCTCTTCTATCTGTCTTGCTCGGGGTTTGGGTGCTTGCTCACCTTCCTCGAGGGGATGAACAGTTTCCGCTGCTCCTTATTCCCCTAGTCCTCTAATTTCTTGTGTTTCCGTCCTGTGACCCCCTTTTCTCGTCTGCCCCCTCGAGATCGGCCTTCCAGCCGTTCCTATACATTGTGTGGACAATGAAAAGCGCATTATTTCTAGGATTCCCTTCAGACTATGCATTACATTTGCGCTGGGTTTTCCTGATATTGCATCCTCTTAACATTGTTGCCGCTTCTTTTTCTTTCCCCTCTCCGTTGTTTTTTTTGAGAGTTCCTACACCACTTTTTTTTTTCGTTTTTTCTCCATCGTTCAGTCGGTGAATGGCGCGGGTCTTGCTTGTATTGCCGGTCCTTCCCTATTTCCCCACTACTCAGTGTTCCCACATAACCTTGCGGCCTGGTCCCTTCCTCCTTTCATTTCTAATGATCGGCAGTGACTATGTTTTTCCCCAAGTAATCCTTTAGCCATCGTTCTTTTCCCTATCCCCTGTTCATATCCGCGAGTTGCTGTGCGTTCGCCCAGGGACTCCTCTAACCCCCTGCATGCCTCCCCCCGCGAGGGTCCGCCCCTCCCTAGAGGTCACGCCCTATAGTCAAAAGCCGGTCCTTCCCGTCGGAACCGGACCCCCTTTTCTTCTTGAAGGGTACGCGGGCCCGGGGCGGCGGTGTTTTCGGGTTCTCCTCCGCCCCGAGATTCCCCTCAGGGTTTTCCCCCCCGCCAAGGATTATTCCCCTGTAGGGACCGTTTTTTTGGTTTCAATAACAGTATTGAACCCCCTCCCCGTTGGCGAATGTTCTTCTTTTGCCGTCCCTTGGTGGCTTTCTCCCCCTTTCACTGAGCCTGCGAGCGTGCTGGCCCAGAGGTTCAGAATAGGCTTCCCTACACCGTTCTGGTTTCGGTGATAGCCCCTTCTGCCAGGTCCCCCCCCCCCCTCCAGCCCGACATTCGAGAACGGTACAGCGTCGCCCCGCGTTTCCACGCCCGGCCGCCAGCCTCGCAAGAAATTCTCGCCGACCAGAAGCCCCCTCTTTTTCTTTACTATTTTTGGACGCCTGTTTGAGTTCGGCCGTGTTGGCTTTGCCCGATTTTGTGTCGGAGAGTTGGTGGCTAGGCAGTCTATGAGGCGCGTCCTTTTCCACTTTTACCTCAAAGTGCCCAGGACTGTCTTTATTTAAGATGTTACCCCATCGCCCCCCCCCTGTATGCAGTACCGCAACGTGATAGCGAGTGGGTGGCAGCGTGCACTGCTCGCTTTGTGCTCCCTTCCTGCTAGTTTCCACCTACTCTTTTTTCTCTCTTTCCTGGATCGGGGGCCGGCTTTAGTACAAAGGCTTATTACTTCGCGAAGTCTTCTCCCATCAGCCTTTTTTTCCTCTTCCGGCAACGCTCAAGATCAATTTTTCCGTCCGATCCCCAGAAGGCCTCCTGGCTCCGGCGCCATTTCCGATCAGCTTTCTCCCCTCCCACGCGTTGACGTCCCAGCAGCGCCACCTTTTCATTTAAGGCCAATACATGAGCAGAGCTAGGGTAAGATTGGCCCTTGGCTTTCACTTTGCCGCCCCTTAACTTCCCCCTTATGTTTCTGAGCCCTCCCGTGTTTTGCCTTTCCCCTCTTTGGTACCCCTGTGCTAACTTTTCTGTGGGCCAACGGTTCCAACGCCTGGATCCCACCATACCTGGGCTCTTCTCGTCTCCCCCCAAAATCTGCAGGGCTAAATTCACTTTCGTCAGCGCCTGCCACACCCCGACCGGTTTCCCTTTTCCAAAGTCATGATGACCGGCCCTTGCAAATCGAGGACCTTCTGGTTTCTTTGGTTTTCTGCCCTGGGTTTAGCTCTCCGTCAGCAGCCGGCGTCAACCCTTAGACCAATCGGTTCAGGAGTGATCGCCTTTGTGCCCAAACTCGTCCCCTTTTTTGACTTTTCTCCCCCCTGCTTTTCCGCAGCCGTGTATGGTGCGTCGTCTCTTCTCTTTCGTTGTGGTTTTCAGAGGCTGCAGAAGCCGCTCGGTTTTTAATGGAGGCTCTGCCTTGCGGAATTTTTTTTTCTTTACCTCTTCTGCCCGAGCCATGACCTACTTGTTTTGCCCTCTTTCCAAGGCCGGCCTAACCGGCAAGAGAGAACCACACAGGCCCTCGACCATCTCATTTTCCCTTTCTTTTTCCTCGTGTTCTCTTCTGCAGGCTTTGGCGAATCCTTGTCCCCCCTTGCCGTTTTGGCCGCCTCCCTCCCCTTCCAAGCCTGGCATTTGGTGGAAGAAGGTTGGACGGGTAGTGCCGATTTGTGGGATAGGTTTGTTCAGTAACATTTTCCCTGGGGTGAGCATGACCCCCACCTCGACCTGCCCCCCCCCCCCCCCCCCCCCCCCCCGACCCCTCTTGCCCCGCTTGAGGCGCGGGGCTGCAAGAAGGGTTTCGCCTGGGAGGAGGGCAATCTGGCTCCTTGCCGTTTTCGTTTTTTTCCCCCAATCTCTTTCCCCCTAGCGATGCGTTTGTTCTTGCTGCGGTCTGTCCGAAAAGTCTTCTTTTCTGGCGCGGCCCAAAGTCACGCTGGCTCCTTCGCTCGCTTTTTTTCTTGACATCCTTCGGTAGCCTTGTTCCTGCCGCTATTCTTTTCTGCTTCTCGGGCTGGATGGTAGGCCGCGCGGTTTCTTGGTTGACTTGGTCCGTTCTCCCCGTTCGTTTCATACGAGGGCATGTCAAGTCTTCCCTTTTCGTTCCACGTCATGGCTCCCCCTGCCTTTCCCTGTGCCCTGTCCCACCCCCGCTGATCCGTTCCCCTATACTCCTTATCTTCTCCCTCCGTGAGACCATTGCAAGAGTAGACTTCCGCAAGACGAATGGAACCTCTAGGACTTTGTGTGTGTACGAGGACACGCCCACACTAGGTAGCCCTCCCTTCTTCCCGTACGCTCCTGCTTACGTGATCATACCGGGCTACGCCCCAGGCGTCACCTGTCGGCGTCCCGGTGGACCGCTTTCCTTTTCCTCATTGTCATGAGTTTGTTCGCCTCCCCTCATAAGGTCTCTTGCGCTTTCTGTTGGCCCGGATTCGCGATGTGTACGAGCCAGTTGTGCCGGGGCATTTTGTTTCGCCCGTTTTATGGTGTCTTTGGGTGTCGCTTGGCTCCCATTCTGCGACTTCCCCCTTGTACCGTTCTCTCTTCGTGGCTATGCTGGAGCGGTGGTGCTGTCCTGGTTCACTTTTTTGGCTATCCCTGGGATGTTTTTTTCTTCGCGCGCCTTCTTTTTCTTGCCGCAGTAGTGTATGAACTCTTTTTTTCCCTTTCCGCCCTTACATGGGTTCCCGCCCGGGTACTGATCGTTTACACGGAAGCTCACTAGTAATTTACTTCCCTCACTCTTTTGTATCTTTTCCGCTTTTTCATCCACTTTCTTTTCTGGTCTTTGTGACTTTAGTTTGTATTTTGTGTGTGACTTTCCACCCTCACTTGCCGAAGAGCTTGGCTTGGTTTTCCCACCCCCTTCCTCACGTTGCCTATTGCAGAGTGGGGCGGGTCGTATTTTTTTTGCTGTATGGGTTCTCGCAGCTCGCAGTCTTTTCCAGCCCTGGCATTTATCCGTCGGTCCTCTTTTTTTCCTTCTTTCTCCGATTTGTGTTACGGTTTAGATTTTACATAGTGTTGCCTGGTTCCCAGAGACTTGTGATTCACCGCGCACTCCATTTTTCGGAGGCTTTTTTTCTTTCCCCGCTCGCGATGATTTTGTCGGTTTTCCAGAGCCTTCACAGGCCTCTTCCCCTTCTTTTCGCAAAAGGAGGTCTTGTCTTCGTGCGACACACGCTCCCCCCCTTGTATCCCTCCTTCCTCTTCTCTCTCCTTGATGGCACGATTATGGGCAGGCAGCGCGATTTTTCTCGGCCTTATTTTCGCATTGTTCCCTCGGGACACTTTGCGCGGTTTTTGTTTTGTGCTGTTATTGTCCCATGCCCATGTTTTTTCCTTCAGAATTTCCCCCCCCCCCCCCACACACCATAGCCCCCCCCTCTTGTAGACCTTCCTGCCTCATCTTTAACTCATAGGGCTGGTTGTAATTCTGCCCTCGTGACCTTTACCCTGTTTGGGTGTTTGAGATCTCTTCCCCGCCCCAGCTTCTATCTTTCTTGTGGACGATTTAAAATTGATCCTTTCCGAAGCCCTAGTTTTCCTTACCTTGACTTTTTCCTGGACTGCCGGCTCCCAATCCCCCTTCCGCTTTTCGCGCTTTGTCGTCCACTGCCCTGTTTCCCTTTCACATGATTTTTCATGACGTTGCTTTCGCCTAGCAGTGCTTTAGATCTTTTCGCTCCTTCTCCCACACAATTCTGTCCAATTCGCCGGCTTCCTGTCTTTATACCCTGTCGCGAACCTGGTCAGAATCCACCGATTTTTGCGGTCGACGTCCGCTCCAGCAGCATCGTTGGGTCCCCTCTTCCTTTTTAAATCCTTCCGCGCGGCTTTTTTCTTTGGAAGCAGGAACACGGTAAGGGATCTCTTTTCGTCAACGGCTTTTTATTCGTTTGACGACTTCTTTCCCTTTTGGTGTCCCCGCTCACCGCTAGCAGCTCCCCCGCCTCCGGAATAACCCTGTTCCCGCCAAATGTCCTTCCTTTTTATTTTAAAAGGGTTAAACGATGCTACTGTTAATCGGATCTATTTCCATTGGCGAATGACAAACTCTTGACTGGGGGGTGTAATTTCCCTCAAGCACCTGTTCCCTCCTCATGGCTGTATCGATTATTCCTCTTCTGTTGAGCCCCCCGCCACCCTTTGAATGCCGCTGGCGTGGTGATAGTGGACTCGAACTCCTGCTCCCCTTCTTGTTTCTCAGAAAACGGTACCGCGTCGCCCAGCGTCATTGCCAGTTTTTCCTTTTTCAGGTAGAGCATCCGTAACTATGAGTCGAAAAGAAGCGCCGCTTCCTGCGTGTCAATCTTTTTTTTTCTGGGATTCCTTTTTGGTCTGGTACGTGAAATTCTGCGGTTGCGTCTTGGTTATCAGTCTGGATTTTTTTTTTTTAGCCATCCCGGGTGCACTCCGCTCCAAGCCGAATGGTGATGTTGTATTCCTTACGACGATCTAGCCCATTCCTTCCCAGAAATTTTGCGATTGGGTGGGAGGATGGTTTCCTTTCTTGCTCACCGGGCCATAATCTTTCTTTTTTTTTTTCCTTCGCTTTGCATTAGTGACGGACTCCCGTTCCTTCTTCCACCCTGCTTCAAGAAGTTTTCCTTTTTAGATTCCGCCAATCAAGATAAGTTGGCTTGAACTTTTCAACCCGCCCCGCGCTAGGTCCGACTGAAAATTTTTTTTTTCTTACGGAGCCTTTTTCACACTCAGGATCTGCCTCTCCCCCTTCTCCGCTACTTGTGTCCCTCCGCGAAAGACTGGTAGGACATGGAAAAAAGCCTCCAATAGAGCTTCTTGCCCTGTTACTACCGTAACACGGCACCCTGTGCCCCGATTGCCACCGGACACCTTGCTGGACCCTCGCTGCCTTTTTTTTTTTTTTTTTGCACCCGGTACACTTGTGTCATTTGCGCACCAATGTTTGGGCCCCTTTCCTCCTGCCGACGCACCGTGCTTTTTGCCTGTCGTTCATTCTCCACAACCCCTAATTTCTAGTGATCCGCGCCTTTCCCAGACTACTTTCAAACTGGGTCCCTTCCTTCAACGCCCTCTTTATACGCGCGCTGACTTCCCCTTCCCTTCTTTTTTTTTGTTTTTGTTGATTCGCTTTCATGCGGGCCATCTTCTTGTTGTGAGAATAGCCGCCCATTTCTTCTTGGCCCTCGATTTTTTTTTCGGACTGTTTTCTTTTAACCTGAGATTCCTGCTCTTTGTTGTGCTAGTCCCTTTTCCTTTTTTGAGATTATGCTCCGCCAAGCTGAAGAAGCTCGGTGTGCGGAATGTCTTTTTTGTTTTTTTACCGTTGGCGCGTTTTTTATTTTTTTGACTGATTCCTTTCTTCTCGTACACCTGCTGGCCCCGGCTGGTCTTCGCGTCCTCCCCCCGAGAGACCCTTTTTCTTCAAGGGGTCCTTTTTTCTAGTAGACGAGACTTTTTAGAATCCTTGACCAAGTCGCTTTTCAGGCCGCCAGAGTCTTTCAGTTGTTGGTTTCCCTTGTTGAATAAGACGGCAACGCCGTGCAATTTGATCCTTTCCTTTTTTTTTTTACTCTTTTCCAGTTGCGGGTTTTTTTTGTGTGTTTTTTTGGGGTGGGTTTTAGTTGTGCGTTTTGGGTTGGGGTGTGGTTGTTTTTTCCACACCATTGGTGAGCACTGATCTTGTTCGGGAGTTCCTTCCCTTTTTAGGTCTCGGTCAGCAAGAAAGGGGGAGAAATGTTTGGGTTTTTGTGGGGGGCACCGCGGGCTTTCCTAGTCGAGAAGGTTTGTGGGGTCGCCAACAACCAACACCACCCCCACCCTTTTGCGCGGTTGCCAGTGATTTGTCCCTTTAGGAATGAGTGGAGCGACTGCTGCTTGAGTTTCCTACAAGTCTTCGGTTTTTTGTCCACGTCAGTGGCGCGGGTCTAGCGTTTTTTTTTTTACTTAGTAATCCGAGTTTCTTTTCCTCCGTTGAACGTCGGGGCGTGATCTGGCTTTGAGGGATATTCAAGTCTTTTTTTCTTTTGGCGATTCTATTTTTTTTTTAGCCGTTTACTTCCGGACCCGTTCGTCACTGGTGTGTTCTGGAAAGTTTTGCCTTCCGATATGGAACAAGTAATGGTTTGGTTTTAGACCCCCCATTTTTTGCGAATCTATGTAAGACTTTGCTGAACCTGTTCGTTGTTTCCCTTCGAGCTCTTTTGTATATTTCAACATCACCTCCTTCGGCCTCTTTGAGATGCAACAGTTAGGATGTCATTAAGCCCCCAAGGGATTTTTAAGGTATCACTCGACTTCATCGCTTTTCCCTCCACAGCCAAGTCCACCCTCCTTTTCCTCGTTCCGAGTTATTTGGCGTTTTTTCTCTTCTTCTAGGGTCATTTTTAGCATAAATGCAGGTTTTCTTATTTCTGAGTTCATCAGCCTGTTTTTTCTCTTACAGTTTTCTCTTCAATGTCTGTCGCGGTCCTGGCGGTACACCTTGAGGTGATCCCCCCATCCGTTGCGTTTTTCTATGATTCTTGGGAATACCTTCTTGACCCACTTTTTTGTGGAACCTCCACTTTTTGACCTTGCACCCGACGACGGCCTGCCCCTTTTTTTTCCCCTCCTTTCTATTCCGTAGGTCTTCTTTAACGTTCCCTCCAAGTTTCAGATCCCTTGTTTACCTAGCTTTTTTTTTTTTGAGCTGCTCTCCTCCCGCCGCCCTCGCTTCGGCCACGACGTTCTCACAACGCCTTTTTACCTTTGTCCCTTGACCTTTCCTGACTTCACGCGAGATGGCCTGATCCTTTATCCCGAGTCAGATTTCTCGCCGCGATTTTTTTGTTTTATGGCCCGCGTACTTTAAGCCAATACTTTTTTCTGAACTTTTTTTCGCCCCAGGAGGTTTTCTTTATCACCGACAGTTTTTCGTCGGGAGTTTCTCCTTTTTTTTTCTGCCGAGATCGATTTTTTTTGGCGGCAGTGTAGCCGCATCTTATCTTACCCCCCCCAACCTTCTTTTTCATTGTTTTCCTTTCCGCACGGTGAAAATTAAAGAACTGCCTTCCCATTTGTAGGGCTGCTCAAGATCTTCAAGTCTGGTTTTGCATCTCTCTCTTTCTCTTTGTGTTTTCTTTGATCCATTACGATCGTGCGTCCCTCTTCTCGACTAGGCCAATTCATTTTTTTTTTTGAAGTTTTCCCCATTCACCACCCACCATCCCATCCGTCGTTAAACATTATTCTTCGTCCCCTGAATCTCCTGACCGAAATCTATCTCTACATCAGTACTAAGAGGATCCCTCGGTTCCCGCGGGTCTCCTCATACCTCATTGTCTCTTGTAAACTCCCCTCTCCTTGTCTAGGTGTTCTGGGCATACCCCTCCAGTCGACCTTAGACGGACGACACGTCTCCTGTTCGGTAACGACATATAAATCGTCAGGCCATTCTCTTCCAGCTATGTCAAGTACCCTCCCTTTGTATGACTGTCTTTTTTTTTCAAGTTAGGCGTCCCTGATAACAGCACCGCATTTTTCTCCCTTTCTTCCCAACGTTGAACCGCCCCCTTTCTCTTCCATTAGTGCCTCAGAGGTCATACTCTTCTACCGGTTTGTGCTAACTTCCTCGAATGGCGGCTGGGTTGTTTAGTCCGTGTCCGCCGACCGTCTTTGTGCTTGAGTCGAGTGGTGGTCACGCATAGGCTCAGAACACCACCCCCCCCCCTTTTTTTGATAGCCCTTGCCCAAGTAGTTGACCGCACCCCCCTAGTCACAGATGCGCCAGCCCGAGAGTACCGACACCCGTCGCCAGAGCATGGCCGACTCCCTGCCAGCGTTAATCTTGCTCCCCGGTTTTTTTCTCAGCGACTCGCTCTCCTCTCCTTGATACATCTTTGAGGTCGTCCGGTGCTGGTGACGAATTTGAAGTCGGTTTTTTTTTTACATGTCTTTTCGGGCTTTCCTATCCGTTTGCCCCAACTAAAAGCAGAAGGAGTGTTCTCTTCGGAATTTTCTTTCTTCTTTCTCTCGTCCCCATTAGTCTCGGGTTACCCCTCCCCTTACTTCCAGCCTCGTGTTTTTCTTTCCGGAGTTTCCCCCCTTCTCCAGTCAGCAATGACTGGGGCCATTAATAGGCATGGATCGTCCATTTCCCCCCACGGTTCTACGGTTGCCCCCAGCCCCCCCCCTAGCATCCCCCAGGCCCTCTACTTCCCTCATCCGCTCTTCCTCCACAGATAAAGATACCAAGTACCTTCGTCTCATTCTTTTCTGGGATTACTGTAGCGCTGGATGTACAGTAGGTTCACCCTCAAGGAGAGAGACCCTCTAGAGTGAAGTGTTCCCCACCCGCGTCTGACCTTTTTCCGCATCATCTCCCCTTGCGCCTCTCTGTTCCTCGCTTGGCCCCCCCTTTGACCCGGAACTTGCTCCCCCTTATTTCCCCAGTCTGCTCCACCTTCTTGCTTCCTCTGAAAGTTTGGGCTCTTCTCATTTGTTCCCCCATTTGAATGTTTTCCCCTTTTGCCACGTTTTCTTCCCCCCTCCGGCCTCGCCTTTCGTTCGTCCCTTTTTCCCAAACCAAGGCTAGGCCACTGTTTGCATACACCAACCGATTGAGACGCCCGCCTGCTTTCTACCGAGCCCTGACTCTGTGACAAATGCCTTCCTGTTCTTGGTGTTCGCTCTGCAGGTATTTTCCCTCCTTTTTCCATGGGTCTCCATGCAGCCCAACGTTCCAACCAAGGTCCTCTTTTCCTTTTCCTAGTTGAGACATCTCTCCCCGCAACGAGCCTAGCTTCTTCCTGCACGGGCGAGCATTTTTTTCTTCTACGTTGCTCTTCGCAAGTTCTTTCCTTCTCTAGGTTTTTGGCGTCTTCTCCCCTGCGATGCCGAAAGTCTTCTCTTCTTCACGGTAGAGTCCCCTATTCGCTGAGACACGCTTGCTGTCGACCTGCTCTTCCTTTCAACCAGGCGCCAGGTTGACACACCACTGTCCCTCTTTGCCCTCGACGAGTTTTTCGAATAAGTGTACAGTTCGATCTGGTGTTTTGTTTTGGTTTGTTTTTTTGTTTTTTGCTGACAGCGCCCCCCCCTTGCAAGTTGAGTTGTTGTTTGGAGCTTTTAACTCCCTTCCCCTCCCCCCCCCCCCCTCAAGTGGCGACGTTCAGGAGGGTGGGATCCCCAGTTTTGGCGTTACCCAGTTTTAGTTCGCACACCCCATTGACTTCTGCGCAGTTCACTTTTCCAGCGGTCTTGGCCAGGGGTAATAGTGGGCTTTGGGCCGTTGGTTCTTGTTGGGTTTCCCCCCATTTCTCCTTCTTGAGCTCTGATGAGGGAGGGGGCCCTTCCGACCAGGAGGAGGTGGCGGGGCTTTTTTCTTCAAGTTTTTGTGTCTCAGCATCCTGAGTTGGTATGCTCCCCTTCGTTCCGATTCTTTTTCAGACCGGGCGTGAATTTTTTGTTTTTTTCCAAGTCAGGCTGGATTAACAGCTGTCATCTCTCCTGCTTTTTTTTTTGCCCACCCGTTGTCTTTTTAAGTTTAGCGGTCGCCTCTCCGAGTAGTTCCATTCTGTTGCTACACGCATTTTTTTCCTTCCGTCGATGTCATCCAGTGGAGGTAACCAGTTGGGACGATTTCTCTTGTACTCCGGACAATACAAAAATAACCTTCTTGTCGGTTTTTACCCCGTTCTCCATCCCTCCACTTGCTGATCAGCCAAGGTCTCGCCCCCGTTTTCTTTCTTCACAAGGTCTCCCTCCTCCGCGTCCATACTTCACGATACGGCGGCGCGTGCTCGAAGGTCGAGTCCTCTTACCTGCGGTTTTTCCCGGATGTGCTTTTCGGCAAAGCGCTGTTGCGATTTCCCAGTTGGGCGCTGGTCGTGGAGCGGGGCTTCACACTTGGTCTGAGGCTTTCTCCACGCCGCTTTTTTTGGCTGTCGCAGCTATTCGGACCTCTGGGCCTCGTTTTTTTGTCACTTTGGACAACGTCTACCCACCAAGGGAAGGCGGCACCCTTCGCTTTGAGCACTCCTGGTCTTGAGGATTCCCGTTCCATAAAGTGTTACTACTCCCTTTTTTTCCTGAGCTTTTTTCGAGTATTTTCTTGATCTTATGCGGGGACGACAGTGATCGCTTCATCCGGTTCTCCCAACTTCTTGTTAGGTTTTTGAGATACACACGGCTGTTAATGACATTCGCCTTTTTTTGCGTTTGTGTCCCCGAAGTCAGGATGCTGGGCGAGGCATTTTCTAGCGTGGTTTTTCTGGGCCTCTTTTCCGCCCCCCCTCTTCCTCGATCCCAACCCGGTTTACAAGGAGGTATGAGAACCAGCCAGTCTATCACTGTGATCCTTCACGTACATGCCGATCGACCCCTCTCATATCATTGTCTAGCTAGTTTGGATTCTTACCAACATCCCTTTGTATGTTTTCTGAAATGGAAGCCGACCCTTCCCCGACTTTCCAGTACGTTCTGATATTTCTCCCAACAAAAACACCCCCCCAACCCACACCCCCACACAACAAAAAAAAACACACCCAAAAACCCTCAGGTTTTGCTGGA
>Ga0179593_1268229_pt1 | contig 12681 bp, 16 predicted proteins | sample CZODoug2_1_08_16_FD_185931 | JGI IMG/M metagenome (GOLD analysis project Ga0179593, IMG submission 185931) | Vadose zone soil fungal communities from Angelo Coast Range Reserve, California, USA - CZODoug2_1_08_16fungal (PacBio error correction) | ecosystem: Environmental > Terrestrial > Soil >... | reverse complement strand
CTATTTATATAGTCCAGTACCGATTCCTGTCTTTTCTTCTTCCCCTTCCTACCTTGCGGACAGCGGGGTTGCCTGAACGCTGTGTCCATCCTTTCCCCCTTTTTCTGACCAGATTGGTTATGCTATACCCGTCTCCGGACCACTACTGGTTTTTTATTCGATATCATTCCGCCAGGCGTTTTTCAGGCCACTTTTGTCCAGTTGGCGGTACCGCCATGTGTGGCACATTATTTTTTTGTGCCGTGAGTCCTTTTTTTCCAGTTGACAACTCGATCTGACCTCGATAACTGTCCCCTTTTTGCCCCCCGCAGCTTGGTCTCTCCTTTCCCCAATACGACCGACTGGGTCGGCGGTGTGAATCCCTTTGCGGGTCGCGCCGGTCTGCTTTGCGCATCTTTTCTCAGTTTAATTTGCTTGCATGGGTTTTCCTGCTCGGCGCGCCATCGGGAGTTAAAATGTGAAACCCCACCGGTCTAGATTCGACCGAGAAGCCCGTTTTCTGGCCCCCCTTCGCACCGAAAAGATGTCTTTGTTGCCCCCGACCTGGATGGGAGCTCAGTGTGTAGATGCCCTCTCGGGTTGGCGGGACCGTCGACTCTTGGTCCCCCTTTCCGGTTGGCAGCCGTTACTCTCTTGTTTTTTAGAGAAAAATTGTTTATTGATCCCCATGCCCCCCGGTGCCCCCCTTCGCCCGTCACCCGGGACAACCTATAGTCTGTGTTTTGTTTCTCTGCCATTGGGCAGTTGGGACGTCGGATATTTTTGCGTAACCTAGGGGATTTGAGGTTAGATCGATGGGCCCCCGCACCCAGTTCCCCCACGTCTTGGCGTTGGTTTTCCCCTTTCTTTTGGATGCCTTTTTCCCTCTCCGACAACTGTGGACGGCCTACGTAAACTGCTTTTTTGCTCTACCACGCTCGGCTGCGCTCCCCTTTTTCAGTGCGGCTTCGTTTTTTTCGTCCCGACTCCTGTCATGCAACGTTTCTCAATTGGATTCAGGACGCCGAGGTTTTAACGGGAGCGGGTTTCTCCACCTTGCTTTTGTTTATCACCACCTTCCGTCCATTCATATTTGCCTCCCTCTCGTGTGCCTCCCAGGCAAGGGGCTGGTTCCCTTTTGTCTTATTTATCCACGCTCGTTTTCTCCATCATGAGGACGCTTTTCGGCCCTTGTTCCTTCCTCAACCCCGCGTGGGAAATTCAGTGCCTTGCTGCCCCCGTCACGATCCCCTGCTTTTTCCGGGCAACGCTGTCCGTGCCCCCGCGTTATCAAAAAACCAGGTGTTCACCAAAGTCTCTCCCCCAACAACGGCAACCTCTTCTTTTTCCCTGTAACGTTGCCCTCGAACACTCCCCTCACATTCGGATTATGCTAGGACTTGGATGCGGTTTTTTTTGTTAGCTTCCCCGGCTTCCTTCAAGTTTTTTGTTGCCCCCCCTGTCCCCAGCTTGGACTACGCGGGAAGGAAGTTCAGGCACAAACTGTGTCCCCCCTGTGCGCGAGTCTTGCGTCCTTTTCACGGTTGGGCGACGGTGAAACTCGCAGACGACGCATGGCGGGGTGTCCTGTAATTTCTGCGTTTTTTTTCCTGGTTGCAGACCGGTCACCCCTTGATTTCCTTTTTGTGTTTAGGCCTTCTCGAATTCTTTTTTTTCAAGCATGCAGTATTTTTCAAGTTTTTCCCCCTCGGTTCACGTTCGACAGCACCGTTTTGAGGTGTCACGGTCGGAATCGCAATCTTTGACTGCCCGTTCCCGGCGCCCCAGACCCCGCACTTGATCTTTCTTCGCCCACTACTTTTCCAGCTCGTTCCGACTTTGGCTGTCTAGCCTGGTAATTAGGACTTGAGTCTCCTTTTTAGCTATCCGCTATTCCTTCGTCTTGCCCCCACCTACTCTGGGCCCCCATCTAAACGTTCTGACATGCCTGTAAGGTAGGTGTAGGACCCGTCCCCCAAGTTATCGGGAACGCTACTCTGGCCCGGCGAGACTTTTTTGGGATTTGACCCGCTTTTCCTTCCAAAGGGGTCAGAAAATATACCACAAAAAAACCTTCTTTTTTTGGAGCTTGCACTTTTTTCAGTGACCCTCGGCGAGGTTTTTGGGTATTTTTTTGTCTTGAGGTAGGGGGGGGTTGTTTGCCCTAGGTCTTGAGTAATAAAATTTGTTCTTTTCCCTACCCCCTCTTTGTGGTTCTGCTGATTTGAGCAAAGCTCCTCCCATCCTTCATGCTGGCTGCACAGTTCCATATCTATCCTCCCTTCCAGATTTGGTTTGTAGATTTATGGAAAGCTGGGCATCACAGAATTCTTTTTCATTCTCTTGTGTTCAAGGTTCACAAGCGACGGTACCCCCGCCCTTTGTCTTTCGTCATATTTTAATTACCTTCGAATGTCTTTCGGCCCCACCCCCCCCCTGATTTACCTTCCCTCGGACACCTATCGCCCCTCTTTTTCCCCAGTGGCCGTTTCCTTTGTTTTTGTATTTTAGGGGTAAGGCTGGGGTGCAGCCGACTCCTTGCTCGGGCGGTCGATTGCGGGTGTTCACCCAGGGCCTTCGGGTCGGGAGCCTGGTTCGAGTTTTTTTTGGTTTGGGCAAAGACAAGTTTTCACTCATACCCGCCTGACTTAACGGCCAGTTCCCGCTTCCTTTCCTGCCAGGGAGCTCGAAGATGGTGAGCTTTTTGGCTAAGTCCTACATTTTTTCTTTTTTCTTTTTCTGTCTCTTTTACTGGTCGGATGAGAATTTTGAAATCACCCAGATACAGTGATTCCCCAAGTGGCCCAACCCGAAGTGGTACCCCCTTCTCTCTCGGCTGATCTTCTTCGCCCCCAATTGAAGGAACTAAATGGTTCTCCCGTCCCTGTTCTTTGGGGCAAACATTCCCCTCAAAGTACAGCTACTGGCCTGCGTGTGCTTGTGGGTTTTCTTTTTTCTCAACCTTTAACCTCGCCGTTTCTTGAGACACTCCTTATTGCCATTATGCCGATGGATTATGGCCGAGTATTCCCCGTTGCGCCTTTTGAAGGCCGTTCGCCACCCGCTCGAATTCTCTGCCCCCCCGGGCTGTGTCTCCCCCCGCTTCCAAAAAACTTTCGACGTTTCCGTGAGGACTTGTATCCAAAAGTTGCCTTTGCGGGTCGGGTACGGCCGTGCTTTTGACATGATCACTGGAGTCGGTTGGATTGTCACAGTCTTGACAACCCATCCGAGGGTTTGTGAGATCGAAACCGGTTTCCCCTTTTTGACTCTTAGACAAGTTCTTGATTCTCTTGACGATTTTTTCTCCTCCCCTTATTGCCTGCCTTGAATTCGACCCCCCCCGAGGGCCCTATTATGTGATGTCTTTCCGTTTGATCCAACCGCCCCCTGGTCTCGGTTTACACTTTTTTTCGGCCGCGGATCCCCCTTGATCATGTTACCCTGGTGATGAAGCGTCGGGACGCGGACCCAGCAGTGTTCAGTGACAAGCGCGCTCCCTTTTTTTTTTTTCTATCCTGCCTTTACGCCTGAACGACGTTTTGCCCGCGACGATCCAAGGTGATGCCCCCCAACCCATTCTTGTGCCTGTGGCCTTGCATCTCGTCTTTCACACTCTCCCCCCTTCCCCGTTTTCTTTCCAGCTCTCCCCCGTACACCTGCCCGGGCCTTTTAACCAGTGGCATTTAGGTGTCCGTTTCTCTCGACGTTTCCCCACGTTTTTTCTGAAATCATAAACCAAGATTTATATCCTTTAGCGCGCGGCGCTTGGGGCTGGGTTTTGAGCTAGCGTTGGAGTTAGCAGCCGACTCTTTCTTTCTCCGGACCTGCCCTTCCTCCCCCCATTGTGGCTCCACGTCACTACAATGTTTCGATTTTTCCGACTCCCGATCTGCTCTCTGTCGAATACTATGATTTTGGTGTTTCCGATTAATACGGAGTTGCTCGGAGCGAGATGCAATTACCCCTGCCAATCCCTTCCCCTCCAAATCCGCCCTCGCTGTCCTTTCATTTCTGTCCCCTTGATTCCCTCCCACCATGGCGTAATTAGGCGGTCGTATGCCGCGTCCAAAGATTGGCTTCTGCAGAAATTGCGGCCTTCTATCCTTATGGTCCCCAGCCTTTAAGGTCAACCATTTCTCTACCATGGCGACCTTGCCACACGTTTTTCATAAGGGGCACTTAGTTCTGTGCTTGACAATTTTCCTCGAGGACTCCGAGACCGCAGGTTCTGATCATTCTCTTTCCGGTCGTGTCTCGACGTGTATACGGTTTTCAATTGGTAGATTGTCCTCATTTACCCCGGCCAAGTTCTGCCCCGTCCTCAAATTTCGAGACCCGGTCCTCGGTGATCCTTTTGTGAACTATATATATTAAATATCCCTCCCCCCTTTTTTCCCCCCCCTTTTGTTGTTGTTGAGAGTTTCTTCTTCATTTATTCTTTTAAGTAGATAATTATACAATTTTTCGTGGGATCTATCGTCTGCATTTTGCGGGCCCCCCCGCGCCAGCAACTGTGGCGGTCCATCCGAGGCCCCATCTGTCCCCCTTCTCTGCATTCACGTCCTCCTTCCACTCCTGGGAGAATTCGATATCTTTGCACCCTTTCTTTTTTTCTTTTCGCCCCCCGGGTGTCATATTTGGTCAGCGGGGCAATTTCACCGCCCTATTGTTTACACCCTTTGTCCCGCGGCATGTTTTTTTTTTGAAAAGTTTTTCACCCTTCTATTTATGACTACACTTATCGGGGGCAGTAGCACCGCCTTTTTTCTAGCCGTTGACTCCTCCGGACCTTCTTTTTCCCTTTTTTGCGTTAGGGTTCTGGGAACGGGGCCTTTTCGGCCCTGTCGCGGTGCTTGCGGCGTGCGGATATTTTTTTCGTTACCTTGCTGCCGGGCGCCTCCAGCGCGCCAGGGAGTACTACGGTTTTTGGTACCACACACCCAATATCGAAGCTCCTTTTTTTTTTTCTGACCTTGGAGAGCCTCCGTTCATTTTTTCGGACGGCTGACCACCCACACCGATTTTTCCTTGCGCTTCATTGCCTTGCGCCGCGAACGTTTTTGTTTTCCCGTCCCCCGGGCGCTGAACTTCGACGGACGAGCCCAGGCCCCCAAGCCTTGCCCGCTGTCTAGATAAAATTCTGTTTTCCTGATTTCATCACCCAGGTTCGTTTGACTGGACACCCTGTCCCTGGGGTTTCCTGCTGTTCCTTTTTTTATGGTAATTGATTGTGAGTTATTTGTCTTTTCTGGCTTAACTACGGGGATTGTTCTATTTCGCGGCCTCTATTCAAGTGTGCTGTCAACACGTTTTGGATGTGTGCAGAGTCTTGCGGGCAGTCGCTTTTCCCCTCCACGTCGGGCCTGAGGTCACTTTCCACCTTGCTACCTGACCAGCTTCGAGACCCTGCCTACATGCCCTGCTTCTTCCTGGGAGATTCTCTTTACCCCTAATTTTCTGAGAATTGAATCGCCCACGGCGCGAGAAGATTGGGAGACCCCCCCCCCCTTGTCTTTTTCAACCGGCCGTTTTTTGTCCCCCCCTATTCTCTCCCTCTCGTGTTTTCGGCATGGCCCCCCCCAGGCAGGCCTTGGGCTCCATAACATTTCTTCCTTCTTGCCTTTCCCCCCAGAAGACGGTTCGATTCTTTGCCCCCGGTACACACTCTGTTAGCAACCTCAGCGTGTTTGGTCCCATTTCAGATTCGTTTCCCTCACGCTACCTTTTTCTTCTCAATTCCCGTCCCCCCTTAGCGCGGCCTAACCTTTATAGTTTCACAACTCTCTCCCAATGCTCTCGCCCCTCACTCACTAGAAAGAAAATCCAATCTGATTCTGTTTTTTCCTCATTGCGGTCTGGTGGGCGCAAGGCTTCGGTCCTCCCCCCCCCCCCCCGTATGGTATACCTGCGGGCATACTCCGGAAGTCGGCCCATTCTTGGACATACCCCTGGCCCGTGTGCGTTGCGTCCCTTTCACTGTTTGGCCGCGCCGGTTTGAACTCGGAGCCGCAGCATTTCGTTTTTATTTGAATCTGTACTTTCGGCCTTTTTGCCCTGAGAGAACAGTCAAACCCATTTCAATTTTCATTTGTAGTCGTGCTCTCGCAAAAGGCCTTTTGCATTTTATTTTTTTTTCCCCCCCAGTTTCCCTTTTTCTTTTTTTTGCCCTTCTTCCTTTTTTTATCAGCGGTGTTGTAAGAGGTTTCTTTTCGGAATCCTGGGGAATGCAGTTAACTCCTCCTAAAATCCCCAAGGACCTGGATTTCTCCAACTCCCAAACCTCCACTGCTCCCAGATTGTAGAGCTCCCACAACTTGTGGCGCCGTTTGGGAATTTTTGGCCGGGTTACCTGTCTTCTCATCACGATTACTTGGCCCCCACCCTTTGGCTTTCTTTGCACTCACTCACTGGTTAGGCCCAGCGGGTTTTTTCCCGCCCCGTGGATCGTTAGGGGCACCGTCCTTTCTCATTTTCGGGGCGGCAACCCGCTGGCGCGTTTCCCATCCCAACAAGAAATTCCCCCCCCCCCCTCTGGTTCGGCACTTTCAGTTTTCTTTTCTTTTTCTTTGATTTCTGGTCGTCTCCTCCGTTACCTTGGGGTTTTCCCCGCCCCCCGTTCGATTCCTTAAATATTCCCCCTCCTCCAACCGATTTTTTGCCCCCGTCGCCTCTTGAAGCTTCCCTCCCCCCTGCTGGCTTATTCCAGCTCCATCTTCTTCCTCATCTCGTTTTTGAGCGGGAGATGGATCTTGGCATCCCTGCCCCTCAAGGATTCTCGCTGCTCAAGAAACGACGGCAAATCGTTCGTCCTTTCCCCCCCCTCGTAAACGTTTGTCGGGGTTTTTTCTCACCCCCGATACATCCTACCAGATCTTCTGTCCTGGACCAGTGTGGCTTCGATGTTTTCTTCCTTGTGCGAAAAGCCTGGGCGCCCGGGTTTTTAACCTTCGCCTTTCTTGGGGGGTTTCTCACGGGGGCGTTTGTAGCCGATGTACCTTTTCATTTGGGGAGCTTAAGGGCCACTTTATTGGTGATGGGGAGTGGACATCCCCATCCCCCTCCTGTTCTATCCTCATCCTGACTAATACCTTTCTTCTTTCCCTTTATGCCCGCACCTTTCTTATCGTTTTGGTGGAAGGTCGTTGCGAAGACTTTTTGTTTGTTTCTTTCTTTGGCGCGTTTTTCCCCCGTTTTCCTGCCCCCCCCCGTTGGATTTTTCGCTTTGCCCCGTTCTACGATTTGATCTCCGTGAATAAGACAAACCTTGATCTTAATGCTGATCTGAGCAGGCTTCACAATTCCTTAAACCCTGCCTTTTCTTTTCCTCCTTCCATGGCACCAGGCCGCACTTCCCCCACCACGATTCTTGCGGCTGCAGAAGGTCCCTGGCGAGTCCCCTACTGTTAACGGTCTCTCTTCCCTATTCTTTTCCATAACTTCCGGTTTTTCTCTTCACTTTCCCTTTTCTTCCCTTTTCAGCGTGCGCCCACTTGATCAGAGTTTTTTGTACCTTTCTGTGGCTTTCTTCGAGTTCTGACTCCGTTTCCGGGTAATGTCTTTCCACCTTTTTTTTCTCCCTGGTTTGCTTTGATTTCGACCAGGGAAGTGTTTCACGTGGGTGCCATCGCCTTTTTTTTCCATTTTCCCCCCACACGCGGGGTTTTTTCCGATCTTTTTTAGAAACACTGGTTGGAGAGCGTCCCCCAGCGTCTTCTGACCGCTCCTCTTTGAACCTCCCTTTGCGACTTTTGCTCGCAACAGAGATGGCGTTCCCGAATATTCCTGAGTACGTCCCTTCCCTGTAGAACCGTCCAAGGGTGCACGATATTTTTTGCGGCCGAGCGCCTCTACGAGGTTGCTGTTCAAGTCGGGCCTTCTCCGCCTGTACCCAGGAAGAGTCTACGGCTGGTTTGCTCCCGCCTGTGGTAAAGGCTTGGGAGATCTTCCTTTCTGGTCCTGGGGGTTCCCCCTGCCATCAAAAGCGCCACCCAATCCATGACCTGCCCTGTGCCCCATCTCGGACGCTCTCCCCCCCTCCTTTCTTTTATTTGGCAAGCCCTTCTTCCCCAACTGGCCAGGGCAGGACCCGGCCTATCTCCGTCCTTTCCTGTCGGAAGTTGTCAAATGGTGGCTTATCCATGAACCTGATTTTCTTCTCTCCCAAGTTCTGCTTGCTGTCTGGCCCGCGCCGTCTTCTGGTGATCCGCTCGTGCTTGTACCTCACGTTCGCGCTATTTCTATTCACCTGAACCCCCATCTGTCGTTCCGACCATGGCTAGTCTTTTTTTTTTTTCAGATCCCCTCCGTGGAGTGGCTTTGCCGATACTACATTGCGGCGCGAACGGCCTCTGTCATCCCAAATTCAATCCTCCCATTCGATCCTCCTTGCCGTTCCTGTGCCCTCACTCACAACCTTTTCCCTCCCACTGCGCCGGTCCCCCCTTTCCCTGGCTGGAGTCCGGCGAGACCCCAAGCTGTCTGTTCTGCCGGGGACAGTCATTGGAGTGACCCCATTCTCGCCAACTTTCTTTATTGCTCTTCCCCCCCTTCCATCCGGTTTTATTTCCTGCTTGACAAAGGAACTGGCGCGGCCTCTTTTTGCTGCGGCATCGGATAATTTCCCGGTCGTCTTATTCAGTTTTCGTTGGCCATGCTTGTTCCTCTGGCGATGGGCGCCCCATTCCCTTCTTCTTGCGGGCAAAATTGGCTCGTTAGCCCCATTCCTCGGGATTCGGTAACCTTTTAACCCTACTCCCATTCTCTTTCTTTTCCCCCCTTTTCCTCCTCCGTGTGTTGGTTTTGCTACTCTTATATATAGTCATTTTACCGACCTGGGGCCTTTCAAGCATTGCTTGCGGCGTAAGGCTTTTGGCCCCGGTCCATTACGGGTCCTCCCCTTTTTTTCCGCTTACAAGTTCCTCGTAACTTTTCCGGAAGAACCATTTTCCCTCCTTTGCAGGGTCGTTTTCGGCGAGCATTAGGTTGTAACGCTGGGGCCGCCCCATTTCTGCTCCCCCCTTTGAGTTACTTTTTCCTCGCATCGAAGCGTTTTACATCTTTTTATTTGGACTCGTCAACTCCCGTTCGCACAGTCCCCAGCCTTGGCTTCCGTTTACTTTGCCCGAAAGGCCGGCGTTTTTTGAAGGGCTTTCTTCCTGGGCGCCTGGCGGATTGGGGACTTTTGGCTTTTTCGTTAATGTTTTCTGTGCCCCCTATCCCCTCGCTTCGGGAGCGCCAGGGCCTTTAAGTACCCGGGAACACCAGTCTCAGACCCCGAGGGCGCGGATTGTTACGCGCAACAGACCTGATAGTGCCCCGTCAGCTCCTGACCTTTCCGTCTGAACAACTTCGCGGCGGTTTTCCTCTGACCCGCGATGGGGCGCGCCACCTCAGCACCGCGCGCTGGTCCTCCGATTTCCTTTAATATTTCAGCACAAGGCCCGGTCGCAACGGAAACTTTTAACCCCCCCCCTTCTGGTTGTGCCCCCCCCTTTTTCCCACGTTTTGAAGATGGGGGCGAAAACCAAGGGTTTCTGGTTTGGAAGTCTTTGCGAATTTGAAGGGGCACAAGGTTTCCCCCGGTCTTGTTTTTGTCCTTTCCCGCCTTTGGGTCGGCACCTTCTTTCCGCGGTCGGGCGAGTTCCCTTTTGTAAACCCATGCTCTCTCGGACTTCCCCTCCTTCTTACCTGCATTCTTGGCAGTGCCCCCTTCCTACCTTTTCTCTCAGCGAGGCAATTCGTCTTCTCTTGCCGACGGAGTGGTCCTTACCTTGTTTCCCCCCGTTGGGGGGACCTGTAACAAATTTTCTTCTCCTCTTTTCTGTGGCGAAAGGCCCACGCCGGGACCCCTCGTAGTCTGAGATCAGAATCCTTGACGTTTTTCGCCGTTTTTTTCCCTTCCCCCGGTTAGTCTCCAAACGCAACCACTCGTTTGGTTGCAGGTTTAAGACTCTTTCAACCTTTTACCAGACTCCCACTGATATTAAGCCCGCCCTCCACGTTCCCGGGACCCACAGAGGAGATCCGGGCACACCGTTATATTTTTTTCCCGTCTCCCCCCTCAATCCCACGTTGGTAACCACTCCTTTACAGTTACACGAACCCCTCTACCCCCCCCCGGCAGGGAGATTACCCCTTTCGGGCGTGTGCTTGAGACACGTAAAGGGGCCCATAGTAGAATACGAATTTTCCCCACCTTTCCAGTGATCGGAAGTCCTTACTTAAAAATGGCATCGGGCGCGGGGCCATGGCCTCGTTCTTACCTCCCTTTGCCGCGCACCAATCGCGCCCCCTTTGGCTTGGCGGGTATTTTGATTGTACCCTTTTCGGCTTCGGGATTTCCCCGTCACCCAGTGACTTTTTCATTTTTCGTCGTTGCTACAGATTCGTTATGCCGCATCTTTCCTTCGTTTCACCGTCTCAGCACCCTTGTTTATCGGGGTCTGTCTCTCAGCACTTTGTGGTCCATGACCGTAACCCCCCTCGCCAAAATCACGTTTTTCCCACCCATTACTTTTTTCTTCGAACGCTCCAGCTCGTTCGTCCGATCCCTTGTGGCTGGTTTCTGCAGGTGAATTCGGCCTAGTCCTTGCGTCTTACTTTTCAAGTCCAATCTTCTTCATCTAAGCCCGACCGCATTTTTTTTTTAGGCCTGCTGCGGGACCCCCTTTCGTTCTTTTATCGACGTTTCCCTTTCCGTTTTCGGTGCCCCCGCCGCCCATCTTCTAAAGAAATACACAAGAGCCTGGCCACTTGCATCGGCGATTCTGGTTCGAGGAGGTTACTGGGTGCCCCTTTCACATTCTGTTCCATTAAAATACGCTTCCGTCAAGCTTTTTCCGTAGCTATTCTGAGTCGCCGCCATCTTCCTTGCTCTCAGCTTTATCCTTCCTTTTCTTGTTTTTTCTCTTCTGAGAGATGGAGCGTTCAGCCCGTCTCCCCTTTGCTGGCGGCTGCTCAAAGAATCGCGACGGCCCTTTTCGTAATCTACCGAACGGGGTGGCAACCCACCCGCTCCGACCCCCCTGGTTTTTCTCACCCTTGCCGACGGTTGTATTTTGGGCCTAGTTGGCCGCCCCTTCGAGCAGGCGAGACCCAGATTTCCGGGCTGGTTTTGCGTGCCTCCCATGGCCCCTCCGTTCTTTCTTTAAGGAGACCAGAGGAGGTATTTTTTTGGCCCTCAGCGACGATCTCGGCCCTCCTGACTATAACCGCGCGGCGCCCGGTGTCATTGGAGTTTTTTTCGGCCCGTCCAGCTTGTTTCGTTTCCTAAAGTAACGTTTCCCTTTGCAGGGGTGGCGCGAACGGCCGGCACCAGTGGCTGATCCGACCGAAACAACCCGTTGCTGATCTAAGCCAGCCTGAAAACTTGTGTTTCTCTTATACTGCGACGACACAAATGAGTCAATCCATGTGGTGCCTGGTTCTTCCCAGGGGCAGCCCTCAAAGCCCAGGATCAACCGAAATTTTTTCTCTCCTGTTTCGGCGTCCACCGTTTTACCGTCACGGTCGTCGTATACTTTATGGCAATGTCCCCCTCCTTCTGTTTTTATGGCAAGGGTCCTAGACGCGGGCCCCAACCCCGCCCACCTTCCTTTCCGCAAGGGTCTTTCTCCTCAACTTCCAGTGCCGTTTGGAACCTTTCTCTTTAAACCTTTTGCTACGCCGTTTTTTTTCGAGTTTGCCCTACAGGCTTTCGTTGGTTCCAGCGGTTTTTTCGCCCTTTCCCAACGGTGTGCGTGCCGAGGTTGTCGACAAGTTGTCCTGAGACGAGCCCCGCTGCGTTCTGATTCCTTGACGTCTGATCCTTCCGGGACCTCTTTTCTCAACACTGAGATATAATTGTCCAACATCTCTTCTGTTTTGTTTTAACCGCAAGTTCCCCGGTCTGGTCAGTCTCGGACCTGCCGTTTTTGTGGCGCGCATTGTGTTGCTGAGCCGATTTTCGTTTTGTCAGTCCCTTTCTTTTTTTTTCGGCCCCGGCTGTCACTGGTCGATGCTACAAGGGTGGCTCTCCGGAATTTTCTTGACCGCGACTTTTTCATCCCCCGAAAACCCTTTTGCCTGTTGACCTTACTTCTGGCCGATGGCCCTCTCCCCTCGTCCTTCATCGCTACACGAAAGTTCATTCTCCCCGACTATGTGTCCTTCCGTTTCGTTCGGAACCACCTGGTGTTTTTTCTTTACCCCCTGAACCAGGAGTTCTCTCACAGCGTCCGACTGCGCTGTTTTGTGGGTCCGCTCTTTTTTCCCGCAGACTTTCATGCGGGTTCACACTGTTCGGGCGGTCCCTTTCCTCCTTCTTCTCGGTTGTCTTCTCTTTTTGGTTTCCGTCTTTCTTTTTTTTTCAGTGCGCTGCCCACGAACCCGTCGCACCCGCCGCGCCTTTCAGTGAGCAAGGTCAAGTCCATGCGCGCGTGGCGGAGGCCTTTCCCCTTTTTTTTCCCGGATGTCTTTTTGCGCGTTGCAAGTGGCATCTTCCCTTGTAAACTTTCGTTTTTGCGGAGTGTCAACTCTTGTTCCATCTGTGGTTTTCTTCTCTGCTGACTTGTCAGGAAGAAGTTTCCTTCTGCTAGACTTTTCCCCTTCCTTGTGTCCGAGTTTTTCCGTCCTCTCGTGCAAGCTGGTCGCTTGGCGGCATGCTGCCGCCTGTCTTCCGGGGCCGCAACCTTTACTTAGCCTCGGGATCTACCCCTCTCT
>Ga0179593_1674650_pt1 | contig 12682 bp, 12 predicted proteins | sample CZODoug2_1_08_16_FD_185931 | JGI IMG/M metagenome (GOLD analysis project Ga0179593, IMG submission 185931) | Vadose zone soil fungal communities from Angelo Coast Range Reserve, California, USA - CZODoug2_1_08_16fungal (PacBio error correction) | ecosystem: Environmental > Terrestrial > Soil >... | reverse complement strand
TTAGAATTTTTTTTTTCTCTTTTCTCCCCCCCCATGAGATTCTTTAAAAGCCATTGGCTTTCTTCGATCATCCCAAATGTTTCTTTTTTTTCTTATCCTGATAATCGGCAACAAAAGGTACCCTTCTCCCCTTTCGTTCCTAATATGCTACCTTCCTTTCCTTATGTAGAAGTTTCTACGATCTCCAGACCCCTGTCCTTTAATTTCTCTCTGTAAAAAAGTAACCTTTCAAAAGTTTTTTATGATGTCTCAGCTGAACTTCCGACCCTCAATCTCGCTTAATTACAGCTTGGGTTCCTGTGAACTTAAACCCGGGTATTTCTTACACGAACTATACTCCAAACGCTTTTCCCTTTTAGGCGCGCAGACGTGAAGAGCCCCCCCTCCCTTCCCCTTGCGTATGTCTCCCTTTTTATTCCCGAGTCTTGGCAGCTCTTGCTGCCCTATAGTCTCCCACTCCCCCCCCCCCCCCCCCCCATTTATGTCCGGTATCTAGCTTTCCGCCTAAAACTTGTGACAACGCTTATCACAAGCTTGCAATTCTCATCCTGTCAATTATATCTTTTCCTTCCTCGCATCCCCCCTCAATTAAAGAAGAGTAGAAGTCCCCATCGCCCCCCTTCGCACCGCCCTTTTCTAAAACTTGAACTCTTCTCGAGGAATGTTCCCGCTGCTTGTATTAATTTCTCCCTATGATACACGTTTTCCCCTCTTTGACAGATTTCTTTAATACAAATTGATAACGTTAAAGCTTCGTTTCCCTTTCTTGAGCTGCGTCTTCTTCCCCACCCCGTATTTTAGGTTCAAACCCCACCTTTTCTATAAGCTTCCCCAGATCCCCGTTAAGTAATTTTTTTCGCTTTCTCAGGGCTTCTTCTCTGGTTTGCTTTGAGGAAATGGCCACCTTCGCGCCGCGTTTGTTTTTTCACCCTATCCGCAACAGCAAAGTCTTGTATCCCCCTTTCCTCTCTTTGGATTTTCCCCTTTTTTTCTTTGTAGTATTAAATGTTGCCCCTCTCACTCTTCTCCTCTCTTCTGCTTTATTCCCCATCAATCTCCACAGATTTTTAAAACTGGGGACCCTAGTGCTTCCCCCCCGTTTCCACGGTTTTCCCAGCAGAGCCTCCCTTTTCCCGCTCTGCCCACGCCGGATTTTCGCGCCCCTCTCCCCCCCCACACGACGAACCTTTCCCCCCGAGCTCTTCCCTTGTCTTTTTTTGTTTGATTCTCAAGTCCAGCCCCCCCCCCATCCTTCATTCCTTCCTTTTTCTTCTGAAAGTGATTTTTAAAGTTTTTCCTTTTTCCGGTATCGTTACTTCTTGCAGGTGCCCAAACCCTTGTAAAAGCGGCCTTTGACCAATTGAGGAAAGAAGGGATCCTTACTTCTTGACCTTTCCCCTTTTGTCTTCCCTAAGCATGCACCCCCTAATAAAGGGATAGGACCTTCGGTCTATTCTTTGCTTTCCCCTCCTCCCAGTACCCCGTCCTAGTTCTTCCCGTACCTCAAGTCTAACCCCAGAGACACACTTTCAACCCCTCGGCATCTTTGGAAAATTAATCAAGGCCCGCCGCAAGCACTTTTGCCCCTGAATGATTGTTGGGTGAATTCTTGTATCCGTCTTTATCCCCTCACCAATAACCACATATCAGCTCCGTTCCTCCTTTTAATGTGTAACCTCCCCCTTCACCTGAAGGACTTTTCTCCCCCCAACCAATTCCTACCACCCCCCCCGAATACGTTGACCATTCCTTAGAATCCCCCCGATCTTAGCCCAAGTTTTAAAGAGGCCCCTGCTGGCGCTTAGACCTTTGGGTTTGGATTAATAAGACCCCCCCTCTGTCCACTGTAATTCTGGAATTTAAGGAGCCGCCCTTGCTCGGGTCCTTTGTTCTTATTTTTCATACTATGTGAAATTGGGTGACTCTTTTTAATAACCCCCTTCCCCACCCTCGTCTTTTTTTCCACCAGACCTGTGACGGGGAAGCGTTCCCTCTTTTTTGCTTCACACCCCAGTAGAGAAGACTTGACCCCCACCCGCGGGTAGGCAGGTCGGTATATTGACCTGCAAAGACCCCCCCTGACGCAGGGTCCCCCATCACTTGCTTTGAGGACCTCTTAGAGTTTGGCCTCCTTCCCCAGAAGTCTCCGATTTGTGCAGAGCGTCCCTCTAAGAGTCTATTTTCCTCAGCACTCGTCTCTTCTGCCCCTCGACCCCCCCTTTCCTCTTTGGGATGACAATCCCGAGACTAACTACCTATTCGGTTCTGCCAAGTCTTTTTTTCCCCCTAGATAAATTCCCTTCTGCTATTCGTTTTATTAGTCTCCCATTCGTCATATGTCCCTCTCTTCCCTGAGGCTGGCCCCCCCCGCGCCCCCCTGGTTACTGTGACTGTTCTCCCCCAAACCCCCCCTTCTCCTCGCGTAATCCCCCCCTTCTTTTACTATCCTTTTTTTTAGGAGAGATGATTCGACGGAACCCAGGGGATACCTTTCCCCGGCCTTCCCTTTTTCATTATTCCAGTCATCTTGAGACTCTTATTTAAAGGATGGTTGAGACGAAGCACGGACTCCTGCTTTCCCATCTTTCAGAGCGTTCTTGACAGAGACTGGAAGCCCCTCTTTTTTTGCTTTCGCGGCTTTTTTTTGTGAACTCCTTTCACTTCCCAACATCTGCAACTTTTTTCTTCGTCTCCCCCCTGTTTCTCTGATTGAGAGGTACTTATGCAAGGAAATTGTCAGTCGCGTTCCCCCTCCCTAGTTCCTTTCGCGTGTAGGAACAACATAGACCCATAAGAATCCCTAAAAGAAGCTTGCGTTTTGAGCCTGGTCTCCTTTGCGGAGCCGCGTTCCTCCCCCCCCCCCAACCTGTTCTAAAAAGGGGTTTGTTGACTTCTAGTCTTTTCCATTTTTTGAAGCACCAAGATGCCATTCTGACTAGTACAAGGTGCAACTCTTAGAACCCTCCAAGAAGTGGCCTCCACCCCCTCTTTTCCCCACAGGTTTTTTTCCCCCCAAGTAGAATTCTCTCCTGTACAAGAAATACGCGAAGGCGAACCCTTAAACTTCCCTTCTTCAGTCCTGCGGTCTGGAATTAACACCACCAACCCCAGTCGCATCTCGTCCCGCATGATATTTGCGCAACCGGATACTTCTCTTTTACTTTCCGCGATGGCCCAGTCCTAGTGGTATTTTGTGGGTGAGGGTTGAGGCCCCCCCTTCTTCGTCCTATCCTGTTTTCAGTTATCAGACCCTTTTCTGTATTGCCTTGGTTAGTTCTATACACTCCGCTCCCCTCCACCACCCACCTTCACATTGCACAGGATGACGTTGAGCGCTTGTGATGAAGTTTCCACCCTTGCCTATTTTTCTTTTCTGTCTAAGTTTTGGCTTTGAAGAAGCATCCGGGCCTTCACCTTGATGTTCCCCCCTTCTTCCTGACAGCATTTCTACCCCCTTACTTTCTATGTGTGAAGGATCTGTATCGCCCCACCTCCGGGTCAGGTTCCCCCCCCGGGTCGGTAAATCCACTCTCCCTCACCTGTGAAATTCCGCTTTTCCATTGCCCAGGTCGCCGACCTCTGCTACCACTCCGTACTAGTTGGAACCCCTTTTTACACAATTTTTTTTTTTATACGAGCGCTAATTTGCGTTCGTCTTGACTACATTGTATGAAACCACAGCGGAGCACTGGTCCCGGGCTTCTCTTTCCAGCGTTCTTCGCTATCCTTTGCCCAGCGATCGTTTGGTACTCTCTCAGACCCTGAACGTTATGTGGAAAAACCTTGTGCGACGCAGTTTTTTAATCGCCTTGTTATGGACACCAGGTTTCCCTCTTTTAAGATTCGTCTTTTTTCTTTTTCCATCCTCTTTCGCGAGCGACCCTGTTCGCCCCGTGAGTTCAACTGCTCCTCGCATTCCACACCATCCAAACTGGCGTAAGGGTCTCCAGAACAACGGGCTCTCTTTTTACTTTTTCCCCCTCGACCCACTTCTGTCGCAGCAGGGCCGGATCCTGCCCCTTTTGCCCCCCCACTCCCCGCGACAGAACTCTCCCTTCCGTTAAATTCCTTCCCCCTTCTCTCCCCTTCCGCTTATTTGTCCCTCTTGAGCACCGTCCCCAAAAGACTTGTTTCCTTCATCACTCCCTCCCCTGACTGACCCAACTCCCTTGACAGTGTAAGGGTCTTACGATTTCTTCGCTTTTGCCCCCCTTTTTTCCTCTCTTTCTCCCCCGGTAAAAGCAGCGAATTCTCTCAATCTCAAGACAGTCGTCAAGGCTTTGTGCTCCTGTTGTCGTGTCTGACCTCCTTCCTTTGGTTTTCTTTTCAATGGTGCTGCATGAGATACCACTCAGCTCTTTTTCTTTCTAGCTTTCCCTTTTGGTCGGAAGTTCCCGCACCAAGGTGTCAGGGATTTGACTTGCGCCCTACCCTCCCCTCCCTTCCCCTATTTCGACGACCAGAAGTTCATGAATTGCTTCCCCCCACTTTCTTCACGCCTGCCAACGTACTTGATCCTTCACTCTGAGACAGCCACTTTTTCCTCGTTTGCACTCTTGTGCGTCTCTTCCTTCCCCTTGAACTGAACCAGCCGAGGTTTCGTGCCCGACAGGTTGCAGTCAGAGTTCCCCCTCTCGGGTTTGGGCTTGTGCAGCGGAGCATGCCCTAATCTCATTTGGTAGTACGGTTTTTTCACCTTGCCTTTTCCCCTTCTTGAAGGTTTTGGTCTGTTTTGGATAGATCAAACGGACTTATAAACACAATTGCTCAAGCTCTTTTCGCATCCGATTCGAAGCCGGGAAGCAAATGTAAGTTTGTTGCCCCGCTGTTATCAGTTCTCCTCAACTGAGACTTTTTCTTCCCTGAAGGTTTTGCCCTCCCTGCCCGCCCAAAGCCCCACTACTAGTTTGGGATGACGATCCCCAGTAACTTTTTTAGACCATCTTAGATTCCTCCTCCTCAAGGTTGTTTTCTGTCTTCCCCGACTGCTTCTCTTACTCAACACTTCTTTTCTTTTTTACCTCCCTTGATTTTACAATTAGATAGTATCCTCTGCTATCAGCTCATTCCTGCACCAAACCAACTTCCTTTGCTTCCCCGTGCAGCTCGGTACCACATATATACTCTCTTTTGAATTCTGATCCCCTTTTTTCTCCCCCCCTATCGAAGAAAAAATCAATCAATAAGGATTCAGTCCCCTGCCACCTTTCCTCCCTATCTCTTTGATGCTTCCCGTGAAATACAGGGCCCTAATCGAACGATTCCCTTCCATCTTTCTTTTCCTTCCCCCGAAACTTCTTTCCTTTTTCTTTCCATGTCTCCCCTCCTTCCCTCCTTTTTCCGACCTATTTTCGGCGCGCCTTTCAGATGCTACGGTTGCGTATGGCTTCAATTGACCCCACGTATTTTTCCAAGAACTTGCTTCCCCCCTTTTTTTTCCTTCGATCGAACGTATGGATGTCGGGCTCAGCTTGTCTACGCCTTCCCCCCTTTTGCGTTGCCCCGATAGCACCATTGGAAGGAAAGCATACACTTCCCCCCCCCCTCTGTCGATTCGTTCTCCCCTTCCTCTGCACTCACAATTTCCCCCTGCTCCCAATTTTGAGTAGTAAGAAACATTACAACCGGCGTTTTGCCCAAGCCGTTCCTCCCCCTGCCCCCCCCTGACTTTTTTTCGAGAATGTCTGCTTGCCGTCAGGCAGACCGTGAGAACCGGCAAGCCCCAGCCTCTTCTCCCCCCATTTATAGTTTCCTGGTGCACCGTTCCTTTCTCTTGCGTCTGGAGTCCAGGAAACCTTTGAGTTTCACTTCTGCAATTTAACTAAGCGGACCAGTGATCCCGTATTCGCGTCTTCCTGATTTAGTTAATTGATGGAGTGCTTGCAGGCTCCCGGCCCCTTTTCCCTCGAGTTTTACCCTCTCGTCCACTAGAAGAGGTTTTTCCACTCCCCCTGTACTCTCTTTTTCGTTTGTTCTCTTCCGGATTTTTCCATTTCCAACATGTAGACCATTGATCGTTCCGATCCTTCTGTTTGTCCCCACATCCAAAATATCTCCACAGATTTTCAACCCCTTTTGTTTTTCTTCCCCATTCGATTACACCACCCCCATGTTTTCGCCCGTGTTTTCCCCCCCCCCTCAAGAGACGGACCTTCCCCTCCTCTTCACAATCAGATGCTTCCTGATTACAAAGATGCCACTAACGCCTCATGGGAAGAGATCCTATATCCCTTTCTTCCGGCTGTGGTATAATAGCAATTCCCCTCCAGCATGACCCCTGCTTTCCTCTTTATTCGAATTTGGTAAAAAGTTTCCCCCCTGTATTCGGGGGGATTAGCGCTAAATTTAAAAGCGTGCCCCCTGCCAACCCCTCTTCCCTGACTGTGATTTTCCCGACCTTGGACTTGTTCCTCCCTTCTGGCTCTTTAATAGACTGCACACCCCCCATACTTTCACCTCCTTAGTTTTCGACTTCCCGGTCGGTACGGTAATCCAAATGCAAGTACCCCCTTCTTTTTATTTCCCCCCTTTTTCCCCCCTACCGGAGAACAATTGAATCCCCCCCCCCCCTGACAACTCCCACCCAGAGTTCATTGCTTAAAGCCACAACCCTGCGCTCTCCTCCCTCCTGTTTTTCGTTAATGTTTTTCTGCAAAAAACTTGATGTTTGGCTCATGAGTATCCTCCTAACCCCCTCCCTTTTCCCCTATAGCTCCCCCCCCCGGCGCTTGTATCCCTCTTATAGCCACCTACCGTTCACCAACCATTACAGTCCCCCACCCACATACTTAGCCTTGTGACAGAGACCTCCCCTGAAAGAAAAGTTTTGACTCCCACTCTTCCTTTTCTACGCCCTGTTGGTTGGCCTCCTTCCTCCCAGATAGGACTTTCCTGCAGGCGTGTGCAGTTTTACTTGTGCCACTTGCTCGTTTTACTTTCGTTAATCTGGGACATATCCACGTGGTGACGCTTTTGTTCCTATGCTGACCTCTCTGGGTCTCCACGACATGGGACTCTCATGGACTATTACTCATGGCCTTTGTTGATTCACCGTTATTTCCGAAGTCTCTCCTTTCTCCCCCCAACACCTGGACATTCCTAGGTTCGGTTCTTACCAGGTCATGCAAATAAACCCCAGGCTTTGCAACTTCGACCCTTTTTCCGATTTCTTCCTTTCTCCTGTTGACCACACTCTCTAATCCTACGAGACCTCTCGTTCCCCCTCCCCCGATTAAGCCTCAATCCCTGTACATTGATTATGAAGACAAAAGTGTCCTATTTGGTTATGAATGATTTAACCTCATACTCTCCATCACATATTGTCGACAATTATCGTCCCTGGGAAGATCTTACCTCATGTCTGAGGAAGGTTTGGTTTTCTTCGGCTTCACCCCCCTATCCTTCTCCTCTCTTCCTCGTACTGAATAGTCTCGGTGACCTCCTTTGATTGGTCCCCCTTGTATTTACTGAACACATATCTCTCTTAATCCCTCCTCGGGTGAGAGAGATGACTTATTCGCTTCAGAGACTCTTTTTTTGTTAAAGTCAAAGTCCCTTCTCCTATTTTCTCTTTTCTATAGCTTCCTATTCTCTTTTGTGACTACCCTTACTTTCTTTCTAGAGGACCCCCAGGTCCCTTCATTTGCCCGGATGTGCGTACGAAAAATTGGTGATTTCCCCCGAGGAGCGATGGCCCTACCCATGTAACAAAATTCCCCCCCTTTTTTTGTATTATCGCCTGATAACCCCCCCCCCCCCCCCCCCCCCCCCCCCCCCCCCCCCCCCCACAGGTGAGCGATGCGCTTGAGCTGAAGACTTTGCCGCGCGCCTTCCCCCCCCGCGTCGAGGTTTCTTCCCCAACCTTAGAAATAAGTTTAATAATCGTCAAGCGGGGGTTTGGCGGGCGCGGGCATGTCCGGTACAACCCCTTTCCATCCCCTCGTTTTGTGGTCATCATTCCGTTTGAGACTGGGTGAAGCCCCCCCCAACTGAGGTCTCCTTCCCCCGGGCGACCCATGGTTTTTCGCACCTAAAGACCTTTCTAATTACCCCCCCCAAAAGCGTCACACACACCTTCTAAAAAGTCTCTGATCCCGCGTCCACGAAAGTCTGATCAAGGGGGACCATTCACTGCACTGGCCCTCTAAGTCCTATCCGGGGATGCCTTCCCAACCCAACCCCAGTTTGGCATTGCAGTCTTGCCCCTGGCGCAACATTTTTGGCTTTCCGCTCTTGGGACGCCCCTCTGGGCACAAGGCTCGTTGAGGAGGTTGTGTTGGGGAAATGTGAGGTGAAAGGTCTTTTTCCCCCCTTTTCTCCTGTGAATGCTAGGATCCAGCGTCCTTTTGCTCTTTTGTAATTTGATTGTCTTGTTTTTCCTGATAAAATAAGTCCATCCCATCCTTTCCCCTGTTTCAAAACGAAATTCCCCTTTTCAAACTTCGGTTCGAGAGTTTTTCTCCTTCCAACAGCTGCCTTCCTTTTTGAGTTTTCGTCTTTAAGGATATCCCGCTGTAACGTCCTAAATATTCACGGGTCTTTCCTCTTGGATGCCACAGGACCCTTCCAGGCAGTCCTATCCCATATTAGAGTGTGTCTTCTTATGTATTTTTTCCCCCTCTTTGCAGTCGCCCACTGGTCTGTACATCCAATTACTTCATCATTTTTGCCAATGCAAGATGTTCCCATTGACATTTCGTCCGCCTCTTGTAAACTGATGCCTACTAAACTTTCCCACTATGGATAGGAACTCGATTGATGGATGCCCGCTTTGCCCCCCCTTTGAGCAGGGCTCTTTTCTTCCTTCTTCCCCTGTAGGTGATTTCTTCTTTTTTTCTTGGACGCCTTGACAAGCCTCTTTTTTGCCGCTCTCCAGCTTACCGTCTCTGCTTCTTGTGACCCCCCCTTTCTAATCCCTGTGGAATCGCATGTTGTCTGTCCCAACCCAGGAACTTTTTTCCCTCTATTCGTTTTTTTTTCAGACAGACGGCTTAGACTTTAAAGGGCGCCCATGAATTACTTCAAATCAGCGCCTTTTCTTTCCACCAAATCCAACCTTCTCTGACGTATGCCCTCCCCTGGCTGCTATGAGGCTCTTTCTCCCCCCCGCGTTTCAGCTGTTTCCTTCCCTTTGCCCCTAATTAATCAGGAATTCAGGTCAAGCGAAATACGTTCATCTCCCCCCCCCCCCACCCCCCCACCTCCCCCCCCCCCCCCCCCTCCCCCCTTTTTCCCCCAACACCACTCCCACCTCCCCCAACCCCCCCCTCCCCAACAACTTTCCCCCCCATTGGCCCGCCCCTCCAGTTCCTTCCTTGACACCCGAAACCAATCCTCTTTGTTCTTTGGAATTCCTCAGCGCCACTCCTACCCTTTCTTGCTGATCAAGGGTTTCCGATCTTCTGTTTGATTCCCCAGGTAGATTACTTCCACCTCGAAATTCTCCTTTTCAGGTCCCAGGAATTTGCTCCCTGCTGTGCGCCTGTTATGGTGATGTTTTCTTACCGGATGCTTTGATTGTTTTGGGATTTTTTTGCTGGACCCTTTTTTTTTGTTGGTATGTGTCTTGTATTAACTTCGAGATTGTTTGGATCTTGCCAAGCTTTGTCGGATTCCCCCTCCAGTTTTCAGGTTATGGATGCACTGGGTTACACCCTTCCATCCCGATTCCTCTTAGAATTAATAATTTGCAGCACGAGTTTCCTTGTCCCCGCCTTTCAGCCACTGCACACAACGGCTTCATTCCCCCTTCTGCGAGCAGCCCCGACTTTTCCTGTTAAAGGCGGTGCACTCGCTGTCTACAGTGCCCATCTTTCCGCCGGGTTGGGTTTGTCCGCTCCCTAACAGCTCTTAAGTTTGTACGCTGTTTTTTCCCCGGTAGTGCAGCGAGGCAGCCCCATCTATCTCTTCTTTCCTTTGCAAGGTGGACAGTAATACTGTTTCCTTTGTTGGGTCGCCCGATCGCTACCCTTTCTCTCCAGGAACGTTTAAATTGATTTCTTCGCGTCCTGAAGGGAAGCAAATTCGTTGGGGCCGATGGCTCCGGGCTAAGACGCCCTAGATTTTCTTATCTCCGGGGCCCTTCCCCCTGCCGGTACCCCCAGCAAAAAATCCTCGTGTTTATGACGAGCCCCCTAACCCCCATCTTATTTCTCCTCATCGTTGGTTTTCTGTTGAGAGCTCTTTTTCGATGCTGGCTCGTCTCCCCAAAGAGTTTTTTTTATTTTAAGGCAAGGTTCACCTTCGTCTTTTCTTACCCCCCGTCCCCAGGCAGTTTATCCCTGTATCCGAACACCAGTTCCCCATTTTCTTACCGTCTGCGAATTCCGTCTCTCCCCCCCTCTTCTTTCTCTATGTGCCTGCTCGCCGTTTCGCGATCGCCTCCCCAACTTTTGTCCCCTTTCTCCAGGGTAGTGTCAACCCTTCCCCAAGTCCACCCCTTCCTTATATATAACACCGTTCCCCTAATTTCCGCTTACTCAAATCGTTTGGACATGCACCCCAGAACCCTTTGAGTTCTTCCACTGGTAGCCATTCTCCTCCACCCGCCGTTCCCATCCTTCGGTGCAGGAGTTCCTCTTTTAAGATGCCTCCTTAGGCGTATCCAGGGACTCCCAGGAGATTTTTCACAGGCTCTGCACCTGATGATCGGTTCGAATCCTTGAAGTCTTGATGGAAGGGTCGCAGCTTCTCCATCCAACTTGCTTTGATGTTTCCCAGATTTGGCCCCAAAGAGTGGAACTCCTCTCAAGGTCAATCTCTGAGATCGTCTCCTTATGCAGTCCCCCCCCTTTCACCCTTACACCGAGGTATTTTCCGACCCTTTTTTTTTTTTTCCCCCGGCGCACATCCGTCCTTTTAGTTGATTGGAATGATTCCTGACTGTCCCGTCGCCGATTTTCCGTCAGTTCCCGAGTCTAGCTAACCTCACTCCGCCGTAGTAATTAAACCCTTTCTCACGGCAGCTTTCCATCGGCCTTTTTCGTCTGCCAGGCCAAGTCCGGTTAACTCTCTGCAAATCAGATCCATTCTCTCCTTTATAATTTCTCTCCGAAGGCGTTCCGTCGTGATTTTCTTTGCTTCTTTGACCTGATCGCCGCGTCTTTTTCTCATATTTTCCCTCCCACTAGCAAAGTAAGGTTTCCACTTAAGAGTCCTGTTTCTTTTTTTCCTTTTCTTTGATTTTTTTCTTTCCTCAACCAAGTTCATTGTTCGCCCTTTTCTCTCAGTCCCTTCTTTCTTTTGTATAACCCATCCAGATCTATTAACAGATCGGTTGTAGGACCTTCTTCAGATTTCCCCAAACTCTTTCCTCCCTTTTGTTTCCCCAGAGGACTTCGCTGCGCTCCTGCCCAACACTTTGATTCAATGGAGGTAACGAGCCCACTAACGACCCTCCTTTTTCCTTGAGCCCCTCCGATTCCCCCCCTGGCCGTGTGGAGTTGCATAGCATTCGTCCAGAATTTCCAAGCGATCGCTCCTCGCTCCTTTTTCCCTTTCCCTAAGTCCGGCCTTTTCCTTAAGAGGTGCTTCTGCAGTGTTCAATGTTACCAGCAATTTTGCCACACTTTGTTTCTGAAGAAGTGGTTTTCCCTCCCAGTGGGCTTGACCCCCCCGATTCTTTTATCGACATAAGCCTTCCCCACAATATAAAATAAGGCGTACGGTCCCTGCCGGTTATGACTGTTGCATCAAATCCCCAGTAACGTTACTTTTTCGTTTCTTCGGTTAACCCATTCCAGAGCTACTCCCCCATCTTTAACCTCACCCCGATGCTCATTTGGAAATCTCATAACCCGGACTCTCTCCCTTCATTAAGTTGCCAAGTTGCATGCTTTTTAGGGGTGGGCAGGCTTGTTTTCCTTGGATTTATCGAACTAACCAACGCCCTTCCCTATCCCACCAAGGCGATTCTGTATTAGCCCCCTTTACAGTTTTACAGTTACGTTCACCCTCCCCATTCCCGCCCCCACACCATACTCCCAGAACTTGTGCCCAGCTCGTTCCTACAAATCCTTACCCATTACTCCAAGAGGCTTTGTTATGCGCCTCTGTTTTTTTTTTTCAGCCCGCTCGGATGAAGGAAGTTGTGCGGTCAGGTCGCCCTTGCTAGTTTTCATAGGGATCCTCTACTTTTCTCACAGTGTGTGACGGTTTTTAATAGTGACTGGATACCGATAATGGGCTGTTCTAACGCCCGTTGAAGAGACTGTTCCTAGTACGACGGCTCTTGTCGTCCCATTTTGATTCTCCTCCAGACTTGCTTTTCCCACAAAACTTCTCTTTTTTTTTTTATGTCTATACGGACATTCCCCAGCCAACGCGGCGCCACCTGCTTTTCATCTTTCCTCTTGAGAGGATCAGTATGTTGCCCTGGCAGTCCCCCTGCGTAGGCCGCGATTTGCTCCTCCGCGGAAATTTCTTCGGCTACTACTTAATCCCCTCCTCCCCGTGCTCTGCGCGAATACCACCTTTTTCAGTGGGATGTCCATTCTTCTTACAGACGCTGAAATTCACCCCAATCTTGTCGGTCGCCAGTCTCTTTGAACTTTTACCGATTCCCCTCTTGCTCGTCGGTTTTTTCGCTCCCACCATCCTAACGAATATGACTGAGATACCCCGAGTTCTGGGAACTCTACGTACCGACCCTTTGACTGGCTCCAAAAACGGGTGTTTTTAGCTA
>Ga0179593_1615146_pt1 | contig 12682 bp, 16 predicted proteins | sample CZODoug2_1_08_16_FD_185931 | JGI IMG/M metagenome (GOLD analysis project Ga0179593, IMG submission 185931) | Vadose zone soil fungal communities from Angelo Coast Range Reserve, California, USA - CZODoug2_1_08_16fungal (PacBio error correction) | ecosystem: Environmental > Terrestrial > Soil >... | reverse complement strand
GTTTCTTTTTCCATGTCCAGGCAAACTCTTGTTCTGCCTCGTAAGAGTTGTTTTTTGTAGCGCCTTTTTCTCCCTTTTCAAGCCATACAGTTCCCAACAGGTCCCTCGTCGTACCTCCGCAGTGTAGGTGGCCTTCGTTGCAGAGTGAAACGAGCATCCCTCTGGTCCCCCCTTTTTTTTGTGTTGGGAAAACAACTTCCTTCCTCCCCCCAGATCTTACCCATTGATAGTCACGCGCTTCCCCCCTGTAACCCGATTTCCTTCACACAGATATATCCCCCCCCTGAAATCTCCTAAACGTCCCTTCCCCCCCATTTTCCAGCGTTAAATTTTGGTAATCCTTTTTCTTGGTGATGGGTTTTTTTTTTAGATCAGAAAAAATTTTCTCCTTTGAAGCCCTTTTCGAAAAAATGCTATTTTGCACTGCGTTTGGTACCACTTTTACTTTTCCCTCGACCTAGTCTTGGGGTGAGAATCACGATTTAAGGAGCCTTCTTAGCCCCTCTACGGTCTCTTTGTGATAAATCTCAGACTCTCTTCCCCTATTTTCATCGTTCCTCCTTTGAATTTGCCTTGGATTCCCCCTGTACTGGACTACCACTTGTTTTTTCTTGCCGGTCCCAGTCAGTGACCTTTTTTCACTGCACTGTACCCTCCTTTATGAACGACGCGCCCATCCAACAACACGTTCCGGAAAGCTCTCTATTTACCTCCTCCGTTTTGTTTTGATTCTCTAGTCCTCTATTTTCTCGTCCGGACTTGCGTATTGGTTCACCCTGGCTCCCCAAATGGCCTTCCCCAGTCATCTGATGCCGGTCCCGAAGTCCCTTCGTTCTTCTTCTCTATCTTTTATTCACCCTCCCTTCTCCCCTCTTTTAACCAGGAGAAAGAGTGGCGGCACAGGGAAGCCCTTATCTAGTATGTAATTAGCTGTTCCCCTTCCCTCCATTAATTCTTCCCGGGGATTGTAGTTTTCTTTTTTCCTTCGAGTTTATCCTGTGAAGATTTTTCCACGATTGTTTCAAGGGTCGGCCACACGATACCGGCTTTCTTATTCCTCCCCCCGGGGGTGGACACCCCCAACAAATCTCTTTTGAATACCCCCCCCTCTCCCGTGTTGCTACGGGTTTCCACTTTACCTTTTTGAAAGCCACTGCTTTCTCATCATAGACCTTTGATGTGCCCCCGGCCCCCTTTTTGTTTCGTATTGTTCTTCTTCTCATACCGCTCAATTTTATTATCTCGCTGTTTGGGCGTTTTGCCACCCAACCCCCCCCCCCTGTATGTTCAATTTTAACGGCTTTCCCCTTCGGAAACAGTGGACTCCCGTTCAACTACGAAGCTGCGCTGGCTCCTTTTAATGACCCCTTTTCAGATTGCCAGCTTCTTTTGCCGTCGACACTGCGCTTCCCCCAGAACAACTCTTTATCACCCAGGTACATAGCCCCTCCCTAAACCAGAACACCCCGAGGTACCCTCGTCGTGTCGGAGCTATATCCTTCTCGTCCCTAGTCACCTGTTTGCCCTTCGCTTCGATTCTGCTTTAATATTTTTCCAAGGTTACCGTTCCGCGTTCTTATTGCACCCCCCTTACCAATATCAATTGAAAGCTCCAACCATAAGTGATATTTGTTCATAGATGCCCTGTTCACCATTCAAATAAAAGTTGGGACCCCTTTTTTTTCTAGCTTTTATTAATTTTTCTTTTCGGCCTCTTAACTTTAGGGGTTTTGCATGTTTATTTGTTTTCCCGCCTTATCTTTTTAGGATTGGTGGTGGCTTTTGACTGAGAATTTCTCCCTCCCATTCCTCTAGATTTTATTCTCGTCCTCTTCTTTCCCTGTCCCTTACGTCCACTTTCATGTCGTCGCCGCTTCCTCTAATTCTTTTTCGCTGTATAAATAACTCCTGACCGGCCGTCTCTTTGATTTACTTTCCAGTTCTCGTTTTCCCTTTTCTACTTTTATTGTAATTTTACTCCACAATCGCCTACAAACCCCTTTGACAGCTCGCCCTCTTTCTCTTCTGAGAATTGGCCCATCCCTTTTGCGTTTTCTTCTAACTGCATCTCCCTCCCATCCTCTATTTTTTCTACGGCTGCCCCTCTATGTCGTGTTGCCCCGTACTTTCCTTTTTTAACACGAGAATGCGTTGGCCGACACTTTTTTCCCCCCATTTTTTCGGCCGCTACCAGAAATTTGCTGATCTTTCCTCCCTTGTCCATTACCTCTTTTTTCGATCGACAATTTCTCAAGATCAAGCACTAAAGGGTTCTCCCTTCCCCTCGTTTTTCCCGCTCTCTTTTTGTCAAGGAGTCTTTATTCAGTCCTCTCTTTTCACTAATAGCTTTTTCTAACGCCAAGCAACAGCTGGTGCCTGCCTTCCCCCCCTAAGCTGCTTTTCCCCGTTTTCTACGTTTCCTCCGTTTTTTTCCTTCTTCTTTTTGATCCTTCCATAAAGGTTTTTGTTCGTCCTTTTTCCGGTTTTAAGTCAGCTTTAGTTGCACCCCCCTCCCCTACCCTCCTTCACACCAAATGGTCCCTTTTTTCCTCTAGTGACTAAATAGGAGACCGACCGATGATATTGAAACAGACCTGTGGAGCGGCCTCATTTTTCGCAGACAATTCTGCAGTCTCTATTGTTACAGCCTTTGGCTTTTTTTTTTTTTTGGGTTTTTGGTTTTTTTTTTGGGTGTGGTTTTGTTTGGTTTTTCTCTACCCCCCCCTCATCCTGGAAGTGCCCCCTCGTTGCTCCTTCGAAACTGAGTTTTCTTCCCCCCCTAAGCTTTACCAAAAGCACACTCCTTTTGGAGGTCTATATTTTCTTCAGATGACCTAATGACAGCCTGTCTCAATGTCAGAAGCTTTGACACCCTCTCTTTTCCCCCTTTCTACCGTTCTTTACCACGAGTGGTCTGTTGCTTTTCTGCCCCTTCAAATTACAGTTTGGTGCCACCCCCGCCCCCCCCCCCCCATTCGATAGTTTTTTCACCCACAAAAAATTTTCCTCCTTTTCCCCCCGCCCCCCCAGTGTGTTGTGGTTCTTTGATGCTATTTGTCCTTTTGAAGACCTACTCCCCCTTTTTTTTTTTAAGGAATTTCATTTTTCTAACTTTTCTGTTTTTTTCCCCTTCTTTCTCTTCCATCCACGCCCTCCTCTCACGCGAGATAGTGCCTCCCTTTTCGGACATGGTCTTTGCTTATGATCCTTCTGTTATCTCTCCTCCGGCAAAGGATTTTTATTCCTTTTTTCGCTAGTTTCGCTTGAGCATTTCTCCTCTCTCCCTTCATTGTATCCTGTAACGATACTGTTCGTTCCCCCTTTTTGCACACTGCCATTTCCTTTTCAATCAATTTCGAGCGCGGTCCTCAATAAATTTGGACCTTTCTACCTTTATCCGTGCCTCAGATTCACTAGCGCCTGTCTTAAATCCCGACCCACTTTGAAGGAGTTTTTTTCGCCAAAGCAGTTTACACTATTAACGGTACCCAAATATTTGGCTTTATTATTCCATTTTTTTTTTCCTATTTTGCCTCGGATTCCGCGCGACTTCCCAAAACCCCCTTTTCCACCAAGATTTAACCCCTCTATTCAACTGTCTTTAGGTACAGGTGCCTGAGCCTTTTTTTATATTGCGCGTGTCATTTTTTGTAATGGGGACCCTCTTCTCAGGCGGCCATAGTGTTAGCAGAACGCATTTCCGAACGCGTTTAACATGGTTCTACTTCCCCGGAAATGGAGGTTTAACATTTCTGGCAAATTACTGTTTACCCCGAACTTCTCTTTCTCTCGCTTCTTGCGTAGTTGCGGATCTGACTCCCATTCATTGTATGGTCCAGAGTTCTCTTCCCCGAGAGTCTTTTTAGTTCCCCTTTATGCGATCAACTAGTTTGTCCTCCCCCTTCAATCCTTTAAGCCCTTTAAGCTCTAACATTCAGCATTCTTTTTCCTCTTCTGGTAAACAGTTTCCCCGAATATTTCGGCGGGATCGGAGTCTCCCCTGTTTCCCCCCTGTAGTTTTTTTGATTAAGTTAGTCCGTCCCGTACGCCTCGAATGAAAGTAGATGAGTCTGCCCAAACCTTTCCCACGAGTCTAGTCCCCCCCCCCCCTGAGCCCAAAATCCTTTTTTTCTGTCAATTCCCCCCCCCGAAGTCCCCTTGTCGGAAGCGCTCCTCTCCCCCCCTCTCCGGCGCGCTATGTAAACGTTACCCTCGAAAGGTGAACACAGTCATAGACCTTCCCCAAGTCAAGCCGGGTTTGGGAGGACGTTTTTCAGGGGTTGAAACTTTCCCAGGTGATATAACCAACAATGTTTCCCGATTTGAGGACCCCCCCCCCTACTTAAAAGATTGCAGTCTTTTCAGCGAAAATTCAGTCTTTTCCATTTTTTTTTATTCCCCTTTTCCAGTAATTCTTCCAAGACCCATCTTTTAAATAGATGTTCGGGTGCCCTTGAGTAAGGGAAACCGCCTGTTGAGTTTTTTCTTTTTCAGATTTCCCTCCCCTTCCGATGAACTCCCGCTGGACTTGGCAGAGGCTTTCTAAGAGTAGTCGGTTATCGGCCCCCCCCTTTTGCCGACGACCGAATTAAATGTTTTTACTTCCCTCCTTTTGTGTTTTGGTTACAAACCACAATCTTCCACCGGCCGAACACGAGACCTAGTAGCCTTCATTGAAGCCCCCTGATTGCCTCCGATCCACGGTACTTTGCAAACACTTTTCACGATGTCCCCCCCAAAGCTCTCTGAGCTTCACCACTTCCCTCTTCAAATTAAACGTGTGTCTTCTCCACCAGTTTTACCCCCCCCTTTTTCAGAATTCGGTTCTAGGTCGCCATTTCCCCTTTTTTGGATTGTTGTTGTTTGCTATAAGAAATACAGCTGGGCTATTGTCCTCCCCCCCCCCCCACTACTTGCCTATTGGTTTTTAAGATTTTTCCCTTGGCTACACCTCTTAGCCCTCGCTCAGCGGTGCCTCTCATCGCAGAAGCCTTCTTCGGCCGTTGAGAAACTCCTTGATCGCCACGATCGCTACCTTTTTCTTCGTGACTTCCGGCTCTAATTTCTCATTCCGGTTCTCCTTATTCCCGCTGGGAATGTTGTGCTTTCCTCTGGCATTGCCCCTTCCCCTTTAAACACTTTGGTCCCTTTGGCCTAGATAAAAAATGTCTTGGCTTTTGACTACCTTTCTCCCCTGAAATGTCTTCCCCCTCCCCACACTTTCCTGAGAGTTATATATCCCTCCCCTTTGTTGTTTTAGATGAGATATTGCCGGTCCTGAAGTATTGGCTGACGATGTTTCGTCCCCCTTTAATAAGTATATTCACCCTGTTCCCCTTCCCCCCCCCCCCTTTTTATCTTTGAATTCGAAGCCAGTCGTGTTTTGCTTTTTGCATTCCCGAGTCCCTTTTTTCACAAGCAATATGACCGCCTTTACAATCTGTAGCTCTCCTTCTCCCTCTCGTCTTTAGTGGTAGCACCAGCTCGTCGTATCCTTCCTACCCGATGGATTTCCTTTATCCTTTCATTGATTGTCCAGGCTCTACTCCTTGTCTTGCTTAAGCCCCTAATTTTTCCCCTGCCATGTCTCCAGCCCAAAGATATTGTCTTCCTTCCCGATCACTTTTTTTTGTGGATCCGTCCCACCCCCCTCAACCCAGTACAACCTTCTTGCCCCCCTAATAACATCTTTGGCGACTCCCCCTCCTTTTTTGCTCTGAACCTTTTCATTGTACTTTGGCCCTTGAAATGGGGGGCCAGGTCCATTCTTTTCATCGACCCCTGAGTTTTTTTTTATTACGGCGACTTCTGATTGTTTCTTTGTTTCTACTTTTTTTTCCCAACCCCCCCCTTGTCGTTCTGCTTCCCCTTTACCTGCTCTGGTTGGGAACTCGCTGCGGGATCCCTTCTTCCTTTACGGTGATTTCACTTGCTTCCATCTTCTTTCCCCGAATTCGGGTTTCAGTCTTTCTTCCTGCAAACAAACTCGTCCACTTGCACCCTCCCCTTACTTTCCTTCCAACTGTCAACCCCCCCTAGGTTCACAATCGTCGTCCGTGTCTATTGTGGCAGCCCTCTGTGAAATTGCCCTCTTCGATCAAGTGTTTATCTTCTAAGGTTCAAGTCACCTTCCCCTTTAGGTTTCCGTTCCCTCCCGCTCACCTGTTTTTAATGTTATTTTCTCCCCAGATGTCTCTGGTCGATCGTGGTCCCATCTTCACTCACCTCTACACAAATTTTCCCAGAAGGTGCGTTTTGTGATGAGGCTTCTTTCCCCTTCCCATTTTTCCCTTTTTCCTTCTGTCTTTTGAGCCTCTTGCTTGTTGGACTCCCCTTTCTCTCTTCGCCGCTTTCTCTTGCCCATTGGGGGGGTAGAGATCGACATTCCGAGGAGAACCTTTTTCTTATTGCACGTTCCACCTTCCATCCCCGGTCCCTTTTCGCAAATTCGTGCCCCTTTTTGTTTCAATAAATTCAAAGCCTTTTTTATGATTTTGGAACTGGAGCCTTATGAGGCCTGCTTTTCCCTTATTTCTGTGAGTCCCCTTTCATATCAACATTCCAACCCCAATTTCTGAACGACTTTTCTCCGCTTCCTTTCTCTTTTCCGCAATGGCCCTAAGTTGTTGAGTGTTAGCCCCAGTCCAGCATCGACCCAAGACATCCCTTCACCTCTTATCCCTTCCTTTTGCGTGGGTGTCCCTTTCCTGACCATAACTTTAGGCCCCGAGATCTGTTAACCTTCTCCCCCATTTTGGCAAACCAGGTTTCGCCCGGGCGACGCGCCCCTCCTCCTCTCCCCCCCATTTCCTCTTTTACCCTTACACCTCGCACTACCTTATAGATCTTCGCCCCTCCGTCTGTCCACCATTATCCCATTTTCGCGATCTCCCTGAGACTATCTTTTTCCCGGCACTGGGCCGTTCATCCAGTATGTCCCTTTCTCGTTTTTCCGTTTTTGCCAGGTTTGCATGTTCGATCCTTCAACTAGACTCAGCTTGACCTCCTCTTCAACCTGCTCCTGGCAAATCATTTCCTCTTCTTCGGCATCTTTTTTACTGGATCATACTGATTGGGTCCAGGCTTTTTCAGTCCCTCGGCAGTATAGTCTCTGACCGCCTACCTTTCCGCTCAGGAGGCCAATTGCCCGTCTTTTCCCTGACCCCATCTTCTCCTACCTCAGAATCTTTCCTTGTGCTTCCCTCTTTTGTTTAGCCCCCTTCTTTACCAGTCCCCCTTTTAGATTTTTTGGACATGCCTTTTGTAACTTTTCTTCCCTCTCCATCTCTCCAGCGGCAACTTCCTTTTCCTGCTATAGTCTCTTTCGTGTTTTGCTGACCATAATGATTTCCTCCCAGTCCCGACTCCCTCTTCCTCCCTATTCCGGTGGTTGCCGTTTGGTTGTTGATAAAAGTTTTCTGTCTTCCTTCCCCCCAGCTTTTCAAACCACTTCCTGTTGGCCTTTCAAATTTAGCCGTCGCTTTTCCTTCTGCCTAACAGTGTTCCTTTTTTCTCCTTCCTTGTTTTCTCTTATGCCTTTTCTGAAAGAAACTCGACGTCTATTTTCAGCTCAATCTTTTACGTTTTGAAGTCTTTTTGAAAAGCATTCCCCTTTATCACTTTGCAGTGACCTCCGGAGTTTTTTTCTTTCTCCGACAGGAGGATCTCTTCTAGGATTTAATACTTTTTTCCCCTCCCTTTTCCAATTAGTTTTGATGCTTTCTTGGGTCCCCCCCACAAGCCGCGCTCGATCTTTTAGCCGCGGTTGTCGCATTGTAAGCGTCTGATCATCTTACGAGTCCCCATGCTAATTTGCCCACTGATGGAGCCTCCTTCATCGTAAGTTTTCCCGTCGCGTCAGTAGGGCATCAAGACGGGCCTTTTCATTGAAAGCTGGATAGGGTAGTTATTTTGGCCTTTTTCCTACATGACATCATGTTCCTGAAACTGACCGTACCCCCCTCTGTCGCAAAGCCCATGACCACCCCTCTTGAACTTTCCCTTTTGTCCTGATTTCTCTCCATTTTCTGGCTCTTCCAAGCGATGGAGCTGCCCTTTTGATCAAAACCTTTACCCCCAAGCCCCCCTGCACCGCTCATTTCTGTTCACGTCCAGTTCGGAAGGGCTTTCATTCGTCGCCGTTACTGATCTTTTTTCCCAGGGTTCTTACATTCGTCCTCCCTCTTGCAATAACAGGTAGCGATCACTCCTTCCCGAAAATTTTTTTTTTCCATGGTAGACCGTCGGCCTTCTTGTTCGCCTTGAGTTCATTACTTTCCCCCTTTAGCTCTACTTTGCCTTTTTTTCTCTTTGAGGTCGTGAGATAAGGAATCCCCCCCCCCGCCCCCTTATTTTCAAGGGGCAGCCAATTTCCCCTTTAACTCTCCATCCTTCATCTTCTGTGAACGTTTTGGGATTCCCGTGCATCATAGCAGTTCAGCCACTGATTCCCGCTTGTTCGTTCATCAAAACCATTCCTTCTTCCTATTTGATTGGACGGGAAAGAATTTAGATTTTCTCGATTTGCGAGCACCGCTTTTTTTTCCGAAGGTCTATGACGTCTCTCTGTTTCCGCAGTAGCCTCGAGTTCTCCTCGTAAGCCAGAGAATTTTTTTCCCTCTATTAGTAGCCCCCGCCCCCCTCTCCTATTCCACATCACCATAAGTCCGCCCCGAAGTCCAACTCCCAGAGCCTGTCCCCGTCCTCCACGAAATTCTTCATAACATTTTTTTTTTATTTTCTTTCTATGCCATTAGGGAACCTCCGCTTCTCCTCTTAGCTCACGTTGGTGGCCAAGGTTTAACGTTCCATTTTTATGAAATGTTGGAATCTCCTTCCGCATTAAATTCCCCTCTCCCGGCGTAGCCCGAGCTTCAGGATTCTACGTGACCCGCCCGCATATCTAACCACTTTTTCACTCCGACTTTTTTTTTTTTTAGTAAGGAAAACCTGTCTTCTCTTCCCTCCTCATTTTCGCCAAGCTTTTTGACAAATTTGACATAACTACTTTACCGCTTTCGTCTTTGCTATTTACGTCACTTGACGAATTCACGGTCCTTTACCTTCCCACCGACTTTGTTTTTTTTTTTTTTTTTTTTGTTTCGTTCTTGGGTGTGTGGAGTTTTTTTTTTGGGTTTGTTTTTTTGGTTGGTTTTTTTGTGGAATTTCCCCCCCATAGAAGGACACCCCACCTCTCCTTCTCCAACACCTTGTTTTCCAGAATCCCCGACTCCTTTAACCACCTTTTTAACGTCGCCCGATTCTGAAATATTTTCCTTTTCTCTCTTCACCCTTTTTTGCCCCAGGCTCTCTATTTATGACATAGTTTCCTGGTTTTTTTTTCCGAAATCGTTATCGGTGTTTCTACCCCCTTGTAACCTCGTTCTAAATGAGGCGGATCCACCTTTTCCCTCTCCCTCCTCCTTCGAATGACTGACCCTCGGTTCTTCCTTTCTGAAAACTTCTAACTCTTCCCTGGTCTAACTGTGCTCCTATCCTTTTCTCCTTCCCTTTCTCCCCTTTTCCCTCGGTTTCTCTTAAGTCAGTCGTTTCAGCCTCCCTCAACAAGCCCCTGTGCCTTCCTTTTTCTTACACCATGTTTTTTTCCCTTTTGTCATGCCATTCCCCGCCCGCCTTTTCGTCCAGACCCCCCCAACGGTTCCCGGAACTTTGATGACTCTTTTCCTCTCATTTTTGTTTTTCTCTTCATTTACATGTCCTTTACTTGGCTTACTGCCGCCTGTCGTGTTAATCCTTGCTCATACTGGAAATTTCCCCATGTCTCTGGAATCTTGCAAGCTTTTTTTTTTTTCCTTCGCTCCCCCCCAAGCAAGAGCCGCTTTCCATACTGGCGAAGCTATTCTCGTAGGGAGCCCATTGACCCAGATTCTTCTAGTTTTCACCCGAATGTTCTTTAGGTTATTCTTCTCCTCCCCCTAGGGGCTAGGCTCATTTAGAATGTTTTTTTTTGCAACCGATTTTCTTGGTTTCCCAGGTGTCGGCCCCCTTGTTTATTTTTTTCATTCCCTTTTTCCACAATACCCTTCTGGCCTCCCCCAACCCTTCTCCCAGCAGTTGAGACCCCCTACCCTGGTTATCCTCTCTTTGAAAGTTCAGTCCTCTCGATTTTTGTTATTGTTGGGCAATGAAAGTCGGGTGTCGTACACTGAGCATTGTTTGTCTTAGATGTTTAGCAGCGGGTTTTTTTTCCCCCCAAACCCTGACTTCATCAAGGATGTTTCCCCCCCCCTTCCCCCCCCTTTTTCCGAAAAACGGGAGGCGAATACTTTCAACTGCGTGTCCAGCTTGATGTAAGCACTTTCTTTTCGAAAGTCTTGAGTTCGTCCCTTCGGAAAGGCCCTTTCCCTTTTCCTTAATCACTTTTCCAACCCCTTCCCCCAAGTAGGGACTTCTTGTTGAGATACAGCCGATCGAATTTCATCGGATCATTTGTCTCCCTATGATGTAATATTTGACCCCTGTTTTTCTCGTTCCATCTTCTTCTTTTCCCTTTTACTTTAAAGTTCCGTCTCCCCAGCACCTCTCCTTTTATCTCTGTATGAACATTCCCTCCCTTGGCGTTGAAAAAGGTTCCTACTTTTCTGTTCTTTTTCTTCTTTTCGGCGTTTCTTTCCCTGCCTTAGGCTCAATTTAGGGATTCAGCCCGGTATTTCTATCAATCGTGGAATGGTTTGTAATTCCCCCTCGCTTTCTCCCTGAAGTGATCTGGGTGTTTGGCGTCTACCTTTGAAATCGTTCCCTCCCCCTTCTCCTTTAAAACTAAGCAAGCACTATTTGTCTCCTTCAATCCCTTCAATTCCAGCTGATTTTGTTGACTGGCCCCGTGCGAGGATAAGTGAGTGCTTATTGCTTTACCCCCCGCCCTTTTCCTTCCCCAACTGCAACTATTTTTTTCTTTACGCCTCGAATCGCTGGATCTTCCCTGCCACTGGCAATACCCGGTGTGTTTTTTCTTTCCCCTCCTTTCTTTCCCCTCAAATCCCCTGACTCAGTCTTCTCCCCTCCCCGCTTGGTGCCTTTATCGCCAGAGGACCCCCTTTGCCGTTCCGCTTTTCCCCACTTATGGAATTCTTCATTTACCCCCCTTTCCTCCTTCTCTAAGACCCATTAAAAATGGATTTCGTCCGGCCTCTCCTCCTCTTCCTCTTCCTCACTAAAGATCATTAGGTCCCCTGTCCAGTTAGGTTTCAATTTTTTCTCAGTTTCGTTTCCCTCCCTTCCCCTGCCAACCCTAATTAAGTTCCTTCATGGTCTCCCCCCGGTTTTTTTTAATGATTTTTGGCGCCTCCCCCTCTTGTGGTATTTTTTCTTTTCAGATCTTTCAAGTTCAGTTTCTCCTCCCCCCCTCCGTTCTATTCTTGGAATCTTTCCCGTCTTTTGAGGCCCGTCTCCTGTTAGAGACCCCTTATTCTTTCACCTCCCACTTGCGCATCCTTTTCCGCCAGCCCACCCCTCTTTACTAGTAAGTTTCGACCTCGTACCTTTGCCCGTCCAACCGATTCTAACAGCTCCGCTTGATGATTCCCCTAAGTTTTTCCAAAACCTTGGCGTTCTTCTTTCTCCTCCCTTCCCTTTCTTTGAAAGAGCCTGGAAGCCAATTTCCTTTGTTTCTTCCTGTCTTTCAAAAACTTGGAATGCTTTCCCCTATTTCAAAAAACTTCCTCTTGAGCCCAATTTTTTTTGGGCCACTCCCCTCCCCCCCCATATTTACTATAGTTTAGATTGGTATTTTAAAACTTATTTCTAAATATCCCACCTTCTTCCCTTCTCCCTAACTCCGGAAGTTCATTGCCTAGCATTTATAACTTCAAGGATGTGCCTCGCTTGCTTATTCTTTCTTTTCTCTTCTTTTTCTGTTAACTTTTTCTCTCTTTCCCTTAGGATGTCATTTGAAGAACGCTCTTCTTCTCTTACGCCCTTTCTTTGCCCTTTCCCCTTTAGCCTCTATTTTATCAGATTTAACCAATTTCTTCATATGCTCCCACACCTTCTTTTCTACCACCTCCCGCTCAATAATTAAGGTTTTCTAGCTAAGAGGGTCGACTTTTCCCTATGAGTTTACCCATTCCCTTCCAAGAGTGGATCCTTCGTTTTTTTTCTCCTTTCCAATTCCTATGCTCCAAGATTTCCCCCCCCCCTTTTCTTCAGGATTCTCGAATAAAAACGCTTACATCCCTGGGTCTCTCATTAAGCCTGGAATTTCTTTTTCATCCATCTTTTTCTATGGTAGTCTTGCTTTCGAACTACCCCACTTCCCCCCCAACCCCTCCTTTAACCCTCCCTCCCTGGGCCGTACGTTCCGGCGACGGTTCTGGACTCGCTTTTTTATTTCTACTTTTTCATGGTTTCCCTTTTCCCGATCGCAATTTGGTCGATCACTTTTCCCAGAACATGCAATTTGGTTTCGTCCACGCCCCATTTCTTTCTTTGTGATTGTCCCCCCTCTTCCCACCTGAACTCTGATCGGTTTTCTTTTTGTTCTTTGAGGTCTTTCCTTAGGCCTGAGGCCCTCCAACTCTCAACCCTCCCCTTAGCGGCCCCTTCCTTTCCCTGCGGTATCTTTCGGTTATCTTTGGTTCCTTGAGTTTTTGGACGCACCCTTCAATAATTGTCAGTCCGGGGAAGTATACTGTTTCATGCTTTCCATTTTCCTCCCCCCCCC
>Ga0179593_1589176_pt1 | contig 12682 bp, 24 predicted proteins | sample CZODoug2_1_08_16_FD_185931 | JGI IMG/M metagenome (GOLD analysis project Ga0179593, IMG submission 185931) | Vadose zone soil fungal communities from Angelo Coast Range Reserve, California, USA - CZODoug2_1_08_16fungal (PacBio error correction) | ecosystem: Environmental > Terrestrial > Soil >... | reverse complement strand
TTTCTTTGTTTACTCTTGGCCCCTTTTCCCCTTCCTCTGAGTGAGGTGGAGAAGGAATTATCTTTTTCCCCCCTCTTCTTTCCCCCTTTCCTTTCTTCCCTTCCTTCGGAGTCCCCTCCCCGGAGGTAAAATGAAGCGACTTTCCTTTTTTTCTGATAGCCGCGCAAGCGTTAAGATGGGCTTTTTCCCCTTTTTTCTCCCCCTTTCCCCCCGCGGCGGCCTTGAAAGTTTAGCTTCCCCCCCTCCTTTTCTTCACGATTTTATAGGATGACTTTTTGTTTTTTTTTTTTTCCCCCCGAGATTTCTTTTTCTTCTCGGCCATGGGTCACCCCTTTTGGTCCTCCCAGTTTCCTCTTTTTCCCTCCCAGTGATTTCCAGCGAAAATTCTTCATCCCCCTCCTTCTTTTTTTTTTTATCCGTCCTCATCGTTTTTGCGCGTCTAATGGTTCAGAAGTTTTTTCCCATCTTTCTGGGTAAAAGAGTGAATCTTCATTTATTTCTTCTTCTTTTTTTCTAGCATTTTACATCCCCTGAAGTCTAGCCTCCTTTTGGGGGATCACTGCTGAGGTACTGAAGGCGGCGGCTTTTTTTTTTTTTTCTTTTTTCATAACAAATTTGGTCAGGATAAAGTCACCCTAGTTTGTTCTTCCTTTTTTTTCCCTTTTTTCTTTTTCTCCCCGTCCCGGATTCTTTCCCTTTCCCCAGAAAGAGTTTATAATGGAATGACCACACCCCTTCCCCCTTTTTTTCCCCCGTCGCGGGAATGATGTGTCGGATGCTCTATTCCCCCCTGTGGGTCTCTTCCCTTTGGACGGCCCCCCCCTTTGCGTCCGATGATGGATCTGAATTTGTCACCTTATCTTCTAGGGAGAGTAATGAGGGGGAGAATCCCTTCAACTTTTTTTTTTTTCCCCTTCGCTATGCATTTTGTCCCTTTTTTTTTGGGGTTTGTTGGGGGGGGTTTTTTTTTTTCCCCCCCCTCAAATGGAGATAAGATGAGACGTCCTCTTTTTTCTTTTTTTTTTTCTCTGCGCCCCCCCCTCGGTTTTTTTTTTTCTCTGGGCATCGCGGGTTTCAAAAATAGCTGAGCGTTTCCCTCTTTCGAAAAGAAACCAGGATACACTCCTTTCCCCTTTTCCCCTTTTTTTCTTTTAGCCCCCTCCCCAATATTTTTTCCGGCGAAGGTGGAAGGGTAATCTCTTCTTTCCTTTTACAGAGAGCTTAGACAAGGCTTTCCCTTTTTTGATTTACCTACGACCTTCTACGGTTCCCCCGGGCGCGAAGCACTTCGAGCGTTGCTCCTCTTCTTTTCTTGTAGAGAAGATAGTTCTTTTCTCTCCTTTTCCCTTTTGAGAGAGACAAGCTGATTTTTTTCCACCGCTCAATTGCATCGCCCGTCGAAGTGCTTTCGCGCCCTGTTTCCCTTTTTTCTTCCTATAATGTAGTAGGTAATCAAAAAACACTATCCTTCTCTCCTTTCCCCCCCCTCCCGTCTCACCTCTCATTCCAATCTTTCCCCCCCCCCCCAATTCAGGGTATCTTTGGACACAGAAATGGATGCGCGCAGGGAAACGCTTCTTTTCCCCTTTCCTTTTTTGGAGAATGGTCGTTTCTCCTCTTTTCCTTCTTCTCCAACCCGCGATTTCCTCAACCCCACTTTCGAGCGCGAAGGAGAAAACCGGCGGCCCTGCTTTTTTTTTTTGGAAGAATACTGGAGAGAAAGTTAGTCGGCCTTACTTTTTCCCCCCTTTCCTTTTCCCCCACAACCCCACGGTGCTTTTTTCTACCCACCCCCTCCCCTGACGGCACCGCGGCTTTGACCAATTCAGGATCCTCCTTTTTTTTTCCCCTGCACTGGCTAGGAATATCCCACCTTTTTGTTTTCCGTCCCTTCTTCTTTTCTCCCCTCCCCTCGACTGCGGCCACCGCGATTTTTCATTCCATGATAAGCTCTGTCCTGTCCTCCCTTTTTTTTTTCAACTGCGACAGTGCCAGTAAAGGTTCCCTCCCCCCCCCCCTTCTCTTCCTTTTTCCCCCCCCCCCCTTTGTTATTACATCGCCCTTTTTTTCTCCGCGCCCCTTGCCCACGGTTTGGAGTCTCGCCTTCATAAGCCATCTTCCCCTTTTTCTTCCAAGGAGATCACCGCCCACACTCCCCTCTACCTTCCCTCCCCCTCTTCTCTGTGAGCTCCCGTTTCACCTCCTTTTTCCTCCCTCGCTGAAGCCTGGATCCAAACCTATAGCCTGTCCCTCCCTTCCTCGTTTCCCTTTTCCCTTCCTTTCTCCGGATTAAAACTGGGAGGACAAAAAGTTTTTTCCTTCCTCTTCCCCTTTTGATCTCTGGGGTGCCGTTCCCCTGATTAACCCTTTCCTCGCGAGCGTAGAATACAGAGTAACGCATCTCCTTTCTTTTTCCCGCTCCCCTCGTTTTTTTTTTGTTATGCGAAGGCAAAAAAGGATAATCCCCTTTTTTTCCCCCCCCCCCCCTGGAGCGGCTTCGGATCAGCCTTTCCCCCTTTACACCGAATTTTCTCGCACGCCGATCTTATCTGATCCCCTCCTCTTTTTTTTTTTTTCCCAAGAGATGCCTGACTTAAAATACTCCCTTTCCTCCCCTTTTTCCCTTTCCCTTTTCCCAACCAAGAACACTTCTCCTATTTTCTCTTTCGAGAGATTAGGTGGTCTTGGTTTTACTATTTTCCCCGTTCCTTTCTTTTTTTCCCATTTCGCGATTGAGGAGGTTAAGCCTGTCCCCTTTCTTTTTTCTCCCTTTCCCCCCCGCCCTTTGGTATAGCTCCTCAGAGAGGCGTGCGAGAACCCTCCTTTTTCTTGTAAATGAAGCCGCCTAACTTTCCTCCTTTTCTCTTTTTCTTTTTTTTTTAAATTTTACTTTTCCCACAACAGCGGCGCAGGTGCCGTCTTTTCCCTCCTGAGAGCGTTTAAATCTTTCTCTTCCTTCTTCTTCTTCCTCTTCCCCATTTTGGCAGCAAAATTTATTTGCCGTTTCTTTTTCCCCCTTTGTACCGCCCAGGTTTTAAATCCCTCCTCCCCTTTTCTTTCCCCCTCGAATTTATATCGCTTTACTTCTGCCCGGCTATAGGTTGATCCAGGCTTTCCAGCCTTCTCCTCTTCCTTTTTTTCCCCCCTTACTGTGCAAAGCGACGTCCTTCCCTTTTCCTCCTGCTCGTGATTTTAGTGTCCCAGGTTATATCCTTTCCCCTTCTCTTTTTCCCCCCTCTTTTCCTTCGCTTCGAAGGAGAGGAAAAAAAACGTTTTCCCCTTTTTTCCTTTTTTTCCCCCCGCTCCCGGGCGATTTTTCCCCCTCCTCCTGCTTTGTTATGAGAGTGGGGGGTTCTTTCACCTTCCTTTCTTTTCCCCGTCAAGAACTTTCTTCGCAGTTTTTTTCCCCCCTAAGCCGTATCATGGAAGGAAAAAAAATCAGGTCTCCTCTTTCTTTTTTCCTTTTCTCTTTTGATCGGAATGATCTCCCCTTTTCTTTCCTTTTTGAGATGCATTAGCTTGGTACCACCTTCCCTTGCGTCCTCTTCTTCTCCTTCTTTTTCTTTTTTCCCTTTAAGTTGATTGGAGAGCCTGATGGTGGAGAATCACTTTTTTCCCCCTTTTTTTCTTCTTTTCCCTCCCCAATATTTTGCTTGTCTTGGACACGAACTGGAAGATAAGATGCGGCCGCCGCCGCGGTCCCCTCTTTTTTTTTTCCCCTTCTTCCTTTTCTTGCGCGATAGCAACTATGGTTGCGAGGGCTTTCTTTTTCTCTTTTTTTTTTTTTTCAAACTGCGTCCCCTCCGGTCGCAACGACCAGATTCCCCCCTCCTCCTATTGGAAAGCGGTTTCCTGGGCGGACAGAATTTCGTTTTCCCCCTCTCCCTCCTTTTTTTCCGCCCTGCCGAAGGTGGCCTCCTGATCTTCCATTGGAAGAGAGGATTCGACCACGGCTCCCTTTTTCCCTAAAAGAATCGAAGGGAGGGTGACTTTCCCCTTTTTTTTCCTCCCCCTTCCGATTCGTCTTTTTTGTACAGGGGCGGCGACGATTAGTCTCGCTGGCTATCTCCTTTTTTTTTTTTTTCGATAGATAGCCAGAGAGATATCTTATCCTCCTTCCTTTCCCCTTCCCCTTCTTTTTCGGCCGGTTACTTCATACTTCTTAGGATAATCAAAACGTATGAATAGCTCCGTGGTCGCCTCTTCCTCCTCCTTAAATGAGAGGATTCAACCTTTCTTTTCCCTTTCCCCCTTCCCCCCTTCCCTCTGCCGCCCAGGACCTCCCGGTTCCCAATAGTTTCCCTCTTTATACTGGAAGTGGCGACCGCTGTTTTTGGATTGCCTCTCCTCTTCCCCTTCCCCCCTCCCATCAATCGAAAAACATAGTTGCTCTTCCTCCCTCTCCCCCCTTTCTTTTTCCTCGGCGGCTTCGCCCTTTCCCCTCCTCCTGTTGGACAAAAGCATAGGCATATGCGTGAATGGCTTGTTTTCCTTTTCTTTTTCTTCCCTCCACAAAACAAGCAGATATCATCAACTTTAACCTTCCCTTCCCCCTCCTTTTATTTTCTCATCATCCCGTCCAAATGGTATCTTCCCCCTTGTTGACGGCAGGCGCGATCGTCTCTCTTTTTTTCTCTCCGCCAGGGCAGCAGAGATTCCCTCCCTTTCTCTTTTTCTTTTCCCTGTACCCGCGCTTTGTTTTTGTTTCTTTTTTCACGGCGTCCTTGCCCGTCAGGTGACCCGAACCACACTCTCCTCCCCCCCCCCTTTTTTTCTCTCTAGAAAAATTGTATTACATCGCTTTCTCCTCTCCCCTCTCCCCTCCCCGCAAAGTGAGCCGGTTTTGAGGTTCCCTCTCCGCTGGCAAAAACTAAGGGTCTTTCCCTTTATCACTTCCCCCTCTCCCTCTAATCAATGAAAGCACTTTGTCCCTTTCTCCCCCCTTCCCCGTATGAACATAGCTTTTTAACTCCGTTTTTCTTTTTTTCCCCCCCCACTATAGCCGGGCAATAACGTCAGAGCTTTTTTCTCTTCTCCCTTCTTTCCCCCCTTTTTTTTTTCCCCCCCCCCCATAGTTAGAGGATTAAAATGGGGCGGACCCCCCCCTTTTTTCTTCCCCCCCCCCTTCCCTTCCTGCCGACTTTTGACGGCACCCCCCCCCCAAAAAGGCAATTCCGAGAGATGCGTAGACTCCTCTCCTTTGTTTCCCTCTAACATAGCGCGTACCGCCGCCTCTTTTTTTTTCTTTCCTCCTTTTTCCTCAAACTGGTTAAACCCCAGCTGTCCCTTTTTCGGCGCAGGCGCCTTAAGTTAGGCTGCTTTCCCCCCTCCCTTTGCAAGAATATATGAGCGATACCAAGTTTTCCCCCCTTTTTCTTTTTTTCCCCCTCTATTCTTACCTCCTCTCCCCTGTGGCCATACGACGTGAAAAATAGTAAAACCCCCCTCCCCCCCCTTTTTTGAGAGAATGAGGGTTATTGGTTTTCCTCTTTCCCCCCGTTTCTTTTCTTTTCTCTATTGAGGGATTTTCAGGAACCCCCACTGAAGCGTCATACAGACTGAAGTTTCTCTCAAGAGAGTGGAGATACTCCCTTTTTCCCTCCTCTCTACCTTCGAGCTTCGCCTTCTTTCACGTGTTTTCGTTTTTTTTAAAAAGTTTTATTATCCTTTTTCCCTTCCCCCCCCCCCTTTCCCCCTTCGGAAGGTGGAAGAGCTCTTTTCTCTCTCTTTTATCTGTTCTTCTTTATAGGTTGCTCCCTCGTTTTGCCGATCACCCACAGAGATAGGCGTCCCTTTTTTCTCCTCCCATGGGGAAAAACTTTGGGGTAAGAAAAGTTTCCCCCCTTCCCCTCTTTCCTCCCCCGTGATTCCAGCTCCTCAATCTTTTTTCCTTCCCCCTGCTATAGGTTGGATTTTCTTTTTTTCCTTCCTAACGAGAGCTTCTAATTTTTCTCCTTCCCTCTTCCCCTTTCCTTTTTCACCGTCCACGTTCTTCCTGGATAGAGTCTAGGATTTTTTTTTTTTGATAGAAGTTGACATTCCCCTTCTTTTTTCCTCCTTTCTCCCCTTCCCCCCAAACAGTGGGGCTTCCTGAGTTTTTTTCCTGACGCTCAGGGCGAGGTCCTACACTTTTTTCCCCCCCCCTTCTTTTCCTTTTGTTATGAGGAGTGTGGGTTATGTTTTTTTTTCCCTTTCTTCCTCCCCTTTTTGATCCCGTCTCCTGTATCCGAGGGTAAAGTAGGAAAGAAGCCCTTCTCTGTCCTTCCCCCCTTTCTCATCTTCTGATGAGGGAAGCAAGTCGCTTTTTTTTTTTTTTCCCCCTCTTCCGCTGGCCGTCACTGTGTTAGATCCCTTTCCCCCCTTTTTTTTTCTTCCCTTTTTTCCTGCGCGGTGCTTTTTTTCTTTTCAAGTTTGATGGAGAGCCTGGCTGTTTTTTCTTTTTTTTTCTCTTTTTTTTTTCTCGTACAACAGCGAATTCACACGCATATTTCCCCTCTTTTTTTTCCCTTTTTCCCCTCCCTTTCCTCTAAGTCTTTTCCGCTCTTCCTCCCTCCGTGGCCGGGCACGGCCGGTTGTATCTCTTCTTTCCTACCTCTTTTTTTTCCTTTTGCAATAGAGGGTTCAAAAATCTTTCTCTTTTCCCCCACTCTTGTGCACTCCGGTCCTCCTTGCCCTTGCTCTATGGGGCCGCGGTTTCCCTTTTTCCCTTCCTTTCCCCCCTCCCCCGGAATGGTTGAAGAATGCCGAATTTTTCCTTTTTCTTTCATTGGAATGGGAAGATCTCTTCTCCCTTTTCCTCTTAAGAAGTTTTGATTAACTAAGAAATCCTCCTCCTTTTCCTTCCCCCTTCACCTGGAGCGAACTCTAGGGTTTTTCCTTGTGGAAAGGCGGGGCGCCGATAGTATAGCTTGCTTTCTCTTTCTTTTTCCCCTTTTTTTCTCCTCCTTCCCGCGAGAGATAGGCGAAGCCTCTTCCCTTCCTTTTTCCCCCCCTCTCCTCATTTTTCCCGCGCCCGGTTTCCTTTCCCCATGTCCCCCTTCCTTTAATCAAAAACGGATGAATCGCGCCGTGGTCGACTTTCTTTCGTCCCCCTTCTTCCTTTCTCCCTTTTTTTTTTCCTCTTCCCCCCCCCCCATTCCTTTCATATTGGACACTCCATGTTCTCTTCCTTTCCCCCGGGTCAAATAGAGAAAGGGCACGTCTTTCGACTGGTCGTGGAGACCGCTTTCTTTTTTCTCTTTTTCACCCCCCCTCGAGGCACCAGATCCCCCCTCGCCCCCCCTTTCCCATCCGCGCAGATAAAACAGGAGTGCACGGACACGTCTTTTTTCCCTTTTTTTTTTTTTTTCTGCAAGGCTAATTATTTTCCCCCTTTTTTTCCCCCCCCCTCATAGGAATATTTCTTTTTCGAGGTTTTTTTTCTCATAACAACCACGATGAAGTGGATTCTCCCCCAGCCTTCTTCCCCCCCTTTAAAAAGGAACTTCCCCCCCTTTTTCCCCCCCTTTCAGGATAATATCCCCTTCCCCGGTGGTAACGAACTGGATAATTCTCTTTCCCCCCCCCCTTGGTGACGGTCCCTTTTTTTTTTCTCCTCGTAGAACAGAATTGCTGACTCGCCTTCCTCTTTTCCTCCCGTACATGAGTTTTTCATTCCATGTGATACGCTTTTTTTTCCCCACCCACTTTCCCCTTCTTTTTTTTCCGGGGGATAAAAGGAGTCATTGACTCCTTTCCCCCCCCTCTTCCTCAACCCCCCTGAGTTTGACTCCCCCCCTTGTTATTACATACGCAAGGGCAGGTCTGCCGCCGCCTCCCCCCCTTTTCTTTTTTTTTTTTTTGATTTTTTCTCCTTCCTATTCCCCCACTTCTTTTAATGTAAAATGCTATCCCCCCCCAAAATTTGCCGAGGAACGCTTTTCACCGGTTCTCCTTCTTTCCTTTTTCCTCCCTCCCCCTCGTTACGTGAAGATGAAGAAGGACCCCCCCCCCCCTTCTCCTCTGCTTTCCTATAAATTCGCTGAAATTCCTCTGGTAATTCTTTACCTTGGCGGACCAAAAAGGGGTGCCCCCTTTTTCCCCCCCTCTCCTCGAGATACTGGGGTGACTTTCCTTTTCCCCCCCCCTTCCCTCCTCGAGCGCGTAGAATACCATTCCGCTCCTTTTTTTTCCCCTCGCTCGTAAACGGGCAGCCGCTGTTTTTTCTTTTCTTCCCTTCTTCTCCCCTCCCCCTGGTTAAAAAAGCACAGCGGACCTCTTTCTTTTTTTTCTCCCTTTCCTCCCCGTCTTCGGCTCATTTCCTTTCTTCCACTTCTTTTCTACCACGTTCCGTCGGGATGACGCTTCTTTTTTTCCCCCCTTTTTTCTCCCTCCCCAATCGACGACATTCCACCTGTTTCCTCCTTTTTTCCCCCTTAAAACCAAGAAACCCCCTCCTTTTTTTTCTCGAGATTAGTGTTCTTGGTCCTTTCCTTCTTCTGGGCCCACAGGTGCTCCTCGGATTTCCTTTTCTAGCATATCTTGTCACAACGACGGTCCTGTCCCCTCTTTTCCTTTTTCTTCCCTTCCTCGCTTTTTCTAGGAAAAATGAAGGAGTGGTAAATGACTCCTTCCCTCTCTCCCCCTTTCTCCTTCTCGCAGAGACTTCTTTTCCCTTTTCCCCCTCTTTTTCTTATAATTTTGCCTAGCAACCCTCTTCGGCCAAGGTTGACGGCTTCTTTCTCCCCCTCATTCCTCTCTTCCTCTGATTTAAAGATATATAGGATGCCTTTTTTTTCTCCCTTCCCCCCCCCCCTCTCTTTAGGCTGCTTTCCCCTTTCTTTCAGCGGCAAATGTTTTCCCCCCTTTTTTTCCCCTCTCCTCCCTCCCTATTTCCAGCAAGTGATTTCCAGCGTCCTCCCCTTCCCCCCCTCCTTTTTGTCTCCAGCTTCCCTGACTCTTTTTCCACGAGCGATGATAATGGTCAGACGTCCCCCCCCCCCTCCTACCTGAAGAATAAACCGCCCCCCTTTCCTCTGAAGGGATCTTTCGGAATTTTTGTCCCCCCCCGTGCATAGCATTTTACATTCCCCCCTTCTTTTTTTCCCCTTCTCCTCCTTCCCCAAACGTGGGGATAACTTGCTGAGTTACTTCCTTTTCTTTTTTGTAATAACAATTTTTGATACCCTTCATTTTTTTTTTTTCTGCTTGTGGGTCGGGAACTGACGGGGCAGGTCTCCCTTTCTCCCTTTTTCCCTTTCTCTTTTACAAGGTAAAGAAAAGAAAGCGTATCTTCCTTCCCTTCTCCATTCTCTGCTGCTGCCAGCTTTTTCCTTCTTTTTTGCTCGGCTGCTCAGAGACGGCGCTTTCCTTCCTTTTTCTTCCTTAGCCAGTGGAGTACCACTTTTTCTTCCTCTTTTTCTTTCCTTTTCTTTCCCTCCCCTCGGGTGGAAGTTAAGTTTAAAGTCTTCTTTTTCTTTTTTTCCTTTCTCCCCCCCCCCAGCGGCATTCACGCAATCTTTATGTTTTTTCACCCGCTTCTTCCGCCGCAGAATGGAAGATAAGGATGCGTCCTCTCTTTCCTTTCCCCTTTTTTTTCTCTTGCGCGATAGAAACTATGGTTTGAGAGGGCTGATCTTTTCCTTTTCTTCCTCTTTCTCCTTCAATCAAAAAAGCTTTTAAGTCCAGGCCTCCTTCCCTTCCTATTGGACCGCGGTTAAGGGCTGGCCGCCTTTTCCCCCCTTCCTTTTTTCCCGGACCTGAAGAAGGTGAAGCGTTTGATTTTTTTTTTTTCCCCTTCGGCGATTCATACGTTTTGATTACCCTCAATTTCCTTTTTGTTTGCAAGGCGGACAAGGAAACGGCGCTCCCTCCCTTTCTCTTTTCTTTTCCTCCCTCTCCTCTAGTATAGCTGGATATCTCGCTTTTTCCTTTTTTTTTCCCCTTCTCCCTCCCCCCTTCTCGCCTCCTGTCCACAGCTCAAATTGACTCCCTCGAAGTGCCTTCTCCCCCCTTTTTTACCCCCCTGTTCGCCTTCACCGCCGGCAGATTCATTTAGTAGGTCCCTTTTTTTTCCCTTTCTCGTCCAATTCAAATGAAAGTTTTTTCTTCCTTCTCACACCAATTAAGGGTTATCTTTGGACACCGTCTTTTTTTCCTTTTTCACTTCTTCCCCCTTTCACTTCTTGGATTCCTGTTTTTTTCTTTTTTTTTTTTCTTTCCGCTCACGATTTTTGAAAACCTCTCACCATTCCCTCTTCACCCATAGTGAGAGCGCGCAGATACCCCTTTTTTTTTCTCCCCCTTCCTTCTCGAATCAATTATATTAAAGTTTTTTCTCCCCTTTTCCCTTTTTCTAGGAGAATGGTGGTAGAGACTCCACCCCCGGTTTCTTTCCCCCTCCTTCTCCATAAACTTTAAACTGAACGGCCCCCCCCCTCCCTTCTTCCTCATAATAGGCGACAAAAGGTTTTCTCTCCCCCCCCTTTTTCCTGCAGGAGAAGGATCCCTCACTACCTTTTTCCCCTTCCCCGCGCATGAGGACAGAAGCAAGATTAGCCCTTCTTTTTTGTTTTCTTTCCTTCACTCGGAGAAGTTAATGTTCTTGTCTTCTTTCCCCCTTTCCCTTCCATTTAACCGAACACACCCCTGACACCCCCCCCCCCCCTCTCGGGGAAGGTATCGAAAAATTGTTATTACCTTCTCTTTTTCTCTTCACTCCTCCCTTTCTCCCCCCGGTTTGGAGTATAGCATTCAGAGCCCTTCTTTTCCCTTTCCCCTTCCCCCCTGCCCAAAATCCGAGAATCCCTTTTCTCCATTTTTCCCTGTGGACTTCGTTCGCTTTCCCCTTTTTTTCTTTCTTTTTCCTTCCCCTTTTTCTCTGAGGATCAAAACTATAGAAGGGCATCACTTCTCTTTTTTTCCCTCCCCTTCTGCCCTGTCGCGGATTAAACTGGGGGTCAAAAGGTTTTTCCCCCTTCCCCCCCTGCTGCAAAATAAATTTGCGGCCGCCGATTTTTTCCTCCTCCCCCCCCACAAAAAAGGAATAAGAGAGAGCGTAGACTCCCTTTTTTCCCCTCCTCTTTCACCGGCAAGCCGCTGTGGTGGAGGTCCCCGTTACCCTCTCACTGAAAACTGGTTAAAAACGCCCGCGGGAACCTTTTTCTTCCCTCTCCTTTAGTTTCTCATTACAATAAGGCATTTTCCGCACTCTCCTTTCCCTTTTCTGACGAGTCCGTCGTTTCAACTCTCTCCCTGATTAACCTACGCAATAGCGACCTTCTCCCTTTTCACTCTTTCCAAAAGTAAAACCAACTCCCCTCCCCTTTTTTTTTGTTTCGAGAGATTAGGTGTTTTTTTGACTTTTTTCCCCTTGCCGTATGGCCACAGTGCGAATTTTTTCTTTCTTTTCAGCAGGAATATAGTTTTTCACAACGACTTCCCTCCCCCCCTTGGTATCATCGTCTCTTCGTGCGATTCCCTCTCACTTCATCTCCTAACTTAGAGCATGCGCTCCCCCTCTCATCTTTCCGCTGGGGCGTTTTTACCCCCGTTTCCCCTTTTGCACCTTCGCCTCAACACATTCTGAAGGTCTTTTTTATCTTCCACCCAGCATGAGAGAGTACTCTTTATACGTTCTTTATCCTTTTGTTGTGGTTATATTCCTCTTTGCCTTTCCCCTTTTCTTCCCTCCCAACTTTATTTTGCAGCGGAAGGGTCAGCCCCTTTTTTTTCCTCTAACGCTTTCAAGCAGTATCCAGTTTGTCCTCTCTCCCCCCCAATTCTGACGTGATTGCCCGGCTATAAGGTTGGATTTTTTCCTTTTCCTCCCTTTTCCAAAGCGAACGGAAGGCCTCACCTTTTCATTAGTCGTCTCGATTTGGGGCGGTTTCTCCCCTTTCCCTCCCTGAGTTTTGAAGCTTAGCTTCTGAATTCCCCTTCCTTTTCCCTGAAGGCGGCGGGCGACGCTCCCGGGCGAATTCTCCCCACATTGTGCGATCCACGTCACCGCTTTTTTTGTTATTGCTCTTTTTGTTCTGGTAACCTGACGGGCAAGGACGCAGTTGATTCCCCCTTTTCCGAGGGTACAGTTCTTGTCCTGGAAAAAACTCAGTCGTCCTCTCTTCTTTCCCCCTCCCTTCGCGGGCAGCGGTGATTCGGTGCCCTTTTTTCCCCCCAGTTTTTCTATTCCTTAGCCAGTGGAGGTAATCCGGTAGCGTAACACCTTTTCCTTTTCCCCGCCGCGGTGGCCGGTCAGTTTAAGGTTGCTTTCTCATTGTGTTTGCGAATCCCACTTCCCTGGGGTGTATTCGCTACCACCAGCTTTTTCCAACAGTCGGCCGAAGAACTGGAAGATAAGGATTTTGTACCTCCTTGTCCTGGCACGCCGGTTGTATATGAGCGCTCTCCCCATGTTTGCCTCGGGGGCTTGAGCTGGGCATCGCCGGTTTCCCTCCCCCCAACAGCGGTAGCAACGAACAGGATCCTTTCCTCGGTTCCTGGGCGGCAGCCATTTAGGGGTCCAATCTCCGGTGCATTGGTTTTCCGACCTGCAGGAAGGTGGAAAGCTTCTTTTTGGACGAGGAGCTTCGAAACACGGAGAGATTTCCTTCGCCTTTTCGCGGGCGGTGAAGGCGGACCAGGTAAAAAAGGGGGTGAAAGTCCTTCGAGCGGGCGATGCAATTGAGCGGTGGACAGGCGGCGG
>Ga0179593_1526742_pt1 | contig 12682 bp, 8 predicted proteins | sample CZODoug2_1_08_16_FD_185931 | JGI IMG/M metagenome (GOLD analysis project Ga0179593, IMG submission 185931) | Vadose zone soil fungal communities from Angelo Coast Range Reserve, California, USA - CZODoug2_1_08_16fungal (PacBio error correction) | ecosystem: Environmental > Terrestrial > Soil >... | reverse complement strand
TCGCCTCTTTTCTTCCTAATTGTTGTATCAGGAGAGTTACGTTCAGACCCCCCGCCAGTAATATTCTGAAGTTTGGGCCCTATTCCCGGCCACAACGCGTATCTCCCCCCTCATTTTCTCTACCTAGACTAGGCACGGAGAAAGTAGGAGACTTTTTAGCCCTCTTACCCGTTTTCGCGTCAAGAGTTATTTGAGAGTCCGCACATTGCGACCCCGCTGACTCCCCTAGTTCATGTCGGATTGGCCAATGAGTGTTTGGCGTTACATTTCGAATTTCTCGCCTTCCTCCACACTTCATTTACAATCTCGCCCCTCCGTCCTTGATGCGGCCAGCCTCCCTGATTTTTTCCAGTGATCCAAAGGGGCTCGAAAATAAAACAAGGCCTAGGAAACGCAGTTCCCCCCCCCGAATCGGTCCGCATGGCCTTTTCCGATCGCTGCGTTTTGACCGTGCGAAGAGCCCAGAAACTTACCCCCTTTTCTCCTCCATCAGAGCGGTCACATCAGGCCCTCCTGCAGCGTACTCCTATGCGTGATCGAAGCGTTTCCCCAGCCCTTCTTACGCAGATATATCTATTTCACTCTCTGTTTTTTTTAGAGACTTCTCCTGCTGAAGAATTTTTTCTTAATACGTTTCAGTCCCTCCCCCCGATTACCCCTCTTGCCGATATAGTGCATGAGCTCTTTTTGCTTCTTCGTTATAGACCTCGAAGGGGTCGTATGGTTCCCTCTGCCTCCCCTTTCGCCTAGATGGTGGTCAGAACGATTCGAAAGTTCTCTTTCCGGCATCGTTTTACCTCCTTTCTTTTTAGCAAGCACCTGGATCCATCTATCCTCGTTCCCCTGAGTTTTCTTCCGTGACGCGAAACGTTCCTGCAGCTTTTGCTTTTTTTGGGCGAGACCAGGGGTTTTCGATTGTCCAACCCCTCTTGGCATCTCCCCCCCCCCATAGGAGCCGATGGCCTTTCAGCTTTTTTCTGTGTGGCTTCGAAGACTTTGGGACGAGCCTGTTCCCGACACTTTCCTCCCGGGCTTAGCCGAGCGCCGACAGGCTAGCGCGTAGACGCTTTCTTCTGTGTCTTTCTTGGCCCCTGCATAACCGGAGATGAGCTGGGGAGAGGGGCATCCCCCTGAATTCGCTCATCAACCCTGATTGCAAGTCGAGCCCTTACCAGGGGCCCTCGGCTTGATAGCTCTAGTCGATGGTATCCCCTTGAGCGGCATGTTGGCTTAGACCTCCAAAGTTTTTTTCTTATCCGCTGGCTTCACCGTGGGCGCGCAGGGCTTTGAAGCTCCGCGCGTTTTTCTAGAACCTCTTCCGTTTGCCGTTTTCTCTACTGACGGTTCGCCCAGATAACACGCCGAAAATCCCCCACTCACTTTTCCTTGTGTTGTTTAGTCTTGATGACCACCCTTCCCCCTCTTCTATGGGGAACTGACCTTTCATTACCGAAGGCGAAAGGTATTTTTCCGTCGCCCCTCCCTGTCAGGAATAATGGTTTCCTTCTTCGTGGTCTGAGACTTTGCGATGAGGCGTTATACGGTCGAATGTGTAGTCCTGATTGCCTTCTTCTTTTACCCCACGATTTTTCATTGCCAGCGAGGGCCGCTTCCGTCTCCGACCGTGGACTTTCTCAAAGAGACCAATCTTTATGCGGCACCATGCATTCTGTCGGCGCGGGGATCTCCCCCCTGCTTTCTCCATGCGGAGTTGACAAGTTAGTCCCTCGACGCTGATCTCCATTCTCGGCCTTAGTCAAGAATGCGCAGCTCTTTGTTTCAACTCCTGCGGGTGTGTTTTCCTCAATACCCTGAAAGACAAAGTCGGATCGGGCTCCGCGCCGCTCTCCCAACTTTTTCTATTTTTCCGCGAGAGACATGTGGTTCTCACTCTTTTTCGCAGGGCCAAGAGGGGTGCTTTTTTGGGCTTTGTTTTTCTGTTTCAACTCTGTTATATGAGGCATTTCGGATTTTTGTGGTTCATGCCTTTTCCCAGCCCTGAAGTCAACATCTTGACGCGCGACCTCTTTGGTGTCGGTGCTTTTCCCATCGTAACCGTGAGGGAAACCCCCACCCCCCCCTTTGGCATTCTCTCCATATCCTCTTGTTTTTGAGATTCTCCCTATCTCGGTGAAACCCTTCCGGCAAACCAAATGAAGGAGCGTTCGTTCTTTTGGTTCCCCTCTTTTTTTCGTGACCCCTCCCTTCGTCCTGATCCTAGACGAATATTGCGAGTCGCTCCACGCCCCACCACCAGCCTTTCCACAGGTGATGCGGCACAAAGAGGATCCACTGTACCCCCCATTTTTTGGTCTTGCCCGCCGGAAGTGTAGACCTCCTTTTTTCTTTCCAGGTGCTTTCTTTCCCGAAACCGCTACAGTAGTCGGGGATCCCTTTCTTGCTGCGGCCTGTACGCCTCGCTTAGAGTTATTCTAAAGTTCACAAACCAGTTCGCACGATTCAAGGGCGGCAACTCCGCCCTTTTTCACAAACCTTTTTTTTATTTAAGTCGCGAGAATAGTTTCCCGGTCTCTCCGCACCTTCTCTCAGAAAATGCGCGTTCCTCGTTGACAGCCCCCCCCCCATTTACCCCATATGTGTCCTATGACGATAACGCGAAGGCGACCCTCTCTTCTCTGAGGTTCTTACGCTATGCGTTATAGACCAGAGGTGCCCATCTTCTCCTTTCCCGTCGTCGCCGGAAAAACTACTCCGTTTCCTTAAGGGCGAGGACGAAGTGCTTCTTGTTTTTGTCGTGGTGGGGACTAACGATCGCACCTCCCCCCATTTTATGAACATGATTTTCCCTGCTTGCGGTCATGGTTTGGACTTCCTTTTTACACCGGCGGAAGAGGGGTGCGCGAAGACCAGTTTCTTATCCCAACTTTTAGAAAGCGTGAAAGCCAGAGTCGATAATCCCAAACTTTCCATTTTAGCAATGTAGGATTCCTGTATCTTCAGAGAAATGTTGTGCGACCCCTACTAGAGCCAATCTGATTTCTTCCGAGTTGCATTGTCGGTATCATCTTCCCCTTTTTAGGATATGCTTGGGACGTGAGGCCAGACACTCCCTCCGGTTTTCTTCTCCCGGGCTGCCACCGCGGTCCCTTAAGATACAGCCTCGCCGCGCGCTTCCTTCGCTTCGCCCACTCGTCTGACCCTTGAGACAAGCGGTTTTAAAGCCTTCTCTTTTTTTCCGACCGCCAGCAATTTGCCAGCGGACCTACCCGTCTGTCCCATGTTGAGTTTTACGTGACAAGATCGCCCCAACATTTTTTTTCGCTTCCCCCCCCTGCTGCGGTCCCCATTCGAGTAACTGCAAAAGCCGGTGTTTGCCTTCCTGTCTCCCCCTTTCTCCCTCAATACCAGCAGAGTTAACTATTCCGTATTGACCGAACCTCCTTCCATTGGATGCGCAACTTAACCGTCGCCCTAGCCTTCTCGGGATAACCCTCGATAAAGATCTTCATTCATTCCCCTTTCTTTTCCTAATACCTATGGCTTTTCTGCTTAGAATCTTTTTCTGTATCTTTCTTTCCAGACTTTTTTGGAGAGATCTACGGAATCATTTCATTTTTTTCCCTGCTCCCGCCATCTTGGATTGGAAGAGGGCCTCTAATAGTGACTTATCTTGGAGCCGGGATACGACCTGCAGGGGTCCCTTTTCTCTCGCCGGGTACAGCGTATTGGAGAGGCCCAATGGCCTTTTTACTCCAATAAAACTTTCGTTTACTCCTCTCTTTTAGAACTTTATTCAATTGTCGCCAAGTAGGATGACGTTGCCAGCACCTTGCCCTTTCTTTTTTTAACCGGCGTTTGCACGAAACCTGATTTTCTTCCTGGATCTCCCCCATTGTTTCGATCTGTAATTCAACGAAAAATTGACCTTCACAACTCGCTCTGGTCCCTTCGTGGCTCCCCCTGGGGGAGTTGGGGGGGGGGGGCGTTCTCATAACCGGATTCCCCCCTTTTGGCTCGAACTCTCGCCGCCAGGATGTACGCCGACGAGGCGCGCGACCCAGGATCCCCAGATTCCTTTGTTTTGAATATGTTCGACCAGGCATATAATTAAGGCGTGCCTTTTCCGCAGTCCCTTCAAGCGCGATCATCCGCAAAGGCAGAGGCTTCTTTCACCCTCCCAACTGTCCTCCGCTTTCCTCGATTGCGGAAAATTTGCGCGTTTATGTCTCAAGTCAATCTCTACATATCGTGCTTCACCTACGGCGCTGGCTTTGACTTGCTGGAGCGCCCGTGCTGAGACTTTCTTGTGATTGATGCTGCACCCACCTCGCTTTTTACGTCCCCTCCGACCAGCGACACCGCAAAGAACCCACCTGGAAAGAAAACGCGGAAGCGAGGGTCCGGAAGATGGCGCCCCACCACAAAAAAGACCCAAACTCCCACGCCTGGTTCTTTCGAGGACTTCATTTTTGACGGAGAACCGGTCGCGGTTTTTGCACTTTACCCTTTCCTGGATCGTTGTCCTTAAGTGGATTCGTACGCTCTGTACCTCTATTGCACCCAAAATGTTAGGTTTTTATACCTCTCACGACCCAAGGTTTCTGGACCGGCTACAGCGCGGGCCCCCTGTTGAGACGAAAGTGGGGCCGTTTGATTCAAGTCCCCCATTACCTATATCAGCCCGGCTTTAAACAGGTGAATTTCGGTCTCCCGAGGCGCAGTGCGATTAATGTTTTCTACCTTTTGGACCAGTGACAAATCAACTAGAAGCGCCGCTGACCGTTTTTTTTTTATCTACCCCGAATGCGCGACTGGAATAACTCTTGGTTGAGGTCCCCCAGGCCCGACACTATGAACCCGGACTCGACAATACGCGGTGCCCCCCCTTTTAGGGAACGCGATGATAAAGTTGGTGGTTTTGATCAAACGTCCAATTTGGTTGTTGACGAGGTTGTCCTTCACTACTGTTGCAATATGAGGATGTTTTAAGCATTTCTCCGTTGTTTGGTCCTCCCCCCCCCGTCTTTTTCCCCTAGAAGCAAAGCAGATAGAGAGACTCAACTTGGTTTCCTCCCCTAAACCACCCTTCTTAGAGGGTACCCACCAAACTATACTCCCTCCTTGTTTTTCATCTGCTGAGGCCCGCCGGGATGGTTAAGTTATCTGGCTGTTCCCCAGCATGACTTGAGAGTCGCTCTGTGATTCAGTGTCCACCTCTAAAAGTCCCCTTTCCTCATGATCAGAGACGTCTGAAGACCTCCGCCACTCCTCCGTTCCCCTTTCTGGAACCCAGAGTGATTGCAAAAGATGACATTCCTAGAGTAAACCTTGGGGTCGCCGATCCTTGTCTTTTTTTTCCTCCTGATTTGGGCAGTTGCTTGATTCGACCAGCAGTCCCTTTTACAGGCTGTCGCAGCTCGAGTTTCATTTCGATCAAAGAGAGCGCTTAGGTCTTTCGTTTGGTTCAACCCCGTTAGCCCGCACGATAGGCAGTGTACCTCTTTTCCGCGCTAGCCCCTAAGGCAAAAACTTGCCAGTCAGGGTTTCTGTCATAATCCCCCAGTGCGGCGCCGTATTTCTGGACCCAGAAAGGGCCAAGACTCTGGGTAGATGATTCACGCTGTCCCTTTTTTTATTAAATGCTCGTGGCCCATCTCCGTCATTCCGTGGCTCGCACGTTTCCACAGATCCCTTGAGGACTTCCAACTTCCAGACTCCGTAGTCCCGTGTGTGATCGGGCCGCGACCAGTTTTTTAGTGGTTGTCTTTTTGTCCTGGGCTAGCCGCGGCAACCGGCAAGGCGAGTTGCGCCCCCCCCCCTGATTTTGAGGTTTTCATTTTCGACCGGCGGTCCCGTCTCCGCCGCCTCGGTTGGTGCGAAGACAAGTCTTCCCTTTTTTCCAGCCCCGGTGCGATGCACGTTCGTGCCCGCCACCTGCCTTTCCCTTCCCCGATAGGCACATGCCGCCACGGTTTCTCCCTGATGATGCCCGCGGATATTTCCGAGGTGTGCTTGTTGCCGCGTCGCATCTCCGGCCGGTGGTGCGCCTCCTTCACTCCGACCAGCCCACTGACTCTGTCGTTCCCGAGGCCGCCAGATAAAGAGGTCTCGTGCGCGAGCCTTTTTAGGAGAACCTTGAGAGGGCAAGCCCTCGGTGAAGCCGGCCTTTCCCTGTCCCCACCCTTCTTTTCCAAGCTTAATACCACGGCTTCTAGATTGGTATTCGCCCCCTCGTGCTTTTCTTTCCCACGAGCCAACCTTGTCGGCCATGCCAATCCCATTTTTTGCGTCAACCATGCTTTTAGAGGACGACTCCTCCTTTTGCTTTTCCGCTGCTCGAAAATTGATCAATCGGATGCAGAAACCCCCCAAGCAGCTTGGCCTCCTTTTTGTCAAACCCCGGTATTGTCCCGAAGATGTAATCTGTCCTTCTGCCCTCTGCTGATCTTTTGGGTCCACGCGGCGACCCCAGAAGATACCAGTCTGCGGGCATACCGAGATCACGATAGGAAACCCTCTTCTGGTGGTGGGAAAAAGTCCTTCTGGCGTTCCCTTGCAAGTCCAGAGGACCCTTTTCCGAATTTCACTCTCTCTTTTCCCCTCATTTTCTGCGATAGCGTAAGAAGGATTCCCTCTTGAATCCAATTCCTATACTTCCCGGATTGTTGGTTAGTGTTCACGAGCCCGGGGTATTTGATTTTTAAGACGTTCTTCAGCTATTGTCTTTTCAGACAATTTCAGGAGGAACAGGCTTCTGGTCACCGTCATTCTCTGCTTGGTCTTTTTTTTTAGAAAAGCCTTGAGATAAAGTCTTTCCCCCCCCCTTCCGCCCTCTAAAGCACCGGCTTTTATGACGTCCAGCGAACTTCCTTTGTTCTTTCCGGTTGGATTGATGTGGGCGGACCTGTTTTTTTTTTCTTGTTTAACGCACGAATGCAGCCCCGACATTCCAAAGCTGACGTGGACAGCCTGTTGCTAATGGCTGGGCGCAGACGAGGTTTCGGGCCCTTGAGTCGCGGGAGCATCGCCTGGGCGCGTCCTGCTCGCGAGAGGAGAGAAGATTAAGGCGTTCTCGGTTGCCCCCTGGAACTCAGAGTGGCGCTGTGCGAGGTCGATTTTGAAGACCAGGCGCAACGGACCGCACTTTTTTTCCTCCTCCCTCGCTTAGCCCCCGCACACCTCGTCCTATTTCTTTTTTTCCACAGTCTAGTCAGATGGTAGACAATTGTCCCCTTCCTGGGCCCCCTTATCTGACATATTCGCCTACCAGTTCCCTGATGGGCGGGCACGTGGAGCCCTTTTTTCGCCCCCCTAGCCTGAGGATGCGCTACAAACGCTGTCATGAAGAGCCTGTAGAGATGACGCAGTCCTTCAAATCTTTTTTCATCCCCTTTTCAATTCTTTCCGAGGCGCCGTGATCGTGATCCCCAACCCCCCCAAACACACTCATTGTCTGTTCGTGCCTACGCATTCCCGACTGCCCACGAGTCGAGGTTGCCAGTGATCGACTGTACAGGGCGAATAAGGATCGGCTAAGGAGAAGGCCAGATGACGGAGTCTATTTGCAAGCAATTCTCCCTCTGATGCGCCTTCTACCAGGTTGATATCATCGAACCCCACGTGAGGCGACCTTTCGATCCCAGTTTAGAGAGCTGGGGCGCGAGATGATCCTACAACTCCTTTTCTCGAGGCTACAGGTGTTCATTCGGCGAGCGCTTCCCCGGTTTTTCTCTGAGATGGAGGAACATTATTGTGAACCCCCCCCCCCCCCGCGCTCTGACTGGACTGATCGGCGAGCCCCCTCCTGACTTCTCCTAAATCCTCTTTGATTCCGGTAGAGGCTCAAGCAACGTCCCTGACCTCCTACAAGGACGGAGGACCCAAGGTTTCTTCTTCGTCCGACAATGTGCTGGATAATCTTCTTTTACCCCCTTGCAAAATAGGTGGTTGCTGCCAGTGGCGCTGAACGTTTTCGTTTTTCCCTTTTTTTAGTGAGTAGCACTCGACTGAGTGTTTCACGCAAGCTCAGACTCTTCTCGGAAGCCCTGCATTGTGTGTGTCTAATTTGAAAAGGAGATGGCGTCCCCCTGAGTCTTAAGAAAATGAAGGAAAGGTTTTTTGCAAAAAGCACGGCCAAACCGCCTCCATCCGACGGCCCTGCCTATTCTCATATTTTTGTTGTGCCGAGCAGAGGCCAGGAAGAGAATATGACGCCTTTCTTCCTTTTCCCACCGGCGGCACCACAGATTCATGATCGTTTAGAGCTGTGCCTATGGAAAACTCTCGCTTTCCCCCGTAGACATTGCACTCCATAGAAGCCCCCTTGTTTTGAAGAGCCTTCCGGTCAGACCAACGATTGGCCAGGTGATTCGCCCGCTCCAAAACTTCTCTCGTCCGAACACAATTTTCTTTTGCCTTCCTGAGCCGATCCTGGTGTCTCCGTGTTTCATGTCCGGCAGCACCTTGTTCTCCATCTTTCAGCAGGTAGAGGATAGAGAGTCACTGCGCTTCTTTTGTGGTCGACCGGTTCACCCCAGTTCGCCATCGCCACGATTATTTTCGCGCTTTCTAGTCCCAACTGTTTCACAGCGCCTGATAATAGGGCTGTCTTTTCTCCCCCCCCCCTGCGGCCCGCCCCTGTGGCCCTCGTGCCAGCCAGGTCCAGCCTCTTCTGAGTGCAAGTGTAGAGCGCCACGTTCCCGATGTCCTTCTGAGCCCCGAATTCTCCTCGACACTTAGAGTGACCACGATACCTGATCGCCCTTCCTCGTTTTAAGTCAAGGAAAACCCCTGATTTTTTCCGGAACTGGAGGGGAACCGAACGAAAATTTTGTTTGTAGGGGTGGTAATAAAGATTCTGACCTTTTTTGCTCCAGGGATTGTTGCCAGATTTTCAGGCGGCTTGGTAATATGTCTCTCTTTTTTTTTTTTCGCCACCGGCTCAATAGGTGTTGCATGCCTGGACTTTCCCCTTCCCTATTCTCAAGACGGTGCGCTCCCCCAGAGTTAATGCCAGCGCCGGATAACCCCAAATGGTCATGCCCCCCGAGACTTGGAGCCCAGGAAGAGACACGGTGGCGAAACTTTTTTGATCTTTTTCCCTCTTCTATCACAGTGTGCTGTTGACTGGGCAGCGCTCTTCTATTGTGAGGATGGTCTTAATTCTTTTTTTCCCCCTACCAGCGCCCCGAGGCATTATTTCTTTGACTTCCTGGGCCTCCCCCCCCCCCCGATTAAGCGTATTTTTTATTGCAGCGAGAGATCCCTCGCGTTTTTCCTCATTTCCTCGCCGTCGGCCTCAGGGAAGATCATTTACCCCGGCGTTCCCATTCTTGCCGCCAGCCATTTCCACGACGGCACCCCCATTTTTTGGTGTTCGCTTGGACTGCGTGCGTTTTCTTCCCGCTTTTCAACAATTTGCTCCCTCATCAATCCCCCCACGGCTTTTTCCCCCAGGCGTTCGACTACGGAATAAAAGCTTCTTTTTCCTAACTCCTTCCTATCCATTTGATCAACAGTGCTTCGAAAACCCCCAAGCAGAGAGGAACCCTCTCCCCCCCCTTATTGTTCCTTTCTTTTTACTCGTGGAACCTTGTATTCCTCGCATGAGGCGACCTCTCGCTCGAATACCCCCGGCTGGCCGATCGGATACCGAGATACATCGGAAACACTTCTCCTGGTCCATTATGCGTGATCGGCCTATTCTCAAAGAATTATCCCGCTGATTACTTTTTCTTTGCCATTTTTTTTTTTTATATCTCCTCATTGGAAGAATCTTAATTAGGTCCCGACAGTCCTTGAGACCCCCCCCCCCTATAGTATGGATGGTTGCACGATTACTTTGCTCTCGCAGTCTCCCAGCGGTTATTTATTCTGGGAGCTCCGAGGTCTCCTCATGCGAAGCCAATCCCACTTCTTCTTTTTGGTCCATTAAAGAAATAGGTTAATATCTTCTTTCCAATTCTTTTAGAAGCCGAGTGCTTCAGCTGGCACATCACCGGCTTTTATTTTCCTCTTTTTTTTTTTCTGTTGCCGCCGCAGTTGTTGAGTGATGCAGGGAGCTCCAATTTTTTTGGAACGAAAGCACGCATTTGACCCTGACATCCCAAGCTATTCGGGATTCGCTTTTGGCGTCTCCCCTATGGGACGCGCCGTTTCAAAGGCTTTTCTCCCTCTAGAGGCGCGACATTAAGATAGGCGGCGAGACGCTCCTCCCCCCCCCGTTGTTTCCCCTCAGTGAGCCTCACGCACTCGTTTTTTCCTAGGTGACGCTGACCGGTCCGCGCCACCTCATCAAATTCGGACTCTCCCACTCCCCTTTAAATCCGCGGGGCTCAGAGGCTTTTCCTTTCCTTCCCGCGACATCGCGAAACTCCTTTCGCTCTGAACAGTTGGATTATTTTCCCGGCATATGGCGGGCACTGTTCCTTCCAGTGATCGCTTCAGCACCAGAGAATGAGGTTCTTCTTCTTCCCTTCAGGCTTTTTTCGAGGCAGCCGACTCAAGATGCGCACGCCAAATTTGTCCCCTCTGCATTGAGGCGCGTGCCAGATGCTCGTGACACCGACACCACGAGTTTCTCGGTCGCTTCCCATCACCTTTTACCTTCAACCGGTCGCGGTTGCTTTGTCGACGTCCCGGCTTTGTTTTTGATCGGTGTCATGAGACTTGTTTGAAGAACGGCGCGATGTGGCTCATGCCCCCATTCTCCGCTTTTCGCTTCTAGGCGTGATCCACCTTTTTTGATTTTCCCGCGAGGAGAGCCTGGGCGCCGCCGCTGGGTTCTGAACCGCTTCCCCCTCTTTGATGAAACAGGTGTTTTTTCGATCTGAGGAGGAGGTCAATCGTGCCGATGTCGCCTGGTATTGGGCCCTTTTCTCCCCCCGCGAGCTTCTTATCGGCGAGTATAAAACTGAGCCTGTTTTTCCCTTAAATCGGGTGCGGGTCGAGCACAAGCACCGGCCCGCCGAAGGATCGTCCCCGCCCTAACCCCATGTTGTCCTTTCTTTAGCTCCCCTTTGGATAATGTTGAGTTAATCCCCGGGGCCCAATCGGTTTTGGTTTTTTTTCCCCCTTTAGTGGAGCTTCGCAAGAGTACTTTCAATACGCTGCTCCGTGGCGTTCACCCTCCCGCGAAGCCAGCGCGACGTCTGCTTTTTTTCCCGCCCTTTAACGAGATACCGGTGGTCACCATCGGCAGTTTTCTACCTTCTCTTACTTAATAATCCGTTTGTCTTTCCCCCCTCCTATTTTCCTCCGTGATCGCCGGGTTCCAGGAGGCACCATATGCCGCTTTTTAGAGTTGTCAAAACGAGTTCGTGACCCCGCCACGTTCAAATGGATCCAGCAGCTACCGTCTTTCCCCCGAGTTTTCTTTCATCCCCCCCGATTGGGACGGTGATGCGCCCCCTTGACCACCCACATGGTCAATTCCTCGAACACCCCCGGTCGGCTCCAAGTTTCTCTGTGTCTTTTTTGGCTTGATGTTTCATAGAACCTTCCACTTCTGCTGCGGCGAGGATGCTTTTGGGCTCGCCGAGAATGAGCGATCTCCTATTTTCCGGGTTAAATACAGTTAGAAATCGCCCCTTTTTATTTCACCTCAACTTCTCCCTGAACACGTGTTAGATTGATAATAGGGACGGGTTTCTCTTTTTTCCTCTGCTCAATGCGGCCATCCTCCCCGACAGGTCTTTTCCTTTGTTTCTTGATCCGCTGGAAGGCGCAAGCGTAGTCGACATGCTTGTCCCGTTTCAATAGACCCCCTCTTTTCTTCGACCTCTCTTGTCAACCGATCCCTGATCGCCAGTGTTTGGTTCCCTTTCAACCTCTCCTCGCCTTCGTCAGTGAAGTTTTCTTCCCAACGAGAACCCTGCTTTTTCGGGGTGGGGTCCCCGCTTCCTCGCCCTGCCAGTTGCGAGCGTGAAAAGGAGTCTTCCCGTTGAGGTCCTCTTTTTTTAGCCCTAAACGGCGGCCTTGTTGCGCAGCAGCCGCAGGTGCGGCGCTTCCGCCTTTTTTCACTGCGTCTCCCGCGCAGTTTCGTAAGAACAACGTTTTCTTTCCGTCAAGATTTTTGTTTATGTCGCACCATTCCGTCTAATTGGCGACCAATTGTTCGATCGCTGCCTTTCCTTCTTTTCTTTTTTACGTTAAGCGCCAGCAGCTGTTGAGGATCTTTTCAGTTTTCTCTCCCATTGCCATCCGGAATGCGTGTTGTTTCACCGAGGCCCGCCCGATAAAGTTTCTCAGCCTCTCTATTACTTGTAGAGAGCCTCGGAGATGCGACACGTCCGATTTCCAGACCATTCAGGCGTCCATTGTCTTAGCCGCCAGCCATTTGCTCCAGGACCGCTTCTGGATTCTGTTGCAAAATGCTGAGTTTAGTTCCCCTTTCTACCCCTTTTTTTCGCGCCCCCATCATCACTCCCGGCGGCGGTCCCATGCCTTTCCTTACAAAAGCATGGCTTGAAGAGACAGCCCCGGGCTTCCTGTCCCCGGTTGCGAACCAATAACAAGCAGAGATGTTTTAACTCTTTTCCGGTCCTCCTCATCCTGGCCGACTTGGTCCCCGTATTTTTCCCGAGTCCCGATTCGACCTTTTCCAGAAATACGACCCGTGCTGGGCGTTTCCCCTTTTCTAAATATTGGTCAACACATGCCCCCTTTTAGAGTTCTGTTTTTCGGAATGACCGAGGGAAGCCCTTCTTCAGAATTTTCGCCT
>Ga0179593_1600894_pt1 | contig 12683 bp, 22 predicted proteins | sample CZODoug2_1_08_16_FD_185931 | JGI IMG/M metagenome (GOLD analysis project Ga0179593, IMG submission 185931) | Vadose zone soil fungal communities from Angelo Coast Range Reserve, California, USA - CZODoug2_1_08_16fungal (PacBio error correction) | ecosystem: Environmental > Terrestrial > Soil >... | reverse complement strand
AACCCCACACTTTTTTTTTTTCATTTTCGGGGGAATCTTTGTAGTGTTTTTCCTTTAGGACAAAAAAAAACTTTTTTTCGTTATTTTTTCTTTTTTTTTTTTTTTTTTTTCCTTTGTGAGCCGCGCTTTTCCCCCCTTTTAAATTACGGCGATTCCTACCTTCCATTGGTGGTTGTCTTTCTAGAGATTATTAGATGGTGAACCTCTTCTTCGCAAGTCAAGAAAAATTTTTCTCCTTTTTTTTTTCCTTTCCTCTCGCCAAGGTTTGGCTCCAGTAATGACCCCCCCCACCAGAGTAAAAAAACCTTTTTCCCCTGGCAGTGTTTGGCTTTGGACCCTTCCCCCCACACACCGCCCCTTTTCTTTTTTTTTTTTCTCCTTTTTGTGGAAAACCCCTGTACGCTGTAAGGGTCGTTTTTTCTTTAAGATAAAAAACTTCCTTTTTTTTTTTGTCTTATACTTTTTTCCCCTCTTTTCGCGGGTTGCACCCTTTCTTTTTTTAAGGAAAGCAGTTTCCCAGGGAAGCAGGGCCCCCCCCCTCTAAAGGATTTTGAAATAAGTTCCTTTCTTTCCTTGGCACACACTAACCGCCCTTCGACCCGGGAAAAAACGTCGGACGGGTCTGTCGAGCTCATTTTTTTTTCCCCCTGGTTTTTTCCCCATCAAAACCATTTTTTTTTTTTTTCGTCTTGCTTGAATGACCCGGCAGGCGGGGATTTTTTTTTTTTCAGACGTAATTGAAGAAGCTTTCAGAGCCCCCAACGGAACGTTTTCTTTTCCTCTGCAGATCTATGTTTTTTTTTTTTTTTTTTTCCAATTAGATCAGGTTTCTTCTCCCCCTTCTTGGGTTTTATTTCTCCCTCTTTGGTTTAGGAACCCCCCCCTTTTCCCCCCATTGCAGCCTGTTTTTTTTCTTCTTCGCGGAAAGCCTTTTCTTTTTGCTTCGGCCTTCCTCCAAAAAACGGGCCCTTTTTTTTTTTTTCTTTTCGATTTGGACCCTTTTTTTAAGTATTTCCGGAATTGGAAATTTTTCAATGCACCCCCCCCCCACAGGTTCTGTGGTTGCAGACCCGGACTTAAGCGGTATATTCCCGGGGATGGTTTTTGTTTATGCGCGAGCGTTTTTCTTGGAAAAACCTTTTTATTTTTTCCTTTTTCGGGACCCAAGGGCTTTCCCCCCTTCCGTATGATGTGACTTTTTTACTTTTTTGGAATTCAACCGGAACATTTTTTCTGTTTCTTTCCCCCACAAAAACTTTATGTTCCCTTTTGAAAAGGTTGTTTTGCCCCTTGTTCTTATTTTTTTTTTTCCGACTCCGATTCTTTAAAAAAACGGCGTTTTTTCTTATATGGAAGGGTAACCCCCTTTTTTTTTTCTTCCTTTAGTCAAGCTTGGTGAAGTCCCACTTTTTTCCCCACGGGAGCCAATGATTTTTTTTCCATCAATTCCACAAAACCGTGTTTTTTTTTCTAACTTCGCAGGCGTCCCCTTTTTTTTTTTTTCCTGTGAATGAAAGGCTTCGTCCCCCTTTTTACCCCACCGAGGGGTTCGTTTCGATGTTCCCTTTCTCTGCGCGGAAAATTTTTTCCCTCCTGTTTGACAGACAGCTCTTTTTTATCTTTGGCACTTTGTGCCGGTTTAGGTTAGTCCCGCAGAAAACTCGGCGTGGGTTACCCGAGCCGGTCCCCCCCTTTTTCTTGGGACCGTTACAAAGATCCCTTCCCTCCCCCGACTTTCTCTTTTCTGCGAGGTTTTTTTTCACAAAAAAAAAATTTTTACCTCTCCATGGTTGCTTTTTTTTTCCCGATCGCCCCCCCCCCCCCCCAATGCTTTTTACAATTTTTTTTTTGCCCGGCATGACGGGGGGTCTTTTTCCGGAAAGTTCGGGTTTCTGAAAGATTTATGGCTTCCCTCCCTTGGAGGTCCGTTCCTGCACTGTTGTCCCCCCCCCCTTCCCACAACTCAAACCCAATTCGGGTCCTTTTTCTCCCAAAAAAGCCCATTCCCCCTTGGGAGGCGGGCTTTTCCCAATCGTTTTTTTTTTTTTTCGGGAAGGGTGGTGCCCCCCCCCAAATCGATCTTTTCTAATTTTTTTTTTTTGTTGTTCTCACGGAAAGGGCGAAAAATGTTCTTTTAGAAAGTCACCCCCCTTTTCGCTGGTTGTCTTTTTTTATATAATTCATGTTTGATTCCGGTCCCCTTTTCTGTTACAAACGGGGCACCCTTTCCTTTTTTTTTTCCAATCAGCGTACGTCTTCTTTCGTTCAGGAGGTCCTGTTTTTTTTTCTCTATGAAGTCGATAGGAGTTTTTTTTCCCCTTAATACCCCTGCAGATTTCAACTTTTCCCCCCTTCTTTCCCAGGACGAAATTTTACCATTCCCTTGTAGGGGATTTAGGTCCCTTGGAATTCCCTCTCTGGATGAAAATTTTGAATTGATCACAATTTTTCCCCCTTGAAAGAGAACCCCAACAAACCCTGCACCCTTTCTCAGTTTCCCCAAGGCAGTTTTCTCTCTATGGAAAAAACCCCCCCCCGCAAGGTGTCTCTCCCCCAAAAGGCAGCTTCTCTTTTCACATGATTGCGATTAAGCCCTGTCAGTGGAAACCTTTAATTTTTTGTCCCCCAGTTTGAACCCCTCCCGACAATTGAATTTTTTTTTTTTTGCACAACGGTTGGTCTCTTGTCTAGCAACATTTGAAGGACGTCCTTTTGAAAGGGCCGTCCCGAACCCTCCCCCCCCTTTTTTAAATTTTCTTCCCCCTTCCCCAGGGGACCTTTTCTTTCCTGCGTCACGAACAACCTTTATTCGACGTGCGTTTTTCTATAAAAACGCGGCCTTTTTTCGGGGACATCGAAAAAATTTCTTTTTGCACCACTTGGTATAATGGGATTTGTACTTAGGTTCCCCTGAACACAGAAATTTTTAAAACACCAATAATAATTAGCTACTTCTACTAGGGTTCTCTCATTGTAATTTTTTTTAAAGGTTGAGTCTTTTCCTCAGAGGTTTTTTTCCCAGACATTTTGTTTTTTAACTCGCGATACCTTGGGCGTACCTGGGCAACTTTCCCCCCCTTTTTTCCCGCGCTGTTTCCTTTCTGGGAACTCCCCCTTTTCTTGACGCCTGAAACCACCCCCCCCCCATTGTCGGGATTCACTTTTCTTAAGGCTACCCCAAATTGCTCGGACCCCCCTCCTTTTCACCCCGCTTTCTTTTTTTTAAATTACTTACATTTGTCCCCCTGAAAAAACCCCCCCCCCAGCCCCCTTTTTTCAAAATTTTTTTTTCCTGCCATGAACGGAAAGCTTGCTCCCTTTTATCAAGATTTTTTTTTTTTATGTACCAACTCTGGAGGATTTCCATCCCCCTTGGGTAAAGTTTTGGGATGGGACCGCTTCTTCTATATAACCTTTTTAGGGACACTTGCTTTTTTTAAACACACATTTTCCGACCACGAATTCCCACAGTCTTTCTGTGTTTGGAAAACACGGTTGTGTTTTTTTTTTTAGGTGGTCTTTGTGTTTTTTCTCGAATCCCCACCTGCGATGGGAAGCTCTCTTTTTTTGGATTTTTTTTTTCCAAAGGGAAGTAGGATATTTCCTTTTTCAAAGTGAAGTTGCACTTCTTCCATAGGGATTTTTTTCTTCTCAAAGTGCTTTTCTCGAAGAATCTCCCAAGTCCCCAAGAGAGGTCCCACGAAGGCCCTCCTATACAAACGCCTTTTTTCCCCTAATTCGGAGTTCCCCATTTTTGTGCGAAGAGGAGATTCTCCACAGTCTTGCGGCGTGTCTCCCCTGGAAAATAATTTTCGCACTCTAATGCTCCGGAGTCATTCGCCCACCACCCACAGGATATCGGGCCAGCGCTTCCAGGATTTTCACGTCCCCCCCCCCCAACCCCTCCCTTTCACTTTGTTCTTTTCGTTTTGAGTTTGAAACCCCTTTTTTTTTTCTCCATGAGAGCCCGTGTTGGGCCTGCCCCTTTTTTTCATTAAAATCCCCCTCCCCCTTCTTTCTTTTTCAAAATAAAGGACCCTCCTAACGAGGAAACAACCTGATTGATTCTCTTTTTGCCCAACTCATTCCGACAGTTTTTTTATTCTTCCTGAACGAAGGACGCGTCTCTTTCCCCCGGTTTTTTCCTTTTCGTTCTTCACTTAGAGATAAAATGTTCTTTTTTATTTGGTTTGCAGGGGGGGACTGTCCCACGTTTTTTTGATTTTTTTTTTCTTATTTGTAAACTCCGATCTCTTGTCTAAGAAAGTAATTTTTTGCAAAAAACCCCTATTTTCTTAGTGCGGCTACCAATATATATTATTTTTCCTCCCTTGTTTGGTTTTGAGATATCTTTTTTGAACTTCCCCTCAAACCTTTTAATCCTTTCGTTTTGCTCTCGACAGCACCCCCTTTTTTTGGAAAGCTTTTCCTCTGTTCTGGCCGGACCACTGCCTTCTCATGAATCGGGGCTTTCCCCGTGCCCGAGTGGCGGACCCCCCCTTTTTTCTATTTCCCATTTGTTTTCTGATGGTTTCTTTTTTTTTCCTTTTTGGAACCCTGAGAAAAACCTTGCTAATCTCTGATAGGGGCCATGACCCCCCCCCCCTTTCTCTTGAATTTGCGACAACCTCTTGTTGGGTCTCCCCTTTTCGGTTTTTAGTTATGCCCACTTTTATTCAGTTGAGACTGTTGGTTTCCCACCTTGATTTCTGGCTCAGTTTTCTCCCCGAACAACCTTTTTTTCCTTTTCAGGGATTGACCTCCGGACTTGTTCAACTCCATTTTAACGGGCAGACCCCCCCCCTTCTTTGTAATCCCTGTATTTTCCGAATCTTTCCCCTCGTTTTTGAACTTGGGTCCCTTGAAAGGGGGCCCCCCCTTCCCTTATTCGCTGTTTACCATGCTTTTTTTTCCAACGAATCCCGTTTTTAACCAGGAACTCCTTCCCTTATAAGGGGCACCCCCCCAATTGGAGGTCTTTTTTCCGGAAAATTTTTCTGCGGAGATATCTGTTCTTTTCTTTTTTCCTTTTTCATAAGTCACTTAAATGCTCCTCTTTAGGAATTTTCTCAAGTTTTATCCCTCTGGCCCTGCGAGGAGAGCTGTTAGGCCTATTCGAAAACTCTCTCTCCCGAGACCCAAATGTCCCCCCCCCTTTCGGTCGTTCTTTATCTTTTCTTCTTCCCCCCACAGGAACCCCACCCCCCTCTTTTTCCCAACCCCTTTGGTACCCCCCACAAATAATAATTGTCCACCCTTCTCCCCTTGAAGGGGTCTGGGTTCTCCTCTGGTTCGTCGGGCCCTTTTAAACCGGCTTCTCTTTTTTTCCGAAAAAACAAACCGCTTGCTTTACCTCGTTTTTGTCAGCACCCCGCGCTCCCTGATTTTCCCCCCGTTTTTATTCGACCAACGGAAATCTGCCCTCGCGAAAAAGTTTTCCCCCGCGTTCTTCCCCCAAACTTCATTGGGGACGCTTTTCCTCCTTTTTTTTTTCAATGTTTTTCCTGTTCTTTTGTAAAAAATTAATGGTACATTTTTTTTTTTCCTTTTTTGTTTTCTTTTTCTTTTCTTGCTCATCCCTTTCGGCTTTTAAAAATTTCCTCTTCCGGGCCCACCCCGGGGGGAACATGTTCCAATTTTTAGTTACGCTCTTTTTCCATGGCGGGCACTTTTTTCTTCCCCCCTCCGAAGCGGGGCCTTTGTTTTTTTGCCAACCGCCATGTTTTTTCCTCCTGTGAACAAAAAAAAAATTGGGGCGCCTTCCAAAGAAAAACACGTTACCCTTATGAAGGGGGTCCCCTCTTTTTTCTGACGAGGAGGTTTTTTTCTTTTTCGCGATGGATTATTCCCCCATTTCCCGTCCCATTCCTTTTTCACAAGAAGTTTTGGCCCCTGCTTTCTTTTGTCGGCCTTCCTTGACCACCGATTGCCCCCGTTCTCTTTTTTTTTTCTTTTCTTCTAGTTTCAACTTTTGTCTTTCCCCTTTGTCGTTTCCCCCTTTTCTCGGGCTTTTTGGTCTTTGCGTTCAGCTTTTTCCCCAAGAAACCTCTTTTTTCTTGGAGAGATGTGTTGAATTCTGCGCCTTTTTTTTTTTCTTCAAGTTTGGTCCCCGCCCGCTCCTTTTTTTTTGAAACGTGCGTTCTTCTTTTTCCCCCCAAACAAAACACCTTCTTAAAGTGATCCCCCCGACGATGACGACCCCTTCTCTTTCATCAGTCTACAGATACTACCTCCATTTTCCAGGTTTTCTCCGTTGGTTACAATTGCTTGGATGACTTAATTACTCTTTTCATGAATTATTTGACCCCCCCCTTGCAGCTTTTGCCCCTGAGAAAGGTACTCAGAGAGAGATGAAGATTAGACATTTCTTCTTCTTTCAAGATTGAATCACCTCCCTTGGTTAACTTAACGCACCTCCCAATCCACCCTTTTTTTTAAGGTTAAATACCCCCCCCCCCCCCCCATCAGTACCCGTACCCTCTCCCGTTCTTCCTTCGATACCTAACCCTTCAATCGACTTTTCTTCTGCCAGAATCGAGTTCCCTTTCAGTGGCCCTTTTCATCAGTTTTGATCATTGTGTTTTTCCCCCCCCAGCTCCTCGCTTACTTATCCCTCCCCCCTTCTCGACGGAACTCCCCTCCCTTCTTCCCTGTAATGGTAGCCATCTTTTTTCCACCATGAGCTAACCTTTTCCCTCTTTACGTTCCAGCCCCTTCTTTTTCGGTCGATCAAGTTGCCCACTTCTTTTCAGACCCTTCATAATTTAGAGATTACGGCTCATTCTCTGGTCGCGCCATTCGTGTGCCATTTCTACTTACTAGACGTGATCCGATTGTGTTTTCTCCTCCTTCGGCGACGTCGGGTTTGTCTTTCCCTGTCCCTGCGTTGATTTCTCTTCCTTCCCCGTTATCAATAGTGCCCACATTTCTCCTTTTATCCCGTAATGACAAAATCTTGGTTTTCCCGCGTAAAGTTGCTCCCTCCGTTTGTGGACGATAAGCCACCTTCCGTAGGGTACGCCATTTGATACTTCATTTTTTTTTTCCTCCCCCCCAACCCATCTCCCCAGTGCACCTTGAACGAAGCTTTCACTTTCTCACGACCCCGCCCCCCGTCTTTTTGTGCCCAAAGAAGTCGCCTCTCCTCTAACGTACGGCCCCGGGAGACTTCGGTTCCCTTCTCGTCATGAACCCCTTACCGTACATTATAATGTACCCCCTCCCTTTTCCTTTCCTAGGCACTTCTCAAGGTGAGACCCCCCTCCCCCCCCCGATTACGTTCTTTTTTTCGGTATCTGTCCCCCCTTCCCCTTGTACTTCTCCGATTCATAAGCTCTTGCATCCTTCCTTTGATCGCACGCTTTTTCGCGATGCAACAATTTCATCCCTCCTTTTTTATCGGATCCCACGTTAATTCTCTTATAATAAGACTGGCCCCCTCCCTTTCCATCATAGATTGCTCTCTTGATTGTTTTTTTTTTTTTTTTCTCCTTTTTTTTTTTTTCCCAACTGATTCCCCCCCCTTTCTGACTGGCATTTATGGCCCGTTTAAGTTTGTTTTTGCCAGCTTGCCTTTTTTTCCCTCCCTGAAATACGTGTTTTTTGTGCTGCTAAGGCCCTCTTCCTTTCCCTTTTACTGCGATACCTTAAGGTGCCTCCCCCCTTAGATTCCCCCTGTCACCGATGAGCCCTGCCCTCTAGTAAGTCCACTGCAAGAGAACATTTTTTCCCTTTCTTCTGTCTTTCTCGACAGGGTCCCTTTTTTTTTCGTGGTGTTGTGCCTCCGAACATCTGTTTTCCCCCCCCCAATTACTGACTGTACGCCTTCCTTTTGCAAGCGAAGAACGTGTAATCTTTTTTGGTTTCCTTTAGGACCCACTACGAAGCCTGCTTTCAGTACTTCAGCTTCATCGATTCGCGTACCCCCTTTCTTACAAAGGATGTCCCCCTTTTTTTTCTTTATGCTTTCTTAAGGTTACACGTAACATTGAAACCCGAGATCGTGAGCTTCGAATATGGACAGAGTCCCTTTCGTTCGATGGGTTCCTAGTCTCCCCCCTCTAAGGTGATGCAAACATGCCTTTTACTATGACTTACGGTCCCCCCCTCTCCCCTATATAAAGCAATACCCCCTACCTTCTTTTGTAGCTGCCTTCTGCCCATGTCCCCCCTGATTTCGCAAAGTACTATTTTTTTCACTCGCCCCCTTCCCCCCCCCTCAAAACTAACTCGCCCTTTTTTTTTTTTATTTACGACTGGTTTAAACCCCAGCCCCGCAACATGCTTTAAGACGTACAACGTCTCCCCCCTGGAGTAGATTTCCCTCCCCCTTTGCCAATTTAGACGTATATGCGACTCCGGTAATCTTTTTCTTTCTAGGAGGCGGGGTTTTTTTTTTTGATGAAGTAGTGGTGTCCTCTCCTTTTCCCTTTCATACACACGACCATTTTGAAGAATGGGATTCCCTTTCCTCTTAAACGCTCCCTTTCTGAATTTACACGGCCCGGATTTTGGCGAGTAGACGTTTCCGTTCCATTCGGCTAATTTCCTTGTGAAAAACCTGTCCCTCTTTTGTCCCACGGTCACCTGAAAAAACCTTTGAAGTACCTATCTCTTTGCTTCCTGTCTCCTCTCTCCAGTCATGGAAGAACCAACCCTTTGGCGTATGAATCTTCCCGGGAGAACCCCGCCCACTACGTACACTTCCCTCTATGCATATCACTTGGTTTTCTCGTCTTCCTGAACTTCATATTGAGAATGGTCCTACTTTGTCCACCCTCCGACGGTCACCCTTCTCCCCCTCCATCTATAGTAGGCTCCCGTGACTTTGTAAAAAAATGCGCTCCCCAGCCCTGCGTTGAGATATAGTTCTCTTCCCTAGGGCGTCCCCCCTTTTTTCGAACAGTTTTACCTTTCGAAATTTTTGTGCAGCCCTCCAAAAGGGCGTCTTTCCTCCTACAGCTTTATGCATGAAAATAGATTCCTACCACGCTCATATACCACAGTGCTCCTTTTTTGTATATTCTCCCAGATGATTCCGCAAATATGAGTGTAGCTCTGTTTTCTCACTATGAGCCCCCGAAATTTTCTTGACCACGAGTTCCAGGCCCCTAACAGACCCCCTCTGGTGTCCATCCTGAATACTTCTCGCAGTGTACTTTTTTTCCCGAACAGTACCCCTACTTTCACCCCCCCCCCGTGCCTCCCCCGGTAGAACGATTGCACACTCTGATCCCCTTTTCCCCCCTCACTAGACCTTCCACTTAAGCCATCTATCGGTCGCTCCCTTCTCACAGAGGTCTCTTTTCTTTTCTTTTTTCTTGATCGATGCACATACTTTTTCCGCCCACTCACAGGTCCTTTTTTTTTTTTTTTTTGAGCAGACCTCCATGCATTTTCTCCCCGATATCGAAGGCCCGGTCCCTCCACGTCCGACCCCCCCCCCGAGAGCTTCCTGCATCATTTCTTTGCCAACTTTCCCCCATCTGCTCAGAGTAACTAGCACGGGATCTTTCCTGAGATTTTTTTCTCTTTTTTTCCTTTTTCTTTTTCTTTCTTTTTTTTTTTTGTAGAAGATTGGGGAGGGGCAGGCGCCTTTTTCTTCGGAGAGGTGAGGGGGGGAATTTTTGGTAATTTAGCCCGGGAGCCGGGGAAGCTTTCGGTAGAGTTTTTGATGGACTTTTTTTTTGGGTGAAAAGGACCCTTTTCTTTCTATTGTGAGAACGGGGCCCCTTTTCGAAAACGAATTGCGTTCTCCTCCCCTTATGGAGCGGGTTCCCCCTTAGGAGGGGTAGTGGGCGTCCCTAAAGAGGGAAGGGGAGAGGTAGGGATGAGATTCCCTGGTAGGGGGGGCATGGGGGGTCGGTGTTGGCGGGGAGGGGGGGGCGCGGCCCAATGGTGCTGGGGTGGGGTGGGTGGTTCCCCAGTCGGGGTTCCTCTCGTACGCGAAAGGGCTTGGTCCGGGATGGGTTTCGACGCGACTTTGAAGAGTCGATGGTCCCCTTGGAGGGTTTTTGGGAGACTCTTGAGCGGGAAGGGATCGTCGTGGTATGTTTTCCTGCGTTGGCACGCTTCCGGTTGAGGTCGGGTGGATGTCGGGAGTCGGGTTTTTTTTTGGGTCGAAGGTTTTGTGGCGCGAGAGGTGGTTTTTTTTTCTTTGATATGGGCTCAGGCTAGGTGTATCCTTCGGAGTTGAGGGAGTCCTTCGTGAGGGCGGGAGGTTGTCTTTTTGATATAGTGGCTGGATCTTGTAGGGTTTAGGATACATTTGGGGAGAGAGGGGGGGCCCTCTTTGTTAGGGAGCATGGTGCTTAGGAGGGTTACTTTTTAGCAAAAGGGGTGCGTTTTTTTTCGGCGGTTCGAATGTCCGCTTGGGGTGGGAGTTTCTTACTGGTTGTGTTTGAATAGTGGTACTCCTTCCTTTTTGAGGGGGGAGGCTTAATGGCGGGTAGTCGGCCCCCTTCCTGTTTCGTCATTTCACGCGGCGTGGCCTGTTTTTCAGACGTCTGTGTTGGCCGGGTGCTCTTCTCTTGCCCTACCGTGCGGGGGGGGAAGGCGTTGTTCCGGTTGATTGTTTTCTTTGAGAGGTTGGCATACGGTGTTCTTTTGCGTTTTTTGTGGGGGCCGGGGGGCCTGAGAAAAGAGTATGGGATTTCTTCTTAGTTGGTCGGACTTTTCGGCATTTTCTCAGCCAAGTGTGAGGAAACAACTTTCGTTGATGCCCGTTCCTTTCTTTGAGTTTTCTTTCCGGGGAGCTCAAGGGGGGGGCGTTCCGATGGCCAGTTCCCTCCATTAATTTTTCTTTTTCCCCTCTCCGGCGTTGGGCGAGAAAGGGGGGCATGCAGGAGGGGTCTTTTTGGCGGGCAGAGGGGTCTTCGGGCGGGTATTTCATGAGAGAGGACCCCCGAAGGGGGTGGAGTCTTGGGGGGGGAGGCGTGTCTTTTCCTGTTGGACTAGTACGTATGACCCAGGAAGAGAGATTATGGTCTCGGGGGGTGGCGCTTGGATGGCTTTTTCTGGCCTTTCTCGTTGGTCGTCTTGGGGTCGCGAGCGGGGGCGTGTGTAGGGTTGGCAGCGAGGCCGTTTTTTTTTTTCATGGGCTGATTTTTCTCCGGGTCGACTGGGCCGGAGAGTGGGGGCGAGCGAGCGGGGGGGGGTGGGTTTTACGGGGAGGTGTCGTGTGGTGGGAGGTAGGGAGTTTTTCCCACGGAAGGGTGGCCTTTGCTAGAAGGGGGGCTTTTTTTGTGGTTACCGGTCTGGGGGGTTTTCCCAGGTTCGTCGTGAGTTTCCCTTTCGGCTAAGGTGGATTGTCCCCCCCTTGGTAGAGAGCCTTTCTTTGGAGCCGCTACCCCTAGGGGGGACATACTTTGAGGAATCCTTGGCAAGAGGGCTTTTTGACTTTCCCTTTTGTGAGGAGCAGTTTTTCCTTTTTTTTTTCGTTCAGTAGTCCCCCTTCCCCCCCCTAGTCCCCCCCTACCTATGGCGAGAGGTTGTCGAGTGGAGGTGCTCCCCCGAGGGCGTTTGGGGGGATGCCTTTCTGGCGGCTAGTTTGGGGGGGTGCGCATTTTTTTTTTCACCGGCTTTTCCCGTCGGTGCGGGCTCGGGAGAACGAGGGGCGGGGCGTTTTTTTGCCATCGGAGCCGTGTCCTTCTTTTTTTGGGGTGTGTAGCGGGCTTCGGGCCTTGGGCGACACGGTGCGCGCCTCGTTGCAGAGAAGGCGTCTCCCCCGCGCCCAAGGTTTTTTCGGAACAGGCTAACGTCCCCCTTTTTTTTTGCGTGAGGCGGGGTGTTTTTTCCCTCCCCTGCGATGCGACAAGCTTTTTTCGGAGCGGGCCGGGGGGTGGGATTTTCGGGGGGCAGGCGCCAGCGAGGGGCCTTTTGGGGGTGATTTGTTTTGTTAGGTAGGACGAGACGCCCTTTTTTTGGGGGGGGGAAAGACGGGGTTCCCCGGGGTGGGGGTGGGGCGTGGGGGGGGAGACCCACAGAAGAGGAGGAGAGAGGGTTTTTTCGACCACTAAGGAAAGGGGATGCAGGGTATCTTTTCCATTCTTTTTTTCTTGTGGATGGGCTTCCGGAGCGGGGATGGGAGGTCTCTTCTTGTGAGGAGAGGGGTCTCCCGAGGGAACGCCTCTTTAGGTGTGGCGTTGGGGGTGGTGCTATTTTGAAGATCTCCTTGTTTTTTCGAGTCTTCTTTTAACTCTTCATTTCCCCTATCTAGATGTCCCGGCGTGGGTCTTGGAGCATTCGAGGGCTGGGAGCGGCGGGGGGGGAGGTGGGGGGGGAGGGCTGGTTGCGAGGGGGACGGAGGCGGTCGGGTCGCCTTTCGGAGTTGATTTGTTTTTTCGGGGGCCGGGTCCGGAGGGGTGTCGGATTTTCCGGGTGCGTAGACGCCCCCCTCGGTCCGCCTGCAGCGTTGGAATAGACGGGTTTTCGCCGTATGGGAAGGTTGGCGCTTTCGCGTTGCGCAGAGAGAGGCCCTTTTTTTCCTTTTTCGCCCTAGTTTGCCCTTTGAGGTGCTGGGATGTTTGTGAAGGGGAGGATGGGGGATTGGTGAGGAGGAGCTTTTTGAGGGTTGTGAGGGGGGTGGCGTTCTTCGTGAACCGGGGGAATACATGTTGTAGGGCGAGTTCTTCTCCACTGCCAATGTTTTTGTGGTGTACGGGCTGCCCCTCCTGTTTGGGGGC